>Ga0075110_1000116_pt1 | contig 39822 bp, 59 predicted proteins | sample AntAceMetag02UK8_FD_69799 | JGI IMG/M metagenome (GOLD analysis project Ga0075110, IMG submission 69799) | Saline lake microbial communities from Ace Lake, Antarctica - Antarctic Ace Lake Metagenome 02UK8 | ecosystem: Environmental > Aquatic > Non-marine Saline and Alkaline > Saline | place... | reverse complement strand
AACTTTAATGTTTTCTTCTATTACGCTAAATTTACCATTGCCTCTAATGTACTCGTAAACGTCATGTAAGCCGTCTATGCTTACGTTTACAGCTATGCTTTTAAACTTAGGCCAATAGTCGTGGATTGTTCTACCACCCTTAATGCCCAGCGTAGTACCGTTCGTAGCGTACTTTAGTTCAATGTTCTCACCGTACTCTGCAAGTTTGTCTAGTATCTTATAGTGGTATGGATCCATTAGAGGCTCGCCTCCTGCAAACTCTACACGTCTAAAGAATGGTAATAGTTTTTCAAACGATGACCACCAGTTGTCACTATTATCAAATGGTCCTATATACTGCCCTGGCTTGTCTACTAATGATTCAACTGTTGGTATTAAGTAGTTGTTTTCTTTCTTATAAAACTCGGTAACTTGATCCCAATCCTTCCAACTTGTACTGTCTAGTGGATTACACATACGGCATTTTAGGTTGCACAAGTTGTTTAGTTTAATTTCCATAGTAGGAAATTCAAACGGCATTGTATAATCTTCGTCTAAAGCGTCTAATGCATCGGGGTACAAGTTGACTCTAGCTTCAGGTATTACTCCTGCTGTATGACGCTGTCTTAAACTCTCAACGCCCTGATCTTCTAAGTCAAAGCACGGTTTGCACACTTCTGGACGTTCGTTATTAAGCACTTGTCTGCGCACTTCACGCATAGCATCATTGTTCCATGCTTCTTCAAGAGTTTCTTTTTGTATCCATCCAATAGGCTGACTGCGACAGCAAACTTTAATTGCACCATCTTCTCTAGTAGCAAGTCCAGTAAACGGGTGCATACAAAATGTACAACTTTTATGCATTATCTATTCCCCATTGTCTTTCTTTGCACCAAAAACAATGTCCACATTTTGGAACATGTTGTCCTGGTGTATATGTTGTATAATCCAAACCTTCAAACTCTCCTTCGCAACTACGAGTAAGATCTAGTAAATCTTCAATATTATTTTCGTAGTACTGCCGTATAATCCAATCTTTTTTAGTATACACGAAAGGATGACAGATGTCAACCCCGTTATGTACAAAATGAGGTAGTAAATGCCCTTGGTCACGTTCTGCAACCTTGCCAGGAATATCTATATCTGGATTCATATTTACGCCACCGTATAACGCATCTAAGTTGTATTGGTGTGCAACATATTCGTTATGCGAACGTAGTATAATCCTATTACCTGATTTCATTTTACCGTACTCATCTTTAATAAGATAATCTGTCGGCTCTTCTAATTCAGGCGGCACTAAGTTTTTATGTACTGTGAAGTTGTTATCAAACCTATTTTTAAACCAATTGATTACTCCGTCGGCAACTGGACCTTGCCATGGCCTTGTCTTCCAACAGCGTATTTGTGAAGTAAAATGTATATCTGTAGTTGTACTAACGTTTTTACATATTAAGTAAGCAAGTATTGCACTGTCAGCTCCGCCACTGAGACTAATGCCTATGCGTTTCCAGGTTTCATCCAGATAGAGGTTCATGCAAATATTTATATGCTAAATATTTTACATTAGATAATACTGGCAGGATTCACTATGCTACATACATTACCATACACTGTTAATCCCGCACTCCTTGACGAAGCACAGGGTTCCATTCCATCGGTAGAATCTAAACTAACAATTAATCAACCAACTGGAAATTTCTTTTACGATCCGTGGGAAGTTAAAGAAGAATTTAAAGGGACAGTTTGGGAAACTCTTTTAAACACATTACCGTTGGACATTGGCGAAGCAAGGATTATTGCACTTGCTCATGGAACAACTTATATGTCTCATACTGACATTGATGATAGATATCATTTAAGTATTACGGGGCAATACTCCTTTCTAATTAATATAGACGATGAAAAAATGTATCCTACTATAGCAGACGGACAATGGTATGAAATGAATACCGGGCTACGTCATGTAGCAGCAAACTTTGGATCTTACGATCGTGCTCAGCTTGTTATAAGAAAACTTTTGAATAATGCTAATTTAAAAAATTATACAAATATAACAATTAAGCCAGTATGTGAAAATCCTAGATTTGAATTTGATGACTTAATTAGTCCTTGGTTAAATAAAATAAACAAACAGCACTTAATTAATAGTTTTAATATTTTGCAAGACGGTGTTTCATTTAATTTAGACATCGATGCCATACATGAACTAGATAATATAGATATTAATAAATTTAAGGTAATAAAATAATGCATCATATACTTTTCTTTTCGTTAACAGGAAAAAGATGGGAACGAGCACTTTGGCCACATCGTGTAGCTACATTTTTAAGAATGAATGACTGGGATGCCGAGGTAGTAGACTTTACAGCATTTTGGGAATTAGAAGAACTACAAGAATTTGTGCGCAGTAGAACTACAAGTAAGACTGTTATGTTTTGTTTCGGCACTGCTTTCTTAAATCCTTGGAGCCCTTACTTAAATGATTTTATTGCTTGGTTAAAAAATGAATATCCTGATATTCCAGTAGTAGTTGGCGGCAACAATGCGTTAACAACTCCTGCTGATAATGTAGATTATTGGGTAGACAGTTACGGAGAAAATGCCATCCTTGCATTGTGTAAACATTTAATAGGCACATTAGGAGCTCCTCTAAGATCCGATCCTACTTTTATGGGAAGCAAGAATGTTCTTAGAGGATTGTACCACTACCCGTCGGCACCACTAGACAACTACCTTGTGGACTATGAAACACGAGACTTTATAATGCCGTATGAATGTCCTCAAATTGAAACTGCTCGTGGATGTATGTTTGAATGTAGCTACTGTAATTTTCCTCTGTTAGGGCAATCTAAAGACGTTAGTGTAAGTAAAGAAGAATTCAAACGACAGATGCAGACTGGGTACGAGAAGTGGGGCATTAAGAATTGGCGTGTAATGGACGAAACATTTAATGATCGTCCTTCGAAATTACAAAAGTATGCTGACGCAGTAGACGAACTAGGATACAATCCTTGGATATGCGGCTTTGCCCGCGGAGACTTAGTTGTTAAACATAAGGAGCACTGGGACACTTATATTAGACTAGGGTTCCTAGGACATAGTATGGGACTTGAAACTTTTAACAGAGAAGCAGGCAAACTTGTGCGTAAAGGCATGGATCCGACACAAATACAAGAAGGCTTATTGGAGTTTCAAGAATATACGGATATTCATGCTCCTAAGAGATATAGAGCAAACATACAATTAATTTGCGGCATACCAGGAGAAACACACGAGTCTTGGCATAGTTCATTAAATTGGTTAAACACTAAATGGAATAGACAAAGTGCCAGCGCCCATATTTTAGAAATTGGCGATTATGATGAAAGCCTTACAAACCAAAGCCGATTTACTAAACAACTTAAAGACAACGGCTTGTTGAAGCTCGAGTCTAAACAAAATCCAGGGTATGACGTATATAAAGATGCTGCCGGAAATGTTGTCTTTAAGTCTACTACTCCACGAGGTGGCGGCGTAGGCAGCACTCGTAATGACATTGTTATATGGAAACACAATACTATGGATTGGCACCAAGCGCAGAATTTAGTAAAAGAATTTTATTCAGATAATGGGTTTATTGGACTTAGAGGATGCAATCCGTTTTTATCAGATAGATTATTTGTGTTAACTGAAGCAGAAAAATATCAAGATATTTACGATATAAACATGTCACAGACAGATACTAACGATCCTAAGTTTAGAACTTTTGTGCAAAATTACATCGATAAAAAATTAAATTATACACCTAGTAATTAATATCCAATTATGTGAAACATAAACTTTGGAGTCATACCTGCATTAATACCACTGTGCCACTCGTTATGATTATTCCAACGAAATATTGATCCTCGAACACAGTTGTACAAATAATCTTCCCCAAGCATAAAAATATGTCCGGGAGTTTTATTTCCTAGTAACATACTGTAGCGTTTGATTTCGCCTCTTTTTAAATAATCTTGTTCATTATCGTCAACGTCCCAGTGCCACGGAGCGTAGTATCCTGGATCAACTTTACTAATCCATGCACGATGCACACCTTTTAAATTTAAATGATCTGCAACATCATCAACAAACTCTTGTGGGAAATGATCGTTAGGATAATAGTTTGTCCACTTCATGGCATCAGCATTAAAGTTTGCTTCCTTCCAGATAGTATGTATCTTTCCGTATTCGCTATTATCTAAATTCCATCGACTTGGGTCGGTAGTAACATCTAAGCCTGATTTGTCTTTTAATGATGTTGTTAGATCTTTGTGATCATAAACATTAACAAATATACAGCTCTTTAAATTATTGTGGTCCATAAACATACTTATCGACAGCATAAAATTATAAGTATAGTAATGAACACAACTAATTGGAAATATTATTACAAAAGAACATCTGGTTGGCACCAGGAGCCATCTAATATGTTATACACAGCTTTAATGAATCCAAATAAAGATATTTTATGTAAACACTATTGTATTAACGAAGATTATCAAGGTGTGCAAGCTGAAATGACACAAGAGATAATAGATTTCTTTTTTGAAAGAGAAGTACGTTTTTTAGAAGAGCTACAACATTTAAGCTGCACTCCTAAACTTTTAGAAATTGATCGTGCTAATAATAAAGTTTTTATAGAATGGAACACGGAAACATTATCGCAGATAATATTTGACCCAGCCAGGTCAATTGATAAAGAAATTCCTAATTGGAAAGATCAATTGTATAGTGTTATACAAGAATTTAAAAATAGTAAACATTATAAATTAGCACTCTATCCACATTGTTTCTTTATAAACAAAGACGGCATTTTAAAAATTATTGATTATTACTCAGTTGTACCGCATGACGATTATTTTATTGAAAGAAAATTAATTGCAGGCATGATTGGGGATGAAGGGGCTTATAGATTTGATCAGTCGGAAACTGACGGTGTAATTGATCTTAAAAATTTCTTTAATCTCACAATGAACATACACTTGCCAAAGTGTTGGCCTGATTGTCCATTTCCAGAGTTTTTTAATAAATTACATTAATCGTGTAATGTAATTTGTAAAGTAAGCCTAGTATTATACCCAATGTTAGTAGGCCCGTGTATACATTCAGGATCGCTCCATTCGTATAAATCACCTGCCTTATAGTTAGACAACATTTTATCGTCATACGCAAATATGTGGCCAGGTTCCCAGTCTTGTAAGAACATAGTATATCTTACAAAATTAGTAAGCTCGGTTAAATGCGGATCGACATGCATTGCTTGGAATTCTCCAGGGTATAGTTTTACAAACCACCAAAACTGATATTCTCTAGTATCTGGTAAATCAGGATACACAAAGTTGTATCCTTCCATTTCAGGAGATCCTGCATTAAGCTGATGGAAGAAACACTTATTATCTGAGTAACCGGGCCGCGCTAATTCTCTAAATTTTTCTAACGTTTCATTGCCTGTCCAGCGATCAGGTTGCCATACTGGAGTCTTCTCGCCTTGTTTACTGTTTAACATTTCTATAATGTTATTCTCAATAATCCAATCTGCGTAATTACCTATATAATTCATTGTACATCATAAGAGCTAAAACATGCAATCATTCTTGTGCTCCATCCTATATTACATGCACCGTGTAGTGCCTTACTATCGTCGTAGACAAACAAATCGCCTTTTTTGTATCCAGTTGCGAGCTGATCCTCATAGATAAACACATGGCCTGGCTCGTAATCTTGCAATGCCATCCAATATCGTTTGCTATTTTTCTCCACAAGAGCATGCGGATCTTTATGCATAGGCATTTTGTCGCCTGGATTCATTTTTATAAACCACCACAAAAACTCACCATCCAACGGAATAGGCGATTTAACATCAAACGGAAACGTATCGGGCTCGTAAATATACCAATACGTTTGTGTTAAATCGTATCCGTGTTCTGCCGCCTTTCTAAATTCTTCACTGTCAGGATTTCTGCCGCCACCGGGTCGACATGTTCCATCGTTATCTTTTATAAAGTCGATCCACTCTGTTTGTATCCACTCTGCGTAATTGCCTAAATATTTCATATTAAATCCTTAAACTCTAACAACTCTTCAAACTCAAAATTAGTTAATCCTTCATCAAGACCTGCTCTAATAATTAGAACTATTCGCATCTCTGTTGAGTTATTAGTTACTCCGTGATACGTATCTCCTCTCATTAAAGTAACAGTGTCGGCCGTTACACTTGCAATAGGATTTATTGAGACATCGGCTTTTACAAACGAAATAGTATAGCCGTATAATGGAGGTTTGCCATTGTTACAGAATACCTTAAAAACATCGTCCTCTTTAATATCTTCATGATTGAACCAATGAGTAGTTGCATGGTCATAATTTTTAATTGGAACATTAATAACAACTTTTTGTGAACTATCTTTGTCTCCGTCGAGATGAATTTGAAATTTAGTTTCAGGCGGAATAAACAAAATATTAACATATTGTAAGGACATTTTTAACCTAGGCATTAGCCAATTGTTAAGGGTTGGAAAATCTTCTATTTTTGGTAATGCCCTACTAAATGTGCCGTGACTAGAATTCTTTGCCATATCTATTTCTGAATCGGTAATTTTGATATTATTATCAATAAATTCTAATACTTCTTTTTGGATTTCAGGTAGTTCTTTTACTTGTAATTTTTGATAGTACTTCATTAATAACTCTCCAACTTATCTATACCTAAAGTCTTACGAAACTCTTCTGTAAACTTACCATCAATGCGTAATGCATAACTTTGTTCCATAATGCGCTCGCCGCCATGCCAATCTTGATCATTCCACCAAGCTGCTCTAGTATTAAGATATGTTTTGTTTTTAGTTTCCGGATCCCATAGATAAAACGCTTTCTTAGTATTAGGACGAATATGTATAAATTCATTCTTGTGTGGAAACGTTTGATTCATTCCGTTTTTAGCATCAAGGTCTCTGTGTTCAAAAGGAACTCCGTCTGCTTCGCAATGAAAGAATATAACACGCCCGATGTGTTCGAATATGTTATCTTTGATTAACTGTTCTGTCCACTTTACTATTCCGGGAAAATGTTCTGCTTCTTCTGTTAGTTTACGTTCTGCTGTTCTGTCATCCCATGATCCTTCTTCCCAAAGAAAATAATAAATGTAAGGATCGTACGCACCTAGTGCCATTTTTAAATAACGTGTAAATTTATTACGCTGTTTATAATCACCAAAGTCTGAAGGCATAAGTTTCATACCTTCGACTTTAATAGGATTGTCATCTGCTAGTGATTGAAATTCTTCTAATGCTTGATAGATAGGTTTCCAATTTAATGTATAACTCATATCTTCGAAAGTAAAACCAGGCGCCATCCATGTACCTTCTTTAGCAAACTCTCTTGCCGCTGCAAAGCCATGCATTATTTCTGGTTGTAATTTTTCAAAAGTTTCCATATCGAGATACTTTTCCATATTAAAATATGGTCGACTGTTAATTCCTTTAATTGCCATAATTCTTTATCCATTCTTCAGGTATAGTATCGGGCAGCATTTTTCTTTTATTTACTGCATAGTCTCTTAGTATAACTTGATGCACTAACGGACTCGGAGGCTTCCCTGGAAGTATATCAGCAATTGCTTCAGTTTGCACTTCAGATAAGTCTAATGTTTTAGCATCTGGCCATTGTATAATTTTAACTACAATATTATTAATAATTAGCGGATAATGAGCTCGGTTGCCGTCGTTGTGGTCCATTCCGAGACTCCAGTTATTTTTAGTAGCTATTGTCTTTGTTTCTCTTACTAATTCAGACATATAAATTTGTGGGCCGCCGGGGAATCGTCCAATGTCAGCGCCACAGCGTACTCTATATTGCTTGCATACATCTAATCCAAATTCTTGTATTTCTTCTAAACAATATTCTAACTGTGTCATGTCTTCTAATGTATAACTAATATTTTTAATTACTAGTCCTAACTCGGTACAATTTTTAATACCTTCCATCTGCTTTTTGCGCACAGTATGACCTTGATAGTCAGGATGGTTGAGACCAAACGTCCAGGCAACATTCTTAAAGTCTTTAAACTTTGCAGCATATTTACGATTTGCCATATTAACGCCATTGGTCAAAATCATAATACCACGAGGCTTTCCAGGAAGTGATTGTATAGCTGTTATTAACTCGGGTAAATCTTTTCTTGTAGTAGGCTCTGCTCCTACTAATGCAACAGGGTATCCGTCATCGGGCCAAGATTTAATTTTTGCTAATATCGATAAAATTGCTGGATCTATGGACTTGTTATCAGGTTCTTGATAACAATGCGGGCATGCTAGATTGCATTTATTAGTTGTCTCTAGAAAGTAGCTTCCTAATGCATGTCTTGGATAGTTGTAGTTTAAATAAAACTCTGCATCAGGCTCTACAAGATGTTCAACGTATCCGTGCTCTGGGCATGTCTTACTTAACCATATTTGATTATCTTTTTCAAATCGTACTGCTGGTACGTGTCGATAACACTGTTCGCAAATTGACAATGTATCTTTTAGTTTATTCATCGATATTTCTCAGGCAAAGTATCGAACAACGGTTTTCTTTCATTAATAGCTCGATCTCGTAATATAACTTGATGTAACAGCGGACTCTTTGGTTTTCCTGGAACTATAGTAGCCCACGACTCGGAATAAATTTCTTCAAAGTCTATTGTTTTAACATCTACCCATTTAATAAATCTATGTGTAATTCCGTTTATTCTTACCAAATAATGTGTACGACTTCCGTTTTTTTCATCTACTTCCCACGACCATCCTTTTTCATTACATGCACGTTCTGCTGTTTTAACTAACTCCGACAAGTATTGTTCCGGTTCGTCTTCGTCTGGAGTGCGTCCAATTTCAACGCCTAGCTGTATTCTTGCATCGCTGCATACTCCCTTACGATGCCATTCTTGAATTTCTTCTAGAACGTCATCTAACTGATCCATAGTACCTAATGTGTAAGTAAAGTTTTTAATAGTAAGACCTAACTCAATACAGTTGTCTATGCCTACTTGCTGTTTTTTTCTAATAACACCACCGTTATAATCAGGATGGTTGAGACCAAACGTCCAAGTTAGTCCTTCTATTCCAACAAACTTTTCTGCATATGAACGTTTGCCTAAATTTATTCCATTTGTAACAACCATTAACCATCTCGGCTTTTCAGTTAGTGCTTGTATATCTTTTACAATGTCTGATAAGTCTTTTCTTGTTGTAGGTTCGGCTCCTACAAGTGCAATGGCCATATCATCTGGCAGTTTTTTAGTTTGGTTTATTATTGAAACAATTGTAGGATCTATTGACAAATTGTCTGGCATTTGATAACAGTGCGGACAATCTAAGTTGCATCGATTAGTTATCTCAAACCAGAAAGTATTAGGTAATCTGCGTTCATATTTGAAATTAAGATAAAACTCTGCATCTATTTCTACTAAACATTCATGATATCCGTGCTCAGGGCATGTTTTACTTAACCATATCTGGTTGTCTCTTTCAAATCGTACTGCTGGTACATGTCGATAACAATGCTCACACATTGATAATGTGTCTTTTAGTTTATTCATTAAGTACTCACTTTTTATATATACACTCATATTTACCTATAAATACAAGTGAGGAACAACGTTATGGACTATGAATATTATTGGAACAACGTGCCAGGATCTGGACTTTGTAGGAACAATTTAATCTACACTAGTTTAGTAAATGCACAACAAACTGAATTTGTACAATGGTATTATAACGATCAAGGATATCATAAAGGACAAAATCAAGTAGTTGATCCTGCACTAATGGAATCAAAATGGCTGCGCGAAGTTAAGTATATTACACAAATGAGCGAACAATATCCTGAGTTAGTTCCTATAATAAAAAATATTAACCACACTGAAAGAAAATTACATTTAGAAATAGAAGGTCCTGATTTTTGGGAACTTGCAAAATGTGACCAAGCAAACTACGATAGTGTATTACCTAACTGGCAAGAACAGATGCTAGACATAATTCAAGCGCACAAGAGTCTAGGTATTTACAAATACAGTATGCATCCTAGCAGTTATTTTGTAGTAAACGGAAAGCTTAAAAGCATTAACTATTTTTTTGCGTATAATGAAGAAGAAGGTCCTATTAGTATAGCAGACCATTCTAGTCATATATACAGCACACGGCAAGAAGAAATGCGTAAACACATTGAATCGTTAGGCATTGACTGGCATGCACCGCAGCCTTTAAATTTATTAGAACAATTATGTTGGGAGAGTTTTAGAAAGAACTTTCCTAATGACTTTATAGAGAAAGCTAAATGTATAAAATAATCCCTTGGAGTGAAGACTTAGAATTATCTGAATTTTATGAAGGTGCTGCCGCCCGCGGCTTTGAAAATAATGCATCGCAGCATATGCTTGTAGATTGTTTTCGTAAAGAAGCTAAATGGCAAACGTGGATATTATACTATAATAATGAAGCTGTAGGCAGTGTAGCAGCACATACATTCGACGATGTAATGGGCCCTAATACATTTAGGGTTGCTGCTAGAACATGTGTGTTTACAGATAAATTACCGCTAGTTAGTTTACGAACACGTAATCAGATTGTCACACATCAGCATGCAACTGGACAATTTTTAATTCCTGCTTGTTTAGAATGGCTTCCGGAAGGTGCTAGAGCATTTATAACCTCTAATGAAAACGAAGCAGGCACACAGCGTATAGTACACAGAGTATTTGCTCCTGCTATGGAAAAGACAGGACAAATGAAACGTGTAAAAGATGTGTTTTATAGAGGAACAGATCAAACAGTGTGGGAGATTTTTCCAGAACAATTCTTCGAAGAATTAAATAGGCACCCTAGATGGTAAAACGTAATCAAATGTAGCACGATGCACAATCCTATGTTTCATTTTACTAAACTCTAATCTCTTATGTACTCCTAGCCATTGATCACTGATCGAAACATCCCCGTCTTTCCAGTAATGATTGTAGCAGTATTTGTCTTGTGTAATAAATTCAAACAACGGTTGTGCGATAGCAAGACTTTCTTCTCTAGTCATACCGTCAAATCTTTCAAACTGATGTAAGCTTAGAAATAATCCTGTTTGATCTACGTGATTAGTTTGGACTAACGACGCAGGAACATTTTCATATATGGATCTATTTTTAAAGTTTTCTTCTGTTCGTACTACGCTGTGATTAACATTACCAAAGGTTATACATTTTAAATCTTTTATTGTTTCTTTCATAGCGTTATCTAAGTCAGCATACGCAAGCACAGTATTATTCCAAGAAGTTACAGATCCGTCTACTCCCTTTTCTGCGTACAACCACGCAATACTAGATCCTGGTCTAGCATGTGGACTTTCGTTGTGCCACGTCATTTCTTCTTTGTGCCCTGCAATACTATTTTCAGACACGAGACCAATGTACCCTTCTGCATCTAATGCGCTACGTTCAAAGTTTGGACTATCTGGAGTAAACAACACATACGGATTAGGAAAAGATTTTACAATTTCAGCTTCTCGTTCTATTGTAAGTTTTTGATTGGGTATGTTAACACAAGTATGTTTAGCACAAAGATCTATTAATTCTAATAAATCACTATTAGAAGCAGTCATTAAATCTAATTCAACATTAATTACCCAATCACTCATCGACATATCCCAGCGTAGGAATTGTATCCCATAAAGTATCTCCAATATTTTCGTATGTTTCGTTAAAACTATCGACAAATTTAAATACATTGTCAATAGGAAGATTTTGTAATATATCTAACTTAGCATTCCACCAATGTGTTTTTAACAACATTGTCTTTACTTCATCAGGAAATCTGTCTCTAATAGGCGCACACGGAGTACCGCCTGCAACTACATAAGGAGGAATATCACGAGATACAACTGAGTTAGCAGCAATAACACTCCCAGTGCCAATAGTAACTCCTGGCATTATAATAATATTATCACCAAGGAAAACATCATTTCCTATAATTACAGGCTTGCTGTTCATTTCTTTTACATCAGTTTGGTCACTTCTAATATTCAGCCGAGCAAGTTCTTCGTTAGAATAATTTGATTTCTTTGCCATGATAGTATCGGAGTTAATGCTGACTCCTGTAATATTATGCATACCAGCAGCAACAGTACAACGTCTACCGAGTCCGCTATGTCTTCCCATAAACACATTGGAACGCATATAGCCTCCATCCCGTATACTCGAATATGCTCCTATAAATATTCTATTAGGAGCCTCGTGGAAGTTAGGTACATAATTTAATGATCCCTTTTCAAACAACGTACCGACTAGATGCTGGGGTTCATTGTACCTGATGTTATATGAGTTAAGTGTATTACTAGTTAATGTAATATCAGATACTATTGTGTTTTTAAGGAATTGCTGCAATTTTTCTTCGATATGATCCATAACAATATTTAGTGCTATGTTAATGTGATAAATATGTTTATGGATTGGAATAATATTAAAGCAGCAGCAGTTAAAATTAATGTTGACGACAGCAAACTAACGCAAGAGTTAGAAGCTATTCCAAAAGAGTTATGGGATAGTGGCGAAGATCTTACATCTAATACTTCTTGGAATACAATTTGGATAAGAACAAATAGTATTGCAGAATTTACTGATTTTAAATTAGCAAAGGGTATTGATCATTCCGAATGGGAATGGAGAGAAGATTTAACTATACCTTATATAAAATCTTTAGTAGAATCTTTACCTATTAGAACTATAGGAATGATCCGTGCATTTATTTTAACAGGGCCATTGCCTATTCATACTGATAGTAATGAGTCAACACCTAAAGCACTTGACTATAATTTAGCATTGACTATAGCATCTAAATTAGAAGTACCTATGACAATGACAGCCGCCACAAAGGTTCAAGAAAAAACTATATTTTTTAATGATAGTATTCCTCATGGATTTCCAGACGCAGTAGGCACACAGATGAGCATAAGAATTTTTGGCGATTTTGAGTACGATAAATTTGAATTGGACACAGTGTATGAATAATATAATTAAAACATCATCTATTATAGACTTTACTAAAGAAAGTTTGCTGGTTGTAGAACAAGAATTTACAAATGAATTCATGGGAATGATCCTTCAACGTGCAGTTACTAAAAATTTAAAACTTTTAGATATAACAGAATTATCTCCAATTAAAGAATATATTTTAAAATGTATGCCAGGATACGAGCTTATAGGCAGTTGGGCATCTAAAATTGATCCAGGTGTAGGCGCAGGCGAACATACTCATCCAGATGCTGACGTTTCTGGAACATTTTGTTTAAGTACAAATCAAGGAATTATATATCATCATGTTAATGATATCATAAGACAAGAAATTTTGTATCCTAATGATTTAATTGTCTGGTCATCGGATATTGTTCATTCTGTTCCTCTTAATGAAAATAAAAATCCTTGGTATAGTATAAATTTTGATTTAAGGAAAGTTTAATGTATCTAGAATATCTTGACTTACCTAAATTATCAGAAGATTTAATAAAAGACGTATATAATACTATTAACACTAGTGACAAATATACTAGTCAAGGAAATACGGATGCCGAAAATTATGAACACTTTTCAAGTATTGATGCTAGTAAGAAATTAAAACAATTTACAGAAAGCATTTTTAATTTTGATCATATCACACACATATTTGTTTTATCAGACGATTTGCCTACTCATGTTGATAACCTTGATGTTAGAAGTAAAGCCTACAATTATGTTATCGAGTCGGGCGGCGGCAGCACTAACATATATACTCAAGACAAGGTGATGATAGAATCTTATGATATTAATTTACATCGCTGGCATATATTAGATGTTTCTCAAAATCATAGTGTTTCAATTCCTAATCCTCCTCGGATATTAATTACAGTATCACCGATGAAGAGTTAATTTATGAATAATAAAATAAAAAATGTAACAATAGTCGGCGGCGGCACAGCTGGATGGCTAGCAGCTGGATGGCTTTCTAAGTTTAATAAAAATTTAAAAATAACACTAATTGAATCTCCTACAGTTTCTCCTATTGGAGTAGGGGAAGCAGTTACTCCACATGTTTCTATATTTTTTGAAAAACTTGGAATTAATGAAAAGGACTGGATGAAGCATACTGGTGCAGTTTACAAGTATGCTAATAAGTTTGTAAATTGGACTACTAATAAAAAAAGCGAGTACTCTAGTTTTAATTATCCGTTAAATAGTTCTGTTTTGTTACGCGATGTTGATCACGGATTAGACTCTAATGATTTTGTAACAAACGAAATTAATACTGCTGATACATTTATGCACTTATTAGCAACTAAAAAATTAGATAAATTTGACAAGTATTTTCATAGTCAATTTCCTTATATGGAGAATAACGTTGCTCCGTTTGATAGTACCGATTACTTGCTTAACAAAAATTATAGTTGGAGTCAGCATATAAATGCAGAACTAGCAGCTGAATACATAAGAGATAACGTTGCTATACCTAATGGTGTAGTGCATATAAAAGCTAATGTTGTTGAAATTATAAAATCTCAACAAGGCATTAATAAATTAATTTTAGACAATGGCAATAGCAATTATTCAGATTTTTATATCGATGCTTCAGGCTTTAAAAGAATCCTAGCATCAGACTTGGGCTGGAAGTTTAAAGAATACAAAAATCATCCTATTAGATCTGCTTGGGTTGCACAAACAGATTACAATAATATTGAATCTGAATTAGTTAATTACACACAGAGTATTGCTGAACCATTTGGATGGAGATTTAATATCGGATTATATCATCGAATGGGTAATGGTTATTCTTACAGTCCTGATCACTGTTCTGATAATTTAGCTAAAGAGTATTTTTTAAATCAACTATCAAATGTAACAAATACTCCAAGAAAGTTATCATGGACTCCGGGAAGATTTGAAACTCCACTACAAGGAAATGTTGCAACTATAGGATTAAGTATCGGATTTGTAGAAGCATTAGAAGCTACATCACTTTTAATTATTACAGAAAGTATTAGAGAATTAAGCGAAGTATTAAATAACAAAAAAACTGTTGAAGAATTTAATAATCATACTAATAGAAAATTTGATATTATTGCTGACTTTATTCTAGTGCATTATACCTTGAGTGATCGATCTGATACTGAGTTTTGGAAAGATATGCAAGATCTCGGTAAGAAAGAAAACCATTCAGACTTAGTATATGAGTATTTTAAAAAGTTAAAGTTCGGCCAAGGTAATGTGTTTCCTGATTTTATGTGGGGGCAAGTTGCACATAGTTGGGGACAGAATTTAGACAAATGGATATTGGATTCTAAATATAATGATTTAATTGAGTTAACTTATCTACATTATAATAATAGTAAATGTAAACATGAGATTATTAGTAAATCTCGTTTAACTAATTACAAATGGCTTTCTCAACACATTTATAACTAAAAAGTTTTCCAAGTAGACCCAGTTGATTGATCTTTCCTACGTAAAAATTTTCTAGTTTGCACATCAAAGATATCGCCTGTAGCAAATTCATTAATAATACATTCGCCGTCATCTAAAAAGTCTACAGTGTAACCTTCCTTTGGTGCAAAATCAAATTCTTCAGAATTATAACCTATAAACACAGGTGGCGGATGCTCAGTCATTCCGTACCAGTTAGCAACGATACCAACACCTTTAGCAAGAAAGTCATTAATCATTTCTTGTGGCACAGGCCCGCTTCCGGTAACCATGTAACGAACACTAGACATGTCAAGATTGTTCCATTCGTCTACTTCTTTAAGTAATTCCCAGTGTCTAGGAATAAGTGCAATGTATGTTGGATTTATTTGTTTAAATTTTTCTATATAACTAGCAGCCTCAAACTTAGCTGATACTAACTGGGCGCCAGCTCTATAGGCTGGCATTGCTGTTATAGCATAGTGAGCTATTGTATTTGCTGGAAACACGTCTAATACAATGTCGTTACTAGTAAGCCCAATTTCTTTTATAGATTTTTGTATGCATGACTCGATGTATTCCCAAGAGTGAATTACTGTCTTAGGTGCTTTTGTTGTTCCGGAAGTTAATAAAGTTAATGACATAATAATATATATGCAGTCAAAAAAATACCAGCTCTAAGACTGGCATTTTATTTTAATATTTTAAGCTATTAATTCAAGTTAACCCAGGAACTACCGTCATAGCCTTGAAACTTGGAAACATCAGACACAAAAGCCATCATACCTGCTGTCGGAGTTGTAATAGCTGCATCACGTGCAGTAGCATCAGCATATACTCCAGGAGTAATGGCACCTGGTGATTTAAACTCGCCATTGCCATAAAAGTCGAAACTAGAAGTGTTACTGCCGCCGCCACTAACAACTATAGATGCAAGAGAATTAGGAGATGTGTCAGTTATCACGGCATCAGACAACAAACGAGCAGCCATTATAGTTATTGCTTTACCTAGTTCAGCTGCATTGTCCCAAGCAGTTATCTTCCAACCGCCTATTATGTCATTAGCTGCTGCTGATTGCGGAGCAGCAAGTGTTCCTTTAACAGATATAAATTCTGTTAAAGGAAATCCGCCGGGTGAACCGGTAGTAACTGATACAACTTGTAACGGTGTTCTGTTATTGTTATTTATAGTAACTGGAGTATTGGCCTGATATGGAACTATTGACTCTATACGAGCAAGGAGTACATTACAAGTACTGTTTATACCGTCGACTATTAGTGTACTATCGTCACCAAACACACTACCTTGCAAGTCACCGTCTACTGTGCCTATATGTGAGCCAAAAGTGGCACCTGTTAAGTCGCCAGTCACGTTACCAGTGTGAACACCAGCTGTATTACCTGTTACATTACCAACAACTGCGCCAGTGTGCGTACCTGCTGTATCACCTGTTACATTACCAAAAAAGTTACCAGTAACATTATTGTTATCAGTGTTGACAATAATAGTACTGTCATCGCCTGCAATATTAATTTTATAATTTTGTTGTTCATTGAAGAAATCACTAATTGGTCTTGAAGACCAATTTGCACCGTCAAATACTACCGCATCACCATTTAATGGTGAACTTGAAACAGCTACTCCGCTGAGTTCGTTTAGTGTAAGTACACCAACTCCTGGAACAGATATAGCTTCCCATTTGTTAGATGCGCTAACATAAGTTAGTACATCGTTATTAGATGCACCCGTTAAATCAGTGTCAGTAAGTGAATTCAACGACAAAGATCCGCCTCCGCCAGCGCCTGTAACTAAGGTACCACCAACAGTAGAACCGTCACCTGCGTATAGTAACTTAGTGTCAGTAGTGTAAATTAACTCACCTTCTACTGGTGTTATCAGTTGACGTTCACTATCTGTGCCGCGTCTTAGACGTAATGCCATGTGTTATACTCCTAGAATATCTTATTACTAGTATTTATACATTTTCAAAGATTACCATCAGTCTATTTTCGTTTCTTCATAAAACTTTTGGTTCTCTTCTTAACATCAGCTACTACTTTGGAAGTGTTCAATCTAAAGTCAACATGTGAGATTTCGTCATTATATTGCTCAAGAAAAGTTTCTAAACTATTTTCAATTATGTTAACATCGCCGTCGCCTACAGACGACTGCTGATCCAAGTCAATTTCCCATATCTTACCATCATGAAAGTGTACATGTATGTTGTGTATGTATTCTATAGGAACTGCTTTAATCTCAACATCGCCGAATATTTCTGGCCAGTGCTTAATAACTTCTGGTGGGAGTTTATTTTTAGGCACTTGTAGTAGTCTTCTTAGCGGCTACTTTCTTTTTAGTTGGAACCAATTCTTCAGCTTGTCTGCGTAATTCAGCAGCTTCTTTACTCAACCGATCTGCATCACTGCGGAACTTCTTAGCAAGTGTTTCGTCTGTAATTACACCGTCATCTGCAACAGCCGCAACACTAGGAGCAGCCGCAGCCATTTCACTAGCAGTCATTGCTGGCTCGCTAGTAGATGCTTGTTGAATAGTTTTTCCGTCGCTACCTGTAACTGCTAAATCGTTAACTGTAACTCCACGCTGTGCTGCAATAGCTTCATTAAGCTCACTTAGTTTAATAGATGAGTTTTGATTAGGAATCATTTCAACATCAGCAGTTTTAACTTTAACCATCTTACCAGTTGTGTGGAAACGTGCAAGCATGTTACTACCGTCTGATAGTTGTGTACGCATCATAACAGTTGCTAAGTCATCTGCTTGTTGGCCAGATGCAGACTCAACTAACTTGATTAGTGAATCGTGATCGCCTGCTTCTAGGTTTTCAGTTGTTACTACAACGCAATGATCTGGATCACCAGGCAATACTTTGTATGCGACAATTACTCTACGCTGATTGTGTGCCATTCGGCCTACATGTTTAAGTGCTGCCATGTTATGCTCCTTGTGCCGGCTGCTGTTGTGCAACGGCTGCTAAAAATGTTTCTAGTTTACTGTAAGTTTGTCCTACAGTCATCATCTCATTAGGCTTAAAAGCGCCACGTTGACTAGCAACATCAATGATACTTTTTAATGCTTGTAAGTCCTGTACAGTTAAGTCCGGGCCTTGTTGTTCTGTTGCTTGTTCTGCTTCCATCTCTGGTGCAGTTACTTCAACGTTTGTATCTTCGCTCATAAATGTTCTCCTTGTATAGTATATATGCGTACTTTATTTATTTGTACTTTAAATGTGGACACGCTAACATGAAATAACTCATGTCTTTTGTTTCTTCAAAACCGACAGTTAATACTTGAGTTAACTTGTTATTACTGTCTAAGCTTACGTTCTTACCAGCATAAAATCTGTTCTTTAAATGCTGTTTAATCCATTTAATTAAACTGTCTTCCAAATTATATGTCATAGGTAAATTAACGTACTCAAAGTGTGGCGGAGCCGATTTGACTTGCCTCACTTCAAATACATTTAATGGATTAGGTGTTTTATTTTTTATCATGCAGCCGCATCGTAGTGTACTGATGTACCAAACGGTCCTTCTAAGTTCTTATCACGGTTGCTGTGGATAACAAATACTGTATCACAGTAGTCTGGATCACCCCAGCTATCCCATGCATAACCATCTGTAAACATAATTAGTTTCTTAGGAACATAATCTTGTTCTTTCATGTATGTCCAGTTCGCCATAAAGTCAGTGCCACCGCCACCCATTAGTTCGTAGTCTAACAAGTCTTTGCCATCGTTTGCAGCAAAATCTTCTTCATTGTATACGTCTGTGTCAAAGCACCATACTTTAATATTATAGTCTGGAAACTCGTCCATAATACCTTTAACTTCTCCTAGGAAGTCTTTACCTTGTACTTCACCAATTGAGCCGCTCATGTCTATACAAACAGCAACATCAATAGTGTCTTGGAAGTCCATGCTAGGTAATATAGCACCGCTCATTTGTCCTTTGCGTGAAGGACGACTAAATGTATAATCGCTTCTAATTGAACTTTGTACTGACTGCCGAATAATTTCACGCCAGTTCATCTTAGGCTCTGTAAGTTCTTTAATCATACGTGCAACTGCGCCTGGAACATTACCTGCTCCTGCACTCTGTGCCGCTGAAATCATATTCTCTTTGATCTCATCTTTAATTTGTTTTACTTCTTCTTTGCTGTACTTAGGCTTAGACTTGCTAGTAGCATTTCCGTTAACATCCTTACCAACTTCGCCATCGCTAACACCTTCGCCATCGTCTTCTGAGTCGAGGTGCTCGTCTAGCATTTCACCTAATTGCTTTAAGTACTCTTCGCCCATCTCTTTTGCTTTTTCGTATACATCATCATATACTTCTTCGCTTGTCCAGCCTTCATATTTAAAGTCCTGGTAGCATTGTACAATACTTGGTATAGTACCAATACGATCACGTACTAGTGTATTGTTTACAATATAGTCTGCGCTAATGTTATAGATCATAGGATCACGGTCATCTCTACGACCCATGTGATCAAATACCATATGCAAAATTTCGTGTGCAACAACAAACTCAATCTCTTTATTATTCATCGCATTAAAGAATTGTGTGTTGTAGTACAAGTTACGACCATCAACGGCAGCAGTACCAAGCCACTCATCTGCTGCAACAATACGCAAACGTGTAGCCATGTTGCCAAAGAAAGGATGGCGCAATAGTAAACCAATACGTGCCGTAATAATACGGTCCATAACTATTACACGCATTTCTTCTAGTGCTTCTGGAGTAATATCTGGGTCCGGAGTAAAGTTTTTTAGTTCACTTTGTGTATCTTTAGTAGCCATTATCGACGCCCCTTTGTTAACTTATACATATATTATAGCACTGATTAGTATATATGTCAACCTTTAATACTGGTCTTCATCATCACCAGACATCTTTTCTTTGGACCATTCAGCAGTTGCAGTAATATCCTTACCAAGTCCGCCTACAGTTGAACAAGCACCTAGTGCCATTGCCATTAGTACGATTAAAAATAATTTCATTTGAATCTCCTATTATTAAGCTTCTTGTGCGGCTTTAATATACTTACCATAACGCTCATGGAATTCATCAAAACACGCTACTTCATCTGGATCAATGGGCAAACCGTACTGTGTTAGTGCAAGCTTGATGCCCATAACAACTAGTTCAGTATCAAAGTTATCCATTGAAAAGCGCAGGAAGTTGTTCACTTTGTCATCGAACTTCTTGTCGCCTGCGTCACACGCTTCTTTAAGTTCATAGCATAAGGACACAGTTAGTGAGTACATAGCACTAATCTCTTTGGAATTCATCTCTTTTACTTTGCCTGCTAGGATGTCAGTTGGATTAGGCATGCTAGATGCAACTTTACGGTGCGCCATAAACTTAACTGCTAGTCCTTCACCAACTGCACCTGCTACTAAGTCAGTAGTAGTTGCTTCGTCTAGGTCATCGTCTAGCAATTCGCTAACAAAAGACCAACTACGAGGAGTTGCAAAGCTACGGCTTGAACTCTTAGGATCAAAGTCATATAAGTCTTTCTTTGCAAAGGTTAAGTAGCCAATAACGTCTGTGTTGATGTTGTTGTTAACACTCCACTGGAACCAGTCGTCAAAGTTAACAGAAAGTTCTAAGTGGATAAAGCGGTTAGCTAACGGAGCAGGCATCCTATAAGTAACACCCTTGTCAGCTTCACGGTTACCAGCCGCAACAATCATTACGTTGTCTGGTAGCTTGTAAGTGCCTACACGACGGTTAAGAATTAGTTGATATGCTGCCGCTTGCACACTAGGTGCTGCTGAGTTCATTTCGTCTAGGAATAGTATAATGTGATCAAATTGAGCAGCAAACTCTTCGCTTGGTAATTCACTAGGCGCACCCCACACCATAGTACCTGAGTTGCTGTCGAAGTATGGAATACCTTTAATATCTGTAGGTTCCCAAAGCGACAAACGAATGTCAATTAAATGTGAATTTGAAAAAGTGTCACAGATCTGTGATACAATATCAGATTTGCCAATGCCCGGAGCTCCCCAAAGGAAGATAGGACGTTTCTTTTTTAGTGCATGGGTAATACTGTTTTTTGCGCCATTTGGACTAACTGTGCGAGTTGAAGTATCCATGTTGTGTTCCCTCTTTGTTTAGTGCTTTATTTAAACTATACATATATTATAGCACCATTACAGCATTTGTCAACCATTTTCTAAAAAAAGAACCTATTACAAATCAATAGGTTAGGATTTTTTTTGTCTATTAACTGCTTTTGTTAAGCCATATTTGCGCAAGTCGCCACTAAAAAGGGTGAGTTCAACTGCTTTCTTTTCGTTAGTTACTACAATACTTCGGTTTGTTAGATAGTAAGGACAGTCAATGAACTTGTCGAGGTGGATAATAACTTGGGTAGATAATGGTACATCTCTTGGATATGGTATGTCATATGTTGCCAATTCTATTAAGGTTAGCATATCAAACCCCATCTCTGTTAGTCGCAAGCCGCCTGAGTTTTTGTCTCTGTTGTTTTTCCACCAAAGTGGCATATACTCTTTTACGGCTGTTTCGTTTGTACTTTTGCCAAGTTCTTTCAGAAAGAGCTTAGTATATGTCTCTTTCCAGTTCATACTTCAGTAACTACTTCGCCCGAAGTAAGTTTATATACTGAAAAGTCTTCACATCTAAACAGTTCGTTTAACTTTTTAGCAAGATTATGTGCATGACCTGGATTACTAAAGCTAGTCTTCTTATATTTAGGACCAGGGTAATTAGTAAGCGCATTTGCACTTTTAAGATTAAATGGCTTTTCTTGATGAAATACTGCCCATATAGCGTCAGCTTCTAGAACTTGCTCGCTCTTATAGGTTTTATTGTTTATATTTTCTAATATAACTGTTGGCTTTGGCCTACTCATATGCGTAATTCCTTTTAATTAACTACGCATATATTTATCTTTTTGAAAAGTTATCTACGTACTTAAAACTTAGAACCGCCATCTAAATTAATCTGAATAACTTCATCGTCGCTGTTGTTAGACTGCGCAACTAATAGTTCAAGGTCACCATGTAAGCGACTCATAACAGCACCTAATGTAAACGCTAAGTTTTTAGCTGTATTCATATCTAGTGTAACGTTAGGAGCTCTACTAGCTTCAGCAGCCTTTACAGCATTTAAAAACTGTTGTAAAGGTATAGTATTCAATGGCTCAATGTTTGGCACGACGAAGCTCCGATCTCATTTCTATTTCTGTTTTAAATGGGCCTTTAGAGTTATAACGTTCGATTGTGATTAACTTAGGACAAAAACTCTTAACCCAGCCTTTTTCAAACTCAATAATGTAGTAGCCTGCACAGTATGCACTTTTTGACTTGTTTGACTTAGTAAACAACGGAAGCTTGCGTACTACATCATACATTGTATTATAAGGACTTACGCTAGTAGGAAATCCATGCACTACACTATGTTTAGTAGTATCTTCTTGCACTTGCTCACTGTGTTCTGTCCAAATGATATCCACTCCAAACTTTTGTTTCATTTGACGCTTGTTATCAAAAAAGCATGTTTCTATTCCGCTACTAAACAAATAACGATCATCGTTCCATGCCATTGTGCCTATACGTTCGTTACTGTCATTTTCAACAATCCAAAACTTATCTTTTAATACTGGTTTTGCTTTTAATGTCATGCTGGGTACCTCGCTTGTAATGGTTCTGCATAAGCCTGTGCCTGGTCTGCAATACGTTGCATATCCCACTTTGCACAGAACTTCATAAGACGCAAGCCTACTTGACTAATGTCTTTAGGAGTTGCATGTTCTGCAATAGTTGTATCGATAATCTCTCTAATGTCTGCAGGCTGTGCAGTCAAGTCACATAATACAACATTGCGATTGTAATCATCTAGCACACGATGTTCTACGCCTTCGTGATCAGTCCAGCGTTGCAGCATCATGTTATTCCAGTTGTAGCCTTTAGTGCCTTTGTCTTCGTATGCTTCAATAAGTCCAACTTTATTCTTAGTACCTTTCTTGCGTACACCAGGATAAGCACTAAACACGTTATCACTAGTGTCGCCACGCATACACTTTTCAAACAACATAAAGTCAGGCTGCGGCGCAGGCTTGCGCTCTTGTGTCTTCTTTTCAATAACAGGCGAACCGTCGTCGTTAAAGTAGCCTTTAGGTGTAATAGTTACATTAGCAACACCATTGTACTGTGTGCAGTTAGGGCCTACTAGTTGTGCAAAGTCGCCGTCTGTACTAATAATGACACAATGATCATCAGGGTGTGCTTGTACCCAACCTGCAATAAGATCATCTGCTTCTAGTTGCTTGTGTTGCATAACAGTACAGTTAGTCTTGTCTGTAACAAAGTTCTTAAACTCGTCGAAGATCTCCCAAAACGCTTTATCGTCTTCACTCTCTTGTACAGTCAACTTGTCACGAGCAACTTGCCTATTACGCTTGTAAGGCTCGTAATAGTCCTTGCGCCAGCTACGACCTTCTAAGCAGAACACAACATGATCTGCGTTAAAGTCTTTCCAAGCCTTTTTAATACTGTTAAGTGTGATATGTAGTGCCATGCCTACCTTCGTGTCAATATCGCCACGTACTACATGCCGAGCGCGGAAGAAAGTATTAGCTGTGTCTACTAGTACATAAGTTGCCATTGTATTGCCTTTTATTGTGTTAATTTAAATATATTATAACACATTAAGAAGAAGATGTCAACCTATTAAAGATTTCATCATTCATAAATGGAATCGATACAAGTTGTTGAGGTATCTGCGTATGCAAATCAAACGCAATGCTGACTCTGGCATCTTCTCCAGTATATGTATCTACTCCGTGTGGCATGTACGTTGGGAACATTGTTAATCCTCCAGCTGTATTTGGAAACTTATGTATAAGAGTATGATCATACGGTATGTAATAATTTGTTGTTGTTGGATACTCATCTAAATGCATATTGCCACTTAAATAACAGCGATGCTCTGTTCCATGAAAATGTGTGTCAATACTTTGATAATCTTCCCACTGAGATAAGTGCATTGGAATATTCCACGAAGGTGCAAACTCATTAGTAGGGTGCATACTTTTAATGGTTATAAGCTTCATGAAACTTCACTTCTTCCTTTAGAAATAGGAACAACATTAATGTGTCCTGCGGCACGAGTTGTGTCTCCGCCTTCTTCTTCTAGCATGTTATATACAATGTCACGGAACCATCTATCTACAATCTCTTCTTCAGGATCGTTATCAACACCATATCCTGCTTCGACAAGTTGTGCGATAAAGTATTTGTTCCAGTCAAGTTCAAAGAATCCGTTACGCACATTCTCTTCGTTAACTTTAACATCGATAACATTTACCCAAGGCTCTTTTTTGCGTGTGTGATAGTCTTTAGGATCACGTTGTTTAAGAAGTTCCATCTTTTCAGCTTCTACTTGTGCAACATCTTCAGCTAACTTTGCTTCTACTTTGTCTTGTCCTGTTAATTTCTTAATAAAGTTTTTCATATTACCATCCTATTTTTTCCCACGGTACGTCTTTGTCACCAAAGTGTCCGTAAGTACAATTGTTGCTATAACTATTATAGTTGAATAAATCAAATCTGTCAATGATTCCTTTTGGACTTAGGTCAATTTCGTCACGTATAAATCTTTCGATACTGCGATTGTGTCCGTTTGAATCAACGTAAATGCTTGTAGGCTGCTTAATACCAATGGCATAGCTTAGTTGTATATTACACCAATCTGCCATTTCGTCTGCTACTACATTCTTTGCTAACCATCTTGCCATGTATGCAGCACTACGATCTACTTTTGTAGGATCTTTACCACTAAAGGCGCCGCCGCCATGAGGAGCAAAACCGCCGTAAGTATCAACAATAATTTTACGACCTGTAACTCCGGTATCACCATCGGGCCCACCAATAACAAAATTGCCAGTAGGGTTGAGATGCCACACAGTATTTTCATCAATTAAATCTCCAAGTTCTTCCATTGCAGCTAGTTTACACAAATGTCTTGCTTCTTCTATACAGCCTTCTGAGTGCTGAGTACTTATAACAATTTGATCAATGCGTTTGATAACACCTTCACGTCTTGCACCGTTGTACTCAACACTTACTTGACTCTTAGCATCAGGACCTAATACATTGCCACGCTTTGTTTTTAAATTTTCTAGTATCTTGTGGCTGTAATGAATAGGCGCAGGCATCATACTATGTGTATGATTGCAAGCATAACCAAACATAAGCCCTTGATCACCTGCACCAAAGTCGTCTGTACCTAGTGCAATGTCTGCACTTTGTTCATGTATTTCATTATATAACTTTAACTTGTGCCAAGAAAATCCATTCTGATCGTAGCCAATTTCTTTAACTTTGTTTCGAACAATTTGTTCTACTTGATCTCTAGTTACATTAAAGTTCTTAACTTCGCCTGCTAGTGTAACCATGTTGGTAGTTACTAGTGTTTCAACTGCTACTCGTGTTGTTGTATCGCCTGCGGCTAATCCAGCATCAACAAGCGCATCAGATATTTGATCTGCTACCTTATCTGGGTGTCCGTCACTTACTGATTCGCTTGTAAAAATGTGGTTCATATTAGTCCTTTTTGTCTCATCTCATCTGGGTCCATAGGCTTCTTAGCTTGTGCCTTCATAGCCTTTTCGTGTTGTTCGTTTTTGTATGATTCACGTACCCCATGCATTTCCGAATAAACTGATGTGTAGCCTTGGGGTGAAGCGCCATCCCTTTTCCATGCAGACTTCTGCCACTTCTTTAACGTTAAGGACATACTCTTCCGAACGTCCCCCAAGCGGCATACAATATACTGGACACTCAACGCCTGCGCCACGGTATGCTTGCACAGCTCTACCAGCTTCATCAATATCTGAACGATCAGCAACGACAAATTTAAGATACATGTCGCTACCATCAACAGTGGAGTAATTAAGAGCAACGTTAGGCTTAATAGCATCTTCCCAAGATTCTCCGCTAACGGATAGTTTAGGCGAACAACTCCATGTGACTGTAATTCTATTGCTATCGTTGAGATAGTGGTATAAGTCATTATGTAATACTTGTGTAGTGTTTGTTTCAAATGTGACATTTTTTAGATCCTGCATACGTGGATGCTCAAATAGTTCGACATACAATCGTTGCCACGCCAACAACGGCTCGCCACCTGTCATAATTAAGTGGATGTCTTGTCCGTTATCCATTGTCCACTTGCCTTCTGGAGTAAGGGATAACAAATGTTCAACAACTTCTTCAACTTCTGCAAGTTTGTTAAAGTTTTTAAATTCAGGATAGATACTTGCATACGTATCACAACCTGTATGAATAATAGGCAAGTCTGTAAACTTTTCGGTCCTTGCAATAATACCATCATCAAGTAAGTCTTTTACTTCTTGATTGTATCTTTGACCATCTGCTTGTTTTTCTGCACGACTAGGTTCATCTTTACCAAGTCCAAAGTTCATGCAACGAAAGTTACAACCGAAGGTACGTAGGAATACACTAGGCACTCCTACAAACTTACCTTCGCCTTGTACGCTGTAAAACGCTTCTGAATATCTTAGTTTCATACTTGACTTTCTGTTTACTGCTTCATGCGATGGATAGCCTTTTTCAAATACTGGAGATTCTGTCATCGTGCAAACTCCTGTTGCAGTTTAATGTTATCGAAAAACTCTTTCTTTGTGCCCATGTCATCTTTAAATGCACCACGTAGTACAGTTGTTTGTGTTAAACTGCTAGTTGCCATAATGCCTCTGTTCTCACAACAACCGTGTGTTGCTTGTATATAAACACCTAAGTGTTCTGCATCAGTCGCCGACTGTATTTCACGAGCAATGTCATTTGCAAGTTCTTCTTGTAGTGTACCGCGTCTAGCACACCACTGTGCAATACGTGTGTACTTAGACAGTCCAATAAGTTTATCTGCTGCAATAATACCAATGTATGCAACGCCTGCTACTGGCTGGTGATGATGCGAACACATGCTTTTAAGTTCGCTACGTACTACTAGCATGCCTGCATAGCGATCATCGCTATCATTAGGAAATGCTGTTGCCGCCGGTGCAGGGTCGTATCGTCCTGCCATAATTTCATTGTAGTACATTTTAGCAAGACGCTTTGCTGTGCCTTTACTATTAGGATCGTTAAACCTATCAATTAATAGTGCGTCTAATACACCTTCAAATGCAATAGATGCTTCGTTGATTAATTCTTCTTTGTCACCAGTCTCTAATACTTCACTGATATTGTCACCAGCCCAATGGCGAATGTTTGCTTCTTCAAGCCGGGCTTTGATTTGTACTATTTTGCTCATTTATTTCTCCGAGTTATAGACGAGGATGTCATGTAAGTAGTATACTCATAATACAAGTATACTACTCTATTTAGGTTTTGTCAAGTATTAAAATATTTTTCTAACATATCAATACGATCAGTTGCATGAGCCATCTTGTCAAGTTCTTCTTGAATGGCTTCTACAATGTCACTATGCTCGCCAATACCAGTTGCATTGTTCATATACACCATGATATTAGTCTTTGCTCTTTCGAGCTCACCTTCGGCATGCATACGTGCTGCTTTGACTAATTGTTCTCTCAAGTTCATTTCCTTTTCCTTATTGTTATTATTTGTATTCAGCTACATTTTCCCAAGGGTAAACTAACCACACATCTTCTTCTGCTTTGTTAATTTCGTGACAAGTATATCGTACGTCACTAAAGTCGCTTGCTAAGTTTTCCGTTAGTGTAGCAAAACGAACATTCTGGTCCCAAACTGTTCCCCAACTTTTATCCATTGGCAAACAACTTTTAGGCCAGTCTTCTTTGATCCAATTGAAAGTAGCACCAGTATCGTTGATATCATCTACAATAAGGATATTCTTGCGTAAAGGACCTGCTGTAGCACGTGGTTCACTTTCGTAACCAAATGCATCTTCAGCCATCCAAAGATTACTTTCGCTTTCACTGTCATCATCACGCAAGCTTACTTTAAGTGCTTCGCAACGTATGCCAGTCATATTACTAATAATAGTAGCAGGCACATTACCCCCGCGTGTAAGACCTACAATGTAATCAGGACGCCAGTTATCAGCATACATTTGGTTAACAATGCTTACGCACATACGTTCAATGTCGGTCCAGCTATAATAATGTTTCTTAATCATTTTCCCGCCTTTGAGTCTTTCTCTGCTTTAGTTAATTTATTATTCCAAGTGTTGTTACTAATACCAAGTTCTGAAGCCATAGCTTTAGTTTTACCTTTAGTAACTTCTCCGCCCTTAGCTAAAAACTCTGCTTTCATTCGTTCCAGTTCATCGTCTTTAGGCTTTGCGTCGTGATTCATGCTCATGTGTTATCTTCTTTCTTGCCTTTGTAATCTTGTTCTACTAATTTGTATATAGTTTGAAAGTTTTCGTATGCCTTAGCAAGTGCAGGGTATTCCTCACACATGTTATTAACAGTGTATATATCAGGTAATGCTTCTTTCCATAATGTAGGCACAATTTTAATGTTGTCCCAATCAAAACTAATCTGATCATCTGAAGAAATAGTATAACCAGTTATACCACTTATAGTAGTAATACTATCTAAATTAGGAGTACTAATAACAATAACACTACTGTTAGTATTAGTTGATACATTAAAAGTATAATCGGACCCTGTGTCAGTAATAAAAGCCTCGTCAGGATAATCGCTTAAATCAAGTGTAATAGTGTCAATCGCTTTGTTTGATTGTGTCATACAATGCTGCTCCGCTAAAGAATTCTTTGTTTAGTTTTATACGTTGCTTCTCTAAGGACACTTGTAAATCGGTATAGTTATCCATATAATTTACAATTTGTGCAACTACTTTGTCTCTATGATACAAGTATGCGTCATAGTTCTCAGTCCATTCACTAGGATATAAAAACTCAGGTAATGCCATTTCACTATAGCTTAGTCTATCAGGCACCATAGGAATTGCATCAACTAATGCTCCTTCGTACCAACTAATGCCAAGTGTTTCTTGTAAGTTAGCACTAAACACCATCTTAGCTTCGCCTAACAAGTTATGATACTCGTTTTTACTAAGTTCGTAGTCTTGACAAACAACAAACTCGTATTGTGGCAATCGCTCTGCAAGGTCTCTAAAAATATCAACTTGCTTCTCAGGCGCAACTCTATGCGGAAACAAAATTAAATCACGTTTTTGCATACCTTTGTATTGCTGCAAACTGTTGTGCAAATATTCCATAGGCCATCCGACCCGCTTAATTGTTTCAGTTTCTCGTACATCATCGTCATCTTCGGTCCATTCTAGAACTCCTTTAGCAAACAAATCTATGTGGAATTCACTTGCATAAAAATTATGATCGTAGCAGCTAAACATACTATGTTCTGCACTGCGCACCCAAGGTTTATCACCAATAAGTCTTCCTAAGAAGTCTTGCGGATCATAACTGCCAGCATGCCACAAGCCGCCGATACGAATATCGACGCCTAGTAGTTCTGCCATATATTTAAGTTGTATAACTGTAGGGTTCCATGCATCAGTGTATAAAAAGTAGTCGCCGTCTTTAACTTGTCCGTTACAAAACATTTCGCCGATAGTTTCTAGTTGTTTACTCTTGTATACATTAGTACCGCCAAAGTTGAGGAACGCCCCAGGCGTAGTTGCCTGAGGAGTCTCCCCACCACTAATGACCACAACATTTTCATCAATAGCATGTTGCAGTTGTTTAGGGAGATACTCCTTCCACTGTTTAGTGTAACGAGTGTCTACTGCTTCGATATCTACAATGAAAATAGTCATAGTTGTTATCCTTTAGTGTTGTTGTTAAAACGAGGCTTGCGCTCCCGTTGAACAAAGTCTTTGCCGCCGTTGCGAGCTTTTGCTCGTACCCAACCTTGGTACTTTTGATAGGCAATCCAATTAGGATCTTCCTTCTTATAAAGTGCTCTTTCATCAAACACTTTGCCTTCAAAGCGACAATAATCACGATACTGATCGAGATCGTTGAACACCTTATTTACTGCTGGATTAGCAATTGTCATAATGTAAATCCTCTTGTTATGACTTGGGGTAATATATTGAACAGCCGTTTTCGCCATCTTCAGCGACATCTATCTCTACAAAGCGGCAGGGGTACTTTGCGGAAATTTCTTCGTACAAGTCATCTGCAATCATCTCACATGACTTGTGATTCAGTTGTATTACATCCTGTGCGTACAACCGTTCCATCCAGCGTTTAAACTGAATGAATTCTATGTCGCGATCGTTGTGAAACACTTCGATGCGAACTTTAAAGTGGAAAATATGACGATGAGGAATGCCGAGGAATGATACATCGTCCCACTCGCCTGTTGCTAATTTCGGGTCTGTGTCTGCACCCGGATACATATGCACCCCCTCTTTAGAGAACGTGACCCAGATACTACGATCTGCTTTATTCATTGCGTTTTCTGTTGCCATTTTTGCGTCTTCTTCCTTCATTCTGCGTCCCATATAATTATGATACGATTCGTGTTGTGTCATAGTATTATTATACTTTCTTTAGTTAGTGTTGTCAAGTGTTTTTTTTGAACAGTTGTCAAAATGCCATCTTTTCATAGGACTATTGCCACCTGTTTTACCACAGTGCGGGCAAGTTACAGTATCTTGTGCAATACCTTTTAGAGCATCTGAACGTTTTTGATTAGATACAGGATCTTGTGTTTTACCCTGCTTTGCTTTAGAAATCTTTAGTTTAGTTGCTTCACTATGATGCTTACCTTCCATACCAGATTTTACAGAACCATATCGTTCAATCTTTGTCTGAATAATCTTTCGTTTAGTTTCTTCGCTTAACACTTTACCTGTATGTGCTTCAGATAGACGCTGTCTGTGTTCTTTTGATTTCGTTTTGCCTTTATGCGAAGGAGGACGACAGTCTGTGAGTATATTCATAAGTATTCCAGACTCGTCAATACGCCTACCATACTTTGCAATAAGTGTTTCTTCTAAAGTGTAAGCAGATTCTTCGTCCATATCTTTCTGTATGATTTCAATAGCAGGTATTAAACCGTTGTCAAGTATACTTTTGATTTTCATATCCTTCATATGATTATCTGTAGAACGACCATTCTTTACAGCACGGAGATGATCCAAATGCCTTTTGTTGTCCCACTTACCTTTACCTATATAAAACGGTTCCATTGTTTCTGGGTCTTTATAGCAATAAACATAATACATATGTTTATTTAGCAAAACTTACCCTTATTATTCTAAAACTGACTCTTATAATCCTAAACCTGCAAGGAATGCTCGTAGCTTCTTACCTGTATCGTGTTCGTCGCCTTCACGATAACCATCTTCCATATAACGAAGAAACTCTTGATGCGTCATACCTGTGTCCTGCACTTTCTTGCCGTCGTATTCTTTACGAAAGGTTACCCAGACACTTCTGCTTGCTTCTGTCATAGTTCTTTCTTCTTTCAGTTTTCGGGAAATATAATTATGATAACGTTCTTGCATGTTAATACTATAACACTAATCAATGACTTTGTCAAGTCCATAATCTTTCCAATCAGTATAAACTTTACGATCCATTAAATTATGAACACTGTGGCACCATATCCCGCTATTTGTGTCACCCCATGTGTTGTCATCTAATTTAAGAGTCGCATTATAATTAAACTGTTTAATATATGGAAGTTTGACACTAATCATACTAATAAATGTGTTATACTCGTCGTATCCTGATTCTAACACACCGTGACTATATTCAACACCAAAATCAAGTGTACACCAATAACCTTCTTTTAGTAATGGGAGAATCATATCATCCCACGCTTTCCAGTCGTCGGAATCTTCTGGAAAGTTTAATCCAGGAGTAAAGCTCTGACTAGTCCCGAAGTATAAGTGTTTAATGCCATGCTCATCAGCACGTTTCTTAATTTCATCCGCAGGCTGTATACCTACAACAAACAGAGTTTGTTCACCATACATTGCAGTATGTTCAACTTCTGTTCCGATAAAGTATATTACATTTTGTCTTTCGTCGGTATTTAATCCCATTTTATATAGCCTCTGCTGTAGTTGTCGGGTCTGTTTAAGCCATCTTCAAAAGCTTGTTGCCATTCTGTAGTTCTTGAATAACCTTTAGTCCAAAAGTCATCGATATCTACTTGATTGTTAGTAATCATACTCTCTGCAAGTTCCATTGACTTAATAAAGCAATCTGCTCGCGGACTAGGAAATACAATAGTGCAAGCCTTCCAAAGTAAGTTACCAAAGTCTGATGTTAATTGTTTTTGCACTCCTAGTATTAGCAATGCTTCGTTATTAAACGCTACATCATCCAATATATTAGTTCTACTACTCAGATCAATAACAACATCGTAAGCGCCGCTATACGACTGTTTTAGCGTGTCTCCCCACAGGTGTTTGTTATAACTGCCAACAACATCAACTGTTTCAAACGTAAGCCCAAATCTTTCAAGACTGTTATAAGCAATCCACGCTAAAAATCCACTTCCTAAAATTAAACACCTTTTATTAGGACCGACTCTAGTTTTAATAGCATCCAACGGTTGCATTACTACATTAATACCACACGCAACAGGCTCCAGTATATATTTTGGATCTGCACTAGGAACAACTACAAATTCATTGTGTCTACAGTTGTAGTAGTCTGCATAAGCAGGCTCACCTCGGGTAGCTACAATGTCGCCAACCTTAACATTTTTAATCAACTCGCCAACTTGTGTAACTTCTCCTAGACCTTCGTGGCCTTGCATTTCTTTAGGAAGTGGACCAAAGTTGCCTACCATCATTTCTATATCACTGCGGCATACACCTGTCATTAGTGCTTTAACTTCTATCTCATCAGACTTGTGTGCAGGCTTAGACCATTCGATTTCCTCGAAGCTACCTTTGCCGTCTGTATATAATAATTTAACTTTCATAGTGCCTCGATCTGTTTGTGAATCCAAATATCTTGTCTTACTTGTTGCTGCCAAAAATTATCATTGTCCACGTTATCAATCGCATCCTTTATCATATTATGATATGCTTCTTCAGGACACCATCCTAGTTCTATTGTAGTATCATTAATAGTAACACAACTTTCTTCTGTTGTCAAGTCTCTCCAGTTTGCATGCACCCGCCACCTTTCACCAAACGACATTTCAACTTTATCGTCTACATCGTATGTTCCGTTGTAGTTAATAGTGCCGTAATCTGTACTATCGATGTTCTGCAAAGTCCATTGCTGTTCGCTAGTTTTCTTAGTAGCAGATGTGCTATACCAATACGGATTTAACGCAATGTAAAGGCTTAATAAGTGAGGCACTAGGTCTCTGCTAACTCCACCGTATGCGAGTTCTTTAGTAGTAAACCAACTGCCAGGATGCGGAATACAATTCTTTCTAATCCACTTAATATCAATGCTATTTGATTGCGCTGCGAGAGTTTGCATTTCACCGATGTTATCTCTCCACATATTATTCTTTACCATCATAATACGTGTGTCAGGATATTGACTTAATATGTCTATCCATTCTTTAGAGTTCTTAAATCCTGGCTTTTCTACAAATACAATTTTACTATATGGCGCAACCTGTTGTGTAAGTTGTGCATGAGTAAAATTAGGTGTGCATATGTTTACAGTATCGAAAAAGCCATGCGCCACTAAAGCATCTTCTACTCTTGAAAAGTCTGCGTTCTTATCTGGGTTAGTATCAACAGTTATAACTTCAGCGTCTAATTGTGTTAAGACGCTTTTATAAAGCTCACCAATGCCCATTCCTATTATAAGACTTTTCATTCTAAACCTTTTTGTACTAAGTATGCATTAATACGATGCATTTCGTCTTTTAGATAAAGTTTCATAGTTTTCATTCTACGAACTTCGTCGGTTACATATAAGTTATCATATTCAATTAGTCCTGATTCTAAAAATGCTTCTGCAAGTGTAATAGGAATATCTAAACTACAAATTTTACCTGCTGTTAAGAATGCCTTGATCATATTCTCCCAAGGCGTCCATTGATCCGCATCTTCTGGAAAGTTTGTACCGGGATTAAAACTGTGATTGGCACCAAAGAAGATGTGTCCGCACTGTTCTTGGTCATAATGCTTTTGTATAACATCACAAGGTTGTACGCCTGTAACAAACAACGTCTTCATTCCAAATGCAGGAGTTTTTTCAACTTCTACACCTGTAAAAAAGATGATGTCGTTTGCTTCGCCTGTGTTGTAATCACGTTTCATCTTACGCTCCAAACTCAAAAAGTCGGTTGTTTGTATTAGTTGAAACTTTTTTTATATGTTCCATTGCACCTGGTGTAATACGATACTGATATTGTCCGCGTTCTTGTTTTTCAAAATAGCTCCAGTGATCATCACCTCGAATATATTTAGGCTTATGCTCATGCTCTACTAGAGCATAATTGTCAAGTACTGCCTGACCGTACTCCCATGCTGCTTTAAGTTTAGATTGTATTTCGTTACATGTAAAATCATAAACTTTTGCTTCAGTGACTACGTTGTCACCAGTAAGAATGTTCTCGTCATATTCAACACGGTATTGCCGTTGGATCTTATCTCTAATATTGCTATATTCCCAAGGAGTATTTATAATGTCAGCTGACAGCATTGCGCCTACTGTATGACCACTTGTACTACTCCGCAACCGACTTTTTATTTCAAGTCCATACTTGGGAAGATCTATACCTTTTCCTCGATTAACTTTGTAACCTTTATCTTCAAGATCGTCTTCGATCCACCTTCCGATGTTGCCATGATCTTGCGTCATCGGAATAACTGTTCCGGGGATTATTGCACTATTAAGTGATATTACTTTTACCATTATTCCAGTCCTTTTTGTATTAGATAACTATTAATTCGATGCATTTCGTCTTTTAAATAAAGTTTCATAGTTTTCATTCTACGAACCTCCTCAGTTACGTATGCATTATTATACAACGATTCTATCTCTTCGTCAAGCTCTCTGTGCTTACGCTTTAATTCGTCGTAGTGTGCGCGGAGTTTATCTTCGACTTCATCATAGTTGCTCATCCTGGAGTTCCTCTAATTTAGTTTCATCTAAAGTTTCTTGATCTTCGACTTCTTCAGGCTCTTCTATATCAAACAATGCATTAAAGTGTGTACTAGAGTTCACAGACTTCTTACCTACTGCACCGCGTGTGCCAGGAATCTGCATCCATAACCTACTATTGTCTTCGACTATCTTGTTTGCTTCTTCTCTAGTAGTAGCAGCAAAAACAGCATCAATAACATCGCCAACAAATAGTTGCTCATGCTTTTCATTTACTAACATTGAAGGAACTTTGCCTGCATCGTATTGACGATTTGCTTCTTGCACAGAGTTTAAATGCATCCATACATTATGTGCCATTAAGATTGCATAGCTAAAGCTATCCCAGGAAGTTTTGCCTTCCTTACCGATCCTGTTTAGATCACCTGGTGCATAAATGCAAACATCTTTTACAGTAGTATGTTCCATTACAGGACTAGTAGCAAAGTTTTTGTGAATACCATCTTGTACTACTGCATCCTTAAATAATCTAGTATCTTGCGAATACTTTTTGTCATCCATTGCTGCTGCCATTCGATAAGACCATTTGCCACGATCTTCGATTTCAGTCTCAGTATAAACTTGACCATTTGCAGTTGCAAGGAAAGGACTAGCACAATCAAAGCTAACAGTAAACTTAGGATTATGATACTTGCGTACAGCACGTTGAATGTCAGTTAACACTAATGCCCACTCTAATTTACTAGTACCTAAGAAGTGCATCCAGTCATGTAAGCCTTCTTCCAATAATCCGTCAAAGCGCAATGCAACTAGACGTTTTAGAACTAAGTGGACATCACACATGTTTTGTCCGCCCATTCCCCAACCATTAAAATGATTGTCTGGATATATGGCAGGGTCGCAATACTTCTTCATACGATCATACCAATCGTCTGCGTCAGTATGATTCTCGCCTTGTAGCACATTTAAGAATTTGCAGTTGCCATTACGATTGTTAATAAAATAATCATTATTAATTTCTGTAGCTCGACATGCTTCTTCGTATGTGCTAATTCCTGTAGCTTTTTGACCTTCTGGACTACGAGCAACCCATGCTGGAATATCTAAACACATTCCATAATCCATTAAAGCATCCATCCAAGTTAAAACTTGCTTACGCTTTTTCATTGCAGCAGGACAATTCGGATCTTTCCAATCGCCGGGCCACTTGCCTTTACCAATCTGGAAACCGCCTGAATCGCCTAGTACAAAACTTTTGCCATCACGTGGACGAGTTCTAAACATTTCTTCTCGGTCATCTTGTTTGTTCAAGTCGAGATTAGCATGTCCTGCAGAGTACAAGCACCACTTGTAATATAACAGTGGGCTTGTAGGATCTAAGTAATTAATACTTTCTACATCATTTGTAAAGTTTGTAGGCAATCTGGATGGTTCGATGTACGGGAATCGTTTTCTTTGATACCCGATAAATGCGGAGTAAAAACCAGATGTTGCTGGTAAAAACAAGGCATAATCTTTTTGTGTTGCTGTTAAGTCTGTATTCATGCTCTCCGCCGGTCCATCCATATTACTTGCTCTGCGCTGGTAGAATATAATCGTATGTTGCCATACCTGAATCAACTGCAATCTTCATTGCACCTTGATCGCTAATGCTCATAGTAATATCACCGCTCAGATTCAAAACAGCTTGTACTGCTGCTACGGGCCAACTCCAAGTATGCTGCAATGTACCTGCTACTGCATTTTGGAATACAAACTCGCCTGCGTGTGTACTTGCATCGCCGAAGCTAAACACTAAGTCACTTACACCAGCAGTTGCTTTGGTAGTAACATTAAATGTAGGCTCTTCGGTATGTGCCGCACTCATTAACTTCATACGTCCGATACTAGCAACACTTGGCTTAAATTCTACAGCCCATGCAGCACCTTTAAATGTAACATTTTTTAACTTCTCTTCGATAATTGCTTTGTTCATAAAGCGATAATCATTTTCAAAGTCACCTGCGTTGTTTTCAAAGTGAATATGCGTTGGCATAGTTTCGCCATTACGTTCTGCTGTAATTACATCAATCTTAGCATCTTTCTGATACTCGGGATTTTTCAAATGCAATGCAAGTTTGTCTAAGTTAGGCATACCAAATGTGCCAACAAACTCAGTAACTGGTGTGTGGGTAGTTGCAGATAAGATAACACTCCTATCCTCTGCCATTGAATTAACACTAGTAGTACCATCTTCCGATGTGACTTTGACTAGTGGTAGGAAACCTAGTGCATGTGTGTGTGCTACTACGTCTTGTAAGATATCTTTCATACTGTTTCTCCATTGAATAAGTTTATTATAACGCCTTTTTTGGCCTTTGTCAAGTCTTTCTTTACTGAGTATTTAGGTTCGTACCCAAGTGCTTTCATTTTTTCTAAGTTAGCACAAGTATAAAAACGCTCTCCCGGGGTATTTAGACGTACTGGAACATCAGTTGCTAAATCCTGGATCTTTACAGGAACTCCAGATCCAATATCAAGTACACCTTTAACGTAATCACATTCTATTAAAATATTAATAGCATCAATCACATCAAGTAAGTGTACAAAATCTCTGTAGTGTCTAGTAACATATTCTAGTTCACCGTTAAATAGTTTATCAAAGAACATACCTTTACGCGGAGTATGAGACCATACTGTATGAAATCTCATTCCTAGTGTATTAGGATAACGTTCTGCAAGTTCTTCTAGCACATACTTAGACGCTGCGTAAGGGTTCAAATCGGGCTCGTAAGCACTCGAACTGCTCGCGTACAGTATACGTGTGTTTTGATAACGCTCAAACAAGCGCCTGCTTGCTTCGATGTTATTCATCCAGTATGCTGCTGGATCCTTAATGCTTTCTCTTACACCCGACCGTCCTGCTAAGTGTATAATTAAGTCAAAGTCTTTATTTGGAAAGTCACAAGTTAGTAAGTCATTTCCTTCCACTAAATCAATACCTGTAACAGTATGATTAAGTTTAAGTGCTCTTAATAGACTAGAGCCTATAAAGCCTCTATGTCCTGTTAGTAGTATATTCACGTAGCCTCTCCCATGTGTGTTGCCATCCTTCTACATGATGGTTTATACCGCTGTAGTTTGCTAGTTTTAATGGATAATCGTTGCCATCTATGTCGATGTCCTGTAGTAGTTTTCTTAGCATTTAACTTTGTACTACTTACTACAAGATTGTTAAGTTCGGTATTATCTGTAACAACATACCGACTATCAGACTTAACAACTTCACCGCCTATATCCCAAATAATATCATTCATACATTAACTCCTTTAACTCTCTAAGCTTTTCCATAAGCTCTTCAATAGTATTTAGGTCCTGTTCGTTCTCCGTATCAATTTCTATCTCTAGTTTAATCTTCATTTTACTCTCCAAAGTCAAACAAACTAGTAAATGTGTTATGACGCTTAGTATCCTCTAATGGATAGTTAAGCACACCAATTAAGTTGTCTAACTTATTATCAATAATAGTTTCCGCCATCGCTGCATCATCAAACGGAAGTTCTTTGAACCATTCCGGCAAACGCATTTGATCTGTCGGATACGCTACGCTTGTATAGCCTAATGGATTAGGTTTTAGTTTGCAAACAATAACTTTCATACCGTCTACAACTTCTTCAGAATACTTGTCGCCGTTCATTCGACGTAGTGTATTCCAGTTAATACTTGCTCGAACGTGTCCGGGCATGTTAGCTTTACCTTGCTTCTCTTCTAAGCGGCGATAGTGTCCAACTTTGTTTGCACGTTTAGGTGAACCTTTCTCCCAACCCGGGCGCTCATGGAACTGTTGACGGAACTCTGTAATACGCTCAAGTACATCAGTACGCGGCTTATCAGTAAGTACCATAAGTAATAGCTCGCTTAGAAACTCCTGCATAAACACAGGTGTATCCGACCTACGTAAGTCTAAGCCCATTGCTTTTACTTTACCAACTTTACCGTCAATGTCTGTTCTAAAGCCTTCGTTGTCAACTACTAATGCTGCATAACGCTTCTTAGTAATATACAAGCCCGACTGTGCAACAATCTCGCGTCCTGCTGCAATAACAGTTGCACGACTCTTTGGACAATGATGCGACTTTGCCATCATCTCAGTAAACGTACCATCAACTGCGCCACATATCTGATCATACAATGTAATTGCTTTATCAGTATCCCATTCGATCTTACCTGATTCGATATCATTTTGTAAAGTAGGCCAAGCACTAAAGTAGACCGAATCTGTGTTATGAACCAAATGTCCATTTGCAAAGAAAAACGGATCGTCTTCGGCAATGCTTATATCATATACGTACTGGTCG
>Ga0075110_1000108_pt1 | contig 41042 bp, 48 predicted proteins | sample AntAceMetag02UK8_FD_69799 | JGI IMG/M metagenome (GOLD analysis project Ga0075110, IMG submission 69799) | Saline lake microbial communities from Ace Lake, Antarctica - Antarctic Ace Lake Metagenome 02UK8 | ecosystem: Environmental > Aquatic > Non-marine Saline and Alkaline > Saline | place... | reverse complement strand
TAGACTTAATAGAGTTTTTCATTAAGACTATTATAATTAGTATTATTAATAATACGCCTGCAAATTCATTCATATTTCTTTCTTTTCGGATGTTAAAAATTCATATAAATCTCCATTAAAGCAGTCTGGATTTTCTGAAATCCAAAAGGCTGCTTCCTGTATTAAAATAAAAGCTTTCAAGTGATTATAATCAACCTTATTTTCCAATTTAAATTCTGCAAAAGTTTTACCGTCTAAAAATTTCCAATTGGTATTGTGAGAAAGATTAATATGCACAGTATCCGTGTCCATCATTGCAGCTATGACTGAACTAAAAGCTGCTTTAAATTCTTCAAATAATTTTTGTTTTTGTTTTTGTTGTGTTTTATCTGTCGTCTTCTTTCCTTTCTTGCCTGTGGTATTTTCTTCTATAAAGTTCATTAAGTCGGATAACCGGTATTTGACCAGCCGCCCTACTTTCACTATCGGTAAGTTGTAACGTTTGTTACAAGCCCATACGGCCAAAGTACCTTCTGTCGTTCCTAAAAGTTCTGCTGCTTCCTTCCGGGTCAGCAGCTTGTTACTATTTTCTGTTTTCATTTTACTTTCCTTTCCTTTCCTTTCAATTCTGATAGATGTAGTCAATATTATTAATTTTAAGTACATTTGTTTATAGATGTACTCGATAGATGGCTATATTATAATTCCTCAGGATATAATTTTTGTTCAATTAATCTTAAGGTATCCCATTCATGTATATCCACCATGGAAAAAGGGGTTTTAGCTTCTTCTTTCATTTTCTTTAATACAGTGGAGAAAAATAATTCACAACATTCGCCATAATAGTACGGTAAAGAAGGAGTTTCTTTATACACCCTCATGAAATGAGGAGATTTAACATCTATAACTATTAAAACAGACGTTGTTTCACTATTAAAATAGTCGGGTTCTACTTTGCTTAATGTATATTTATAAAATAGGGCTTGAATGTCATATCTATATTTATATATCTCACCCCCAAATTTATTAATATTAGAAGTAGTTTTGATATCAATAATCATATTCTTTTTAATAGCATCCGGACGGACTTGTACATCCACACCATGCATAGATGTACGGGCACTTAGCTGGGTTCTACTATTCTGTATAAAGGGAAAAGCTTCGGAAGATTTAAAGACATTTTCCATATTTCGGAGTCTCTCCCACTCTTGATCTGTAAGAATTATTTTACTCTTATTAGATTCCTGAAATTCTGAAAAGTCTTCACGTCCTTGAATTGTTCTTTTATTAAAGTTTGGGCTAACTACGACTCTCTTGTCCCATAACTCTGGTTCTAACATTAAGGTATCAAAAGCATTTCCAAAATTCATAGAAGCGGTAGGAATTATTTTTATATTATTAATTTTATTATATTTCCATTCAGGGGTATTGGTAAGGAATTTTCTTATATCTGTAGAGCTCCATGCAGGATTAGCATGATATAACTCTATATCCTCTTCTATTAAATTAGGAAATATATTAGGGGAAGCTTCCTTCCCCTTTTTATTGATTATTATTTCTGACATAAAGAATCTACTTTTTCATCGATGTCCATCAATCTGACTATCTTCAACAATTCTTCACATCTTAAAGTATATAATTGTTCAAGACCGAGTCCATCAATTTGACTATCTTCAACAATTCTTTACATCTTAAAGTATATAATTGTTCAAGACCGATAGAATTACAGGCCAATAATGATTTTTTTGTTAAAGAATCAATTGTTTCATGAACAGTATCCATACCCCAAAAAGGGAAATCTCTTTCTAAAGATGCTTGATCGCCAGGGATAACATAAGTAATTTTGGGGTCTACCTCATAAAGTTTTAAATTAAGTTCCCACTTAAATCTATCAAGCATAATAGATTCATTTAAACCAATAATATTGGCAAGCTTGGGATTTATTGTAATTGGGGTATTAGTATAATTATTCATTTTATTCTCCTTTTATAATTAATTCTTTGGTTGTAGTAAGGTTATCCTCTTCATTTTGAAGAGGTGTTGCTGTATCTTGCTCTTCCTGTGGGTCCAAACCAGATACATCCAAATTATCCTCAGAATACTCTTCAATATATGAAGTATCTTGATACCCAGTTTCTGCTTGTTCATCGTAATTTACAGCCAACGCCATCTCAGTAGAGATAGGGAGGTGGTTAAATAAGCGCCTAATGGGTGTTTTTCTAGCCATAGAATCATAGTATTTGTTCCATGGGTGATTAGGGCTGCGAGCCCAGTCATTCCCCTTAGGAGTCTCTGATTGAGCAAAACTGTCGTCACGTGCTTGGTTTATTTTACTTAATGGAAGATATTCAAATATCTTTGTATTGTTAGGTAAGGTTGCAATAGCATAAGCTCCAATGAATGCCCCTTCCTCCTCTGTCGATACTTCATGAACTAAGACGGGATTTAAACCTTGATGACATTGGAAAATATCATTTTTATAAACAGCACGTGCTGTAATTACAATACCTTGTCTATAGGCTAGGACGATATAGCCCTTGTATCCTATTGACGCAACACATTCATAGTTATTGCTTGATCTATTAAACTTAGCTTGGAAATAAACATGATCAAAACTATTCCCCGGCTCCAAACCCATTTTTGCACATTTTTTAAAAGCACTCACAATAGAAAGGGGAGTACATTTTATTAATTTAGGTTGTCTTACAAGTTCTGAAACCCCCAAATTTATTATACGCTCTGCAGTAAGCACTTTTCGCAAATATATTGGAATTACCTCATTAAGATCACCTATAATATTAGGCGTCTTTATCTTAGATTTTAAGATTTTAGCAGCCGCAGAGTTCATACTCATAACATTTCCTTTCTACATTTCTCTATAATTTAGGTATTCTTCAATTAAAGGAATATCTAAATATTCAATTAATTCATTTTCAAAATCTTTTTTAAAAACTGTTTTTATTACCTCGCATAAGGTCTTAAAATTAAAACTACCTATTGATCCAGTCACGTAAGATTCTCTTTTGGAGACTAACGCCCCATCTGGGTCAGTAAATGTAATAGATCCATAGCCATTCAATGGAAGTAGTTCAGAATTAATGTCCACTTCAGCCTCAATATGAAGGGATATTTCTACATCTTGGTTAACCCATTCAAACCCTTGAAAATTAAAATTCTTAGGATTTTTAGGATCTTGATAAAATACTTCTTCATAGGAAGTGTGGTAAAAACCTGGTTTGTGCATATAAGTCATAGTGAGCCTCCTTTTTTATCTTCTATAATTTATATTACAATTTTATATAAAAAAAATATAGTTTAAATTTCAATAAATTTATAATTCATGGAACATATTATATGGATAATACAAAAACAGTGTGTTAACCTAATTTTTGAATTAAAGTTGCTGGGGGGCAGATGAGTATATTCAAGAAATGTAGCCGAAACAATCCATACACCTTAATCAATAAAACCCTTTTAAATGATAACCGATTAACCTTACAAGCCAAGGGATTGTTAAGCTATCTCCTGTCTTTACCAGACGATTGGAACATAAAAATTAAAGAAGTAATAGGTCATTCAAAGAATGGAAGGGATGCCCATTATGAAACTCTTAAAGAACTTATAAAATATAAGTATATTTACCGAAAATTAATAAAGAATTCTCGAGGTGTTTCTATTCGTACGGAATATCTTGTGTTTGACGAACCTACCGCAGAACAAGAAGCAAATATAATTTTCCAAAAACTTTGGCCGGATGAGGTAACTAATACGGAAAATAAAGGAAAATCCCCAGTAGATAAGGCTGAAAGGTCTTTAGAAGAAAAGTTTCATACTCTTTCCCCACCAACAGAAACTGAATTAAAGTATGTATATGAATTAAGAATTATCTACAAAAAAGAAGGGGAAAAACTGTTCAAATTATGGAAACTCAATAATTATAAATATGATGAAAAATCTGCCATATTTGAGAAATCTTATAATAAATGGAAAGCAAAGTTTAGAAAACATAGCTCATTACATATGAAAAACCCACTTCCTGGAAAACCGGATCCGGAAAACCAGTAAGTATACTAAATAATATATATACTAATTAATTAATATAATGTGTAGCGCAGGAATTATTTTGAGAAAGTTACATACTTTTCAACTTCCTTTATTTACAAAAAAGATATATATAAATATATAGGAAAGGATAAAAAAATGATTAATAACAACAAAATAAATTTAGATACAATACAAGATATTCTACAAAAAAAGGGGTAGGGAGAAGAAGGATGAGTGAGAAAAGAACATACGAAGAGTGGCTAGAGCTTGTTAAGTATTGGTCTTGTACCCTTCAAGAGGTCCCTAAGAAGTTCATAACTCAAGAAATGTGCAACAAGACTGTTGAGGATTGGGGTCGTAACCTTCAATATATTCCGGAGAGGTTCAAGACTCAGGAGCTGTGCGATAAGGCTGTTAGGAATATAAAGAGAAATATTAAACATGTACCAGAAAAGTTCATCAATCAGGCAATGTTCGATACGGATGTTGCAGATTGGGGTTTTAGTCTTGAGGACGTCCCAGAGAAGTTCAAGAGGGGAAAAAGATAAATTTTAAACTTTATCTTCAAAGAAGATATAGATATATTTATACAGAAATAATACAAGAGGATAAAAAAAATGAGTTATAACAACGAAATAAATTTAGATACAATACAAGATATTCTACAAAAAATAACAAAGGAAGATACCTTCTCATCCCAAGTATCAAGACTAAAATATGAACTGCAACTTCTTGAGCAACTTGATACTTGGTGCGAGTATGCTGTTAAGCATAATGGATTTCTTATTGGCGATATCCCAGAGAAGTTCATAACTCAGGAAATGTGCGATAAGGCTGTTGAGTATGACGCAGATACCTTTGAAGATATCCCAGAGAAGTTCATAACTCAGGAAATGTGCGATAAGGCTGTTAGGAATATAAAGAGAAATATTAAACATGTACCAGAAAAGTTCATCAATCAGGCAATGTTCGATACGGATGTTGCAGATTGGGGTGGGTATATTAAATATGTCCCAGAGAAGTTTAAAACACAGGAAATGTGCGATTATGCTGTTGAGTATTGGGGTAGGAATATTAAATACGTCCCAGAGAAGTTCAAGACTCAGGCAATGTTCGATAAGGGGGGCTTTACAAAAAAGATGACTGAAAAGAATACTGATCTCCTTGATATAGTAAGCACTATATCTTCTGTATCCGACTGGGAAGAAATTGATGATACAACTTTAGCCTCTATTAGAGATTACTTCCTTTCTTTACAAAGTTTCCAGCCTTCTCCTAACTATAAGGCCGCAATTGAGAAATATCCTCAGTTGATGTACTTTTGTTATAACCTAGATAAATGCACTAGTTCACTCCAATATAATATTGATGCCCTGAAGTTTTTTAATAAAAAAATGAAAGATGAGGTTATTGATATCATCATAAACAACCCTATTGAAATATTATTCCAGTTACCTACTAAGGACTCAACAGCCGATGATTTTCTGCTTATATTATTCAAATCTATAAGAAAAGAATTCTTAGAAAATAATAGGCTTAATCCATCTTCCGAACTTGAAGTAACATATGAAATAAGGAAGAAGGATGAGTAAGGAAAGAACATACGAACAGTGGCTTGATCTTGTTAGAAGCAATAGCGATGAAGACGCCTTTCAATATGTCCCGGAACATCTTAAGACTCAAGAAATGTGCGATATCGCTGTTAAGAAACATCCGCGCAACTTTGAATACGTCCCAGAGAAGTTCATAACTCAGGAAATGTGCGATAGCATTGTTGAGGATGAAGCGGATGCCATTAAATACGTCCCTGAGAAGTTTAAAACACAGGAAACAAAAGGAAGAAATATGATGGACAAAATGGATAAAAAAGAAAAAAAATTATATAAAGAAGATGCAAAGAAGAAGTTTCCAGAATTGTTATTTCAAAACAAGGGAACTATATTCGAAACTTGTAATCAATTAGGTATATCAACGTCTAGTTTCTATGTTTGGTGTAATCAAGACCCTGAATTTAAAAAGAAGTGTAAAGAAGCCCAATACCGTTTAGTTAATAAGGCAGAACTTATGCTATGGGAACAAATGATGAATGGGGATACTAAAGCCATTATACACTTCCTACGTTGTAAAGGCAGAAGAATGGGCTATGACCCATCCTATGATAGTCAATATAACGATGTAGAAAAGGATTTCTAGAAAGATGAGTAAGGAAAGAACATACGAACACTCTCTAGCCACTCTTCATATGTTCTTTCTTTATTCATTAAGGATTCATTCCTACTCGATTGACAGTATAGGCAACCCATTTCTGGGTTGTTAAAAGAAACATATTCTATATCAACTTTTTTTCCGCATTTACAACAGTCAACTAATATCATTTCCTTTCCTTCCGCAGCATAGATGACCATTCTTCTTTTAATGTTTTCGTTCGAGCGGAAATTTCATTTTCATGATCATCAATCCCGGTAATTCGGCCAATTAATTTTGTAAGATCATTAATAGCGTCCTCATCCTTATTTTTAATTAAATAATAAATATGCATTAATTCTGGTAGCCCGTGGCCATCCCAATAATAATCACCGATACTTTTTGGGATTGTTTCTTTTATGTAGTTTTCAATTTCTTTTATGTTGTCTTTGTCCATCATCCTTCTTCTTTCCTTGTTTATGCACCTCTATAGCTCTTCCACGAGAAGATAGAAAGATTGTCATCTTTCTAATATGGCCCTCTGGAACAGCTTGCAAGTGATCTGCAAGTCCCCCTACATGCCAGTTATCTTGATAGTTACCAGCCTCTGGACACATATCTTGGATGAACTTATAAAAGCTCGTTCTTTCCTTACTCATTCTTCTTCTTTCTTTGGTTTTTGGTGGAAGGGGTAAGATTTGAACTTACGAACCCGAAGGAACAGGTTTACAGCCTGCGTGCTTTAACCACTTGCATACCCTTCCTAATTTATTATCAACCTTTAAATAGATCTTCAAACACGTGACGGCCTCTTTGTGGATCCGTACCTAATATTTCTGCCTTAAGCCAAAATTTTTCATCTTCTGTAAGGATTGATATAATTTCTTTTATATATTTGGTCGATTTATCTTCAGCAATATACATATCAGAGACACTCGGACCTTCTCTAGAAAGAGTTATAATCCCCATTTTAGTAGCACGACAAACACGCCATGTCTTTACTGCCTCTTTCAAAGATTCTGGATCTTTCAATATATCAGTTATTATAATTACTCTAGGTCTTATAGAAGGTGTTCTTGTCGGTTCTTCGACAGGAGTTCTTACAAAACATTGTGTGCATACTCGTCTAATAACTGAGAATATTCCCCTATTCTCAACCGCATCTGCCGCATAACAGTTATTAGTAATCGTTAACAACAGACCTATGTATAATATCTTTTTCATTTTATTCTCCTTTTCCTTATAAATTCTTAAACCAAGATCTTATGAATACAAATATTAGTTTCCATCTGTACTTCTGTGGGACATGTTCAAGGTTAGTAGACCAATTCTTAACAGCCATAGTACACAGTTCCTGAGTTTTGAACTTCTCTGGGACGTATGCAAAGTTGCCACCCCAATACTTAACAGCATAATCACACATTTCTTGAGTTTTGAACTTCTCTGGGACGTATTGAAGGTTATTACCCCAGCCCTCTACAGCCATAGTGCATAGTTCTTGTGTTATTAACCTATCTGGAACATCTTCAAGATCAAACCACTGTTCGTATGTTCTTTCCTTACTCATTTCCTTTTCCTTTTCCATATAATTACAATATAGTATAATAATTTTAATTTAAATAGTAGAAAAAATTATGTTTTACTATTAAAAAAAAGTTGACAAAGGTTTGTTTTCCGGGATATATTGATTTTAGTAACTAGCTTCCTGTTCATTCTACTCCCTAGTAAGAACAAGTTGGTTATGCCTCCCTGTTAGACTGAAGGGGCTAGAAATGGCCCCTTTTTTTTATGGTTGAAATAATATCTATTAAATAGTAAGAATATATAGTAGTTGTTATTTGTTATACATACTTGAGGCACATACTTTATTATTGTTTTAACGATATTTTTTTCCTTTCCTTGTGTGTGCCTCTATTTTCTCAACTAGTTTAATGGTCTTTAATACATTCCCATACATCTTTAATGAATTTCTTAAAGCTAAATCCCTCTTCTTTTTTAATAAAAGGGCTAGAAACCGCAAGAGGATATGACGTGTATTTACGACAATTTTTGCATTTCCAACGTTTCTTATTGCCTATACGTCCAGACCTAACAATATTCGGGCTGGAACATCTATCACATCTATATGTTATTTTTTCTATATTTTCGTTAGAGTTCATCTCTTGATTGCTTCTCTAGTTCAATAGCTTTTTGGATTTCCATGTCCAGCTGTTTTTGTAGAAAATAATTAGAAGGTTTACTAAAATATTCAGCCAGACGTAGGCCGCATACAGGGGATAATCTACGTTGACCGTGTAAAAGTTGATGTAAAGTTGTGTATTTCATATTAAGTTTCTTACAAATAAACTTGCGACGTAGGCCACATTTGTCTACATACTCATCTTTAATATAAAATCCGATATGGATATTGGATTCACTCATAATTTATTACTCTTTAAATTTATTATTTTAAAATTCCTAAAATAGGCTATATTTATAAAAAAGTATAAATTAAATCATACAAAATATAAAGTAAACTTTCATGAAATATTATGACTTTAAGAAAAAAATTTTAGAAAAAACTAATCCAATTATTATTGAAGATGATTCATTCATTGAAAACATCAAAGATTATTCCCCTCCAAAGGGACTAATTCATAATATGATTGGTGTGTTACCAGTTAATCGTGCGAAAATAATAGAAAGAGAAAGACTTGGCGGTAACGGTATTGTCGTTGATACTATTCCTGAAAAGTGCGGTAAATTATTCATCGTGCAATATATAGAAGTTCCTTTCGTATGGAGCGAAAGTCTTCCATTAAATGAATCTAAAGATATAAGCTGGTATAAAAATAGCCCCCATTACCATTTCATGAACGAAAGTTTAGAACCAGATGGAATAGTTTATATTCAAGATTATTTAATAGAAAGAATCATCACCAGAATTAATTCGATTGATTAGATGCAAGATAAAGTTAATGAGGTTATTGAGCAGTTATTAGATAAAGCAACTCGGGGAGATTTACCGTCTGCTAAGTTAGCGCTTGATTACTATACTGCCCATGGAAAAGAAAGAACTACATATAACTTACCACAATGCCAAACGTCATCTGATGTCGTCAAAGCATATGGATCTATTGTTCAAATGCTGAGTGACGGTAAGTTGAACATAGACGAAGCTCATAAGATGGGATCTTTGTTAAACATGCAGGTAAGGGCTATAGAAGTACATGAACAAGAAGAAGAAATTCTAAAATTAAATGAACGGCTTCTGAAATAATGGGAAAAATAAGAAATTCCTTACGCAAAATCCATCAAAGTGTTGATCACACTTCTTATATTATTACCCCCCAGGTACAAGCTAAGTTAGATATATACAGAACAAGCTTTTATAAGTTCATCCAAGATATGTGGTCAGATGTTCCAGGAGCTGGTAACTATCAAGATAACTGGCATGTAGGGGGACTTGCAGATCACTTGCAAGCTGTTTCAGAGGGCCATATTAGAAAGATTGTCATCAATCTACCTCCTCGTTGTTCTAAAACAGTTATTAGTAATATATTATGGCCAGCGTGGGTTTGGCTATTCTGGCCTAAAAAGAAATTCATCTTTACTAGTTATGATGAAACAAACGCTTTTCAATCTTCTTTTATCTTTAGCTTATTTATTAAAAGCGATGCTTATAAATCTTTATATCCTTCCTTAGACCTACTTTCTATTAGTAAGAGCAGCATTTTTAATGCAGAGGGTGGCGAAAGACGAGCTTGCTCATCATTCGGTGCTATTACGGGTAAAGGGGCGGATGTCGTTGTGCAAGACGATCCTAATAACATTAAGAACGTTCATTTCGCAACCGCACGGCAGCAAGTAACAGATACTTATAGAAAAGTTATGCCAACACGTGTTGAAAATCCAACAACAGCTGCCTTTGTTACTATTCAACAGAGAACACATGAGCAAGACCTAAGTGCTTACATCCTCGCAAATGAAAAAGATCAAGTTGTTCATTTATGCATGCCGATGGAATATGAAGAAAATAGAAGATGTAAAACAGTTCCTATTCTGCAGCCATCTAGAAATATATATAAACCTACTCTTTGGGAGGACCCACGCAAAGAAGAAGGAGAATTATTATGGAAAGATCGCTGGACGGCTGAAGAAGTTCTAAGATTAAAGGCAGCCTGGGGGAATGACCCCTATATCATCGCTGGACAGCTCCAGCAACGCCCTACACCTGAAGGGGGTGGGATATGCAAAAGAGAGTGGTTCCAGACGTATGAGGGCGAAAATCTGCCTGTATTTGATTTTATCATTCAAGGATGGGATACCGCTCTTACATCTAAGCCTACATCTTGTTACTCCGCTTGTGTAACGCTAGGAGTTTATAGAGATGAAACAATAAGTAATGAAGATAACCAAATGAAAGTTATGTTGTTATCTGTATGGCGAGGACGGGTAGAATTCCCTGAGTTAAGGAATAGGGCCCGGCGTTTGTACTTTAACTTCTATGATATATTAAAATTCCCTCGTAAAGATTTGGAAAGAATGTCCCCAGATCTTGTATTGATTGAAGCCGCACAAAATGGCCTTTCTTTATTACAAGAACTCAAAAAAGCCCAAGTACCTGTTCTTCCCTTCAACCCTGCTAAATATGGCATAGGAAGTGGGGGAAATGCTAAGGTAAGAAGATTCAGAACTATTTCCCATTTGATTGAAAGTGGGCTAATATATATACCTAAGAAATATTTTAAATTATTTGGAAATGAATTCTTACACTTGATTAGTTTATTCCCTAATAATGAAAGCAATGATATTGTAGACGCATTCACCCAATGTTTGTTTTATATAAATTCCCGTGAAATGATTCACAATGTTAACGATAAACCTCTGTTTAACGAAGACCATATTATATCGCCAACAATGCAACGATTTTATTAAAGGTACTACTAAATGTCTTATGATCCATTTGACCCTTCTTACAATGCTCCGCAGCCGGAAGAAATGCAGACACAAGAGTATTTACCGGCCACAATTTCTGATGTGCAGAATATGGGGTCTGAATTAGAAGAAGAATCATTTGAACCAATTAGAGAAATAGATCTATCTTTTAATAGAAATCTTATTGAAAATCTTCATTCAGATGTTCTACGAAGAATGGAAAATGATCTTATTCCTAAGATTGAAGCAGATTTCAAAGTAGTAATAGAAGCAAATGAAGTACAGGCCAAAAAATTAGAATTACTTGGTTTAAAACCTGAGAAATTAGATGAGCCTTTTTCAGGCGCTTTTGGTGGATATGACAGTACTCTTCTTAACTCAGCCCTTCTTATATATTCAAAGATAATTTCACACCTTTTCCCATCTACTGGAATAGCTCATTCCCAGTTATTAGATGATGCAGAAGAAGAATTAGAAGAAGTAGGAGCAGCTCTTGCTGCCTATTATAACTATGCCTTGTTAGAATTAGACCCAACCTTTATCCCTGAAATAAAACAAGCCATTCTATGGTGTATCTTAACTGGTGTAATTGATACCGTTACTGAAGTTGATCTAGTATCTGGACGTCCTTATACTAAATTCATTAAACCAGATAGAATTGCTTTGGATGGGGAAACTTGTACTATTTATGGGGCAAGCCGTATAACTGTAAAAACAGTTCTGACCGAAAAAGAAGTGGAAATAAGGAGGGATGCCGGCGAATTCTCTGGAATGCAACTTATTGCTAATTCTGATAAGGATAATGATGAACCGTATCTTGTTCGTGCCCAAGAAATCAATAATATCGAAGCATCTATTTCATCTGACGAAAAGAAATTATATTCTTTCTGGCAGGTTCAAACGGATCTAAGCCCTATATCTGTAGGAGATAAAGAAAGTAGTACTGATGATGATGAAGAAATGCTTCCTTATCGGGTTGCCATTCATATCGAAAGTAGAAAGATAGTTGGGATATATAGAGACTGGGAAAAAGATGTATTCCCATATTCAAGGATACATAGATATTCTGAATTCGTTTATGGAACTGCTATTGAAAAAAGAGGCTGGGGACTATTAGAATTAGCAGGAAACAATGCAGAAATTGCTAAAGCTTCCTTACGCCAGATAATAAACTCCAATACTATGAGTACCTTCGGAGCTGGATTCTATTCCCAAGGGGAGATTAACAATAGTGATAACAGCATCACTTACCAACCAGGCGCTATTACCCCTTTAAATACACGTATGGGGAATATACAAGATGTTGTTAAGATGATGCAATTCCCAGCTCCATCACCAACTACGATGGAAATGTTGAGTCTTGCACAGTCTAAAATTGAAGCCACAGCTGCTATTTCTTCTTCTTTTTCTGAACCTTTGGCACCCAATACTGCAGTTGCTCCTTACTTGGAACAAGCAGAGCAAGCAGGGGTTCTTCAGTCTTATATCTTGGGTAATATCTATAAAGGCCTTCAAAATATCTTTGATATTATGCAACGTATATATTCAACTTATTTTCCAGAAGCACCTCAAGAATTCATGTGGTCGGGTAAGTTATATACTATTTCACGTCAAGATTTCCAGAAAGCCATTAAAGTTATTCCTATTGCGGACCCAAGCTTTACAAACAAACTTCAAAAAAGAATTGTAGCCGATACTATTTTGAAATATGCCCAACAGGCACCCGATCTGCATAACATGTATGACGTGCTATACCATGTCTATGAAACTCTAGATCTGACACCTGAAGAAATTAATAACATCATGCCTAAACAAGAGGAGACGCAACCTCTAGATCCTGTGACAGAAAATGCCTCTATGATGACAGGTGGAGCAGCAAGCGCAGGTGTTTGGCAAGATCATCAAGCACATATAGTAACGCATACGACCTTGCTCCAAGATCCTTCTATTGACCCTTCTGTAGCTCAAATCATTCAAGCGCATGTAGCAGAGCATACGGCCCTTATGTATATGGTTCAAATGCAACAGAAACTAGGCTTTGAAATGCCAGAAGATCCACAACAATTAGATGGTCAACAACAGAACCAACTTGCTGTGGCCGCCGCGACAGCCTCACAAGAATTGTTACAAGAAATGCAGCAACAAATGGCTGCAGCTCAACCACCAGAACAAGCAGAAAACGAACAAGCCATGAAGCTGATGCAAATGGATATTGAGTCTAAAAACTCACAGGCGCAGTTGAAAATTGAGATGGAAGGGTTAAAACTTCAACACAAAACACAATTAGATCAGTTTAATAATGCGGTTACATTAATGGAGCATAGGCAACAAGCATCTATTGATAATAATAAAGAAGAATTAGAAGTTTATAAGGCTCAATTAAATTATATTATTAAGATGCATGAAATTGAATCCAAAACAGGACTTGAACCTTTACCGGTTCCACCTGAACCAGAAGTTCATCCTGTAGATAGCTCTTTTGAACCAGAAATACCTCCTGTAGATCCAACTATGAATATGCCGGAAGAGATGCCTTCTATTCCTTCAGAAGAACCAATGGAGCAACCTCCTATGACTGAAGAAGAATATTATAATAACCCTATGAATAATACAGAGATTATAGAACAGGTACCGAATAATGGTCTTGTAGACCCCCAAGAATAGGACTAATATATATATAAGAATTACCGGACTAACCTTAATTAGCTAATTAATATAACGGAGCCTTTTATGAAAAATACTCGTGGCAAGATTGCCGCCCCTGAATCTATGTATAATTGTACTAAAAGTTTTGGCGAATTGGTCAAAGAAACTGCCCATCTTAATCCTGTACGTATCCTTCTTGGCGAAACCAAGCAAACTAATGGATCTCGTGGAGCTTTTTATGGAACTGATTCTGCATCAACTCGTTGCAAAAGAGCAGTCGGTGGAGAAATCCCTGGTGGAAAATCAACACCTATTGATGTATCAAAAATTTCAGCAGGAAAACTAGACACTGCGGATCAAAAGAACCGTATGAAGATGATGTTGGGTAAAGATTCTAAGTAACCTTAGAAAAAAATAAGGGAAGAGTTTTATACCTCTTCCCCTTTTTTTATCCAATCAGCGTTTTAGCCTCTTGTAACCCCAGTTCTTTGACGATCAAAGTTAATTGAATGAGTCCCAGATTGACTTGTCCAGTTATCAATTGCTTTTGCAGATGTTTTAGAAGTTTGGTACTGCCCCCTAATCTTTTTATCCATCTCTTTCGGGCGGAAACAGAATAATTGTCCCCCTACATCATAATAGTTAAACTCTTTTTCTCTGTTACGTGTTCCACGTAATCCTTGAGTAAACCTCATTAAAGTTGGCATTCCACTAATATCTTTAGGTTTATATCCTTCACGAATAGCGGCATGCTCTCTTTCAGAGTTAGGTTCTCCACGTACAGAAACAGGAACGAAAGCATAGGCTTCATCTTCCCGCAATAGTTTCGGGTCAACATATAGCATCCCTTGGTGAAGATAGGCGGCGCTGTCTTCTTCATGTACATCACGTTCTTCAAAGGCTCTTCCATCGTCTGCCCTAGATCTAGAGACACCACTCTCTAGATCCATAATTTCTTCTAATTCTGCTGCTATTTTAGATTGATTGTCTGATTTTTTCATTATCTAATTTCTTCCATAATTTTCATATTTTGACCTGCAAGCTTAGCTTTTACTTTTCTAATATTTTTTAGGTTTCTTATTCGCTCATTCTTATCTTTCCCACTAACACCACCGTTAGCCGCCCATTCTCTATCAGCTTGATTTAAATAAACACTATTTGTGGGTGCGTTATCTCTTCGTACAGGAAGACCTGCAGGACGTGTCCCAAACCCTCTAGTTGAATTATTTTTTGAACCGCCCGCAAAACCTAATTGGTTTTTGATCTCTTGTTCTACTAAATTCATATGGTCCCGACTGCCTATTAGATTATGATTTCCGTTTATTTCATATCCTAATTCAATTTTGTTGTAGGCTTCTTCTGCGATAGGCATCAAGTTTGACTTAAAACGAGGATTACTTGGGTTTAAATAAGGATTTCTTTCTAAGAATTCTCTAAACTCAGGAGTTGCAGGTGGAAGCGTTTCTTGCGGCGGCGGCATTTGATATGATGCAGGGGCTGGAGCTTGGGTTGCATATGAAGAATCTGGATAATAAGCTTGATCAGGTACAATATATTTCTCTTTATTCAATGTCATATCTGCTTGATATGATGCTAAAGTTCCCATTTCCTTATAATATCTGGCTTGTGCTCTAGAATCACCAGAGTCGATAGCTTCTTCTATTAGGTTTTCAGTCTGAGAAATCTTATTATTAATCTCATTCAAAGTATGGTCATAACTAGATACTTTGTTTTTATTAATTTCTTCTTTCAGATATGCATTTTCTAATGACAATTGATGCGCAGCATTTTCATACTGTGCTCTTTGCATTTGAGCTTGCTCCCATATTTCTCTTTCAGCTTCTCTTTCTCTTTTTCCTTTTCTAGGAACAGTATCAAAATCTTGTTCTTCTTGTTCTTCTGAAGTATTCGTTGAAGAAATTCCCTCTTCTTTAATGGTATCAAGAGCGTCGTAGATAGCTCCATTAGTACTTTCTTCGCTACCACTTCCTTCTACTACTCCATTGCCATAGGGGGCACTGATATCATAAGGATCGAAAGAACTTGAATCATTTCCCCCAATTCCTGATGTCGTATTATCAGAAGTTTTTTTGTCACTAGCTGACTTTAGGATATCGTCAACACTCATTTCAAATGCTAAATCTTGAGTTTCATCTATATTTGCAGACATATTATTACCTTATATTTTCCAGGAATGAACTTGTTCCGGTTCTTTAATAATTAGATCAATCTTATCATCATCTACAAGTCCAAAGAATCCAACATCTCGACCTTCTTCATCTTTCACAGTGTGTAATTGACGTTCATAACATCTAAAAGATACCCAGTCCCCAATTGCAACTCTTCCACCATTTGGGAATCGACTATGTGCACCGCCTAAGAAAGCTTCATCACCCATATCCAATACCAAACCCTTATGTTGAAGGACAAGTTCGCTTTCTATTCTTTCTTGTGCTTGAAACTCAGACCCTGTATATCCTTTTACAAGGATTTTATAACCAAGAGGACGTCCGACATCCTCCCCTAATTCTTTAATGATATTTGCTGTTATTTCTTCTTCTGTCCATTTGCGATGGTTTTTATAAACCCATTCTGGTTTCTTACCAGTTCTGGAAAATCCATGTACGGATAATTCAACAATTGGATCAAATTCACCTTTTTCTATTTTCTTGTCATGAAATTTACTTAAATCACTCATTTTTATGTGTCCTTTTCTAGAAAAATTCTTCTGGTTGTTCCTCATCTTTTTTAAAGATTAGCGGAAATTTTGTTTTAATTAATGTGATAGTTGAATCGAGAGACATTATATAACCTTGCCATAATCTTATATCATCCCATTTGGAAGAAGGGTGCATACTCTCAATATATTTATTCATCTTTAACGTTTCTAATTCTTCTACTATTTTTTCTATTTTATATGGATCAATATTATTCATTTTATAAATTTATATTATTTAATTCCTTAATACAACTACTGCTATTAACCCCCTCTATTTTTGGTCGACCAAAAATAGAAAGAGGGGTGGCTATGTTCTCCTAAAAAGGAGTTGTCTAAAGGGGGGTGACAAATTGTCATCCCCCTTTCTATGGTATTTTTAACTTTAGATAGTTTAGATACTTTAGGTGGTGTCTAAGTTTGAATTTAACTTTTCGTAAACGTTAAAAAACTTCTCGTGGTGACTTAATCAAAACCCTTTACAACCCATATATTCTTTCATATACTTAAATAGCGTTAATTATGTAAATCGTTCACCGTGATAATTAGTAAACCGTATCAAACAAATTATATATTCTAAGCAGATGTAAAGCATTTCTTTACAACTGATTAGTGAATAAAAACCCCTATTCTTTGAATAAATCGTAAAAACGTTTCATAGATATTTTTTTAATATTATTAATATAGCTATTGGAGGATGAAATGGCTTTTACATATGCACCTAGTGGGCTAGTGCCAGTTGGTACCGTAGCTTCAGCGGATTATAATTCCGCATTAACAAAATTCTTCATTGAAGACGGATATGCCGTTGACATTGGTACTAACGACCCAGTGGGACAAAATGGGGGCGGCATAAAAATTGCAGTTGCAGGAGCAGCTTCAGTTGGATCATTCCAAGGTGTTAAATATTTAGGCACAGATGGTATGGCAAAAGAGCAGCCTAATTGGGTTGGTGGAACAAACGTTCGAGCAATGCCGGAAACGCATGGCATAGCTTTAGCAGTCGCAAGTGTTATTAGTGATCCAAATGTTGTCTATTCAATTCAATGTGATAGTGCCGCAGGTTTGACCTTTCCGGACCTTATGAATAATGCAAACTTTGTTATTGGTGCTCCTGATGCAAGTGGACGATCCACAACTGCGTTAGACCTTTCTACCTCAGCTTCCACCGCTACATTAAATCTTAAAATTGCAGATCTGGATAACAAACCTGGGAATAATTTCGGTACCGCATATAACTATGCATTAGTAACAATGAATAACCACTGGCGTCGTGCCGGTGTAGTTGGCGTATAAGGAAAATAAATCATGGCATCACCAACCACAAGAGCGCAGATTAAAAATCTTTTAGATGACACATTATGCGATATCATTCTTAACTTAGAAACTAAGCCCCGTGAATGGACATCAGTATATGATGTGTATGAAACACAAAAAGCTTTTGAGTATATTGAAGAAATGCGTACTTTAGATAAAGCGCAACTTAAAAAAGAAGGCGAAAGTACTAAATTAACAGATACTGGATCCGTTCGGACTATTACCTTCGAACCACGTACATATTCTGTAGCTTTCAGCATGACAGAAGAAGCAATCGATGATAACCGCTATCAACGAGACTTCCCACAAGCCGCGCGTATGATGTCCAATTCAATTGGTATCGTCGAAGACTTTGAAGGTGCAGAAATCTTCAATAACGGTTGGGATCCTAGTTTCCCTGGACCAGATGGCGACGCTTTGTTTTCTACGGAACATGCTGTTGATTCTTCAACCTATTCCAATAGTCTATCAATCCATTCAGGTTTGAATGAAACATCTGTTGCAGATGCTTCTATTTTGGCCCAGAGCTTTGTAAACGCTCGTGGACTATTGATGGCAACTAACGTTGAATTATTGTGTGTGAGTCGTTTCAACCAGTATGTGGCAGAAAAAGTAACTGAATCAAAATATGCTCCATTTACAGCCAACAATGACGTGAACACTGCTAATGGCATGACTTCTAAGGCCTATAAAGTGTTGAACTACTTTAACTTTCCAAATGGATTCTTCTATAAGACGGATCTTGATGGTGCATTAAGGTATTTCCTACGTAAAAATACAGTTTATCGTTATAACCCATCTGATCTAAACGGATCTGTTACTTTGATGGCATCTAAACGTTTTACATTCGGTGCAGCTGATGCCCGTGGTGTAGTAGGTTCACAAGGTAACTAGGAGTATATTGACATGCCTATTAAAAAAGAAAACGGAACCTATGTAGGGAATTTTGGTAGTGCTTTTTCTGACGGCGTACGGATGGGTGAATTATCCCATCCAGTCCTCACAAATGGGCGTATTGGATTGGCTCTAGAGTGTAGAGTACCTTATCTTATTACTCCTCTTGCAGCAGTAGCAGATAATATTTTTGCAAATTCTGAAGTTGTAGATAATGGTTTTCTTGATTTACGAACAGACGGTGACAATGTTCAAACAATTAGATCTGAAATTTTCAATTCGGTTGCGATTGAGTTGGATACGGCGAGAATTATTACATTTAGAGCAACGTCAACAACTAGTTCGGATGTGACTTTTACAGTTCATGGTATAGATATATCTGGAGAAAAAATAGTTCATAGTGTTGTTCTTCCATTGGGAGATAATAACATATCAACTCTAGTTTCTCTTAAATACATAACCGCTATTCATTCAAATGGTACCTCAGGTGGTACAATTGAAATTGGAACAAATGATGGAGTTGGGCTTCCTTTCTTCGTGGATAGCTATGCTGGGTTAGGTCTTCCTATGTGGAATGATAGTTATGATATTTATATCACGGTAGCTGATGCGGCTTTGCCCCAAACTATAAACGCCAGACTTAAAATTAATTTTCTTGAAGCATCTAGCGAACCTGCAACTATTACGAGTTCCGATAGACGTGGAATTTATTATCTTCCAACCCCCTCTGATGGTGTAAAAGTTCTTCATTTATCCTTATCATGTAGATTTTTTGGCGGTAACATTAATACAGTATTCCAACCTCCTATTCTTAATACCGGTACAACCCCTTGGTCGTATATAAATAATGAAATTAATGATGCTGCAGTATTTGGACACCCTAACTACGATACTGGTTGGGTTGGCTGGCAAGGATAAAAAGGTAATTAGAAAATGCGTCCATTTATAATAAATTGGCTTGCGCCGGACACTACATTGATTGCTGAAACCCAATCTGGTGGTGCTGGAAATCTTACCATAAGAAACAAACAGACAGAAATATTTGATTTCCAGTATCGTCCTATTACTTTAACGTGTGCCGTTCTTAGCAGTGGTGCTAATTTTACTATTACGGGCAGATCAGTAAATGGAACTAAAATTAGTGAAACTATAGCTGGTCCAGATTTAGGAACAGTTTCTACTACTAACTATTTTAAAGATATTATTTCTGTAACATCTGATAATTCATTTCCTGATGTTTCAGTAGGAATAGGACCTGGGGGAGTCAGTGATTTACTTTCCCAACAACTCATTCAAATTGGAAGTGCCCCCTATACTGTAGGTGCGGTAGTTACAGGAACAATTGAATATACAGTCAGTTCCACATTGCAGCCTTATTATACAATTCTTAAAGGCCCTCAATCACTCTTAATGAATAATTATGATAATTTAACATTTGATCCATTAAATGCTGATTGGACGGATGCAAATATTTCTCAACAAGAAAGCTTCTATAATTATCCTTCAACGGCGATTCAGTTAACAGCCACTAATGATCCAGCTAATACAGGAAGCTTACAATTAACTTACTTAAGCGGAGGATTTTAAAATGATTCAGGATGGTGGCAGAAGATATAAAGATTTTTGGAAAAAAAGGTTTCAAAAAGCATCATCGCAAGGTGTATCCCCAAGTTATAGAAGTTTTGTTGAAAATAAGAACCAGATAGCTCCAGCGCAAAAGCTAAAGTCAGGTGGTTGTGTTAAGAAACGTACGTCTGGTCTTCCTCCTAGGATGGCACGGAAAGATATGTGATGACTACATCAGGCACTTATAATTTTGGCAATATAAATATAAGTACGATTATTGAAGAAGCCTGGGAAAGAGTCGGTCTAACAGCAAACCTAGTTTCAGGTGAAAAAAAAGATACCGCCTTACGCTCATTAAATTTCATGCTGTCTGAATGGTCAGTTAAAAATTATAATGTGTTTAATCTTAATGAATACGCCTTACAGTTAACTGCTGGACAGCCTATATACGAACTTCCACCCTCTCTTCTATCTTTTCAAACAGTAAGCTTGAATACACCTACACGTTTATTGAGTGGTGTAGGATCAAGTAGTGCTGGGGGCGTGGCTAGTAATGCATTCAATACTGATATTACCAATTCATGTACGCAAACATCTCAAAATGGCAATATTTCATATGATTATGGGTCGGATAGAACAGCTTGGAAAACCATCCGAATGGTTGGTATTATGTCTGCTGTTACACGCACCTATGATTTAGTGGTTGAAAGTTCTCTAGACGGCATAAGCTGGTCAGAAGTTCAAACAATTCCAGCTCAATCTTATCCTCAGCAATATACAAAATGGGTAATGTTGAAATTGCCGGTTATGGCTCGGCAATGGCGTATTAGAGAAACAGGCGACGCAACACTAGATATAGCAGAACTTTATTTTAGCGTTCCATCGAATAATAGCTTAATACTTTCGGAAGAATCAGAATCTGGATACCAAGAACAAGCTGGGAAAAATACTTCTACTACACCTAATCAATATGTTTTTAGAAGGGGAATTGTTCAATCAGTTCTTTTGTGGCCAATACCTCAGCAAGAGCAAGTCTTACTTTATAGTGGTTATAGTAAATTCCAAGATACAGATGACTTAATATTAAATATTGATGCACCCCAGAGATTTTACGAAGCAATAGTATCTGAACTAGCTTTTCGTCTAGCTATTAAAAACCCAGAAATAGATCTGAATAGAATTACTTTATTAGAAAAACTATATCAACAATCGTTCTTGTTTGCTTCGAAAGAGGACAAGAATAAAGTACCTATTCAACAAAATATTAATATGCCATCACAATTACAGTGGCATAGATAGCATAAGGAAGTATTAAATGTTTGGAATGCGTTCATATACTAAAAGAAACTTCAATAATTGGAAATCTGGAGACAATTGGGCATTGTGCGATAGGTCTGGGTTCATTGTTGAGTATAAAGATCTGGTTAAAGAAATGCAATATTCTGGTCCAAATCTGGTATGGACAGGAAGCATGGTGCATAAAGATTTTGTTGATACTCCCAATAAGTTACCCTATGTAAAAATAGTCGGTCCAGAAATGAAGCCCCTTAAAAATGCTCGACCTATCCCCTATTTTCCACAACCTACTTACCGAGATGAGGACTAAGGAATGAATACGGAAAGAAATAAAGTCATTACTGGAACCCAAGTAAATAATCTTGCAAACGATACGCTCGCTATCAATTTAGAAGAAACAGTAGGGGACGGGATATATATTAGGAAACTAAGATTTATTGGAACATCTGCTTTTATTCAAATTAATCAGGCAGATGTGGGAAGTGCTAATCCAGAAACAATTTTTATGCAATCCCAGAATAATCCTAGATTAACAGGGGCTCAAGATATTCTAGATACATCAGTTTGGCTAACTAAGGGATATTTAGATATTCTTACAAACCAAGCGACAGGAGTCACATGGAGTTTATACATTGAATATGATATATACCCGTCTGGATATTTAACAAGTATTACAACGTCAGCTGTTGGGAATGTAGCAACTTCACCAGAAGTAGTATTAAGTGGAGCAACATCACCAAAGATTATAAAAACGTTGATTGCGGCACCTACAAATGCAACGACTGTCATAAATAATGTGGTTTTTTCTATTAGAGAGATTGCCACCCCTGCAAATACTTCTTCAATTCATAATGCATCCAATCTGGACGGTGAAAGTTATAATTTTATAGATTTCCAGGATACTGATTATCTCACAGATGGGTATGAATTAGTCTTAAGTGGTGATTCGGGTGATATAGATTACTTTATTACCTATGCTAATATACCAGAGGGGTTATAATGGCATTTGCTCTTACTTATGATAATTTGCTGGATCTAATACCTGTATGGGTGAATAAACAAGACGACGTCTTGTTAGAAGCTAATCTTCCTACGTTAATTATGTTGGCACAACAAACTTTGTCCTTAGATGTAAAGACAAAGGGTGCCATAGAATATATTACTAATCCTCCTACAGAACCTCTTATTGCTGGACAATATGTTATTCAAAAACCTGCACGTTGGAAAGGAACAGATTCCTTTGAAATCGGTGCTGGATCTGATGGAAATAAAAGCAAGACACTGAAACTTAGAACTTATGAAAATTTAAAACAAGATCACCCGAATACTACAGTACAAGGTGAGCCAGATAAATATGCAGATTATGGGTACAGTCATTGGATAATTGGACCAACCTCAGATGCAACGTATAATTATAGAATAGGTATTATAGTCCAATTACCTTTATTAGATGAAACCAACCAAACCAACTGGTCCACGATTTATATACCCCAACTTTTAATATATGGTATCTTAAGATACGTATATGAATTCACGGGAAACACACAACAATTACAAGTATACGACGCCAAATATGCTGAGGAATTACAGAAAATATTGGCTGAAAATACCCTTCGAATCACAGATGGATACTTAACAGCAGGATTAGTATAATGGCTTTTATAGATGTTTTTGGAAACTCAATTGTTCAGACGGCTGAAAGTACGTATACACCAGTTACCCTTTCAACAGCCGTAACACAATTAACATGGCCTGCATTAGGTCAAAACAGTGAATTTGTTTTGTCACGCCAAATGGATGTTACGTCGGAAGATGCGGCTTATATATTGAAAATGCCGGATGCATCTGTTGCACCTCCTGGCGAATCTCTTTTCATTAAAAACGTTTCTTCTTTTGATTTTGTATTACAAGATTATGATGGAAATGAGATGATTGCAGCAATCACACCAGGTCTTTCCTTTTTAATTTATTTAACAGATAATTCTACATCTGCTGGTACCTGGGGAAATATTCAGAACGGTGCGGGTACTTCAAGTGCTGATGCTTCTATTTTATCTGGGTTGGGTCTTACACCCCTTTTAGGGAAACTTAATATTAATTATCCTACGGAAGAAATAACAACTTTCCATGATGGCGTCGCGGCAGATAGAGGTAAGTTCTTTATATATACCGGTGGAACGTCAACTTTCACTTTACCCATAACTGATATTCCAAACGGTTTTAAGCTTTCAATTAACAACCAATCTATAATTGGAGGCCAATTGAATATGACTGTTGAGGGAGGCGGAACAGTTGATAATATTACAAACTTTGCTTTAAGCCCTCAAGAATCAGTAAGTTTTGTGAAATATGGAACGGATTATAAGACTTTAGGGTTAGGGAAAGAAACAGTTTTTACGGTTCAAGTTAATGACAAAGAGGTATCGCCAGGCGGAACATTTGACATGTTAGATAGCGAAGCAGAAAGATTGATACAGAAATATTCTGGTGCATTAACAAGCGATGTAATTATTGATATGCCAGACAATGCTAATACTTGGCAGGTGTTTAATGGAACAACTGGATCATATACGTTAACAGTTAAAACCCCATCTTCAGCAGGTATAGAAATTGAACAAAATGTATGGAAATTAGTGACCTATGATGGGACTGATACCATAGAAGTTCCTACACTAATTGATACTTCTGCTATTCATTTGGCAGATGGAACAATATCTAACCCATCTCTTAATTATGAGAATGAAACAGATTTCGGGTGGTACAGATCTAGTTCAAGTAGGCAAGAACTAGTTAAAAATGGTGTATCGTATGTCGAATTAGGGATTAATGGTATAGGCTCAACAGACGGCACCGCAGCTGAGCCAAGTATATTTTTTATGAATGCGACTGATGTAGGATTAAGTATAAAAGATAATAGAGATCTGGTTGTAAGTACTGGTGGGGTTGAAACCTTCAAGGTTGGGGCATATCATGCAAATGTTACGGGAGGATTAGAATTAAATGAAGGAGCTACCCAAGCTCCCATACTATATGTTGAAGGTATCCCATATACTAGTATTCTCAAACTTTTCAGTTCAGCTCTATAATGCCTATTTTACCCCTTAGATCAGAAGCAGGCGTTATCAGGGATGGAACTCTCCTAAGCTCTGGAAAATTCACAGATGCAGTATGGACTAGGTTTTATCAAGGAAAACCATTGAAGATGGGTGGATTCAAATTAATCCAACATGGAGATGATAGAAGAATTGTTAATTTATATGTTGTCCCCCAAGAAGACCGATTCGATCTTTATTTAGGACGCCCTGACACTTTAAGTTTTGTTAACTATGATAATAGTTTATTACCATCCGTAGAAATAAACCGTACGCCAGCTGGTTTTACAGTTGATGATAATAATTCATGGACATTTTCACAACTTACGTCAATTAATGACGTATCAGTTACCAATTTATTGGCACATTCTGCGCCTAATAACGGCGATCTTGCTTCTACTACAACTCGTCCTGTCTATTATGGGAACGTGGATCTTCAAACTCCTTTAACAGATACTGGGATAGAAGTATCTGGTGGCGTAGTCGTTTTAGGTGATCAAGCTATGGCCTATGGGAATAATGGGGTTATTATCCCATCTAAGCCCGGAGATCCTACCAACTGGAAAACAGAAAATATTGTTGGTGGGACAAAAATAGTCATGGGGTATCCTATACGAAGTGGGGGAACACCAGCTGGATTATTTTGGAGTTTAGATGGACTGTATCGGACAGTTTATTCACCCGGTTCAGGTGCTTTCTTATCAGAAAGTCTTAAAAGAGGTTCTTCAATCTTATCGCCAAAGAGTGTCGTAGAAACTGATAATCTTATATTCTGGATTGGTCCTGACAATTTCTATGTTTATAACGGAACGGTTCAAGCAGTTCCTAATGAAGATAATAAACAATGGTTTTTCAATAACCTTAACTTAAATAATCAAGAAAAAGTGTGGGGCATGCATTTACCTCAATACTTCGAAGTTGTTTGGTTTTTCCCTAAAGGTGATAGTGAATTCCCTAATCATGCAATTGTATATAATTACCTTAAAAAATCTTGGTACGACACACCCTGGGCCCGAACAGCTGGGACTATTTCACATTTATTACCTTACCCTTTAATGAGTGATTCTAATTTAGAAAAAGAACCCTCTGGCATAGATAGATATGGGGTTTGGGCACATGAATTTGGAACATCAAAAACAGCGCATGGTCGTGAAATAGCCATTCCGTCCTCCGTGCAATATGGTCTTCTTTCTCCTCAAATGCTTTCTAATGAAAAAGATTTCGCTATTTCTATTAAAACTATTTTGCATGATAGGGTTCAAACAGGGAAAATGAGTTTTCAAATAGAAGCCAGAGCTTATCCTAATATGCCTGGAATAGTTTATGGTCCTTTTGAATTAAATGAAGAAACCGTAAAGAGTGACTTAAGGGTTCAAGGTAATTATTTATTAATTAAATTTATGTCTAATGATAAAGATGGGACATATGAAATGGGAACCCCCTTACTTGAAATTCATGAAGGGGATGAAAGACCAACCCCTATATCAGTATTATGATTCTTACTTCTCCTGAAAATATGGATTTAGAAAACTGGATTGGAGCAATAACAGTAGATTTACTGCCTGTTGTCGTTCCAGTTTATACTACTACCTGGCAAGACTGGGTGGATGACTTAGATAACACTTCCCCAATTCCTTTTATTCCAAGTCCCTCTTCTATTCTTTATAAAGAAGATGAATGGAGAAAATGGGCCTATGACTTTATTAGTAATTTAGTAGCTTGGGATATATAACCTTGTTTATTTGACTCTTAAAGTTAAATTTACAAGGATTAGTATTCCACAAGGGAATAAACGAATTCCCCTAAAGGTGAAAAAAATAGTAAAACAATAGTGTTTTGGCCCTTTTTTACACTCTGACAGAACTTTTCTTATTTCAATATCTAGTAGGTAGTATATAATTATCTACAGCAGCCCCTCCTTCCAATTAAAGAAAGTAAAAAAATGCAGCATGATATTGAATATGTTCACATGAACCCCTCTGAAGTAGAAGAGTTATCCCATTATTTAGGTGCCCCTGAAATGTTACCTGGTGCTTCTAAATCTGTCTTGTTTAAAGACGCAAGTTTCTTTGATCGTCCAGATGTAATTGAATCATTGTATGAACGCGGAAATGCCATTAAAAAAAGTCATTTTTATAGCCAATTAAGTTCAGCTCTAGACCAAGATGCAGCAAAAGGTAGATATGGAGATACATTAAGTGTCGGTCTTCCTAAAAGAGCAGTAGATAGAATTGCCTATTCTTTTGGTGGGAGAGTAACAAAAAACGAAGAAACTGGTAGACGAGAATTCTTCCTAGGAGCTCTTTTAGGAGGCCTAGGAAAAGCAATTCTTCCCGGAATTGGTGGAGCATTAGGCAACCTTGTAGGTGGCGGAATTGACAGCATTGGAAATGCCATTGGTGGACTTTTTGGCGGACATAGAAGACCCGCAGCTGCTCCAGCACCTGCTCCAGCGGCAGCAGCTCCAGCAGCTCCAGCCCGTCCATCTTATGCACCCGCTCCAGGAATGGGTGGCGGAAGCCCCTCACCTTCTTGGGGTAATCCTATGGGAATGGCTTCCCAATTTATGAGTCCTAGCCAAAATCGTCCTTGGCAGCAAGCTATGCCTGCGGCTTTTGGAACAGGTGCATCTACGGCAGGCATGAATTACATGGATGGTATGCCTATGCATCAAGCTTTAGCAAGTGGTGCACAATCTGCCGCACAAAACTGGGGTGGTGGATTTGGAAGAACGGCAGCCCACGGCTTCGGTCAAATGGCTAATGGGGCAACCCCTTACCAAGCTGCATGGAGTACTGCAGATAATATGGCGTCACGTTTCCCACAAAATCCATTTAGTAGGATGTATGGAAGTGTTCGTGACATGTATGGCCCACAGGGCGGCGGTATGTCCAGTGCAGGTGGCCGACATGGAATGGGATCAATGCCATCCTACCAATAACTAAGTAAAGGATCTGAGATGCCTCCAAATAATGTTGATATTAATGAACTATTGAATATGGGTTCTTCTAATTCTCTTCCAAATGAAGAAATGGAAGTAGAAGAGGAAACCCCTATTCCTGTCCATATGGCAATTGAAGAAGCCTCAATGTTGGATGTTATCCAAGGTACTCCTGAGGGGTATTTTGATGATAAATTGCAACTTAGATCCTATAAACCCTTATCAGATAAACTAGAAGATCCAGAATTTAGGAATATTGTTCTTAATGTTTTTAAAGGTATGGATGAGAAAGATGATAGTCGTACCAATAAAGTATTGTCAGAATTATCTAAATTCGGTACAGAAGCCATCTCAGATAAAACATTTATTCCAGCTCCTGGAGATAGTAACCCAGAAATTGAGCTGTTGGCTGCTCAAGGAAGAAAAGGGGACTCTCTAATAGTTCTTATGCCTATGGAGTTACTTCAATTTCTAAGTGAAGTAAGCAACCATATGTCTACGAATGAAATAACGGGATTACCTCAACTATTTAAATTCTGGAAAGCAATTGGGGCATTAGCCGGGGCAGCTTTGGGTATTGGGTTAGCGCCAGCAACGGGTGGTGCTAGTTTGGCATTAGCAGGTGCTTTAGGTGGGGCAGCCGGTGGAGCAGCTGGTTCTTATTTTGGAGACAAAGATAAACCAGGAGATGTTTGGAAAGCCGCTGGTTTAGGTGGTTTAGCTGGTGGTGCTGGTGGATATGGGTATCATGCTTTGGGGTTAGGATCTTCAGCAGCGCCTGCCGTTATAGGTGGATTAGGTGCAGGAACTGGGGTTGGTTTAGGTGCCGGATTATCTGGAACTGGCTTAGGTGCAGGAGCCGGAGCGGGATTAGGCGCAGGAACTGGTGCCGGTTTAGGAGCAGGAGCATCTGGGGCCAGTTCTATTGCCAGTACTTTATCTAGTGTAGCGCCCTATTTAGTAGCTGCATCCGTTCCTTCTATGTTAATGGGTGCCAATGCCGAAAAACAAGCCCGTAAAGATTATATGCAAGAACAGAAAGAAGCCAGAGAACGAGCATGGGAAGAAAGCGGATTAGGTGAACCCCTTCGTGTTACTGGCGGTTCTCCAAGACGATATATACCAGATAATAGACCGTCTCATCTTTTTGACAGCAGAGAACATTCATATTTTCAGAATTTTTCTAAAGGGGGTCATGTAAGAAATATTGGCGTTGCTAAAAAAAGTAGATATTTAACAGGTAGTGAAGACGGCCAGAAAGATAATATCTATACGAAAGCTACACCGGGAAACTATATAATGGATGCAACAAGTGTTGGCCATCTTGGAAATGGTAACTCGTTGGCAGGTAAAAATGAATTAGATAGTATTATTAAGCAAATAACACCATTAGGTAAGAAATATGCCAAAGAAGAAAGAAAAGAAAAAGGCCTTTTGAAACCCGTTCCTGTTGCGTACAGTGCTAGCGAATATGAGATAGTTCGTCCTGATGTTCTTGCCATTGGTAAGGGAGACCATAAAATAGGGGTGGAGAAACTAGAATTGTTAAGAGATAAAATCCATCGTTTGAAAAAATCTAACCGTAATGCGACGGTGTCGAGATCTCTTATTTCAAACACCTTAAATTAAAGGAAATTCACTATGCCTCCAAAGAGTTCAGCCGCAGCTGCTAGTGCATCTAGCGCACCTTCAGAAGCTAATCTAATTTCAAGTGAAGATATAAAAAGAATATTTGGTGGCAAAACTATCCCGCAATTAGCTTCTCTTTTTGGGACTTCCCCAGCAAATTTCCAGCATTTAATTTCTCTTATTGCTTATAATCCTTATTTAAGATCACAGGCAGATGTTAAGTTCCTGAAAACCACTATGGATCTTCCTGAACCAGTAAGGCATAAGTTTTTTAGTAGAAATTATGAAAACGCACAACAGGAACTTGCAAAGGCAGAAGCAGCTAGTATGTTTGATTCTGATTCTGAGTCTGATTCAGGTCATGGTTCTGATTCTGAGTCTGATTCAGGTTATGGTTCTGATGAAGAGCTAGAAGCCCGTAATGCTCTTCTGTTAAAAGAAGTCGAAGACGAGGTTTCAAGAGATGAAAGGACGGAAGAATCTGCTGCATTATCGCAAGCTGCATCAAGAATAGATGAAGCAAGGAAAGCGCTTGCCGGTAGTTCTAGTGCTCGGTCAAGAGATTCCGCCGCTATGCCCGCAACCTCACCAAGAGGAAACGCAGGCGGCTTATATCAATCTCGTCCTCTTCCACGTCCCCGGAGTGGGGGGGCCCCTTTACAGACAGCAGCAGTTTCAGGTGCTGGGGCTGGCCCTGCAGCCGACGCCAGAGCTAGGCCAAGATCTCGTCCTATTAATATGGGTCAACGAGGGGCACCACAAGGACCGGGAGGTCCCACTGGACCGGGAGGTCCGTCTGATCCTAGGTTTACACCTGGGACGATGCCATCAATGGCAGATGCTGGAACGCAAACTGCTGATCCATATCCTTCTGATGCAGGGGCATCTTATGCTGAACCTATGGGCACACCAGTTCAGGGACATAGTCCTATTGATTTACTGAATAATCTACATGGGCAAATGAGGTCTTACCAAATATCCCCTATGAATATCCAGGAGTATTTGGAAAATCAAACGTTAAGCAATTCTTCTCCTACTGACAGTATTGCTAAGATTCCTATTATTCAAAGTATTATAGCGAAAGCACGTTCCAATCCAGAAGTATGGGCAAGAATAACGCATGCAAGAATGGAAAAATATTTTCCTTCTAATACTCCAACTGAACCTAGTGGCCTGCGTACAGGCGAAGAAGCTGCATCAGCAGCGGGACCTGCAGCAGCAGCATCGGCAGCTGGTGGAGGGGGAAGTAAAGGCGGGTATATGTCGGCCGACCCAACAATAGGAACTGATCCAAAGAGAGCAAATTTTGAAAATGATGCCAAAAGATTAGTTCTAGAACAAGGATTTATGGAGGGAAGAGTTCCTTACCAAAAATATGAAGGGGAGCGAGTTGCTCCTTCAAATCCTATGCTTAAAGCGGTTCAGGGTAAAATGATTGCTGATATGACTGCGCCTGGGGCTCAAGAAGGTTTTGACGAAGCACGGGGATATCTAAGAGATGGGACAAATATGTCCTTATTAGACTCTATTAGACCTGTGATAGAAGAATCAAGCCAACCTACAATTGAGCATATAAATAGATACATGAACCCATATGAAGATAGGGTTTTACAGGACGCAAAAGAACAAACAACTGAATCATTTATACAAGATGAACTAGAACCTTTATTAGAAAAATATTCCCCAGGAATGGGACACTATACGGGCAAATTTAGAGACATGCGGAACCGTGCCTTTACAAGATTTGGAGAAAAGATAAAGGCCTTAGAATACCAAATGCGTAACAAAGGTTTCCAAGAATCATTATTAAATGCTAGAGCAGACCAAGAACGAGGATTGCACGGTGCAACATTAGCAGCTAGAGCCCGTGGGGAAGACGCATATAATAAAATGCGTGGATCGTACCAATTGGCTGATCTAATGGGAGCGCAAACACAACAAGAAGGATCTAAAACCGATAGATTAATGGGAGTTGCCCAAGAGCAGCAACGCATAGATCAATCCATGCTTGATGCAAGATTCCAAGATTTTGAGCGGCAAAGAAGATATGGCCCAGCCCAAACTGAAAGACTGGCTGCAATGCTTAACAAATTACCTGCACAAGGAGAGACGTTCACATCAATGCCAGTTGGAGCCGCGCCCCCTCCTGCAGCAAGTCCATGGACAACTGCCGGCGGCTTAGCATTAAATGCGGGTGCTATGCTTATGCCACGTGATAGAGATAGAAGAGCTGTCGGGGGAGAAGTAGGAAGTTCAACTTCTTCTTTAGAGCGCTTACAAGAAAATTTAAAAAGTCTTCAATCCTCACCGGCAAGCAGTACTTCAGATAGATTATGGGATTTCATAGGTGATATGGGAAGGGGCATATCAAAATATGGCGCCCAGAACGGATTAATGAACTCATTAGAACCTGCTGCAGGATACGCCCGTGATAAATATGAAGATAGATATGAAAAAGAAAATAAGTCTAGGCAAAAAGAAATTCTTGATAAAGTCAGCATTATGAATGTTCTTGATGGTATGGAACATAGAGAAACATCAGATATGCGTGCTAATGATCAAATAGACTTTAACAAACTCAAATGGGAACAAGAAAAAGAATATAAAGAGAAGCAACTAGAGTCTACTAATCAAGAAAAATTACGTAAGGCCCTAAAAGAGATTGAAGATAAAAGATTAAAATCTATCGAGAAGTTAGAAGAACGAGAATATAAGAAATCTGAGAAAGAAGAAGAAAGAGAACTAAAGAGACTTGAGAAAGAAGAAGAAAGAGCATTCAAAGAAAGCAGTACACCTTCTATTGAAGAAAAAGAAGTTAGAAAATTAACAGCTCAATCAGGTGTGAAAGAAACGAAGAAACAAGAAGCTCTTCCATCTATTCAAGAAGCCTTAGTAAATGCTTATAAAATACATCGTGAAACTAAAGGTAAATCAGGAGATTCATTCTTCCCTGTTTTTGGTAAGACACGAGAAGCACAAAACACGCTAAAATCTGCTTCAGACATTCTAGCTTATGAAATTGCTGAATCTAAGGGGATAAATAGTGAATCTGGTATTCGGGCTACACGCAATACACTGCCAAATGCGCTTTTGGAATATGATGTTAATGAAAGATTATTCAATAAACTGTTTAAAAAATATAAAATTGAGAAGGGCCAACTAGATAAGATGGCGTCGGGATCTTCAAAAACTACTAATCCAAATCCTACTCAACTTATGAGAGATCGGGACTACCTCCTGAAAAGTTTATCTATGAAAGCATCATACAATGGAATTTAATCGTCTTTCCCACGCTGAAATTGATCAATTATCTGATGAAGAAAAATTAGAATATTTGGAAAGCTTAGATGAACATCTATCACCCACACCACGGGTGGATGATACCCATTCAGAAGAAGAAGAAGAACCAGAACAAACAATCTTAAGAGACAGTCAGTCTAAAAAAAGAATGTTATTAAGATTAGCAAAAAACACTGCAACCGCAGTAGGATCAACCCCGGATTTGCCGGGAGCTTTAGTAAATATTCCTATTTCAGTTGCGTCTTCTCTAAGCGGGCACGAAATACCAACAGTACCACAGTTTGGCTTTGGGGAAAAATTAGGGAAATTAGTACAAGATTCAACTGATCTAAACTTAAATCCGCAAACTTTAGGAGAAGAAAGATCCGATGCAGTTCAACAGGCAATTGCACATCTTTTAAGTGGGGCAGGTGTTGCAAAAGGAGTTCTTGCGGCCACTAAGGCGGGTGTAAAGTATGGTCCCAAGATGCAAAAGTTCCTAAAATCCCAATCTTCCATAAGCGTTCCTGAAGTAGGTGGTGCGGCCGCTTCTGGATTAGCAGCACATGAAATGTCTAGGCATACGGATTCTCCGCTTGCTGTTCTTGCAGCAGGTATAGGGGGCGGATTAGCAGGAGGGTATAGCACTCAGAAGATATCTAGTGCTTTAAAAGCTTTGAAACACGGAGGTTTGCGAGCCAGTACAGTAGATTTATTAGGAGGGAAACCGGATATATCTGCCCTGCTTCAAGCAGAAAGGTCCGAACTACCTACTACTTTAGGGTCTACCGGCGTTTCTCCTACGTTGCAGATGACGGCGCAACGATATGCTCCCGATATAGAAGAAGCAACCCGATCAAATGCTTTAAAGAAGATACATGAACTTCTTAAAGCCCCAACACATGAAAATATGACAAAAAGCTCAGTATTAGGGGATATACTTGAAAAAGGGGCAGATAAGAAATACAAATATGTTAAAGGCAAAATTGATCCTTGGATTAAGAAACTAGAGAACTCTATCACAAAAAATCCAGAAGGAAATTTAATCGATGTATCTGATATTTTTAATAAATTTTCAGATGATGTTAAATTACAAAAAATTGATTTAGATTTACCAGATAAAACTAAGAAATTAATTGAAGGTCTTAAAAATAGTGGAGTAAGCCAAAAAGAAATAAATAAATATATTAAGAAAAATTTTGGATTAGAATCTACATCTGGAATAAAAACAAAAGATCTAGCTGCAATGCGGAATAATCCTGTAGGTAAGTATCTCTTAGAGTTAGATACCCTGGTATCCGAAACACCTGCGGCACAAGCCGCATATCTTAAGAACAAAGGTATTGAAGATCTTTCAGGACTATCTTCTGGTGCATTAGATAATAAATTAACTTTAGAAAATTTCCGTAAATTTCAACAAAGGGTAGGAAGTGACAAAGATGTGGCTAATAAAGCCATAGGAGATGCTGCTTCTGGAAAGAAGAAGACCCTTTATGGTGAAATAAAGAAGTCCATGATAACTCACCTTGAAAATTTAGAAGATAAACAATTAGTAAAAGCAGGAACAAAAAAATCATGGGATAAATGGCATGAGACTTATTCTGAATTTGCTAAGAAAGATAAGTCTAAGCTTAATAAAATTAGAACAATGGTAGATGGACAATTAGAATCTTTGGTGGATTACGCCTTAAAAGGGGATGAATCAAAATCTTATGGCCTTCTGGATATGCTTGCACCACATGTTACATCTAATCAGAAAGAAGTATTATTAGGGGCTGTCATGAACAAACTTGGAAGAGTTGGCGAAACGGGCGGCAGTAATTATATAAATCCAGCAACTTGGATGAGGAATTATAGAGCTCTAAGAGCAGATTCAAAAGAAATATTACATAAATATGGCGGTAAGAACTTCAACGCTGACTTAGATGATTTACAAAAATTTATAACTAGAAATTCAGCCTTATTGGCTAAAGATAACCATTCTGGGACAGCTGCTTCAACATCAATATTACAAGTTCCACAGAAAATTGCTTCAAATCTCGTAAAAGGAAAACCAGTTAAAGCTGTTTCAGAAGCAGCTGGATCTGTATTCACAGCCTTATCCTCACGCAAATTCACTAAATTTGCCCACAGTCCTGAAACAATTGGGCAATTACAGAAATTAGTTAAAAAAGCATTTAATATAGAGACAAAACAACAAGCGAATGCCTTTATTAATCGTATTAAAGATTTAGATATCACAGATATGAATAAATTGAAGCAGGCGCATGCACAGATTAAGCTAGAAATGTTAAGAACCCCAGACAGGAAAGAATTTAGTAATAAATTTGGGAATGCTTTAAGATCAATGCTATTCGCAGAAAAATCTAAGAATAAAGATAAGAACGATTATTCAGTATGGGATGATATAGAAATACCTGTACTAAAAGATTAAGAATATTATATACGTTCGGGGTTTTAGGAATTAAGAAAAATGGTAAAAGATGTGCAGGGTAGAGCCATTATAGGGTCTGTCTACAATAATCAGTCTCCAGATCTAATTCTTCATTTAAGTATGCCTCCAAGCATTAATCAAGCCTATAGCAATACAAAGAATCCAAAAAATCCCCGTATTAAATCACAGAAATATAATAAATGGATTCAAGATGCCACCAAGGACCTTTGGTTGCAGAAAAGAGCCTTAGTAACAGGGCGTATAGCCGTTATTTATTCTTTCTATGTTCCGGATAGAAGAGTAAGAGACTGTGCAAATTATGAAAAGTGTCTAAGTGATTTTCTTGTGCAGAATAACATAATTGAAGATGATAAGAATATTCGTTCAAATACACAAGAATGGTTAGATAATGAACCAACTAACTCAGGTGTGATTGCGAAAATATTTAAATTATTTGAGAATTCCTAAAACCCCGAACGTATATAAAGTTTCTTAAACTCGCCGCGGCGATTCTCCTCATATTTTTACCCATAATCGCCAATTCTTCTATATAATAATAGAATAGATAAGTTAGGTGAGAACAATGAAAATTTATTTAAAATTATCCATCTTATGGTTAGTAATTATATCTAACCTTAGTGGGGAATTGAAAGCCGCTTCGGCGCCGTCAACATCAGAATCCCAATTTCTTGAATATGAAGAGGATCCTGAAATGGGTGGTCGACCTGTACGAAATATTCCAACCTTGTCAGAACGTAATATATCCAGATTAGGATTTTGTGAGTCATTCCAGAACGGTGCGCACTACCTTTTATCTGGATTAAACAATAGAACTTTTGGGGCCCTTGGTCTGACATCTATGATGGGGATACAAGATGCGGATGAGAATCCTAGCATTGTTGATACAATACCTTCTTTTACAAGATCTAGAAGAAATTCATCTAAACAGGTCTGTTCAAATAGTCTTATATCCTCAGTTGCAGCTGTGACAATTGTTGGTGGAACCATTTATTTCCTTCTTTCTGAAACAGAAGAACCAGGTATAGATGGACATGGGAGATTCTTACAAGATTCTTCAACTGTTACTTCTATAACTGCAATGGGCGTAGCCGGTGTCATGCTTGGAAACTTGGGGCAAGATATTTGGCGCTGGTTGGCAGGGATATTAACACGACGAAATGCACCAAGAGAATTGTGTGAACATGTATCACTATGGTGTAAAGCTTGTTATAGCGGAGTTAATCACACATACAAAGAAATAACACCTGTCGAGTTACCGCATAATATATATACAAAAACTATCGACGCATTAGGAAATATATCTAGCTTAGCTGAAACTTCATCCCCCCATAAATATATGCCCAGTATGGAAGTAACTAGTGGTGGAAAAGAATTAATATTCTACTTCCATAGACCTGTTATTTCGACTGATGATATTGGATCTTCTTCTGGCACATTATCTAGAATTATAAAAGTAGAAAGATATGAAAGGCCTATGATTAATATAGCAGGAAATATTAATCATTTTTTTGGAAGAAAGGCATTTCTGATAAGAAGAACTGACCGTAGAATAGAAGATTTATTATATAATCTGATACCTGATGGGGAAATACCTGCAAGAGAAGCAATGAAATCTTTGCTGGAAGCATTGGCTGCAAAAAACCCTAGCCAATTGGGCATTCAAACAGGAAAAACCAAGAGAGAAGTAAGAATATCTTCAAAAGTAACGGTTCCAGCTGAACGTGATTTTGTATTTATTCATCTTTTCATTCCTACTGAAATTAATATGATGGGTTTAAAAGGGGATTTTATGGTTCCTTACTTAACTTTTAATGTATTTAATATGAGCAGTACTGGTTCCAGAAGTGAAGGTTTATTAAAGTTAGATGGGTTAAGATCTATTGATTCATATTCAAGGAAAAGAAATGCAAGATTTGAGGGTATCATTGATACATCCTTATTAGTAGATAACTATCTATATTATAGATCTGGTCTAATAAAAAGTGGAGTTGCTGGAGCAAAGACAGAAACATCATTTAGTGAAAGTCCTGAATTCGATGCAGATGCAAAAGTATCGTCGGCACCTCGTTCTGGCTGGGTACGTACATCTTCATTGGGGAGTGATAATGATAGCGTGAAAAGTATAGAATTAAGAACTTTATCTGATTCTGTCCAGGCTGCAGAGGAAAAGAAATAGCGATTATAACCTAATATTATCTAAACATAAGTCATAATCGCCATTCTAACGTATCTTATAATTATCCTTAATACGCTTAAAGATAATCTTAATGTATATTAACTAAATTCTTTTATCATCATAGGCATCGATGCATGCATTTTATCTAATGCTTCTTGATCTTCCCCAATAGCAGTATCTGTATTAATAATATTAGATGTAATAGAAGTAGCAATGCTTAAAGCCACTACTAATACTTTTGTAGGATCGATAACCCCGCACTCTAATAAGTTTTCTACTTTGCCAGTTCTTCCATTAAATCCCATTCCAAATTCATTGGAATTAATAATCTCTGAAACAATAGTTTCTTCTTCGTCCAATGCGCAGTTTCTAATTATCTGTCGCAAAGGTTCTTGCAACGCTTCTTTGAAAATTATCGATGCCGCCTGTAGACTTTCGTCTTTAAAGTCCATACCATCAAGAACTTTACATGCATGAATAAAGGTTGTACCACCACCTGGGCAAACACCACCTTCTAAAGCTGCTTTAGTCGCACAAACCGCATCTTCTACACGATCTTTTCTTTCTATTACTTCTACAGCGGTCGTACCTCCTACGTGAATAACAGCAATCCCATTTGTTAAACGTGCCATTCGTTTCTTTAAGAATTCTTTTTCATTATCATCCATGCATTTATCATGATGACTTTGAATAGATTGAAAATGGTCTGTTTCCTTAATAGGACATACCTGAGGAGTAACCTTGAAGATAGTTTCATCAGCCGTAATAGTTATAAATTCTGCGCTACCAAGATCTTTAATCTTCATCCCTTTAGCATATTTTTCTTTGTGCGCATCAATAGGAACTGCCCCAGTTAAGAATGCAAGGTCTTCAATTATTCCTGCATGTTCTGATGCGATTCCTGGTGTTTGCACAATACATGCTTTTAACCCATTTTTTTGGATTGCTTTAATAAGAGCACGTTGACATTCATCATCGGTGAAACTATTTGCCATAATTAATAAAGGTGTTTGGTTTTCAATAATATTTTTTAAAATATGATAAATATGATGAAAAGGAGGCAGATTGCCATTACATAATAAGACAGATGCATTTTTCAATTCACATCTTCTTTTCTTAATGTCAGTAATAAATGCTGGTGTCATATACCCAGTGGATAATGACATCCCTTCTTTTATTTCCAAGCTTGAATAATAATCCTTACTATCACTAATAGTTATAACGCCTTCTTTTCCTACTTTGTCGACTGCTTCAGCAATTAGTCTGCCTATTTCTTTGTCAGCGTTACTTGCAATTAAGGCAATTTTTTTAATATCTTCTTCACCATCAATATCTTTGGAAACCTTATTAATTTCATCAATAACAATGTCACAAATTTGTGTAAGGGCAGATTCCATCGATAGAGTAGTTCGGAATTTATTATTTTTAATATAGTCTAATCCTTTATGAATAAGAGCTTGGGCCAGAATAGTCGCGGTAGTTGTTCCATCTCCTGCTAATTTTAAAGTCATTTCAGCAACATCTCTTACAAGGGATGCCCCCATATCTTGAAAAGTGCTAGTTAACTTAACTGAACGCGCAACTGTCACACCATCTTTGGTAATACGACATGGCTGCATATTATTATTTCGATACACAACGTGTTTACCCGACGGCCCAAGTGTACACTTTACTGCATTAGCAATAATATCAACACCTTCAATAAGTCCTTTACGGGCTTCTTCTTTAAATAATACTTTTTTCATTTGGAACCTTTTTGATTTTTTTTGTATAATATAATACAAATTGACTTTATTAAAAGTATATTATATCACTTAATTAAGTTATGAAAATTAAATATGAATATAATTAAGAAAAATGAAAAAAATGATTTTATGAATCTTTCAGATTTTCATAAAGTTACGGGTTTTTCTTTAACTGATAAATACAATGTTTATGTTTTCAAATGTCCTGATGACAAGATGTTTTCTTTTAAAACAGGCAATACAGAAGAATATAAAGATTTCCAGAATAAATTTATAGAAATCCAAAAACATATTGAAGTATTTGGGAATAATAAAGGAAAATTGTATATAGAAAATTGGTTAGCTGGGGTTCTGCAAAGATTTGAAGTATGGGATGAAAACGGTACGCCTACCATGACTTTTTTTCAACGTAAAGGGAAAGGGGAAAACTTTGTGGAAATACATGAAATGAATCTTCATATTCATCCCCCTTTTTCACAAAAAGTTATGCATATTTTCCAATAAAATAAGAGAAAGTAACTCAAGTCTGGTAGAGACTCTGATACAATAGAGTGGTTGTGGGTTCAAATCCCACCTTTCTCACTTTAATAAAAGGAAAGAAGATGAGTATTTTTCATGATTTAATTAAATGTTTATTTAAAGGTAGAATTTATTGCCCTACTTTAGAATTATTGTATAAAAATGAGAAATATAGAAAAGATAAAGAAAACCTTTTAATTCCTAATAAAAAGATAGTAAGCAAGATGCCAAAAAAATTCCATTTCTCTTCTTCTTCAGAAAAACATATTGAAAAATTACATCCTGATCTTCAAAAGGTCATTAGAAAAGTATTGAATCTTGGCGTAGTAGATTTTGCAATAATTGAAAGTACACGTGGTGAAGTACTTCAGAACAAATATTTTTCGGAAGGGAAAAGTACCCTTAAATGGCCGAAAAGCAAGCACAATAAGACCCCATCTGAAGCTTTCCATTTTTCCTTAATTATCCAGGGGAAATATAATGATACTGATGATGGGGCGTACTATATGGCTATAGGGTTATTTATAGCGATTGGCTTAACTCTTGGAATAAAATTAAGGTCCGGAGGAGATTGGAATGGGGATTTTGGAACAAAAGATCAAAAATTAAATGACTTAATGCATATTGAACTCGTGAAAAAAGATTAGAATGAGCTGGGAAAATATAGTTAAAAGTATTGCACCTGTTTTAGGAACTGCCTTAGGTGGTCCTTTAGGAGGCATAGCAACTAAATTTATAACAGACGCTTTAGGTATTGATAGTATAACGATGAACTCGGAAGCTACCCGCAAGAAGATTACTTCTGGTCTTACTAACAATCTTGAGAATCTTCAGAAGATAAAAGATGCTGAATTGAATTTCAAGAAAGAGATGAAGAAACTTGATATTCAAGAAGAACAATTAAGATATCAAGATGTTAAAAATGCTCGTGAAAATGAAATAAAAAGGAATGATAGCACACAGACTTGGTTAACCTTTATTATAACAGGCGGATTTTTTAGCTTATTAAGTTTACTATTATTTGTAGATATAGATAATGATGTTAAAAATATTCTTAATATTATGGTAGGTAGTTTAGGGACTGCCTGGGTAGGTATTGTTAATTATTATTATGGTTCTTCTGTTCTTGATTCACGATCAAATACAGATATTTAGGGCGAAGTAAGTCAAAATACTAAGCCATAGTTTATTTTCTTATAAAATCCAGGTTCCTTTTTCTTTATCAACATAAAAGGAGCCTATATGATTATCGGGTCTTGTGGGATTGAGAGCAAAATATAACCTCCCATGCCAGCGTCCATAGGGAAGCCATGTAGGAATTAAACTATAACTATTGGACAATAGTTGATTATTAAGAAGTTTATATTTATTCATCGTTTGAAACCCCTTTATCTGAAGTGTTTAAACGTTTTCTGTTGTCTAACCATTGAACAACATCTTTCCAGCGATACCGAATGGCACGACCGCTTATACGAATATATGGTGGGGTATCTCCACTGATCCGTCTGGCTTCCCAAAACCTTTGACTAAGATCGGTTAATTTTTGAAGATGCGTAGTAGATACTAATTGATCAGGATGTGGCCATTCTTTGTTTGGGGTTATTGTTTTACTTGTCATGTAAAGATTCCTTTCTATACTTTATGTTT
>Ga0075110_1000107_pt1 | contig 41122 bp, 41 predicted proteins | sample AntAceMetag02UK8_FD_69799 | JGI IMG/M metagenome (GOLD analysis project Ga0075110, IMG submission 69799) | Saline lake microbial communities from Ace Lake, Antarctica - Antarctic Ace Lake Metagenome 02UK8 | ecosystem: Environmental > Aquatic > Non-marine Saline and Alkaline > Saline | place... | reverse complement strand
AACGTAGCTCATCTTTGGACTCCTGTTTTTGTCGATTAGGAGTCCATTTTCATTTATACGCTTATTTTCTTAAATATTTATTTGTCTGAATCGGTCGATTTTGATTAAATCAACAACGCCATTATTCATTGATAAAATTTAATTGCTAAAAAATAAATTCATTACTAAGGTATATTTTTTTAATAACCCCGTAGAGTTTTTGTTGAATTCATAAGGATTTGGAAACAAACAGAGTCTCTATACTAAAAAATGAAGGAAAAAAATCATGACTCTGAACAAAAAAATACTCTTTTTGATGACTGCACTCTTTTGCACAACTTTTGGATTTGCTCAAAGTGCCTCAAGCAATAAAGTCGACTATAGCAACAAAAATAAAGGAGAGCAAACTTATACAAACGGTCCATTTATCTCTGTCGCAACTACTCGAGGATTTCTTTCAGCCGGATATTACTTAGGCCCTAATAATCTTGTTAATGCTTATGTTTCAGTCATCCCCTTTCAACAAACTTTTGTTTCAACTCCTGCAAATCAAGACAACTCTTGGACTACTTCTATAGCTGCGGGATCAGGAGTATACCTTCCTTTAGCGCGAAAAAAACTGCAAAACAAGCTCTTTATTCTGAATGAAGCACTCTGGGTCCAAACTTTTGGCCAGTCGCTATCATCAGCCGGAAAAATCAATTCATCATGGCTCGTTGCTTGGGTCGCAGGTCTACAATATCGTATTAGCCCGTCAATTTATTTCAGTTTCAAAGGCCCTATAATAGCTTTCAACAGAGCTAATTATAGAGACGCTATACCCTCTGCATTCTTTCCAACAACACAATCCATATGGACGTATTCCATACTTACTCAGGGAACAGCCGCTATAGAGTATAAGTTCTAAAATCTAACTTTTCCAATTGTAGAATTTAGTTTCTTTGAATAGAATAGAACTTTAAATATACCCAGAAGCCCCTATGTCAGCTATTCAAGAACAAGAAGTTACCGAAATGTTTAATGACATTTCTAAAACTTACGACCAGGTCAATTCCATTCTTTCCTTTGGAATTGACCGCCTTTGGAGAAAGAAACTACTCCAACAAATCCCAAAAAACCCGAATCAATCTCTCTTAGATATTGCGACAGGGACGGGTGAAGTTTTAATCCATGCTATACGCTCTGGAAAAGTAGAAAACGCTGTTGGTGTCGATCTAGCAGAAAAGATGCTCGAAATAGGGGAAGCTAAATCAAAAAAACTCGATCTTTTAGATCGCGTCCGATTTCAGAAGGGCAACGCTCTGGACCTTCCTTTTGAAGATTCTTCATTTGACTGTGCAACTCTTTCCTTTGGAATTAGAAACGTTCAAAATGTTTCAAAAGCTTTAAAAGAAATCCACCGTATTTTAAAACCTTCTGGAAGGGTTTTAATACTAGAATTTTCACTCCCGAAAAACCAGCTTTTAAGAAAAGCTCATCTTTTCTATTTAAGATCAGTGCTCCCCAAAGTTGGGGGATTTTTTTCAAAAAGCCCTCCTTCATACGTCTATTTAAACAAAACGATTGAAAGCTTTCCCTATGGAGAAGTTTTTTTAGATCTAATGAGAAAGGCCGGCTTTAAAGTTCCTTTAGCACGTCCTCTTTTAGGGGGTATTGCAACTTTGTATCAGGCGGATAAATGCTAGAAGAGAAGAGCATTTATATAAGCCATGTTCAAATTGGCGATGAACTGTTTTATTTAAGTTGCGTCAAAGAAATCATTCAGCCATTGAACCTCTTTAACCAACTTTCTAAATCAGAGATTTTACCTAAAATCTATTGGAAACATCGAGATGACGCCGTTGAATACGCAGCTTTTGGACAACTCTTAGAGCTCCCTTCTCTGCCCCTCATCAAAACAATCGAAGCTATTCAAGGTCCCCCTTTGAACCCTCTCCTGTTTGGAGGCTCCTCATATTCCGAAGGGGCTCCTCACTGGAAAAATAAGTTTCCAGCTAAACGCTTTATCCTGCCTAAATACCTAATTGAACAGAGTAAAGAGGGCACATTTTTAAAAACTTTTTCTCTTTCAGATAAACCTAAAGAGATCCCCTTTAAACTTTTTACAAATAGTCCTCTTAAAGAGGCTCCCCTTTCTATAATCAAAAGAGAAGACTCTCCTAGTCAAGAGACTTGGAACAAACACGTAAACACTGTCTTAAAACTGTTTAAAGAGACCTCTTTACAAAAAGCAGTCCTTGCAAGGCAAACGACTTTAACCTTGGATCAACCTCTAAATCCCTACCTCCTATTAGAGTTTTTAAAAGAGACTCAACAAAACTGCTCGTTTTTTTCTTTTCAGTTTGATGCAGAGACGCTCTTTTTAGGTGCAACTCCTGAATGTCTCTACTCTCGCATTGAGCGCTCTATTTTCACAGAAGCTCTTGCCGGCACATCTCTTGAACTACAAAAAAAGCCTTTAACGGACAGTAAAAAAGATGTCTCTGAGTTTACCTTTGTAACCGATTATTTAAATAATACTCTAAAAAAGCTCTGTGATTCTATTCAACAAAAGCCAAGAACTATTCTTTCAACGGGATTCTTAAAGCATATTAATGCTCACTTTACAGGAAAGTTAAAGAAAGCGGTTGCTGATCTAGCTATCATTCAAGCATTACACCCCACTCCTGCTGTTTGTGGGACACCTAAAATGCTTGCCTACAAAAAACTTTTGGAACTAGACCCTTTTGATCGAGGCTGGTATGCAGCTCCTATTGGGAAGGTCACTGAAGACTCCGCACAGTTTCTTGTTGGAATTCGATCTGCACTTGTACACATCAACACGATAGACTTGTTTTCAGGGTGTGGTATTGTAGAAGGCTCCGACCCAACTAAAGAATGGGATGAGCTAGAAAATAAAATTTTTTCATACTTAAATTTTTTAAATCAATATGTCCGAGCATAATCTTCGAGCTAAAGTTTTAATTGAAGAGCTTCTCCGTCTAGGAGTGGATTACTTTTGCTTAGCACCTGGATCTAGAGTCACCCCTTTCACCCATGCTATAGCTTATAATGAAGCTTGCGAGGACTTTATTCATTTTGATGAAAGAGGCCTTGCTTTCCATGCCTTAGGTTATGGAAAAGCTATGAAAAGGCCCGCTCCTATTTTCATCACCTCAGGCTCTAGCCTTGCAAATGTTTTCCCTGCTGTCATTGAAGCTTATCAATCCCAAACCCCTCTGATGATTTTCTCTGCAGATAGACCTTATGAGCAAAGAGATTGTAGAAGTAATCAAACAATTGACCAGGTTAAGTTTTTTCACCAATATGTTCATTGGCACCAAGATCTTCCACTTTTCGACGAAGGCACTTCTTTTGATTTTTTAGCATCGACAATAGATCGAGCTTATTTTCAATCTCTAAAAGGCCCTGTTCACTTAAATTGTCAATTTAGAGAGCCCTTTTTAACAAAAAGTTCTCTTAATGATCTAAACAACTACCAAGATTGGAAAGAGAAAAGTAAATCCCATACTGTTTTTTTTCAGAAAAAAAACACACTTGTAACCAAGCCTCATTTAGATCCTTCTAAACGAGGTATTATCATCTGCGGTCGAGATATTACTCCTTCAGAATTTAAATCTATTTTAAAGCTGGCAAAAAAACTTAGATGGCCCATTCTGCCCGATATTGTCTCCACCGGGCGATTTGGATTTGAAAGTCCCGTAATTCCCTATTTCGATTTAATCTTAAAAAATGCTCCTCAATTTGAGATTGAATCAGTGTTACATTTTAAAGATGCATTTACATCAAAAACGCTACTTCAAGATCTTAAAAAAAGAGAGCTCCATTCTTATCAAGTCGTAACTGATTTAGAACTTAATATTGATCCCAATCTAAAGCCCTCTGAATGTTACAATACAGACATTGAAACCTTTTGCGAGCAACTTGAACTTTCAAAAGACCCTGTAGATACGAGTTGGCTTGAATCATGGAATTTAAAAAACAATCGAATTCATAGTTACTTAGACTCTTTTTTTCAACTCAACTCTTCGATAAGCGAGCCTTTTACGATAAGGCATGCTTTTGAAGTTTCAAAGCCTGGCGATCTTTTTTACATTGGTGCTAGCATGCCGATTCGAGACGCCCTAGCTTTTGGTTTCGCACCCCACTCTCTTCAAATCTATTCAAATAGAGGCGCTAGCGGAATTGATGGAAACTTATCTACAGCATTTGGACTCTCTCAAGCACTAGACCAACCTATTACGATACTTATTGGAGATCTAACTCTTTTATACGACCTCAATTCTTTAGCTCAAGTCAATGATTTAAAGCATGCTCCTAAAATTATTGTTTTGAATAATTCAGGAGGGGGAATCTTTTCTTTTCTCCCTATTGCAAAAGATCCTAAAATTTTAAAGCGCTACTTTCAAACTGAGCACTCTTATGATTTTGAGAATGCTGCTAAACAATTCAATCTAAACTATCTCAACCCTAAGAACTTCTCTGATTTGTCTAACTGTTTGCAAAGCGAGAACAGGGTACCCCTTTTGATAGAAGTAGAAACCAATTCTGATAAAAATTCATTCCTTCATAAACAAATTGACAAAGGTCTAAATCGGTGCTTTTTCGAAAAGAGTATGGAAAAAGAAAAAATCCAACTTTAATTTTTCTCCATGGTTTTTTAGGATCCCACAAAGATTTCAATTCCCTTATTTATAATTTAAAGGATTATTTTTTTTGTGTTGCCTTAGACCTCCCTGGCCACGGTGAATCCAAGGATAACCATTTCACAGACTACCCTTCATTTGAAAGTTCTTTGCTAGAAACGCTCTCGTTTTATCAAGAAAAAACTTTTTCTATAGTTGGCTACTCGATGGGTGGAAGGTTAGCTGTACAAGTTGCATCTAAAGTTCAACCCTCCTCTCTTATTTTAATTTCATCTGCCATAGAACCCTTAACTTTAGAAGAGAAAGAAAAGAGGGAGATTTGGGAGTTAAAACAAATCGAAGCTCTTAAAAAAGATTCCTTTTCCAATTTCTTAGATAACTGGTATAGTCTGCCCATATTTAAGACCCTTAAAAAAAATGCACCTCTCTACGTCGAGATGATTCAAAATAGATCAAAAGAAAACCCAAATACTTTAGCAAAAGTCATGCAAGTGACAAGCCCCAATAGTCTAGAGACCCCTACACTTTTTTTATCTCATTATTCAAAACCTCTTTTGTATTTATCTGGAAAGCACGACTTAAAATATCAAGAGCAGGCTATAAATATAAAAACTCGCTTTAAACAAGCTTGGACACACTCTGAACAAAATGCATCGCACGCGGTTCACTTAGAGGCTCCAAAATCAATTTCTAATCAAATTAAAAACTTTCATAGGTACTATCATGGTAGAATGGACACAAAAACAGACATTTGAAGACATCTTATATCACACGCATCAAGGGATTGCTAAAATAACAATTAACCGTCCGCATGTCCATAATGCCTTCAGACCTCAAACGGTGGATGAAATGTCTCAAGCACTTACCATCGCGCGCAATGACTCAGAAATAGGAGTTGTTATTTTATGTGGCGCCGGAAATAGGGCTTTCTGCTCAGGTGGAGATCAAAAAATAAGAGGTGATGCTGGATATGCGGATGATCAAGGCGTTGATAGACTTAATGTTCTAGATTTTCAAAGACAGATGAGAACAATGCCAAAGCCCATCATCGCTATGGTTGCAGGTTACGCTATTGGGGGAGGTCATGTTTTACACCTTTTAGCTGATTTAACAATCGCTGCAGAGAATGCGAGGTTCGGTCAAACAGGCCCCAAAGTAGGCTCCTTTGATGGCGGCTACGGAGCTTCTTACATGGCTCGCATTGTAGGACAGAAAAAAGCACGTGAAATCTGGTATTTATGCCGTCAATATACTGCTCAAGAAGCACTTGAAATGGGCCTTGTTAACACCGTTGTCCCCCTTGAAGATTTAGAAGAAGAAACTGTAAAATGGGGTAAAGAGATGCTTCAAAACTCACCTATAGCTCTACGTTGTTTAAAAGCTTCTTTCAACGCAGATTGTGATGGACAAGCAGGTCTTCAAGAGCTCGCTGGAAATGCAACAATGCTCTACTATATGTCAGCTGAAGGTCAAGAAGGTCGTAATGCTTTTGTAGAAAAACGCTCACCTGACTTTAGTACTTTCCCAAAGCGTCCTTAAGGAGGATTTTATGAATGCATGGATGATTGCTATACGCCCTAAAACACTAACTGCTTCCTTAGCTCCTATTTTAATGGGGATGACCTTAGCTCTGAATGAAGGTTTTACTAACTTTCCAGTTTTAGCACTTATTATATTAACGGCTCTTTCTATTCAGGTCGGCACAAACCTTACGAACGATTACTTTGATTTTTTAAAGGGGGTGGACACCGCAGAAAAAAAAGGAAGTGTGAAAGTTCTTCAAAAGGGGTGGGTCACCATCCAGGCCATGCGAAAAGCAATTGTAATGGTTTTTGGAGCAGCGCTACTGGGCTCTTGTTATCTCATTTTTAAAGGAGGCTGGCCTATTGCTGTGATAAGCGCCCTATCCATTCTTTTTGCCATCACTTATACAGCAGGACCTTGGCCTCTCGGTCATCTAGGCCTTGCTGACCCTATTGAATTTATATTTTTCGGACCTATTGCAGTTGGAGCCACCTATTATCTAATTGCAGGCGCATGGCCTCTCTATGTCACGCTAGCCGGGCTTATTCCAGGCTTTTTATCTTTAGCCATTTTAGCGATAGATAATTTAAGGGATTATGAAACTGATAAAGCTGCCGACAAAAAAACACTTTGTGTTCGCTTCGGAACTTCTTTTGGACAATTTCAATATTATGCCTGTGTTTTCTTGGGTTTTGCCGTTCCTCTTTTACTCATAGCCATCACAAAGCAGCATCTCTACAGTCTAATGTGTCTTTTGACCCTCCCTTTTTATAAAAAATGTTTAGACGCTGTTCGAGAAAACGACTGTAAAGAAACTTTAACAAAAGCACTTTCTCAGACCGCTTTAAATCTTATCCTGTTCGTATTAATATTCTCAGGAGGATGGCTTCTGTGAGGGTAGAGACACTTGAATTATTTTCTTACGATTTAAAACTAAACACCCCCATTCTGATCAAAGACACAGAACTTAAAACCCGTAAGGGGCTTTTGTTGCAAGTTGGGGATGGAAGAGGACGCAAGGCTGTCTGCGATATAGCGCCCTTGCCTCACTTTAGTCCAGAAACCCTTTCTTCAACATTAGACGCGTATGTAGAGTTTAAAAAGCGCCTTTTAAATAGTTACTGGTCTTTAAAACTCCTACTTTCTCCTCAAAATATTTTAAATGAGCACCTCTCACACTCTGATTATCCCTCACTGTTTTTTGGAATTGAATTTGCTCTATTATCTCTCATGATGCCGAAAGTTTCTTTCCTCACAAAAGTGAAGGTCAATTTACTTTTGATGGGCAGTGACGAAGTAATTTTAAAAAAAGCTTCCAAGGTTAAAGAGTATCAAGCTATCAAACTAAAAGTAGGCAAAAGGAATCCTGAAGAGACCCTTAGACTTATTCAAGAACTCATTCCCTACTTAGACCCCTCTCAAAAGCTTCGAATAGACATCAACAGATCTTGGACGCTTAAACAGTCTTTGTTCTTTTGTGAACATTTCCCTATCTCTTATTGTGACTATCTAGAAGAGCCTCTTCAAAATCCCGAAGAATATTTAAACTTCTCAAATTACTGCAATTTCCCACTCGCCTTTGATGAAAGTTTAATTGAGATGCCTCTAGATTACCTCCTCTCCATTCCTACAAAAAAAGCGCTTATTATTAAGCCCACTCTTTTAGGTTCACTTCAAAAGATGAACCACTTCTATCAAAAAGCATGTAAACACAACTTACAGTTTATTTTAACGAGCTCTTTTGAAAGTGGCTTAGGTCATCTTATGATTGCCCACCTAAGTCGTTTTTTAGCTATAGAATCTCCTATAGGGTTAGACACATACAACTGGCTTGAAGAAGACGTTCTTTCAGATCCTCTAATCTTTTCGAAAGGAACTCTTCTTCTGCCAAAAGAGAATCTTGTTAAACCAGGCCTAAACAAAGCAAACCTCACAAAGATCGATGTCTAATGCGTTTTGCCCTCTAAGCTTAGCAGCTATATCCCACCCAGAGCAGCTCATTTTAGATGGAGAGGCTTCTCTGACCTACCAGCAAATGGATCGATACGCAGAAGAGCTCTCAGTCCATTTAAATACTTTTCCTAAACATTCTATCTTCGCTACAAAAGTTGACGATCCCTCTTTTTTCATAGCGCTTTTATTTGCTTGCTTAAGAGGCGAGCATATACTTTTTCCTATAGGCTCTAAACTTCCCTCTCCATTCATAAAGAGTAAACTCATAGAAGTGAAAGTAGCTCTTTTTTTTGAAAAATCGATTCCCAGAGAAGATTTCAACACCCCTTCAATTAAACACAAAATAAATCCCTCAATTCCCTTTACGTATCTTCTTACCTCAGGCTCCACCTCTTCGCCTAAAATATGTGTTCACTCTTTTGACAATCACTTTTATAGCGCAAAAGGCTCCAACACTCACCTCTCTTATAAAGAAGGTGATCGCTGGCTTCTCTCCCTCCCTTTAAATCACGTCTCAGGCCTTAGCTTAATCTTTAGAACCGTGCTAGCTCAAGCAACACTTGTTCTTCCAAAGAATTCTCTTGAGGAAAGCATTAATCAAGACAAATTAACGCATATCTCTGTTGTACCCACTCAACTTCAACGTCTGATAACATCAAAGAGCTTGCAAAACTTACGTTGCATCCTTTTAGGTGGAGCGCCCATACCCACTAAACTGCTAGAGAAAGCTAAGTCTTTAAATCTTCCTATTTGTTCAACATACGGTTTAACAGAGATGTCATCTCAGGTAGTCACTGATGATATGAAAACAAAAGAGCCTACTCTACTTCCCTTTAGAGAGGTAAAGATTGGGATCAATCAAGAAGTTCTTGTACGAGGAAAGTGCCTATTTTTGGGTTACTTTGAGAAAGACAAGCTTGTTAAGCCCTTAGATATTCACGGTTGGTATGCAACAGGCGACCGAGCTGAGTATACAGAAGGCCGATTCATCTATTTAGGACGGAGGGATAATCTATTTGTTTCAGGTGGAGAGAATATCCAACCAGAAGAGATTGAAGCTTTACTACTCAGACACCCAGATATTGAAGAAGCGCTTGTTCTGCCTAAACCCGATGAAGAGTTTGGTCACAGACCTATGGCTCTAGTGAAGTCCAATACCCCTATAAACCCTGACTCTCTTAACTCCTATTTATCAAAATACCTACCCAACTACAAGTTACCTATAGGTTATATGCCTCTTCATTATTCGGGGCTTAAGCCGTCTAGAGAAAAGCTCTCCAATCTTCATTTTTTATCTAACTCATACGAGCTCTAAAGCTTTAAAAGTATAGATAAAAACAGTCTTTAAGATTCTAATTATTAAAGATAATACAATTCATCTTTTATATAATTAAGTTAACTTAATTAAAAATACATTGACATATTAAACTAGATAAGGTAACATATTAATAGACTGAAAACTTAACCTGAGAATTTAATATGACTTCTTCAACACCTCATGACTCCAGAGGTCTCACCCCTTCTCCCCTCTTTGAATATGTGAAAAAGGACTTAGAAAGTAGTGTCGCTGGCGCAATTGAAGAACAGACTGATCCTAATCAAGTAGACATCTTCGGCAATACCCCCCTATTTTATGTTCAATCAAGCGAAATAGCGACTCGTCTTCTACGCGCTAATACACTCCCTCTCTTACGTAACAATAGTGGAAACACTCCTCTTTTAGAAACCGCACTTGCCGGAAACCAAGTAAGCCTGAAAGCCCTTCTAGGCGCTGGAGTGGACCCCTACAAAAAAAAATATCATGTGAATTGGTGGCTCCAATATTCAGAACTGGACACGCTTTTAGCCCCTACTAGTGACGATGCAAAAAGGTCGATGGTAGATCAAAAAAGAATACTGACAAATCTCAAAGATGCCGGATTTAGCTTTAACAGGTTAAGTGAAGGATGGTCGAAATCTCTACCCCCTCTATTTCGAGCCCATAGGCTTAATGCAGAGCAAATAGCAACCTTAATACAACTTGAAGCTAACCCCTATCTAGAAGACAAAAAGAATCACACTCCTCTAAATCACCTGAGAGATAGCGAGACCGCTAAAGCTTTCTTGAACGCTGGTGTCGACTTTGACAAACCGAATACTAAAGGTCAAACTCCCATCCAAGTTGCATTAACTAATCCTTATCATGATAATCCCAAGAATAACAAAGTTCATATTAATGCTCTCTTAAGCGCGGATGTTCGCATAAATTTAGCAACAGTAAAATTGGGTCTTTTTAGTGGGGATTTAGATATTGCTAAGGTGCTTGTAAAAGTTCATTTCAGACAAAATCAAGCTACCTATGTTTATTCAGCATGCACTCTAATAGCCTTATCTAGTTTAGCTCTCAGGGCACATGACTGTGCGACAAGAGAAGAAGCTCCTCAGGACGATTCTTTTCTTGGAAGCTTTTTTGGTTCACCTACACCTCCTCCACAGACATTTGGAGAGTGCGTTCTTTATTACGGAAAAGTATAACTTTTTTAAGGCTAATGAAAGCATCTTGTCTTTTTTAGAAGATTAAGATGCTTCACTTACTTCAGTCTAGAAAAACATCAAATTTGAAAATTCAAAAAACTTGAAGAAAAGACGCAAAACGCTTATATTTTTCGTCTTATCAAATAACTTTTGGATTCTTTATATGAGTATAGCAGCTCCTTGTGTAGTCGCAACCTACGTTGACAGAAAAAATGAGTCTCCCTATTCTAGTGAGACTCTATACACTGCAGCGAAGTCTAGGGATTCTGATCGAAGCTTGGCAGTCACAAAACATCTTCTAAGCCTGAATGCTGACCCTAATGCACCCTATTCAACATATGGTGACACACCTCTACAATGGGCGGCAGAACAAAAGCACCCTAGAGTTGTAGAAGCTCTCCTAGAAGCTGGAGCAAACCCCAGAGCTACAGATCCCCATGGAACTACTGCTCTACATTACGCTAGTGATATAGACTCCGTTAGAGCTCTCCTAGAAGGTGGAGCAGACCCAAAAGCAGCAAATTTACACGGATCGACTCCTTTTTCATCAGCTGTAAGTAGAGGCTTTTCTAAGACCGAATCCTCTCTAGAGATTGGTGGTTTTGCAGTTGCTAAACTCCTCGCTGAAGCTGGTGCTTCAGTTCATTTCGAACAAAAGGACTTAGTTCGCTGCAGTATACTAGGCGCTCGAAAACTGATAGTACTTGCTGGCCGAAGAGGTTCTGCACAGAACAAAATATCAAGCTTATTTAGCCTATTAAAAACTTATACAGGTCAAGAAACATACGTTTGATCCTCAGTAAGCTTTTAATCCACTTGCTAGAGTGTACTCTCTTAACAGAAGGGCCGCTTTCACCTCCCTCTTTGGGCAGGCAAAACATGTTGAATCAACAAAAAGGCTACAGTACTTAAGGTTAACAGCTTAAATATTATTTAAATAAAATATTATTGACAAATAAACATGAAAAAGTTAATATATAATGGTAACTAAATTAAACCCATATGAGCAATTATGACTTCAGCTGCATTACCAGGACCTTATCAACCTAACCCCGCCTATACCATCCCCCTTGATCAAAAAGTAAAAACAGGAACCCCACTGCATTACGACGTAACACATAGCAACGCTGTTAATGTCAAAATTCTTCTAGATAGAATAACTGAACCCAGTAAAGCCCATTTTATCAATGAAAAAGATGACTCAGGAGACTCACCTCTAGCCCATGTTCGAACAAATGAAATAGCAAGGGCATTATTAGCAGCTGGCGCTGATCCCTATCTAGAGAACAAACAAGGTCAAACTCCTTTGTGCTTTGTGCCTACCGAAGAAGTTGCTGCAGCTTACACTGAATTTGGAATAGACTTTGAAAGACCAAATAGCAAGGGGCAAACACCTCTACAGCAAGCAGCAGCTTTATCTCATTCCCCTAGAATGCCTGAAATGAAACGAAGTATTACGACTGCTCTTCTAAGTGCTGGTGTTCGAGTAGACGCTGCCACAGTAAGAACGTTTCTTTTCAGTGCTGCGCCAGAAGATAGAAGTATTGGTAGAACATTAGCAACAGCTCACTTCAAACAGAATCAAGCAACCTACGCAACTACAACTGTTGCTTTATCGGCTTTATTTACTATATCCCTCAGAGCTGTAAACTGCGCTACAAGTGAAGAAGCACCTCAAGACGATTCCTTTCTTGTAAGCCTTTTTAGTTCACCTACACCTCCGCAGACATTTGGAGAGTGCTTTTTCTCTTACGGAAAAGTATAATTCGATTGCTGTTAAGTAAGATTTAAAAACAATTAAAGGCGTCTTTTATTTTTTTAGGTAGCGCTATCTTAGTTCTGTCTGGCCCTATAGCTACATGGACAACTTTCGCTCGTCCTACACAATTCTTGTTTTTGAATAACTCATACCCTATTACAAAAGAGGATTCTCCAATTTTGAGCACTTTCAGTTCTATATCAATAATATCTTCTGTATAAATAGGTGCTAAATAGTCTCCTTCTGCATGAACAACAGGAAACATAAAATCTTGTTTAAGTAAACGATCCTGAATTGAAATTTGATTGTGATTAAGGAAAGCTGAAAAAGCTCTGTGAACGATATGAAAGAGTTGTGAATAAAAAATAACTCCACTTGCATCGGTTTCAAAGAGTTCTACTTTGGTCTGATAATTAAATGATTTCATTCTTCTATGAGAGCATTTTTTTAAGTAAAATTCAAGCTATTTAGGTTTTAGGTTTAGGAATCACATAAGTTTGCATGGTGAGTCCCTGCACTAGAACAGAAAAGGCCATCACAAAATAAGTTGTGGTAAGGATCACCTCTCTATAAGGACCTGGAGGGATGGAGAGCGCCATTGCGACAGAGAGGCCTCCTCTTAGCCCTCCCCATGTTAAAATCCAAACCACTCGATCTACAAACGTTCTAAAAAGTCTGAAGATAGAAATAGGAATAAGCACGCTAAGCCACCTTGCAAAGAGGACCACAGCTATTGCTATAATCCCAACAAAAACATGCCTTGAAGTGAATTTCAGGATAAGGATCTCTAAACCAATTAAGACAAATAGAACTGCATTTAACACTTCATCAATCACTTCCCAAAAAACATCGAGGTACTTCCTAGACTCTTCCGTGATCGCTTTAAGTCTTCCGTAGTTTCCTATGACGATCCCCGCAACAACCATGGCGATGGGTCCTGAGGTATTAAGTGAAAGAGCAAGTGCATAACCTCCTGTCACAACAGAAAGCGTCAATAAAACAAGTACGAAATTATCTTTCACCCCTCGCATTAAAAAATAGGCGATCCAACCTAAAATAAAACCTAAAACTCCTCCACCTACAGACTCTCTTAAGAAAAGCCCAACAACTCGACTCGTTTCAATATTTGAGTTTGTAACGATTTGCATAATCGTAATAAAGATGACGATACCTACTCCGTCATTGAATAAAGATTCTCCAGCTATTTTAACTTGAAGAGATTTGGGAGCACTTACATTTTTAAGCATTGCCATAACAGCAATAGGGTCTGTTGGAGAAATTAAAGCTCCAAATACAAAACAGTACACCCAAGGAACATGTAGATTGAAAAGGTTGAAGACGTAAAACATAATGACTCCAACTATAAAAGTTGAAGCAAGCGTGCCGATTATAGAGAGAACTAAGACGACCCACTTCTGTTTTTTAAGCTCAGTTAAATCAACATGAAGAGATCCTGCAAATAATAGAAAACTAAGCATCCCTCCAATGAGGGTTTGACTAAAGTGAATGTTTTTTAAAACTAAGATAGCGCTTTCTTCAAAAGGAACGCCTAGCTTCTGAAGAACGATTAAGATGATCGAAAACAAAAGAGAAATCGCCATGACTCCAATAGATGAGGGAAACTTAATGAAGCGATAGTTCAAGTAACTAAAAAGAGCTGTAATCGAGACAATAATGGCGATCAGATTAAAAAGAGGCATCTTTCCACTAAAAATAGTTAAAAGATCTTCTATAACTTTTATTTAATATTTAGGCAAACATTGAGAAATTCGAAGAAAATATCTAGTTTAAGCAAGAGCTAATGCATTGACAGGTTTCAAGACAGCACCAACAAGGTCGTACTCTAAAGCTTCTGTTATTTTAACGAAGTATTTTTTACCGAAGGCGTCGACGTTGTCATGTTTATTTAAAATAACAACTCCGTCAATTTCTGGACTTTGACCGAAGAATCTACCCTGCATGAGGAGCTCTGAATCTGGGTGATATCCTTCAACAAAGACTTCTAGTGTTTTACCCACCCATCTTTGATTTTGTTTAACGGAACCTTCCTTAAGGATTGTCATGAGTCGATCGTAGCGCTTTTCTTTAACTTCTTCTGAGATTTGTTCATCCATTGAGTAGGCATGAGCGCCTTTTTCTTTGGAGAATCTAAATACACCCACATTATCGAGGGGATGCTTTTGTACGAAAGAGCAAAGCTCTTCAAACTCAGCTTCTGTTTCAGATGGGAAGCCAACCATTAAACTTGTTCTGATGACAACGTGGGGTATTTTCTTTTTCAAAAGTTCAATCACTTTGATGATGTCTTCTTCAGAAGTTTTACGTCTCATCTTTTTTAGAATTCTTGAATTGATGTGCTGAATCGGCATATCAAGATAAGGTAAAATACGAGGGTTACTTGCAATTAGATCAACGAGTTCTTCATCAATTTCATCTGGATAAATATAGAGAAGTCTAAGCCAAAAAGGACGATCTATTTTTAAAAGCTCTTTTAAAAGAGTTTTTAAATTGCCGTTTTCATGTCCTTGATCTTTTCCAAAGTCTCCAAGATCTTGAGCAATTAGAATAACCTCTTGTACCCCTTGATTTAAAAGAAGCTGAAACTCTTTTACAGTTTGTTCAATGGACTTACTTTTAAGAGGGCCTTTGATTTTAGGAATGATACAAAAAGAGCATCTTTTGCGACATCCTTCTGCAATTTTAAGGTAAGCGTAATGCTGAGGCGTTGTAAGGGTTCTGGGGACTTCTCCATCGATTAGATAGCTTCTTGCGGATGTAACGAAGTCTTGAGGGCTTTCTTGCCCTATCGCCTTTAAAATACTCTCTACATCACCAGAGCCTAAAATAGCATCTATCTCAGGATAAGCTTCTCTTATTTGATCTTGGTGGGTTTGAGCCATGCAGCCTGTTACAATGACTTTGGCTCCATTTTTCTTAAACTCAAAGAGCTCTTCGATCACCTCATTGGATTCATCACGCGAAGCTTTTAAAAATCCGCAAGTATTGACAATGAGATAATCAGCCTCTTCAAGTAGAGGAGTGATTTCATAGCCAGATTTCATTAGAAGACCGAGCATGACCTCGCTGTCCACTAAGTTTCTAGGGCACCCTAAAGATGTAAAGTTTATTTTGTTACCAGTCATAATAGGGAGAAATTTTACCTCAAACCAGTAAAATAAGGAAAGATGTTTTATTGGATCTCATAAGCTTTAATGAATATTTTCGAGAAATACTCGCAATAGTGCATTTGCAAGGCAATATTACATCTTGAAACTGTAAAGTAAAATATTTACTTTACAGGAAATCTTAATGAATAATTAATAAAGATTCTGTATGATTTACTCAACAACCCTATTTAAATAAGAGGAAGCCATGTCAGTAATAAATTCTATGAATGATCTAGTATCTAAAGGATCTAATTTCATATCCACAGTCACTAATAAAGTAAGAGAAAATCCTAAAACAGTGGGTGCACTTGTAACTCTTTCTACGGGTGCTTATTTGAGTTACCGTAATGCTGAAGCCATTCAAACTTTTGCAGGAAACTACATAAGCAGTAATCATCCCGCAATTCTACCTGTATTTGGAGAAACAGTTTCTAATCAATCTAGTTTCACATCAGCGATTAGTCGATTCGAGATCTCAGATCGCTTACAGTCATTTTTTGAAGAGTATAGCTTTGAGAGTGCTGGTACTATGGCTACGCTTATAGGAATTTTAAGCAATTCTTCTACACTTATTGTAGGTGGTTTCAGCGCAATTGGCATAAGTATAGCTGACCGCACTATAGGTTTAATTTAAAGATCAAAATCAAAAGTTAGAGCTTGCCTTGACCACTTCAACGATGGGCTCTAAGGACTCCATAAGCTGTTCAAAAAAAACTAGAATCACTAGCGGAAGTATGCTAGACTATTCTCGTTTTTTAACTTGAATAAAGAGTTTTTTTATGTCTACTCAATCAGTAATGTCTCTAGCAACTTCTTCATCCACTAACATAATGCCACCTATGGGGCATATGGCGAAGAATTTAATTAAAGTCGCTCCCATTTTAACTGCGCTTCTTGTATTACGAAATCTTCCAACTGTTGAAGCCGTTGATAAACAACTAGTAACAGCCGGTCTTGCCACTTTAGGAACGGCCGCAGGTATTGCTATGCTCCCGGGTGCAGCTCTACTCCTAGGCGCTTATGGAGGAGGGGCTGTCATTGTTGCCCCTGTAGCAGCGCCAGTGCTAGGGATGGTATTGAAGGCTATAATGGTTCCTGTGGCGGGAGTTATTGGCGCCAATATGTTCTTTGAGGGGCTGGGAATAATGCCACCGCGACCTTAGAATTAACGAAAAGTTACAATGAAGCTTCCTGGTACAACCTTAACTGTAAGCACCATGCTTGACTGCACCTTTAGTTTAATCTAAAGATCAAAATCAAAACTTAGAGCTTGCCTTGACCACTTCAACGATAGGCTCTAAGGACTCCATAAGTTTTTCAAAAGCTTCTAGAGAGATCGTTTGAGCTGCATCGGAAAGCGCATTGTCGGGATCGGGGTGTACTTCAATCATAAGTCCATCAGCTCCGGCAGCTACTGCAGCTCTTGCCATAGGGGCTACGAGATGTCTAATTCCTGTTCCATGACTTGGGTCTACGATGATGGGAAGATGGCTTAAGTTTTTTAGAATAGGGACTGCTGCTATATCGAGAGTATTTCGGGTGTAGCTCTCAAAGGTTCGAATCCCTCTTTCACAAAGAATTACTCTTTCATTTCCCCCACTCAATATATATTCAGCTGACATTAAAAATTCTTGATACGTGGCTGCAAAGCCTCTTTTAAGGAGAATGGGTGTTCTACTTTTACCGAGCTTTTTTAGAAGAGAAAAGTTCTGCATGTTTCTAGCTCCCACTTGCAGAATATCTACATACTTTTCCATAAGCTCTAAATGCTCTGCGTCCATAATCTCAGACACAGTAAGTAGGTTGTGCTGCTCAGCAGCTTGCTTCATAAATTTCAAGCCTTCTTCACCAAGCCCCTGAAAAGAATAGGGAGATGACCTAGGTTTGAAAGCGCCGCCTCTTAAGATGGTAGCTCCTGCATTTGAAATAGATTCTGCTATTTCAAAGATCTGCTCTTCTCCCTCAATAGAACAGGGACCTGCCATTACGGATATGTGTCCTTCTCCTATAGGAAGCCCATTAATTTCAAAAATTTTAGCTTCTTCTTGCAGATCTTTTCCTGCGAGTTTAAAGGACTGTTTAAAGCTGCTGACGCGGTCTACATGTGGGAGCTTTTCAAATAAAGCCTCATCTACAGAGGAGTCAAGTCCATTGATAATGGCGACATAGGTTTTTTCATCTGTTTTATGAATCGAATACCCAAAGCCCATCCATTCCAATCTGTGAGCGAGTTTATCTAAATCTTTGGGTTCAACATCTTTTGCGAGTTCGAGTATCATAAAGATTCCTTAAGTTAAGGTTTAAGTTTGGAAGCTATTTCCTGAAGTTGCTTTAAAGTTCCCTTTTTTGCAATGAGATCCATAAACACAGATCCAACAACAAAACCATCGGCTATATTTAGGATTTCTTTTGCATCACATTTGCTTTTAATTCCAAAACCAACAGCTATTGGTTTTGAACTTACTTTTTTAATTTGTTTGATTTTTTTAGAAAGATCTTTAGGAAGAGAGGCTCGCATTCCCGTAGTTCCTTTTTGACAAGCGTAGTAAATAAATCCTGTAGAGGCATTAGCAATTTTCATAAGCCTCAACTCAGATGTATTTGGAGTGACTAAAAAAATAGTATCAAGTTTTAAGCTTCTCATCATCTTTAAATAATCTGCAGCTTCTTCTAATGGAAGATCTACAACTAAAATTCCATCAGCTCCTGCTTTTTTAGCTTGTGTCAAAAAAGACTTCCCCCCTTTTAAGATCGGGTTATAGTAAGTCATAATGACGATAGGGATTTCGCTTTTTTCACGAATAGCTTTAATTACTTTAAGAACATCTTGCGGGGTAGTTTTATTTTTAAGAGCTCTTACGCTAGCTTCTTGAATGACGGGACCATCTGCTACTGGATCTGAAAAGGGAAGACCTAACTCTAAAATATCTACTCCTCCTTTTTCTAAAGCTAAGGCCGCTTTTTTGGTAAACTCAAGACTTGAGTCCCCCACTGTTAAATAACCAATAAAGAGATTTTTTTCTTCAAAAGCTTTAGCTATTCTAGTCATACTTCCTCTCTTTAAAAACGGTCTCTAAATCTTTATCGCCTCGCCCTGAAAGATTAAGAATCACAACATCAGTTTCTTTAAAAGTCGATGCCATTTCTTTTATGTAGGCAAGCGCATGAGCGGTCTCAAGCGCTGGAATAATACCTTCTGTTCTGGATAGAAGTTCAAATGCATCAAGCGCGTCTCGATCTTTTATCGCATAGAACTCAGCTCTTTTAATTTCATAAAGGTGAGAAAGAGCTGGACTAATCGCTGGATAATCAAGTCCTGCTGAGATGGAGTGTGTTTGAGTAATTTGCCCCCATCGATCTTGTAGAAGGTAGGTGTAGGCTCCGTGTAGGACTCCCGGAGTTCCTCCATGAAATCTTGCTGCATGCTTCTTAGACTTGAGGTCTTTACCTCCAGCTTCTACTCCGATGAGTTTTATCTTTGTGTCTTTAATAAATGGATAAAAAATGCCCATGGCATTGGAGCCGCCGCCCACACAAGCGATTACTGCATTGGGGTCTTGCCCTGTCATTTTTCGAATTTGCTTTTGGGCCTCTATTCCTATTATTTTATGAAAATCAATGACCATTTGAGGATAAGGATAAGGGCCTAGTGCTGAGCCTAAACAATAGTGTGTTTTCTCATAGTTGTGAGCCCAATCTCTTAAAGCTTCGTTAATCGCTTCTTTTAAGGTGCGATTCCCGGCTGATACTCCGTGCACTGAGGCTCCTAAAAGCTTCATTTTTTGAACATTGACCCGCTGCCTTTTCATATCTATTTCACCCATATAGACATGACACTCAAGACCCAATTTAGCACAAGCTGTTGCTGTGGCAAGGCCGTGTTGTCCAGCTCCTGTCTCTGCTATCACTCTTATTTTCCCCATCTCTTTTGCAAGGAGACATTGACCTAAAGCATTATTAATTTTATGGGCACCTGTATGGAGGAGATCTTCTCTTTTTAAAAAAATTCGAGGACCTTTAATCGCTTTAGAAAAGTTTGGAGCTGGGGTCAGAGCTGTTGGTCTTCCAGCATATTGGTGTAAAAGATCATGAAGGGTTTGTTTAAAAGATTTAAGGCTCAAGAAATATTTCCTTGCCTCTTCAAGTTCAGCTAAAGGTTCAACTAGAAGTTCTGGAACAAAGGCCCCTCCAAAGTCTCCAAAATAAACTTGATTATTCTGCATCGTGCACCTTCTCTATAAATTCTTGTACTTTTTTAGGATCCTTTCTTGTTTCATTTGGGTAAGAAACACCGCTTGCAACGTCGAGACCATCTGGATGAAAGCGCTCATGGGCATGAGGGACTTCTTTTGAGGAGAGACCCCCTGCAATAAAAAAAGGTCCCATTTCTTTTTGCTTAAAAGCATCCCAGTTAAAGAGTTTTCCTGAGCCTGGCTCCGAGCCATCATAGAGCCAGTATCCCTTTGGATTGGCGTATTCAACAGAATCATAATTACCTGTAGAGCCCACTCGGATTACAAGCAGCTTATTTAGATGCTCTAGAGGACTCAGTTCCTTTAAACTTTTAGGAGCTAAAAGCTGCACCCATTCAAGCTCTAATTCTTTGAGTGTTTGTGCAATTTCCTGGATAGGTTCATCGAGAAAAACGCCAACAACTTGAGTCTGAAAATCTTTAATTTTTGATAGAATCACTTTTGCATCTGGAATAGAAACAGTGCGCTTTGACTTTTTAGATAAGATAATGCCTATAAAATCAGCTTTAGCCTCTATTGCCATTCGAGCATCATCAAGTGTTGTAATTCCACAAATTTTAGCTTTCATGCTTAACTGTTTCCAATCCTTGAAATAAGTTTTCCTGGGTCTTTAGAACTGACTAGCATCTCTCCAATTAAAACTCCATTAAATCCACATTCATGCATAAAGTGTGCATCTTTTATTTCTAAAATACCCGATTCCGCTATCTTTACTGTTTCTTTTGGAATTTTTTTAACAAGTTCTTTTGAAATATTTAAATCGACTTCAAACGTTTTTAAGTTTCGATTATTCACTCCAATAATAGGAGCTTTAGCTTTGAGTGCGATTTTAAGTTCGTCTTCATTATGCACCTCTACTAAGCAGTCCAATCCAATCCGATGAGCAATATCCAGAAACTCTTTAAGACGGTCTTTTAAAATAGCTACAATTAAGAGAACGGCTGATGCTCCCATCTGTTTAGTTTCTGCAATTTGATACGGATGAATGATAAAATCTTTTCTTAAAATGGGAGGTGCATGAAGTGAGTCAAAGCCGCAAACCACTTCTTTTAGATCTTGTATTGATCCCCCAAAATACTTAGAGTCTGTTAACACTGAAATGGCAGCGGCTCCAGCTTTACTATAAAGGTGCGCAAGCTTCTTAGGATCTTCTATTTTAGCAAGGGGCCCTTTTGATGGAGATTTTCTTTTAATCTCAGCGATTACAGAGAGGCCTGCGACTAAAAGAGCATCATGGAATTTATTGTTTTTTTTGGGATGTGAGCTCTCTAAAATATCTTGAAGAGGACGAGCAGAGTTTTGCTTTTCTTTTTCTAAAAGAGTTTTAACCTCTTTTTCTTTTTCCTGCACAATCTCATCTAAAATGGTTTTCATTTGTTGACCTTCAATTCACGTGTAAGTGCAATGCAATCTTCAAGCTTTTGAAAGGCTGCGCCATTCTCCAGCTGTTTTCTTGCAAGATCTACTCCCTCTTGCATCGTTTCAACTGCACCTCTAATAAAAAGAGCCGCACCTGCATTAAGAACAAGTGTATCTGCCCAAGCGCCTTTTTTGCCTTTTAAAACCGCTTTAAGTTCTTTTGCATTCGAATTAGCATCAGATCCTTTTAAATCTTGAAGAGTGCATCTTTTAATTCCAAAGTCTTTGGGGTCAAGACGCTTTGTTTTAATTCCTTTTTTAGAAATCACTTTAACAAGAGCGGGTCCAATGGGAGTGAGTTCATCTATATTGTGTGAACAAACAACCATCCCTACTTTTCCCTGTTTAAAAAGAGCGCCTGCTACTAAATCTAGAAGTCCTTCTTTATAGACTCCAATCAGTTGATAGTGAGCTCTTGCAGGATTTAAAAGAGGTCCCACTAAATTCAGAAGGGTTCTAACTCCAAGTCTCGATCGAATTTCTCTAAGAGCTCTCCAGGTCGAATGAAATAGAGTCGCTGGCATAAAGGTTAACCCTACCTCTTCTAAGCAGGCGATAAAGCCTTGCCTCTCTAAATCAAATTCAATTCCTAAAGCTTCTAAAACATCGACGGAGCCACAGTTTGAAGAGATGGATCTATTTCCATGTTTAGCAACTTTAACACCGCAAGCTGCCGTTAAAATAGCAGACCCAGTAGAAATATTAAACGTGTTTGCATGGTCTCCACCTGTTCCCACAATATCTAAAACGGGAAAAGAACTTTTAAGTAAGTCACACTTGGATTCGATAAATTCTAAGACCCAAAAGAGTTCATCAGGAGTGACTCCCTTAGCTTCTAAAAGAACTAAGAAGGCGGCCACTTGAATAGGGTCGGTTTCTGTAAGGGCGCGATCTAAAACTTTAAGCATTTCTTCTTGCTGAAGATCTTTTCTTTCGATTAATTTTTTTAGAATATTTTGCATATCAAAACCTAAAGAATTCCAGCTTCTTTTAAAAAGTTACGTATAAGAGCTTCCCCCTCTTCAGTCAAAATAGATTCAGGGTGGAACTGAACCCCCCAAAGAGGATATTTCACGTGTTTAAGTGCCATGATGAGATCATCTGCTGAATCTGCTTCGATCATCAATTCTTTTGGCAGCTCATCTCTATCTACAATAAGTGAATGGTAGCGCGCTGCATTAAAAGGGAGTTTAATCCCTTTGAAAATCCCCTGTCTTCTATGAAAAATCATCGATGCTTTTCCATGGACACAGGTGTTCGCTCGAATAACGCGTCCCCCGAAAGCTTCCGCTATAGCTTGCAATCCCAAGCAGACTCCAAAGATTGGCACTGTAGGGGATAGTTTTCTGACAAGTTCAATACAGATCCCTGCCTTCTTAGGCTCCCCGGGTCCTGGAGAAATAACAATTGCTTTAGGACCCATTTTCTGAATCTCTTTAACGGTGATTTGGTCATTACGCACCACTTTTACTTTTGGAGTAAGTTTAGCTAAAATTTGATAGAGGTTGTAGGTAAAGCTATCGTAGTTATCTATTAAAATTAGCATAGATCTCCCCCTTCTGCTCGTTCTATTGCTTCTAAAACAACTCGTGCTTTATTTAAAGTTTCTTGCGCCTCCTTTTCAGGAATTGAGTCATAGACGACCCCGGCTCCAGCCCTTACGTAAGCTACCCCTTCTCGGATATAAGCCATCCTAATTGCGATACAACTGTCTAGCTGCCCTAGATTGTCGATATAGCAAATACTGCCTCCATAGATGCCTCTCTTTGATTTTTCAAGGCTATCAATAATTTCCATCGCTCGTATTTTTGGGGCCCCTGATAAAGTCCCTGCAGGTAAAAAAGCTCTTAACACATCTAAGGCATCATACTTGGGATTTATTCGACCGGTTACTCGTGAAGTGATATGCATAACGTGAGAGAGTCTTTGAATAGAAAGCATGTCATGCACTTCTACGGAACCTGGCAAAGAGATGCTTCCTGTGTCGTTACGAGCTAAATCAATTAACATCATGTGCTCTGCAATTTCTTTCTCATCAGTTAAGAGTGCTTTCTCATTTAAAAGATCTTGCGTTCCAACCCCTCGCTCTATGGTTCCAGCGATTGGCATTGTTTCAACCACCCCTTCTTTTAAAGAGGCGAAACGCTCCGGAGAAGATCCCGTAATGATATAATCTTCATTGTTGAGGTAAAACATGAAGGGTGAAGGATTGATAATCCTTAAAACACGAAAAACATCTAATGGATCGGCATCAATTTTTCTAAAAAAGCTCCTCGATGGAACGACTTGAAAAATATCCCCGGCTAAAATGTGTTCCTTACATGCTTTGACAATCTTCTGATATTCTTCATCAGAACAATCCGTTTCAAACTTATTTTTTTTAGGTGCAGACTTGTCAAAGTTAATATCGACATCTTGTGAATAAGTTAACACATCTGAGAGCATCTTTTTAAGACACTCCTTTCCTTTTTGATACTGTTCTTTAGGTGTCCCTTTTTTTTCAGGAATATAGATCAGTGTCATCATTTGATAAAGATGATCAAAAACTAAAATAGTTTCATAAAAACCAAAATAGATATCAGGAAGTTCTGTTTTGTCTTTATGTTTACCTGGAATCTTTTCATAGAGACGTACTGCATCGTAACTCATAAATCCCACAGCACCCCCGGCTAAAGGAGGGAGGTCTGGATTTTGAATGATTCTATTTTCTTGAATGATTTTTCGGATGACCCCTTCATAGTGAGCGTCTACTTCTTGGACGACCCCCTTTCGGGTGATCAAGGTCTTTTTACCTTTCACTTCTATAGAAATCTTAGGGTCAAATCCTAAGAAAGAATAGCGACCCACATCTTGAACGTGTTCTCTAGATTCCAAAAGGAACCCTCTCTTATGCCCTTTTCTCAGCGCATAATAGGCTCTAATAGGACTGACTAGATCTGAGGAAACGCGCACGTAGATCGGAACCTTTAGAGGTTGTTCTGAGAGGCGAATGTATTCTTCTTCTGATAATATTTTCATTTTATAGTTTCACGCAGCGATTCATTAATAGGGCATCTGCTAACACAAGAGCTGTCATCGACTCAATGATCGGAACTGCTCTAATAGCGACGCACGGGTCATGCCTTGACCCCTCTGGAAGAGAGAAAATCTTAGGATTTCCCTTTAGGTCTAAAGTTTTCATATCGTGTCTTATACTGGAAGTGGGCTTAAAAGCGACTCTAAAAATGAGGGGCATTCCATTTGAAATTCCACCTAAAGTTCCACCCGCATAGTTTGTAGCTGTCTTAATTTTATTATTTCGTTTGATAAAAAGATCATTATGTTCAGAGCCTTTTAGCGCGGCTGCATGAAATCCTTCTCCAAATTCAATTCCTTTAGTTGCAGGCAAGCTAAGCATGGCTTTTGCAAGATTAGCCTCCAACTTTTCGTAGACAGGATCTCCAAAACCAACAGGCAAATCATCAACTCTTACTTCAATAACAGCCCCTAAAGAGTCCCCTTCTTTTTTAGCTTTTTCTATTGCCTTGATCATTTTTTTAGACTCTATCAGGTCTGGACAAAAGATGGGGCTTGTGTAAATTTTCTTGGAGATTTGCTTGTAGGCTCCTTTTGGAGAATCAGCTTCTATCCCTCCCAGTGCTTTAATGTAAGCAAAGGGATGGATTTTATAGTGAGCTAAAAGCTTTTTAGCAACAGCACCTGCTGCAACACGAGCAGCCGTTTCACGAGCAGAAGAGCGTCCTCCTCCTCGGTAATCAAAGATTCCATATTTTTTAAGGTAGGTGTAGTTCGCATGACCGGGTCTTAATAGATTTTTGATCCCCTCGTATTTTGAAGAGTCGGCATCTTTATTATAGATGATAATAGCAATCGGAGCTCCTGTTGTCTTGCCTTCGAAAAGACCTGAAACAATTTGAGCGGTATCTTTTTCTTTTCTGGGAGTCGTATACGCATTTCGCCCAGGCGCCCTTAAATCAAGTTCATTCTGCACTTCTTTTTCTGTTAGGGGTAGAAGAGCTGGACAGCCATCAATTACAACTCCAATAGCTGCTCCATGCGACTCACCAAAGGTGGTAATTCTAAAAATGTTTCCAAAACTATTATTTGCCATATCAACCCCAATAGAAAACTCCAAAGTATTTCTTTTGAGTTATTAAATCAATCTGGAAATTTAAAAAAAACACCCTTCTTTGCAAAGAGTAGAATTTTAAAGAAGCCTCTCTTAATATGACCCAACTAATAACCTTCTAATCTAGAACAAACGGACTTAAAATGCTCTCACAAGATGCAACAATCCAAGGTGAATTTTCTTCAAATCATCTAAGTTATTTAGACAGTTACTGGAAAAATATAGACTGTCAGGAACGAAAAACTCTAACGGATGTTATTACAACACGTTTTTTTTCCTGGAGAACAGTTGTAGCTGAATCGAATAGAAGTCCACCCTCAAAACAACGATTAAAAGAAACCATTGCCTTTATCTACTTTACAAAGGGAGCTCCTTCCCGCTGTACTAATCCAAAACCTTTATCTCATTGGTTGTTTAAACTTCAAGAGAGAGAAGATCTGGATTTCTTACGAGATCTATCTCCCACATTAAACCTCGATGCAAAAGATAAGCTTGGGAATTCCGCCCTGCATTGGGCTGTACGAAACCGGGCTCCAAAAGTAGTAAGTGCTCTTATGAGTCTAGATGCCAATCCAAATGTCAGCAATAAGGCTGGCGACTATCCCCTGCATTTCGCTGTACATAAGGATGACCCTAACTCTATTACAGCTCTGAGAGCTCTATTAAATAATCAAAAAATAAATCCTAGCCCGCGAGACCGAAGAAATTACACCCCTCTAGACATAGCGGTTTTACATAAAAAATTGGGATGTGTAGTCGCACTCACAGAAAATGGTGCTCGTGTAAACAATAAAACTTTCTCTCTTGCACGTGACTCCTTAACTGGAGAACAAATCGAGACAGACATGATACAACACCTCGTGCTTTGTAGATGGAACCAAAATAAAAATCATTGCATATCAAGCATCTATGCTCTATCTGGCACTCTCCTAGCCGTTGGATCAGCAATGATAGGTGCGTTCTATATAACAGGACTTTTTCTAGAGCTTGCCCACACCACAAATGAACTTGCCCTTGCTAATATCTCCGAATCAAGACCTCCTCAAGCTTTTGAAGATTACTTTGGATAAAGGGGGGTTAACTTTCTCTAATTCAACACTTCAAATAGAGTGATAATTATAGCCTCTTCTCAAAAAGAATTCATTATCACACTTATTTTAAATAGGTTATATTTTTTTTGATCTTTTCTGGAAATTTAAAACCCATCTCGCTAAAACGAGAGTTTAGGGTCTTGATTAAAGGAGAAAGTCATGAGTACATCTGATCCATGCGATCTATTTTATAAATGCTATCAAAAAGAGGGTATGTTCTCTAATGTAAGAAAGCATGATAACAACTATTTTGCGCAACCAATTCTAGAGGGGCCTATTGGACCTCATATGATCTTTAATGGACAAAAGATGATTGTATGGTCAGTTAATGACTATTTGGGACTTGCAGGTCACCCTGAGCCTACTGCTAGAGCTAAAGAGGTCCTTGAACAATTTGGGACAGCCTATCCAATGGGCGCCCGCATGATGAGTGGATTCACAGAAAACCATCGGACTTTAGAAGCTAGGCTTGCTGAATTCAGTCAAAAAGAAGCGGCTCTTTTATTTAATTTTGGGTATTTGGGAGTCTTAGGTGTGATTACAAGTGTAATGGGACCTAAGGATACGATCATTATCGACCATGATTCTCATGCATGTATTGTCGATGGAGCTAAACTTGCAACAAATAAAAGAAGTCAGTTTAGAGTATTTAGACATAATGACATGGAACACTTAGAAAAGATTTTAAAATCTATCAATCAAAATCGAAAAGGCGGAATTCTCATTGTAACAGATGGAATTTATGGAATGACAGGAGAAGTTGCTCCCCTAAAAGAAATTTGTGATCTGAAAGATAAATACAATGCTCGCCTGCTTGTAGATGACGCCCATGGAATAGGCATCATGGGAATGAATGGAAGAGGAACAGGCGAGCATTTAGGTGTCCAAGACCGCATTGACCTTTACTTCTCAACTTTCGCTAAGTGCTTTGCAGGAATCGGTGGGTTTGTTTCTGGAGACAAAGAGATCGTAGAACACATTACCTGGAATGCAAGACCTGTTACTTTCGCAAAAAATCTTCCTCTAATTTATTCTGAATCGGTCTGTTCTACTTTAGATGTGATCATGCGCGAACCTGAGAGAAGAGAGAAGGTTTGGGAAGTTGCAAGATATCTACAAAAGCGTCTTAAAGAAGAGGGCTTTGATATTGGAAATACAACTTCCCCTATTACGCCTGTCTTTATGAACATTTCAGGTTTGGAAGAAACTTTATCTGTCATTCGAGACCTTAGAGAAGAGCACCATATCTTTGCATCGGGCGTCATGTATCCTGTTGTCCCTAGAGGTGTTTTTCTACTTAGATTAGTTCCTACTTGCAAACATACCTTTGATGATGTTAACAAAACTGTTAATGCCTTAGTCGAAATAAAGAACAGGATTTCAAAAACGTAGTAATGTCTGAAGGATATTCAGCTATAAGTCATTTGCAGTGCAGCAAGTGCATTAGAACCTATCCAAGCGAAGAGTTGCGCAATATCTGTGATTGCGGCCTGCCTCTTATTGTTCAATATGATTTAGAGAAAGTCAAAACACTCACTAACCCAAAAAAGATTAAAGATCGCTTAACTTCCATGTGGCGCTATCACGAGCTTTTACCTATAAAAGATCCCAAAAATGTGATCTCTTTAGGTGAGGGTTTCTCCCCTCTTCTTCATCTTCAAACTTTAGGTAAAGAGCTAGATTTAAAAAATCTCCATATCAAATATGAGGGATCGAATGTTGGAGGCACCTTTAAAGCACGGGGCGCATCTTGCGGACTCTCTAAAGCTTTTGAACTTGGAGCTCAAAAAATAGCCATAGCTACCAATGGAAATGCGGGAGAAGCATGGGCTATGTACGCAGCTCGCGGCCAAATTCCTATTACAGTCATTATGCCTATAGATTCTCAGGAAATGAGCCAAATTATCTGTGATTCAATGGGAGCTTCAACTTATTTAATACGTGGAATGATTTCAGATGCAGGACGATTCATTGAGCAGAATAAAGTTCAAGAGTCTTGGTTTGATGTCTCGACTTTAAAAGAGCCTTATCGCCTTGAAGGCAAGAAAACAATTTCTTTCGAAATTATTGAGCAAATGAACTGGACCTTTCCCGATGTGATGCTTTTTCCAACAGGTGGCGGCATATCTATTGCAGCAGCTTACAAAGCTTTCATTGAGCTCAAAGAGCTCGGATGGGTAAAAGGGAGCCTCCCAAGACTTATTGCTGTACAAGCTGAAGGTTGCGCTCCCTTAGAGCATGCCTTTTTAGCCAAAAGCCCTACTACAGATTTTTTCCATGGAGCCCACACAAAGGCCAATGGACTTCGTGTTCCTAAGCCTTTTTGTGACTTCATGGTTTTAGAAGCTATTTACAAAACACATGGACTTGCCATGTCTGTTTCTGACGATGAAATGATGGAAGGGATTCAAGAGATTGGACATCATGAAGGACTCTTTTTGTGTCCTGAAGCGGGAGCTTGTGTGATGGCTTTAAAAAAATTAAAAGAAAGAAACCTTATTGACCCTGATGAGAAAGTAATCATTTTAGGGAGCGGTAGTGGCCTAAAATATAAAGATGTATTTCAAAAAAATGAACTCACGGTTTTAAATGCACCCTCGTAAATTTTTTGATGGCAAAGTCATTTGGATTACGGGAGCCTCAGGAGGCTTAGGAAGAGAGCTTGCTTTAGTCCTCTCCAAATTCAACGTAAAACTCATTTTATCTGCAAGGCAAGATCTCGAATTAAAAGAGACGAAAAGACTCTCAAATTTACCTGACCATAGATGTCTTATTATCCCTCTAGACCTCACTCAATTTAAAGAAGATCATATTGAGATGATCAAAGACCGCGTTTTACTTAAGTTTGGATCCTTAAATCTTCTTATACATAACGCTTCTTTATCTCAGCGCTCTTTTGCTCATGAGACACTAGACCCTGTAGTGAGGAAAATCATGGAAACAAATTTTTTTGGGCCCATTAAGCTCACTAAGTGCGTTTTACCAACGCTCTTAAAAAGCGAGTCTCCTCAAATTATCATTATGAGTAGTTTAGCTGGCAAATTTGGAGTTCCATTAAGGTCGACTTATTCCGCAGCAAAACACGCTCTTCACGGTTTTTTTGAATCTATGAAACTTGAGCTTGATAAAAAAATTGACATTTCATTTTTTGTTTTAAGCGGAGTTAAAACTGAAGCTGCAAAGCACGCTCTAAATGGTGATGGCAGCGTCAACAACCGTCTTGATATTTGGCATAGTCGCACGATGCCAGTAGAAGAATGTGCTCGAATTATCGTAAACGAAATTCCCAAGAAAAAACATGAAGTTGTCATAGGTCCAGCTGGAAAACTAGGCGTGTTTTTGAAAATGCATTTCCCTTATATCCATAGACGACTCCTCATTAGATTCTCATCTAAAGAAATCAAAGCTCGAATGTAAAGGCTATATTTTTTGAAAGCATAGAGTGCTGTTCAAAAACAGCAGCCACTAATGCAAATCTCTGAATGCTATTTGCGCGGGCACCTTGAGCTAAACAATCCTCTATCAATAAGTGACAGTTAATGGCGCATATATCATATTCATTCTGTGGCTTTCTTTCTGCACAGTGATCCATGCAGTTGTTGTATACCTCTTGGCAAATTTCTTCGAGGACTGAAGTACACTGCAAAAAAGTTTGAGTAATATCGAAGTAAACAAATTGAGCACCCAAGTTTATTTGCGGAAATTGAATAGACAAAGAAGAAGCAGCATCTCCAATTACAAATGATGTGTTAGAAAGTTGAAGCAAAGACATTGTAACCTCACAGAATTAAATTTAAAAAACTTCTCTCTACGCCCTCTGCTCATAATAGATAGCAGGCTCTGTTACATCCTCCCATAAGGGATTGTAAACAGATTCAAAGAACTTCAGAACTTCAAAAAGTTGATAGACAAATCGCAATCGATTTTTTTTATGAAATCGTTACAAAAAGATCCTAAAAGTTTCTCGACTGGCTGTGAGCATACGTATCAGATCGTCTTGTAAGATACCTTCCGTACCTGCCCTCGCTGTCAGCCTCACTTGAATCACCTAGCAAAGCTAGTACTTCACAATCCGTCTGCCCGACTCGACGATTATTTTCAATGGTCCCCCAATTAAAAATCACTGGTTTACATGGCCGATCCGTCCACCTATGCACTGAATCTTGATAATTTGGCTCTGCATGAATTCTCGAAGACAAGGCACTAGCATTAATCGCCCTATCATCCTTTACGAGTTGAGTTCGGTCTGACAATCCGCCTTGATCTGGATAAGCATCTGTTGGAATGTCAATTGCCTGGTGAGCTACAGTAGTAACAGCGTTAGGTCTTTTTGACAATGGACTTAACAACCCAGTTCTAAGATTATCATCCGTTCCTGCTCCACAACTCCAACAAGCTGCACTTGTTTGTCCTTCTATTTGCGGTGGAGGCCTTACTGAATCGGCAGTTAGTGCTGGTGCTGTCATCTTTTCAATTCTCTCTTTTAAGATATTAACAAGGCAAAGAGGCTATCAAAAAAGAGTTTTTAACGAAAGTTAAAAAAATAGTAAACCTCTAACTTCCAGAAACTTTGTTTTCATTTTTCATTTTCACCCACCTATTATTGTCGAGGGTCAGAGCTGTGCTCTAAGAATTAGCCAGCCCAATCTTAAGGTTCCGACGATCCTCTACATCCTCCTATAAGGAATTGTAAACAGATCCAAAGAACTTCGAAAAGTTGATACTCAAATCGCTATCGTTTTTTTTATGAAATCCCTACGGAAAATGACTAATAAAAAGATCTTAACGCTGTGGCCACCGTCTATAACGATATGTATAAAATCGTCTTCCAAGATACCTTACGCCCCTGCCCTTAGTGTCGAATTCATCTGAACTAGTTGTTACAGAAACCTTTAATCCTCTCGGGTTGGTTGAGCCCCGATGGAAGCACGTACTTTTTCATATAGTGTCATTGATGATCCTGTTGCAGCAAACTTGTAAGAGGTTGAATCTCGTTCAAGTCTTGCTACATCTGGTCGCATACGATTATCTGTATCAAAGTGATCAGCCATAGTCCCAGATTCAGTCCCCACGCGCGCTAAGTAACTTTGTAATTCTATCTTGTGTGCGCTGTCTCCCTCTAGCTTTTCAGTGTGGAGAAAGGATGAGGTTACTTCAACCGCTTGCTTATCTGATAACATCTCAAAAAAGGGACGAGAGCACATATCAGTTTGGGAGGTTCTCGGTGCTAAGTAGGTTAGCAGGGGTGTTTGACCGGCACCTTCTTTGTTTTGAAGCCTTGCAGTTGACGAATTATCTCCGAACAACTCTGGTTGAGGGCTAGCGGCTCTCATCTCTATAGAACTCATACTCATTCCTTTGTAGAAAATTAATAATTAAAAAATTGTACGCTCTACTATTAATTAGGGTCAATGCGAATTTAAAAAACAGAAAATCTTCAATTTAACTTCCCTCCTTAAATAATAGATATTGAGCTTCGATGTATGAGCAAATTCAAAAGAAAAATCTAGATCTGAAGACACGCCCTAATGAGAAACTTTCTCTTCTTTTTTGCTTTTCACCCAGCCGAGAATATTGGCAACGACGTAGAGTGTAGAAAACCAGAAGTAACCCAGTATGACCGCAATTAAGAAGTAGTAAGGACCTAAAGCTGCCATGAAGGGGGCTGGCTTCATCAAGTAGAAAATGTTTTCATTAAGAGTTAGGTTATAGAGGTAAACAAATGCACAGTAGACAAGGAAGAAGGCAGCTCCGGTGTAGATCGACCATCTAGAGAGCTTCTTTTTTTTGACATGACAAAAGTAGATAGGAAGAATAAGTGGAATGATGTGCTTAATCCAATAGCTCACCCAGAAAAAAGGATTCAATCTAAGCATGACAGCATAGGGGTTGTTCGGCATAAAGCAGATCAAAAAACAGCCTGTCCAAGCAAAAAAGAAGGAGACGTCAAACATTTTTTGATTAAATTTAAAGAGCAAAAAGATTTGCATAAAGACAACAACGTTGCAGAGCCAAACTACTTGAGAGGATTGATTAGAGAAAATATGGGCCAGACAAAAAATCTGTGAAATGATGAGAAGTAGAGCTAGAAGTTTTAATATTTTAACTTTAGCTAAAGTGAGTGCAAGCACTAAAAAAGAGGTGCCAAAAACAATTGAGGTGTAGAGAGGATTCATGAAATTCCTTAAACTTAAATTAACTGGTTAAGGAATCTGAGGGGAATTGTCAAGAAAAATTATGAATTTTCATGCGCAATCTTCAGAAGCTTATCTATAATTTCATTTTGTTGAAGTGAGCTTACGTCTAAAGAATCGTCTGCAATTTTTTGGTAAATAGGTTCTCTTATTTGATACATTTTCTCAAAGGAAGCTTCAAAATCATGTTGATCCAAATAGCTGGGGATGCGCCCTAAAGAGAGAGCTCTTTTTGTTTGATCTTTAGTTCTGACAAGGTAAACGAGTGTGCCTATTTTTTTTAAATGCTTTTGACAGACAGCGCTTAAAACAGTACCCCCACCAACAGAGATGATGAAGTTAGAAATGTTCAAATTCAAAACAACTTCTTCTTCAAGAGATCTAAAGCCCTCTTCCTTGAGTTGATTATGAATTTCATAAATCTCAAGCTTTGGGTGACCCGCTTTTTGATAAGCTTCTTCAATAAGGTCATCTGTATCGACAAAAGGCCACTTTAGACTTTTCGCAAGCTCTTTTCCATACGTTGTTTTGCCAACGCGTTTAAATCCATATAAAATAAGATTCATTCGACTTCTATATCAGCTCCTAAATGCAACAAGTGTTCCACGAATGTTGGATAACTCTTCTTAATGCATTCGACATCTTGGATGATTGATGAACCTTCTGCAGCAAGCCCTGCAATTGTAAGAGACATCGCAATTCGATGATCGTTATGACTATCAACAGTAGCATCTTTAAGCTGTGATTTTTTAATAATGAGTCCATCTGGTGTCTGTTCAATCTCTGCATTCATTTTCTGAAGTTCTTTGCAGATACAATCTATGCGATCTGATTCTTTTCGTCTTGCAATTGCTGCATTTTTAAGAACGGTAGTCCCCTCTGCTAAGCAACCTAGAACAGCTAAAATGGTAATTGCATCAATGTAATCATTCACATCTAACTCTTTTCCTGTTAGAGGTTGAGTGCCATCGACAAACATTTCTTTTTTAGAGTCATCATACTCAAGTTTCGCTCCCATTTTCTCAAGAGCTTCGAAAAACTTTTTATCTCCTTGAATATCACTCATGTCTATATTTTTTAAAGTGACTTTAGAGCGCGTTGCAAAAGCTGCAGCTGCAGGGAAAGCTGCTGATGAAAAATCGCCTGGAACCGTGTAGTTAAACGCTTTTATAGAGTTTTTCCCTTTGATTTTATAGTGTCTGTATCGATCATTTTCAAAAGGGATATTCATCTTTTCAAACCAGCTTAGAGTGAGGTCTATCCATGGTTTCTCTCCAGGTTTTTTAACGTTTAACTCGGTAGTGCCTTCTAAGAAAGCTGCGAGCATTAAAATTCCTGAAACAGGTTGAGAGTCTTCTCCATCCATACTGACAACACCTGCTTTTGCTGGACCTTGAATCGTAATAGGCGCACAATCGTTGCCTTCTACGCTCTTAGCTTTAGCCCCTAACTTTCGAAGTGCTTTCAAAAGAGGAAGTACAGGCCTATTTGTTTGGATAGACTCATCACCTGTTAGTGTCGTTACACCTTCTCCGAGGGCTGCTATAGCCCCTATAAATCTTAAGACCTGCCCTGAGTTGCCTGCGTCTATTTCTTCTTCTGGGGAATTAAATAGACCATCGGTTCCTTCAATCTCAAGGGGACCATCAGAATAGGTTACTTTAGCTCCCATCATTTGGCATGCTTTTAAAGCATTTTCAATATCAGGAGAATCTAAGAGCTTATCGATTTTACTTTTTCCTTTAGCTAAAGAGGCAAAGATAATGGCCCTTATGGAATGAGATTTAGAGGCAGGGAGTTCGATTTCACCTTTTAATTTAGAGGGCTTAACGAATAAAATTGTCATGGCATATAGTGGTTCATGAGTTTCGAAGTATTAGGTTTAACTTTTTTAAACCAAAATCTAATTTGCTCTTCTGCTTGAGAAATCCAAAACGTCTTCCCCGTAAAAACTGTACAGTTTTTTTTGCGTGCGATACGCGCAAGCTTAGTTTCTCTAAAAACGACATCTAAAACCTGTTTTCCGGGGTAGATTACTCTAGAGTCAAGAAGACAAGCTTTTGGATCATCATTTCCAACAGAAGTTGCTTGAACAAGAATATCATAATCTTCTTTTTTTAAACATTTCAATGTTTCAAAAGGGCGGAAACGCCCTTCCAAAGATTTGGCTAAGGCTTTAGCTTTGGCATCCGTTCTATTAGCAATAGTGATTTCAGCTCCAGCTTGTTTTAAAACAAAACCGATCCCTTTTGCTGTGCCCCCTGCTCCCAAAATAAGAACCTTTTTATTTCGAATCCCTTTAGATTTAAAAAGCTTTAAAGCTCCTATTCCATCTGTATTTAAAGATTTAATTCCTTTTTTATGAAAAAGAAGCGAGTTAAGCGAGCCTATCTCTTTTTGTTTTTTTGCGATCGATTTTACAAAAGGTTTTACGCTCTCTTTAAAAGGGATGGTAACTGAAGCTCCAAAAAAACCAAGTTCTTGCATAAGAGGAATAGCTGTTTTTATCTTTCCTTTTTCAAGCTCAATATTGACGTAGAGGGCATTAATCTTTTGCTTTTTAAACATCTGATTGTAAACTTTATATCCGGGACTTTGAGAAAGCGGATTACCTAAAATTGCAAGCAGCTTTGTTTTTGAGTTAAGTCTTGAATAATTGAAGACCTCTTCGAGCTCATTGGCAGAGAACTGCCCGGGCGCCGTCTGTCCTTTTTGAGTGAGAGTCGCATAAGTTATAGGTTCTTTGTAAAGAGGACCTAGAAGGCGCGTTAAAAACCCTTTCTCGCCCATTGCAATCCCAATCACATTGGAGTGTTTTTTTACATGCGTAAGCATCTTTAAAGCATCTAAAGTAGATTTCGCTGTTCCCACAACTTTCACTTTCCAAGGCTTATACTTTTTCATTTTTAAAATGAGCGCGTCTATATTCGCAGGCATCTTTTGAGTGTCGTGAAAAGAGAGAATAAGTTTTGTTTTAGGAGAGATTTTTTTTAAATAGGGAATTAAAGATGTGTCTCTTTTAAATTCTAGATCGAGATACTTAGGTTTTAAGTCAATTAGCTCCTTTAAAAGCGCTTTTCTTTTTGAAGGAGAAAAAGCTTTTGCTCCACCTTCTTTTTTAGAGCGCAGCGTAAACAAGGGTGAAAATGCAACATTTAATTTTTCGATTTGAGAAGAGTTGAAACTGGAAAGAGCCTCAAGTCTAATTTCAATTAAGTCTGCTTGTTTTTGAGCTTGAGTAGCTCGCTTTACAAGATCTGAAAATTTATTTTCTGCTATAGAGACTATGATCATATTTCTTGAATAAATTGTAGTGCATTTAAAACAACATCCTCTTCAACAAGCGTACAGTAATCATCATTAAAAGCCAAAACGTGGCCTATATTGTCAATGAGAACAAATCTAGGAAGCTGGTCTTGAGATTTTTTATCTAGAATCATGTAATCATAAACCTCTCTGAGGTCAAACTGTTTACAAGGAGCCAAAGGCTTCAGAAGTTTTACTATTCGATTAAAATAGGTTCTTTTGAGCAACTCGAGCTCACACGCTATAAAACTTTCTGCTATAATTCCAATTGCAACCGCTGTGCCATGAGGCATTTGATAGTTAAAGAACTTTTCTAACGCATGCCCGACGGTGTGTCCAAAATTAAGGATGCGCCTCATCCCTTTTTTTTCTTCAAAGTCAGTTGAGATTACTTCGAGTTTAATCTCGCAAGCTCTCTTGATAATTCTCTTTAAGGGTTTATCCAGTTTAAGAAGACTTTCTCCTGCTTTTTCCATCTCATCAAAGAGTTTCTTATCTGAGGTCAAAGCCATTTTGATCACCTCAACAAGTCCTTCTTCTATCCCCTCTTTAGGTAAAGAGACTAAAAAATCAAAATCAATAATAAGGGTCTCTGGAAGATAAAAAGTGCCAATTAAGTTTTTTCCGTAAGGGGTATTTACACCTGTCTTTCCTCCAATACTAGCATCGACCATTCCCAAAAGAGAGGTAGGCATTAATATAAGAGGAATTCCCCTACAGTAAGTTGATGCAATAAAGCCTGCAAGGTCTGTTGTAACACCGCCCCCTATTCCAATTAAGGTGGTATCTCGCCCAAGGCCTTTCTTTTGCATCTGGTCTTCTAACTTTTCCTTCGTAGCTCGGCTCTTAGACGCCTCTCCTGGTGGGAAAGTTAGAAGATAGACCTCTTTAGAGGAGCTTTGGAGATAACTTTGCATCTCTTTTCCATAAAGCTCAGCGATATTTTCATCCGCTATAAGGACGATAGATGAAGTCTTACAAGCATCTTCCAAGAGCACAGACTGCCTAAGCCCTTCCCCTAAAACAATCGATGTATTTTGAAATGTCATTAAGTGTGTATTCATATTTAAAGAAATACCGAAGAGAGGCAATAATTACAATTGATAAGTCGAATTTTAACTTTTCCCCCTTAATCTCTTCTCTTTAGAAGCTCGCAATAACCTTATTTTTTTGGCGATTTGATCCAAATTTACAAAAAACACCTTAAATTCCTTTTATATAGTCACTTAAAGTTATATAATCGCTCTTAAAATCTAAAAAAATCTTGACAAACGGGCTAATTTATGCTAAGATATAATCAGTACACTGATTAATTTAAGGAAAAACCATGACTATTTCAGCCATTCATAACAGCCCAACTTTAACTCAAACGACATCATTGAACCGCATGGCAGGAACTTTTAATAACTTTCTATACTCTATTCCAGCGCTGCTTGTCTCCTTTTTAGCTCTACAATCAACAGCTTTTGCAGGTTCTGCAGGCAATCCATTCCAAGCTAGAGAATGCCCTCTTATAGGTGATGTTAATCCTCAAGATACTACTGCTGTTTGGACAAATGAAATAGGTCAAGCCTCTCTCAATCCAAAAGATATAGAAGGATCTTATAGAACCTTTGCTGAATCTTTTTCCTCTTATCTAGAAGAGAATGTCATCCCCTATATAGGAAAAGGAGATGAAGTTACAACTACCAGAGCAATGAGCCAAACTCCCAGGCACTCTTTATCTAACCAGCATACACCAGACTATAGTCCTCAAATACTTGAATTAGAGGGTGCGCTAAGGGCCAATGATGAGTACTTATTACTACCTTCTTATAATGGAGAGAACTCTCTTCAGCGTTTTAATTCCGGTTATTCTATAGATAACTCTCCTGAATTACTAAAACTCTCTCAAAAAGCAAAGAGAATTATTAAATCGTGGCACCCTCCAGGAAGTCAGATTAAAATTTCAGATATGCATATTTACAAACAGTCTCTAAAGCCCGAGATTAAAGAGGGACTAGCTGATCCTTACCATCTTGACCAAGGTTATAACGCACGTTTAATAATACCAGCCAAAGAGACCCTTCTCGAGAAAGGAATACCCTGGCTAACAAAAAAAGGTGAGACTGTTTATCTGCTGAGTGAAGAAGATCAAGACAACCCTAATGGTAGGCTCAAAGTCAGTACAACAGATGGAAAAATTAAAATACTTGAGAGAAGTCAAATAGATACCCCCTTATGCTACTCAGGAAAAATGTCTCGCATTATACCAGGACTTGTAAGGTCTTCACCTGCAATGAATAGCAGACAACCCGAAATAACTCTTAAGTGCCAAAATGATCGTTGCAAGGAAGGACTCAAGAGGCACACTATATCTATCCCTTATGATTCTATTTTATACCCTGGCGGAAATTTAGTCCATGCAGCGCCTGATGCAGATTTAGAGCCTAATAGAGATGATTTAAAAGCAAAAGGTTGTGGCAATGATCTTACTAGCGAAAAAATCCATCGAACTATGCTTTCATTTTACTACACCGTTAATCCCCCTAACAAACCAATAGAAAATTTTATTAAATCTATAATCCAAATTTATACAGTTATAATCCCCTGTATAATCGCAAAATTTTTCTACCAAAAAATCTTTAGAGTTTAACATTATGAGCATATCTATATTACAACCCTATTCTGAATTCAGAGCACCTCCTCAGGTGAATTGTATGATGAAAACTTTAAATAGTTTTCCATACACCGCACCGAAACTCCTTCTGTCATTTTTAGCTCTACAATCAACAGCTTTTGCAGGTTCTGCAGGCAATCCATTCCAAACTAGAGAATGTCCTCTTATAGGTGATTTTAATCCTCAAGATACTACTGCTGTTTGGACAAATGAAATAGGGCAATACACACTTAATCCAAGAGATACAGAAGGCTCTTACCAAAGCTACACTGAGGCTTTTGCAGCACCTTTAACAGAATGTATAAAGGAAATGAATAACTTAGCTTCAGAAGCTTCTAATGCCGCTGAACAAGCGCTTGAACACTCTTTAACAACTTCTGTATATCGCTATGTTCCTCAAGAGCTGCAATTGGATAGCGCTTTAAGAAACCCAAATAAATTGATTGACTATAGCTCCGATGCAACCTCTCTAGAACAAAGAGAGCGTTTATCCGCACTTAGTAACAAAGCTCTTGAAATTCTTCGCAAGTGGTATCCTGGTGATGAAATAAGCATCCACACACTAAAACTCATAGATGCATCCTTAGGGGATAAAAATCGCAACTTAACTCTGCATATTGATAGTATATATCATGCAGGTTTAACCCTTCCAGCAAGTGAGTATCCACTGGTAAAAAATGAGATTTGGATCACAAAAAAAGGTGAAAAAGTTTGTTTAGAAAACATCAATGAAGCAACTGGTGAGATAGAGGTCACTATTTTAGAAACTCCAAATAGCGTTTCAGGGAAAACAGCAACTCTTAAAGATAGTGATCTAGATTATCACGCATGTGTTTCAGGAAAAACCACTCAAATTGTACCGGGCCTTGTATCTAATCAATCTCCAAATGTGATATTTGATCAGCGTAATTTAGTACAACCTAATACGCCAATAAGAAGAAATGCAGACCAACTATTAAAGTTCGCGATTCAACTTCCATACCAATCCTCTCTTTTATTTTTAGGAGACCAGCTCGTTCATAGCGTACCCCCTTATCAGAGTGAATCTAATAGCCCGGCTTTAAAAAATTGCACAGAAATCTATCGTAAAAGACTTGCTATATTTTATGAAAGAAACTCTAAAAGAAGCAGTTTTTCGGAGTTAGGAGAGTCCACTTATCGTTTGCTAACATTCTTTTCAAAGCATCCTGGACCTATAATTGATTCAGCCTGCATTCTAGTTTTTCTTTTTGCAGCTAGAGTCTTTACTATGCCAGCAATATAAGGAGCTAACTATATGAGAACATCTCAAGTACAACCCTCTTCTGAATTTAGAGTCCCGCCTCAGGTAAATCGTATGATGGGGACTCTAAATAGTTTTTTGTACGCGGTTCCAATGTTGCTTGTCTCGTTTTTAGCTCTGCAAGCAAGCGCTTTTGAAAGTATGCCAAAGCCTCCTTATAAAGTTACAACACCTACTCTTGATGGATGTAACGTAAGCAGATCCTACGAAGAATATGCCTGGGCTTTTAAAGAGCCTTTAACCAAATGGGTTGAGGATTTAAATAAAGAGGCCCCTCTATCTTCAAACCCATATGAAAGAACTCTTGAAAATTCGTTAACAATAGCTCCACCAGGTGCTTTTACACCCTCTAGGTTGTCGCTAGATGGGGCTTTAAGAAATGATCTCAACAATTCTTTTTCAAAAGAAAACACCCCCTATTCCTTAGCAGCCATAAGGGAAAGCCCAGACTTATCTAGAGTAGCAGAAAAGGCGACTAAAATTGTTCAGAAATGGCACCCAGCAGATCAGGTAGCGATAAGCCAATTCGTGTTTGAGAGTAGTAAGCTATTAACAGGGGCTGTCTCAAAATATTATCGACTAGAGAGTCTACCTGGTCATCATATTGATGATGATTATATAGCTACATTAACAGTTCCTGCAACAGAATATCCCCTTCAGAAAGGTGAGAGATGGATCACAACAAAAGGTGAAGAGGTTCTTTTAAGAGGAATAGATCATGAGTCTAACGCAGTAAAAGTAGAGGATAGTTTAGGCGAAACCAAGACCCTTGCAAAGGAAGAGTTGCACCATCATAAATGTGCTTCAGGAACGACAACTCCATTTGTTCCCGGCCTTGTAGATGGCCCATCTAATGAAAAATTCAGTTTAACAGGCTCTCTAAGTAGCCGAGTCACTCACTATGCAATTGATTTGATAAACTATTCAGTCTCCAGCACTCTTAATTCTTCTCTTCTAGTACCTGTAAGCAAGCTCGTACATACGGGTCCTTTTGAAAAGGTTGACCCTAATGAATCCCTTTTAAAAAGTTGTAAACACACCTTTCGAAAGATACTATTTGTTTTTTATGAACTCAGCTGCCCGGCGCCACCACTGTTTGGATAGCAAAAGCATCAATAATTCTGTCTAAATGAAGCACCCCGCAGCAAGCTACGGGGTATCTAGGGGCTAGATAAATCTTAGTTGATCGGGATAATCTTCTCTTTTTTGTTTGTGCAACTTTTTGTACTCATCTTGGGGCGACCCTT
>Ga0075110_1000095_pt1 | contig 44055 bp, 39 predicted proteins | sample AntAceMetag02UK8_FD_69799 | JGI IMG/M metagenome (GOLD analysis project Ga0075110, IMG submission 69799) | Saline lake microbial communities from Ace Lake, Antarctica - Antarctic Ace Lake Metagenome 02UK8 | ecosystem: Environmental > Aquatic > Non-marine Saline and Alkaline > Saline | place... | reverse complement strand
CTTAGAATTAGAAATTGTTTACCAAGGTTGAGCATATTGGTCTTTCATCAGACCTAGTTCACCTGGAATAAAGGATGCTGCTTGAGTTTCTGCATTTGCTAAATCTCGAACATTACTATCTAGACCTTGAGGCAAGACTTTTGTATCTTGCACATACGTATTCTGTGCGTTGATTCCTTGAGCTAAGTTTCCTGTAGCTGTTCGACAAGCTGTAAGACTTGGGTTCTTTTGATAAAAGCTCTTTATTTTAGCTAAATCACCAGAAGTCATTCCAGGTCCTAAAGCAGGCTCAGGGCCTTTTCCTTTAAAATAGGCATCATAGGCGGCAAAATTATCTTGAAGCCAACTACAGTCGTTCAACTCTTGCTGCATATCTTTAAGTTGATCCGTGGTATGAGGAACCATATGATCATAGAGCGCAGTAGAGAGCTTAGCTACAGAAAATTGAGCCGAAGAAAGCGTCTGCAATTCATCAGTCATTGCAAGCATCGCTCTATATAAAGCATTATCTCCATCTGGAGTAGAAGTTTTAGGAGGAGGACTTCCCGCACCTTTTGCGGGAGGAGGCGCTCCAACAGCACTTCCTGCATTATGATTATTTGGGATAGGTAAGTTCATATATTTATCTCCTATTATTGAGCCACAATATCTGAAGAAAGACCAGACTCTGTAGCTAATTGCGCCAAAAACTGTGTAATCGACTGTGTTAAACTTCCTGCTCCATTTTGGAAAGCATCTGCTAAGTTTTTACAAGCTGCTTGGTCCGTTCCATATTTAGAAAGAAGCGGGCCAATGTTTGCTACTGCTGTTCTAAATTCACTAACCTTACTTGGATCTGGATTCCCCTGAATCAGACCAAACAGCTGATGCTTAAAGTCAGCTCTAGTATCCGACGGAATAGCGTCTAAGTGAGCACCTGGGAAGGCCGCTTCCAAAGCTGAAAAGGAAGCTCCGCTAGCAACTAAACCCTGCAACTTAGCAAACGTAGCGCCTTCATGAGAGGAGCAAAATTGTAAAAGCGTTGAATACTCTTCTATCGTATCGGTGACCTTTCCTTGCATCGACTGTCTTAGTGCAACACTTAAAGCACTCTCTGATACAGCAGCATTTGTTAATGTAGTCAGCTCTTCAATCTGCATAAGCATCGCTTTCATTAAAGCGCTATCTCCCGAAGGAGCTCCTGAGTTGGGTCCTTGAGAAGGAGGAGGTGCTCCAGCAGTACTTCCAACTCCTTTAGGATCTTGACCGTGTGAAATAGGTGTATTCATAATTTTATCTCCTTTTACTTTATTAGTTAGCAATGTTACCGATAACAGACTGCAGGATACCCTTATCTGTTGTGAAACCACTCGTCCATAATTTTTCAATCATATCAAGTTGCTTTGTATTTAAGTTCTGCTGAGCCATAAATTTAGACCCTGCTGTATTTAACCCTGTAAGGTACGATGAAGTTTGAGAATAAATACCTGTAGGCCCTGATTTAGGGGAGTTTTTCCCACTTTCATTCACCATATCACTCCAAAATCTCTTAAAACTTGAGAAATTGCCATTTTTCATATCAGCTGCCATTGTATCAAATGGACTAGCGTTAGGAGATCCATCTTTAGGAGATCCACCTTTTCCCAAAGAGTTATCTCCCTCTGTAGTGTAGTCCCCTATTAAAGTTTTCAATTGATTATATAAATCACTTCCAACTCCTAAACTTTTATTAGCCTCTTGAGCAGCCTTGTCCTCTTTACTGTTTCCTGCAGGAGGATTGATAACATCTTTAAGAAGGTTCAATTGTTTCTGCAAGTCACTCATTAACTTGGCCATTTGTATCTTTTGAGGAGGAGTCATATTAGCAGGATCACCACTCAAACTCACAAGCTGTTGAATATCATTGTTTATCTGTGTGATAATTCCTGTTACATATTGGTTACCTTCTAACTGATCAGCAATTTGACCAAGCGCTTTAGTTAAGACAGCAAATACACTTGAGTTACCCGCCATAGAAACTTGTAGAAGCGCCCAAAACACGTTATGATCCCAGATCAAATGGTGCATCTTATAAGCTTTACTTGTAGGGTCAGCCAGTTCCGCCTTATTCAAAGCCGCTTTTGCAGCATCAAGAGCCTTGTCAGCATTTTTAAGATTCTGATCAGCTTCCTTTGCAGCAGCATCTGGTTTTACAGCAGCGGCTGCATCAGCAGCTTTAACTGCTGGTAAAGCTTTATCAAGTGCTGCTGCTGCTAGTTGGGCTGCATCTGCTGCACTAGCAGCTGCTACAATTTGAGGTATTATTGCACTAATTTGCCCATTAAGGGATTGTATCTTTTGCTCATCGGCAAACCAAGCTGGACTAAACAATGGCTGCTTGGCAGCATCTGCTGTAGCGGCTTTTAGCGCTGCCTCCAGAGTACCTAACTGCTTTTGCAGATCAGCTAAATGACCTTCAGCAGCTTTTGCAGCAGCATCTGCTTTTGCGGCAGCAGCTACTGCGGCAGGTGCTTTTCCATCAGCTGCTTGCGCTGCAGCATCAGCAGCATTAGCTTTCTTTTGGGCTGCATCTGCTGCTGCTTGAGCGGCCGCTACAGCTTTTTTGGCAGCAGTTACTGCAGGAGTCTCTCCAACACCAGGACCTGAAGCTCCTAAACCAGAGCTTCCACCTGCATTTTGACTTCCACCTTTGCCATCTGTACTTCCAATTTCTTGACACGAACTGATAATATCTTCCATCTCCATTTTGATACATCGATTCACAAGCTGATCTCTTAGCTTATTCGGATCATTTACAGGAGGAGGAGCGCCAAGTGGGGGAGGAGCACCTAGACCTACTGTGTTATCCGGAACAAATACGAATTTTTCTTTACCGTTTACATCTTCTAGTATTAAAGCCATTTAGTAACCTTCTGTTTGTTTTTATTATTAATATATTTAATCGACTTAATTATTATACCATAAATAGTATATAAAGTCAATATATTTGTTTAATAAAAAGAATTGAATCGCCTATATTTCAAGCAAATATAAGCTAAACGACTTAAAGTAAGTAAATTAAGTTAAAATCAGCCTTTATAGATTAAAGGCTATTGAAGAGGAATAAGAAGAGCTTATTCACTATATAGAAGCTAAAAATATGAATCATAATACAAAACCGGGGCTTTTTCACCCCTGATTATACTAGAAGACAGCTTTATTGACAAATGAGAGCCTAAAAGCAATAGATTTACGTAAGCAGTTAAGGCATATATCTTTAATCGTCGTCTTCGGGATCGTCTTTGAGACGATATCCGATTCCTCTGACGGTCTCAATCCAAGTAAACTTAGGCCCGAGTTTTTTCCTCAAAGCTGCAATATGTACATCTACATTACGATCTACTATAAAGGAGTCATCATTTTGAATATCATCTAGAAGTTGATTCCGAGTTAAAACACGCCCTCTATTTAAAAGAAGCCTTTTTAAGATACCGAACTCTGAAAGAGTTAAAGTGATACTCTCCTCTCCACGCTTTAGAAGATATCGATCTACCTCTAAAATATAGTTCCCAAACTGAAGGTTCTTCACTTTCTTTTGATTTTCTTGTCCCCGCCTTAAAATGGCCTTTACTCTAGAAAAGAGGACTTTAGGAGAAAAAGGTTTTGCCACATAGTCATCTGCGCCTAATTCAAGCCCGAGAACCACATCAAGTTCTTCACTTTTAGCAGAAATGATAATAATGGGAATATTTTTGAGCTCAGGATTACTTTTCATTCGTCTGCAAACATCAAAGCCATTTAGCCCTGGAAGCATAATATCCAAAACAACGAGATCTGGGCGTTCTCGATCAATAGCCTTCAAACCATTAATACCATCCACTTCTACATGTAAAAGATAACCTGAAATGTCTGCCTGCAACTTAATAAAAGCTGCGATGTCTTCCTCATCTTCTACCAGAATTATTCTCTTTTTTTGGGCCATAGAATCCTCGTTCTCGATTATTAGATCTGCATTAAATCAAATTTAAACAAAATTTTGCTACTCCTTTTAAAGGATTTAACTTTTTTTTAAAAATGAAATCATTATCCTTTTAAATATGTTGCAATATTTTTTAATAATAAGCATAACATTAACGCTATGAATACACTTAAATCTTCTATTTTAACACTTCTGATTTTAATTGGCCTACTTGCAGGCTACATCTGCTTTAAGTTTGACTCAAACTACGTGCTAAAGCTAACTGCCGACTCTTACGAGAAACAGGACTACTTAAAAGCTGCTGAGAGACTCTCTACCCTTAAGAAGAAACCCTCTCCCAAAATTCACCTTTATGAGGGATACATACGAAGAGCACAAAAACAATATGAGCAATCGACTAATGCCTTCTTAGCAGCCTTTGAAGAGGCCTCTCATCTAGATCTCAAAAATGAAGCCTCCTTTAATCTCCTTTTAAATGCCTACCTCAGTGAAGACTTTGCCTTCATACAAAAACATCTAAAAAAAGAAGCTGATCCTGCTGCCTACACCCAGTTTTTTACAGCCCTTCTTCTCTATCATCAAAGAGACTATGCCAAAGCTTATGATTACTTTGTTGAAGCAGAAAACCGTGAATATTACTCCTCTTGGATGAAACAGGAATGGAATACTCATTTCCCTAAAGCTTATGAAATTGGCCAAATAGCCCACTGTCTCATTGAAATAGGAAAGCCCCATCAGGGACGTCTCTTATTAGAGAATCATTTAAAGAAGTTTGAGGGTACTGAAGAAGAAATCTCCTACTTGATTGGGCTCAGCTATTTAAATGAAGCTCAAGATCGACCTCTTAATTTAGCTCTCTCCTACTTTAAAAATGCACACCCGTACTTAAAACTAAAACCTCTGAAAAATCCTGAATGCCAAGCACTCGAAAAAAAGGTCTCGCTCTATTTTGAAACCTACTTAGGTGCTCTCCTTAAAGAGGCCCTTTATCCGTCTCTCAGTGAGCTGCTACCCCTTATTCAAGATCTAAATCTACTTAATGAAAAAACCTATGCGCTTCTCCTCGATAGACTTGATTATGAACGAAATTCAAGCGATGAAAGTCGTTTTTTAGAGTTACTTCAGCGAGTATCTCCTCTCTTGTCCCAAGATCCTTTCAAAAAGTTACTCACCTACCACTCACTAGCATACGCTAAAGACTTGATCACTTATGATCAAATAGACATCTTGAATCAGAGCTGGCCAGTGCTTCAAAAAGCCTTAGATTTTAGTGATCTCGATCTTCAAATGTTTTCAACGCACATTCAAGCTCACCTCTTCACTCTGATAGAGCAAGATGAAGATTCTCTATCGAATACCTACAGCCTTCTCTTATTTTGGGATTCTTTAGAAAGAAACGACTCCAAAAGGCTTGAATTTTTATCTGTATTTTTTCCTGCTGTTAAAGAACTATGGTTTTTTTCTACTCCAAAAGCACTTCAACTTTCAAAATATATAGATCAATTTTCCCACTTAAACCAAAAACCACAGGTTCAAGAGAAAATGCTAGAGATTTTACAAGAAGTCTCTTGTGAGATTAAATCTCCACATCTTCAAGAAGCCTATTTTTACTTTAATCCCTTGATCACGAGATAATGTATGTCCACTTGGTCAGAAGAAATTAGCCTATCGCCAAAACACGAACATCAATCCATACTCTCAGATTTTGTAGACGAGACGAAGCGAACTTTGAAAAACTACGCTTATTTCAATCTTGCATTTATCTTTCTTGGACTTTTTGAAATTATCTGCTGTTTATTTTTTTTTAATTTCTTAACCAGGTCTTCTCTTTTAGCAATTACTCTAGCTTCTTTTTTAATGACCTTCTTTTCTTACTTCATTTTAAGACTCTATTTTCAAAGTAAACGTCCCGACCAACTCCTTAATCTATCTGAGAATACTTTGGATCAACTCAAAGAGCTCGCAAAGTCCAAAAGTAATGACATAGAGCGACACTTATGGGTAGCGTCTTCTTTATGCCGCGTAGCTCACACCTTAAAAGATTTTGAATATCAGCTTTATAAGCCAAAGCGAGTCTTTTATTCCCTCCAATATACTTTTGAAAAATTTGGCTGCTGGCTACATTGGAAAGATCTACATGCGGTAAAGGAGTGGTTTTACTTTCGAGCCATCGAATCCTACGTAGAGCTTATTAAAAAGGAACCAAGCAATCTACAATTTCATGTGGCCCTTGCAAATACCTATATTATGCTCTCTAACATCTACTCTATCCCAGAAAAGAGTGTTGATTCAGAAGAAGAACGTTGGATCCCACCCGAAAGATTTTCAAAATCTATGCATGATCGATTCACTCTTTGTGCACAAAGAACCGTCGAAGAGTTTAAAATTTTAAATGATTACAACCCAAATGACCCCTGGGTTTATACACAGCTCGCCTATAGCTACCACGACCTAAAGATGCCCCATAAAGAAATTGAAGCGTATGAGACTATCTTAAAAATAGCCCCTGAAGATACTGATATTATTTACAAACTCGGAATCTTATACTTTCAGCAAGGAAAAAATGCCAAAGGCTTAAAAATCTATGAAAAGTTAAAGTCCAAAGTGCCTCAAAGGGCCGAGTCTTTAATTCGGCATTACGGAAGCTATACCTATGAAGAAAATTTAGACGAACATTAACGAATAAGACTTCCCCAATCTACAGTCCCAATAAAGAGACCTCCAAGACAAAGACTCATCGCTTTCCAGTGCACATTTTCCTTGTATAAAAGACGTCCCCAGATATTACAAACAAGAACAATCCCAACAGCATAAATAGGAAAAATCATCGCACTTTCCCAGGGAGATGCTGTCTGCGCTGCCCGAATTAAGAAATAGGTACCGGCGCCATTAAAAATTCCCCCAATTAATCCAAAATTTATTTCTACTTTGCGAGGGGCTGCATTTCCTTCCCTTTTAAATCGATAGACTAAAAAGAGAGTCGCCGCTGCAAAAAGCATCGGCATAAACCACTCGGCTTGATTTGCATCTATTGAAAAAGGCAAAAGTAAGCTTGTTGGAAGCCCGGGTGTAATAATAAGGACACGCCACTGTATGAGCATCAGAAAAACGACGTGTGTTGCAAAAGAGAGCGTTGCAAAAACCAACCAAAAAGATTGGCTCTTTGTTGTTCTAGAGGTCTTCCAAACAGCCCAAAAAAGCCCTATGATGACAAGAGCTGATCCCATTGCATTCCACCACGCATAGCGATATCCAAAAGCAATTCCAAAAAGAAGCATCATAAAAATAGCGGGGATCACATTAGAGGCATTTAAATAGGCAATGGTTAAGCCTGCAGGTCCTTTTTCAAGTGCTTTTCCAAGAGACCACATCATCACACCTAAAAAGACACCTGTAACAAGTCCAGTCACAGCAATGGTATTATTCCAGGCAAAAAAACCAGTTTTTATAGGTCCTAGGCAAATAGAAATAACACAAGCAAAAGCCATGGAGGTCACAAGGAAAGCTTTAGAAGATCCCCCCGCATCGATACTTTTACGCATAAATAAATTATTGAACGCAGCTAAAAGAGCTGCTGAAAAGACAAGAATAAGTGCCATTTAATCACCTATGGATTCCAAAATTAAAAGAGGAATCGTATCAAAAGAGCAAAAGAAATGATATTAAAATAGAATATAGCACATTTTTGCATTGCGCCCATTGTCTAGTACTTATAAAATCTTTCTATAAAAATAATTATATGTCACTCTATGTCTTGAGATTGTATCTATTTTGGAGGATCCATGCAAATTGTATATAAAGAGCCTCATGCAGGAGGACTAGCTGTTAAAGAAGTTTCTGCTGAAGAGAGCAAGCAACATCTTAATATGATCACTGTTCCTAAAACTGGAACGCATCTACTCATCAACATTATGCATGAATTTGGAATTCAATTTAAGTTTCCTGATGGAGTTCCACATCTAAGTACAGGTGGAAGTAAAATTAGTAACGCCTCTCACTTAAAAAATGATGAGAAATACATTAGCGCTATACGAGATCCTCGAGATTTTCTTATTTCTTATATTCAATGGATTGACGACGAGAAAGACCGACGGACTCGTTTTGGATATCGGCATGTAGATATAGACACCAAATTAGATTGGGCCATTAATGGAACTACTCCCCCCCACTTTCAACACTTTACTCGATTTCCTAAGCTCATAAAGGCCCTTTACGATTTTGATGCTTTATCTAAAGCTCCACCTCCTAATTTATTGCTGCTCTCTTTTGAAGATTTAATTGGCCCTGAACTCGGGGGGAACAGCAGCGAAGCCCAACTCAATTGTCTTAAAAAAGTTCTTAACTTTACAGGTACCGTAGCATCAGATGAAAAAATAAAAGAAGTTGCAAAGAGCATGATTGGGGGCTCTTTTACATATACTCCCAAAAAGAAAGTGGGTCGATGGAAAGACTACTTTAAAGATCACCACATAAGAGACTTTAAACTTAAGCATAATGCGCTGCTTGTATCTCTTGGTTATGAAAAGAATGAGAATTGGACTCTTGACTCTGAACCTGTTGTAACCCAGACCTAAATATTCCTTTTAGCTAAAAGGGCATTATTTTAACATGGCTTGCACGAATCTATTCACTAATGAGTAACAACCTAATTTGATGCAAGGTCCATGTCCCATCTATTTGCCTTTAAAAAACTTTTTCTGCTTATTCTCCTTCTAGGCTTTGTAAGTCCACTCTCTGGCTCTGAAGACGAAGTATTGGCTGTTCGACGGATCGCGACCTGTTACCAAGAACAAGACATACCTCTGACAAAAGTACTCATCCAAAAATTTCAAGAGGATTACCCTAGTAGTACTTTCCTAGATCGATTACATCTTATTTCAGGAGATATCGCTCAACAAGAGCAACATTATGAAGACGCTCTTTTAGTTTATTCAAAAATTCAAAACCCCTCTCTTCTCAAACAGACAAAGCTTCAAATTTTGAACTGTGAGTACCTTCTAAAAAATTACAATCTTTTGAAAAAAAAAGCAGCTCTCCTTTTAAAGTCTAATATTTCCTTCACTTTAGAGGAAAAACACCTTTTAGCATTTTATTACGCAGAGGCTCTTTTAAGATCAGAAGACCAAACTGATGAAGTATTAAAAGAGAGTGAAATTTACTTCAAACAACTCATTGAAACCTCATTTGCCCCCTATGCTAAAATTGCCTTGGCTCAAATTTATACCCTGAAAAAAAAATATGCGGAAGCATCCGCTTTGTACTTAGAATGTGCTGAGCTTTTTCCTAATCGAAAAGAAGATCTTCTTTACTTAGCAGCAAGCGTTCAATCCCACTACAACCCTCATCTAGCCACCCAAACATTTTATGATATTAGAGATGTACAAGGACAAAAAAACGTAAATGCCACTTACAATTGGATGGTACTTTTATTTAACACTCAAGACTATCAAACACTCATCGAATCTAAAGATGAAATTTTAAACTCACTCCCACATGGGAAAAGTTCCTATGCTCAGTTTGTTTTGGGAAAGTCTCACTTAGCTTTGCAACAATTTGAAAAAGCTTACGCACACTTTATTCTCTATCTTCAAGACACTGAAGAGCTCTCTGACAAAAATGAAGCTTACTTTCTCTCTCTACTTGCTTGCTATCATTTAAACCAAGAGGAGGAGTTTCTAAGTATATTTAATAAATATGAAGAGTTAAAACCCTCTTTAGAATTCTATCCTAAAATTGTCTATTTAAATGGAAAGCTTCTGCTAAAAAACAAAGAGTTTAAACAAGCTGGGGCTGAATTTAAAAAAATCATCAACTCGCCTGATTTGGAAATTGCTGAGAACGCTTTATTTGAATATGCCCTTTGCCTCTATAAGCAAAGTCAGCTAGATAAGGCACACCTCTTTTTTGATCAGTTTTTGAATTACTATCCAAATAGTCATTTAAAAAACCAGGCTCTTTACCACTTGATTCAATCAACTTGCATGAGAATGAATTCTCATCCCTGTGAAGATTTAAAAAAAATGCTCCTCAAGGATTACGGACAAGCTCTTGCATCTCACAATTTTTTTGAACCAGAAGTCCTTCCAGAGATAGCTCTTAAAATGGGGAAACTCTACTACGATTTACAAAAGCCAATAGAGCTCCGCGCTCACTTAAGTGAGTATTTCGAACGCTACCCGGAGCATCCCTTAAATTATCAAGCCTATCTCCTACTGTCCTCTTCTTACAAAGGAGTTAAAGGCGAGCTTCAAAATTATCAAGCCTCTCTAGAAAATGCCCTTGCCTTGGCTCCTACAAATAAAGAAAGGGGGAATCTTTTCCTACATCTTTTTCATAGCCACTCAGAAAAAGCAAAAGAAATGCAAAAGGAAGATGTTGATAACCTCCAAGAAATTCAAAAAGCTGCTGACTCTCTCTATCAAGCAATCGATTTACAAGTCAAAGTTCCTCAAGATCACCTGCTTTGGCTCAGTCACTTCTACTTTCAAAAGGCTAAAGCTCAAATTAAAGACTTAAAGCATCCGCCTCAAGAAGATATGAAACGAGCCCAATCTCTTTTTGGTTCTATTCAAAAACATCCTGGGAACTTAGCTTCATCTATTCTACAGCAAATTCAGTGGAATCAAATCCAAATTCTAGGCTGGCAAGAACGCAATAGAGCAAAAATAAAAAAGCTCGAAGCCTTTTACCCTCAAGTCAAAACAACTGATCCTCTTTATGCCCAATCTCTTTTAGAATTGGCTCTGACTTATCAAAAACTCAAAAACAACCGTAAATCAAAAGCCCTTTATGAAACCCTTCTGAGTGCATCGATGCACTCTACCCCAGAAACAACAAATCTAGCTAAATTGCATTTAGCTAGACTTCTGATTGATCTCTCCAATCCCAAAGAGCTCCCCCATCAATCTAGAATCAAACAATTATTTAAAGATCTCCAAGTAAGTATTTCTCTGAATCAAGAGCCCATCCATTTAGAAGCTGCTTTAGATGCCGCTCTTTTTAATGCCCTACCTGAGTTGCTGACCCACAATTACTCACTTCTTATCAAAGATCTCAAGCAAGTTAAAGAATTCTTTTCAGACCAAGGAAATTTATGCACTCAAGAATACCAGGAAATGAGAAGCTCTCTTCCCAAAAAAGATCTGCTCTATCAGAACTATATGCTTTTAATTGAGGCAAGAATCTTGCATTTAGAAGCGAAAGTAGCAACTCAAGCAGGTCAGACAAAACGCTCCAAAGAAAAGAAACAACTTGCCTATGCTTTATTTGAAAGCTTTCAAGAAAACACCCAAATCCACTCTTCCTATTTCTTAAATCAAGTTCATTTAGAGCTCCAATCCATTGAGCAAGACACGTTTCCTGAAAATGCCTGGATCCATTACTTTGGGAGAGGACTATGAACCATTCACCCTATAAAACACCCTTAAACTTTAAACTTTTAATTCCCATTGTTATAGCTGTACTTGCACTCCATTTAGTAGGTTTTTATAAACTTAAAAGCTTCACCTTCATCTCTCATAGCCTGATTATTCCCAAACCTTCTCATTTAGGAGATGACCCTTTAATCTCTCAAGAGCACCTTCTTAAAAAAAGAAATGACGACCTTTCCAATATTTTTAACAGACTTTTGGCTAAAACTGTTGCCCCCACAAATGTGCAATTCGATTTTCAAGACTTAAACCACACTTTTATTCCTGGATCAGAACCTGAAATTGACTCTTCATCTCCTCCTACCTCGAAAAGATCCTCTCAAGAAAATTCCAAAGAGGCCTTCCAAAATTTCATTGAAACAGCAAAAAACGAATCCCTCTCTCTTTTATCTAACTCACACGACCTGCTTGAATCTTCTTTTCAATATTCAGAAGAAGCTGTTTCGGAGACCGTTAACCCCGTCGATCCGACCTTTGAACTTGCAACTGCACATGCCATCTATCACCCCATTTCTTTAATTGACCTTTGTGAAAATGGCACCGCCAGAGCATCGTTAGATCTGCCTCTAAGCCCTATTGGTTTAAATGAGCCCATTTTACCTTCTAGCAACATGAACGCTTCTTTAAATCCAGTAAGTAACACTCAACGTATCATCGCCAATAGCTCTGACTTCATGGTTTATGTAGAATATGCACCTCGTCTCAAAGAAGAGGGCTTTATCTTTAAGCTTTCTCTTCTTCCCAAACCTCACAAGCAATTTAAACGTATTCGACAAAATTTCTTTTTCTTATTGGATCGCTCTCACTCTCTTTCCCATAAAGAGTACGAACTTGCCAAAGAAGCTGTAGCGAAAGTTTTAGACCTCATGCACGAAGAGGACACCTTCAATCTTTTTATCTTTGATGGGAAGGTCGTCAAGCTCTCTGAAACGAACCTCCCTCTTAACCCTAAAAACCGAGCCTTAGCAAAGAGCTTTTTAAAGACTCAAAAGCATGGAGGTTTCTTTGCAACAACCGACCTCTACTCCTCTTTAGACAAAATAATCCCTGAAGCCGTACAAGATAATGAGGTCAATACAGCAATCTTGCTGTCTGATGGAGACACTTTTTTAAACAAAGAGAAACAACGAAAGACACTTAATCAATGGACTCAAAAAAATAAAGGTAGAGTCTCTCTTTTTTCAATAGCCATTGGAAAACGCAACAATCTCCCTCTTCTAGATCTCTTAAGTATTTTCAATAAGGGCTCTATAAGAGTTGCTGTAAATGCAGGTCAAATTACAGGAGAGCTGACCCGCCTCATTCAATCTCTTAACTCCCCTATAGGAAAAGATTTAGTCGCAACCATACTCCCTCATCACACTCACGCAAAAGTAACCCTCTATCCTTCCCTCTCAAGGATGCCCAACTTATACGAAAATTTAGAATATGTTCTCTATGGATCTATAGATAAAGCCTCTGACTTTACCCTTTTTTTACAGGGCCGCTACTATGACAATTGGCTGGATATCAAAAAGACCATTTCCTTAACAAAAGGCATTTTAACCGATGAAAGTTGCTTAAAAAAGAACCTTCTTTTACAAGAAGCCTATCAGGAATATGAACAATTTTTGCACACCGGGCACCCAGAATTTTTAACCAAAGCTAAAGAGCTCTTAAAGCCTATACAGTTGCCTTTAGCATTCGAGTAATTATGCAGATTATTGGAGGACAGTTCAAAAAAAGGAAACTCTTTGCTCCTAAAACGGACAAGACCCGTCCGTCTAAAAGTATTTTAAGAGAGACCCTTTTTAATATTTGCACACCATTTATAGAAGACGCTGTTTTTTTAGACCTCTTTGCGGGCTCTGGAGCAATTGGTTTTGAAGCGCTCAGCCGAGGAGCTAAAAAAGTCATTTTTATTGAAAATCAGAAAGCGGCAATAGAAGCGATTAGAAAAAATGCGGCCCTCCTTAAAGTAGAAGATCAAATTCAAATCATTCAAAAAGATGTCTACTCTTCTCTCTCGAAAGTCCCCGAACTTTGTGACCTCATTTTTGCAGATCCTCCATACAGCCAACATTCACTCAACCCAGACTCTCACAAGCTCTTTAAAATTCTCGAGAAGCACCCCATTTTAAATAAAAAAGGGCGTTTCTTTCTAGAGACACATAGAAAAGAGCCCCCCTATCCTAAAGAGCTAAAGACCCTAACATTCTACAAACAAAGAAAGCTAGGCAACAGCCAACTCTTCGAATACCGCATGCAAGATTAGCTCAATTAACCTGCTCTTATTTTATTCGTCAAAAATATATTTGCATGAATATTGATATTTAAAGTTATCTCTATTAACCTTTAAGGGCCGAATCAAACTCTCGGTATATAATATCTTAAAAAAACTCCAATGGAGGAATTCATGTTTAATAAAATAATTTTATGTACCCTTTTACTCTTCACTTTGACTTTTTCTAACTCTCTTTATTCAGAAGTAAACTGGTCAGAACCAAGTACCATTTTTTCATCTAAAGATTTAGAAAACCAGCAAATAGCCTTCAATGATGCTGGGCAAGGTATTGCTGTTTGGACTAAAAACAATCTTGATCAATTTACTTCTGATATTTTTTACTCAAGCTGCGAAAATTCTAAATGGAGTAAACCGGAAGTTCTCACTTCAGCATCTTCATTTTTTGGTTATACCGTTGCTATAAATAGCTCAGGAAAAGCTATTGTAGTGTGGAATAAAATGGCAGAATCTGGCCCAATTCCCAGCTACTGTATTGTCGAAGCTGCCCTATTCGATGGTCGTTCATGGGGAAAGATACAGAAATTACATAATAATACTTTTGGTGGTGAATTTATCAGCATACCCAAAGTAGCTCTATCTGAATCCAATGAAGCTCTGGTCACTTGGATAACAACTACAGATGGAGAGAATTTCCAGCTCCTTGCATTAACCTACAAAGATCAAACTTGGTCTAAACCCGCTACTCTTACAACTGATATAGCAGCCCCAGGGGATTTTGATATCGCTTTAAACAATAGTGGGCAAGGAATTGTAGCTTGGATCAATAGTGCGAATGCTATTGATGTAAAAATGTATGCTCGATCAAACTGGTCGCCTTCATCCAAAACAATATCATTACCCAATGTAATTAACTACGCTAAGATTATTGCGTCTTTTGCAGACTTATCTCATCCAGGAGTTCTGTGGGTATCCCAAAATAGAGATCAACAACCTACTTGTGAGTTTAGTTGGCTAGAAGATTCAGGCAACTGGATGACACCCGCATCTCTGGGATTTTTTGGCGGTCAAGATATTTATTATAGATTTGATCTAGCCGTAAACACTCACGGAGAAGGTCTTGCTGCTTGGGGAGGAGGTGATGGCTTGTTAAACGTTAATCATTTCCGTTCAGCAAATCAACCTGTAATCGCTACATTATCTACCAATTTTAATGCTAACTCCGGAAATGTCAAAGTTAGCATCAATGAAAAAGGAAATGGAGCCGCCATTTGGAATGAAGGTCCTGATACTTTGAAAGGCAATATTTGTTTTGGGACTGAATGGTTACCAGAGCCTCATGCCTTCTCAAACACTTTAGAAGAGGCAACAATGGGTCAAATAACCTTTGATCAGACTAATAAAGCTACAGCTCTTTGGATCAATGCCAAAGGTGTAAATGGAGAGGATTCTCTTCAAACTGCCTCCGGGAAAGAAAATACTGATGGGGGTATCTCTTATGCTATCAATTTACGAGCAGCATATTGTAATCAAAATGATTCAATAAAAGTTGAATGGAGTCCTGCTTCTGATCCAAAAGTGAAAGGGTATGCACTCTATCGAAATAACTTTTTGATCGCCCAATTTCCAGTATCACAAACGAAATACATTGACTGTCATAATAAAGGCACTATCGTCTACAGAATTGACGTCCTCAATCAAAATAACCAGGCCATTGCCGCAAGTCACACCAAACTCAACTGAGTCTAGCTAAAAAATGAAATAGATAACGTCTATTAAGTGGCCTCCTTTTTTATGAGGAAGGCCATTTTTTTATTCCAAAAAAGATTTCAGAGAAGAAGCATATTTCTCTAAACAATGGAAGCTTTGATAACTCTTTTTTATCCTCTGAAGCTTTTCCAATACATGCATATCTGAAGTGACTTGGACAATTTTATCAGGTAAGGAGGTTATTTCCCAATCTATTACCAATTCTTCTAAGGAATGCTTTTTAAGTTCATAAGCCATCCAAGTCTTCGGATAAACCAAAGGAATTTTCCCCGCCATAATAGCTTCTATAAAAATACTTGAAGTCGCTTTTTCATAATGGGGATCCAAATATGGAAGGAGAATGATATCGCTCCTCTGCATCCATTTCAAGTAATCTTCCCGACTCAAATGATTTTCTACTAAAGTAACTTTAGGGCTTTCATTATGAAGTTTTAAGTCTGATGTTTTATTGACCACAAGATGTATCTGTTTATTTTTAGGATGAGAGCTCGCTGCCAAATCACGAATAATCTGCAGCCCTTTTCCTTCTCTAATTACGCCAGGCCACCAGCAAGTAATCGTATCTGTAGGTTTAAAGGACTTTGCATGAATGGGTTCAATATAGTGAATGGGTAAAACAGAAATTGGAAGATTAAATACTCCTTCCAAGTCTTCTTTTAAGAGATCACTATCTGTAAGAAGCTTTAGTGAAACCCCCATTTTTATTAATTTTTGATGACATCGATCAAATCTCTTCACATCAGATCCTAAAGTACTCGATTGATAGCGATGAATTATCCACAAAGAAAAATTCTTTTTCGGTAAAAACTTCAAGAGATTAACAAGCACCAGTAAATCAGTTTGAGCAAATGCTTCTAAGAAAAGGATCTTTTTTCCGTTTTGATTTTTAGACAGAATTTGAAGCAAAAGCCTTAGGGTAGAATAATAATAATAAATCCTTTGCCTTGCTCTAACTCTCTTTTTTGGTCGCCTATAGGGTCTTTTTTCGACAGCCTCAAACCAATGCCGGACAGTAGGACATCCTATTTTTTTCTCCCAATTACCTGGCAAATCTTGCAAAAGTGATTTCTGAGGAAGAAGTGCTGAAAATTTCCAGTTATTAATTGTTGAAGCTTTTTCTATAAATTGTGTGTAAATCAAACTATGGCCCAACTCACTGTAAAGCCATGGATTCAATGTAATAATTTTCACACTCATAATTTTTCCCTAAAATAGTAGCAGTCTACGTTAAAAGTGAATATAGTATCGTCCAGCAGTATAAGTTGTGTGTAATAATGAAACAATATGATCTAGTTATAATCGGTGGCGGAATTATAGGGCTTGCCTCTGCTTATAATATCTTACAAGCCGACCAAAGTCTAAAGATTGCCCTTTTAGAAAAAGAATCTTCAATTGCTAGGCATCAAACAGGACATAACAGTGGCGTCATCCACTCTGGTATTTATTACAAGCCAGGCTCCCTTAAAGCAAAGAGCTGTGTTTTAGGCGTAAAAAAACTTCTTGAATTCTGCGACTCCCACGACATTCCTTATGACCTATGTGGTAAACTTATTGTTGCTACTGGGGAAGATGAGCTTCCGAGGCTCAAAGAACTCTATAGGCGTGGCACAGAAAACCAAGTAGAAGGCTTAAAGCTTATTGATCAAAAAGAGCTCAAGAAAATTGAGCCTTATGCAAATGGGATCAGCGCTATTCATGCACCCAAAACAGGAATTGTCGATTATACAAAAGTTGCCCAAGCTCTCTATCAAGAAATTCTAAAGCTTGGAGCTCAAGTTTTCTTAGAGCATAAAGTAATTGGCATCAAAGAGACAAATGCTGAAATAATCATTCAAACTGAAAAAGGCGCATTTTCTTCCAAATACCTCATCAATTGCTCGGGTCTTCATGCCGATATCATCGCCAAAAAATCAGGTTGTAAGCTCAAAGAAAAAATAGTTCCCTTTAGAGGAGAATATTATTACTTAAAGCCTGAAAAAGCCTCATTTTTAAAAGGCCTAATTTATCCCGTACCTAATCCAAAATTCCCATTCTTAGGGGTTCATTTAACCCGAAGAATTACAGGTGAAGTAGAAGTCGGGCCTAACGCTGTTTTAGCTTTTGCAAAAGAAGGGTACAAAAAAAGCCAGATGAACCTTAAAGAAATGGGCGCCTATTTGGGATATACAGGATTCTGGTCTATGGTGCGCAGACACTGGAAAGTTGGATTCTATGAATTTTATCGTTCCTACTTCAAATCTGCGTTTTTAAAAGATATTCAAAGACTTATGCCAGATATTCAAGAGAATGATCTAATCCCTGGAGGATCTGGAGTAAGGGCGCAGGTAATTAGTCCGAATGGACAAATGGTAGATGATTTTTTAATTCATTCGACTTCTAAGATTTTGAATGTTTTAAATGCCCCCTCACCTGGAGCTACAAGTTGTTTAGCTATTGGTGAACACTTAAAAGATACTCTTTTCTCTCAAATGGAGGTATTAAAATGAATACTAATCCAAAAGTTTCGCTTATTATGCCTAACTATAACTATGCACAATATTTAGAAGATGCTCTCAACTCAGTAGTTAATCAAACCTACACAAATTTTGAATTCATTTTAATTGACGATGCATCAACAGACAACAGCGTTGAAATAATAAAGCCTTACTTAAAAAAATATTCCTTCATTCGCTTTATTCAACACAAAACAAATCAAGGCATGTTCAAAAGCTGCAAAGAAGGCCTAGAAAAAGCTAGGGGAGAATATGTGAATTTTAGTTCATCAGACGATGTGCTTCTTCCCGACTTTTTAAAAAAAACAACAACGATCTTAGATCAACACCCAGATGTAGGTCTTTGCTTTTCGCGTTTTACTTATTTCAATTCTGATAAATCCACAACACTCATTACCCCAATTCTTCAAACAACCTATAAAGAAATGAAACTTTCTAGAGAATCTCTGATCCGTCAAATCAAACACTATCGGATGTGGATCCCTGGAAATACAACTTTGAGTCGCAAAAATCTCTTTATCCAACAAGGTGGGTTTGATTCTCGCTTTAAATCACTAACAGACTGGTTTATTTTTTTAAAAATAGCATTCCTCAATGGTTCATACTTTCTCCCTGAAACCTTAGCTGTCCTAAGGACACATAGTAATTCCATGAGTAACCAGGAGTCCTTTATAAAAAAACACCTAGCTTGGTCACATATGATTAAATTTTTATCCTTAAAGGAGAATAAAGTCTTAAAGAAAGCTTTTATTCGCTCTCATGTTTTTAATTCTCAAGGCTATCCTTTTTTTGACTATATCTTAAAAAGGCCAAAATATTGGCTTTTTTTCAAACAATATGTTTACAAACATTTTTACCCTAGATGGAAAAAAGAACGTCAACCCAAATCACCCGAACCCTCGCCTAACTTACCCCCCAAATTTGTAATTTCTGAAATGGATACAGACATTGCAGCCCAAATTTTTCAAACTCTTAAATAAATAAAAATAGATGAATTTAAATCCTAAAGTTTCACTCATCATGCCCAACTATAACTATGGGAGTTATTTAAAAGATGCCATTGAGGCGGTACTGAGGCAGAGTTACACCTCTTTTGAGTTTATCATTATTGATGATGCCTCTACCGATAATAGTCTTGATATTATTACTCCTTACCTAAAGAAGCACCCTTTCATCCATTTAATCAAACATGAACAGAACCAAGGAATGTTCAAAAGTATTAAAGATGGTCTTAAAGTAGCTCAAGGAGAATATCTTTATGTTATGCCATCCGATGATCTCATTTTCCCTACTTTTTTAGAAAAACATGTTCGAATTTTAGATACACAACCTAATATAGGCCTTTGCTGCTCAAAATATGCCTACTTTCGTTCGGATAATCCTTCAAAAATTTATTCAATTGATCTATTAAAGTCTGAAAAAGAGCTCTACCTCTCACCTAGAGAACTTATAAAAAAAATTAAGACCAAAAAATTCTGGATTCCTGGAAACACTGCCCTAACCCGCAAGGAATTATTTATTAAATATGGGGGATTGGAATCTAAATATTACTCTAACACTGACTGGTTCCTTCTTCTAAAAATTGGCTTTTCACATGGTATTTGCTATCTACCTGAAACACTGGCTGCAATGAGAAAACATGAGCTCTCTTATAGCGTCACTCGGCCCATCACGCAAAAGTATGAAGCCTGGAGAAATATGATTCAATTTTTATCCATTAGCAAAAATAAAGCTTTAAATAGAGCTTTTTTAAAGAGCCATTCCTTCTACAATTTTGATTTAGAATTTTTTAATTTTATGCTACAATCTCCTCGCTATTTGCGTTTTTTCAAACACCATATGTGGACTCGATTTTTCTTCCTGTGGCTTCGAAAAAAACTAAAACCTAAACTATAAGGACGAACATGAAAATTTTAATTACTGGGGCAACTGGATTCTTAGGACGTTTTTTAACAAAAGCGCTCAAAGAGCTCAATCATGAAGTTATAGCCCTAGGATCAAAAGACTGCGACCTTACCAAAAGCGAATCTCTCAACACTTTTAACCAAACCTCTTTTGATCAAATCTACCATCTAGCAGCTTGGATACAAGCTGGAGACTTTCATCTCTATCACTCTGGAGACATTTGGACAACAAATCAGCTGATTAACACACATGTTTTAGATTGGTGGCACAAAAAACAACCTCAAGCCAAAATGATTACAATGGGAACTAGCTGCGCTTATGAACCCGGTAATGATCTAGTTGAGGAGAATTACTTGAAAGGCTCACCACACGAATCTCTCTATCCATATGCAATGACCAAGAGAATGCTTTACACAGGTCTAGAGGCCCTCAACAAACAGTTTGGCACGCAATACCTTTGCTTTGTCCCAAGTACTCTCTATGGGCCTGGCTATCACAACGACAACAGACAGCTTCACTTTATTTTTGATCTCATTCGAAAAATTATCCGCGCCAAATATCAAGGTGAAGTCGCTAGCTTATGGGGCAATGGGTATCAAAAAAGAGAACTCGTATTGGTTCAAGATTTTGTTGCTATTTTGATCAAACTAGCAGAAACACAAGAAAATCAGCTGATTAATATAGGAGCTGGAGAGGAGCATTCTATTCGACACTTTGCACAGCTCATTTGCAACTCAATAGATTTTGACCCAGACCTTATTGAATACGATACTAGTAAGTTTGTAGGGGCTACTTCGAAATGTTTAAGTACTGAGAAATTGAAAAGTCTTCTTCCTGATTTATCCTATACTCCCTTGAAGCAAGGTATTGAAGAGACCGTACAATGGTTTTTAGAGTCCCACAAGGAACTTACGCAAGTTTAAATATTACGGTATTCATTAGCCTTTAAAAACTGATAAAGACCCACAAGCTCTTTAATTCCATCCTCTAAAGAATGCTCGGGTTGCCAGCCAAGAGACTCTAGTTTTTCGTTACTTACAATGTAATCTCGCTTATCAGGATCTTCTCCAATCGCTGCACAATGAAAGTAAAAATCAGGAACATGCTGCTGAATTCGTTCACAAAGCTCTCTTTTGCTAAGGTTTGCGCTAGAAAGTCCCACATTAAAAGCTTCACCTTTCATTTGGTCAAAATGCTCAATACCAAATATAAATGCTTTAGCTACATCTCTTATGTGAATGTAATTTCTTTTAAAATGTTCTTCAAAAAGAACAATATAGCGGTCATGCATGGCTCTATAAACAAAGTCATTCACTAGAAGATCAATCCTCATTCTAGGAGATGCTCCGAATACAGTTGCCAAACGAAAGGAAACCGCATTTGTTAAGGAGAGAAGTTGATTTTCAATATCTACCTTTAGTCGCCCATAAAGAGATACAGGCTTTAAGGGAGACTCTTCTGTGCAATGTTTTCCCTCTTCTCCAATACCATAGCCACTATTTGTTGTAGGGAACAAGATCTTTTGAGAAGGCGACACCTTTTTTAAAAGGTATTGAATAGATTCAAAGTTAACAAGTTCTGTAAGTCTAGGGTTCTCTTTGCAAGCAGGAGCCCCAACAATAGCTGCTAACGGAATAATAATATCTGCTTCTTTAAGAAGAGTGTCTAAAAGCTCGTAATTACAAACATCTCCCTTTGTAAAAGCAAAATAAGGACTCGAAAAACAAGAGATCAAAGAAGTTTGCTTGAAGCTTAAATTATCTAAAACTTTGACTTCATAACCTTGGCTTAAAAGTTCAGGTACCAATACAGAACCAATATACCCGGCTCCCCCTGTCACTAATACTTTCTCTTTTTTGGTCATATTCGAGTTTACCTATGTTCAATGGTTGTAATAAATAATAGAGCTGCCTTCATTCTCAAAAGAAAATGGGACTTCCAATAAAGGATCTAGAGCCTTTCTAACATCAGCTTGTTTTGAAGGTGGAACCATCAATAATAGAAAGCCTCCATGACCTGCTCCACATAACTTCCCTCCATAGGCTCCAGCAGATCTGGCCTTAGCATAAAGATCGTCCACTAAATCATTAGAAATTTTTGAAGAAAGCTTTCTTTTGAGCTGCCAACTTCGATCCAGTAGATCGCCTAATTTTACCAGCATTTTTTCTGGAGATTCGTCTGACATGATTTCTTCTGCTTGAAAAACCATCTGATACATTTGCTCTAAATTCTCATCATTTTGGGAGTTTTGTGTTTTAGAAATCTGCTCCTCCAAAATGTCTTCTGCATAGCGCTTAACTCCAGTATAAAAAAGCATCAGAGAGTTATCAAAACAGGTTTTTTTCTCCGGCGAAATAATAACAGGTCGCACTCGAACATTTTCCCCCGAAAACTCTATGATATTTAAACCGCCAAAAGCTGCATGATACTGATCCTGAGAGCCCACCTTTTCACGAATTAGGTTTTGCTCAACATGCAACGCTTTTTGAGCCAGCATCTTTTTTAAAGACTTCTGTCCTTTAAAGGCATCTAAGGCATTTAAAAAACCTACTGTAAAAGCTGATGAAGAACCTAACCCTGTACGTGCCGGCAGGTCAGCAAAAATATGAATATCCAAACCTTCATGAAGGTTCATGTACTTTAAACACTCTCTAACACTTGGGTGTTCAATCTCATCCACAGAGTTAACAACTTCAGATTTTGAATACCCGACCCGAATATTATACTCAAAAAATGGGCTCAAAGAATTTAAGCTCAAATAGATATATTGATTGATAGTTGTTCCGAGTACTGCTCCAGCTCTTTTCTTATAATAAGAGGGGTAGTCAGTCCCTCCTCCAAAAAAACTAATCCGAACAGGTGTTTTAGAAATGATCATAGATACATAAGCTAATATACAAAGAGCATGATACTAACACATTTACCTTCTATCGTACAGAAATAAAAAAGAGATGCTTGGTGGATTAATCTTTAAAAAGACGTTTCGATACATCTTCTACACTTGGACCCTGATCTGTTTTTTGATGTGTGATAGGTTTGAAGTCATCGCAGTAATTATTAGCTTCTCTATCTCTGATAGTCTCTGTACCTGGAATATGGCACTCATTTGGTTTCCCTGGCATGTGGAACCTGCATCCTAAACAACAATGCAGATACGAAGAGCAGTGATCACAAGTTGATTTAAAATGAATCACTGATGGAGCCTCTTTATGGCATTTCCAGCAAAAATTAGTCATTGGGATCTATTTTCTCTCCCATTTCATAATTATACTCAATAAGCTCATGGTTTTCATTATAGACCCTCTTAATTCCATTAAGCTTATCTTCACAAAAGCTTTGCGTTACTTTAGGCCTTCCATCTTCATAGTACTTATTAAAGACACCATGACGGAGGCCCCTTTTATATTCTGCCTCATAAACTAGAATCCCATTTTTACTTTTCTCAAAGACATATCCATCAAGTTTTCCATGCTTATACTGGCTCTGACTTTGAATTTCGCCATTAGGAAAATAAGTAACCTCTTCTCCTTCCTTTAAATTATTTTCAAAAGAGCATTTTCTGTAGATTTGTCCATTAGGATAATACTGAATGGCATCCCCATGATGATCTCCTTTCTGATATTCTGTGGTTGCCAACACATTTCCATCAGAGGAATAGATCGTTGAGACCCCATTTTTTTCGCCCTCTTTGTAGTAAGTACTGGAAACTTTCATGCCTCCCTCATTATATTCGGCGACCTCTCCTTCAAGATGGTCTCGGTCATAATGAGCCTCTAATGCTTTGATACTCCCTAAAACAGGGTCAAATGGATAGAAAATTTGATGAAGGCCCTCTTTTAAATTTTCTTGATAATGGTAAACAAGTTCTGATCCGTCTACGTTTCTCTCATAGTAGCGCCCACTTAGCTTGCCTATGGCATAAACGCACTCTTCAATGAGCTCACCGTCCTCAGTCCAGAGAGATTTTTTCCCATCTAGCAATCCTTCTTTATAGCTCAAAAGAGCCTGTAATTGCCCTGATGGATAAAAACTCTTTTGCTCCCCATCTAAAACCCCTTCTTCATACGAAATCACCTGTTTAAGTTGAGGCTCAAAGTCAATCTCTCTTTTAGGGAAGTACTCTTGATAAAGCCCAGATGGGATACCCTTATGATATTCACTAATAATATGAAGATTTCCGTCTTCAAACCAACTCTGACAGGTGCCGTTAATTTTGCCTTGGGTATAGTAGGCTTCTGCTCGCTTTTGCCCATTCGCATAATAGGTCTCCTCAAGGCCCTCTTTCTCTCCTTGCTCGAAACAAACAACCTGTTTTGGATGCCCATCATCATACCAAGACAAAAAGGTACCTACAGGAGCTCCCATTTCATATTTTAAATCCCAAAGAGCCTGACCTGTCTGTGTATACCTTTTTTCTAAACCATGAAGGTGCCCAAGTTTGTACTCTGACTCTACTTCTAAAGTCCCATTTTCATACCACTTAGATGCAAGACCATCTAATAAATCCATGCAAAAGTGTTCTTCTATTTTTTTGTGCCCGTTTTCATACCATACTAAATATCGACCATCTTTTACGCCCTCTTTCAAATCAACTAAGATTGAAGGATTCCCATTTAGATACCACTCTTCATAAAGGCCCTCTTTCTTTCCTTGAATATAGTGAGCTTGTAGTTTGAGAAGACCCGAAGAATAAAATTCCTTTTGCTCTCCTTCATAAGACCCGTTGATGTAACGGTAATCACATTTAATTTCACCGTTATCGTGCCGCTCTATATATTTACCCTCTAAATGCCCTTCTTTATTCAAGAGATATTTTTTTTGAAGCTGGCCTGATGGATAAAACTCTTCAACAGGCTTTAAAAGCTGACCTTTATCATTATATGAAGCAATTTTTTGAAATAACCCATCAGAATATTTTACAATATGTTGCTTGACCGGCAATCCTTTTTTATATTCTCCTCCTCCTAAAGAGTGGCCATCAAGAGAAAAAAACTCTTCTTTCCCCTCTTTTTTCCCATCCAGATACCTCACTTGATAACTCATTTTAGAGTTGGGATGGTAAAAAGTATGAAGACCTTCTGAAACTCCATTTCTGAAATTCTGAATTTCACAAATAGACTCCTTCTCATCATATCGGATTAAAGCAGGAGAGCCTTCACTACCTTGTAAAAGGCCATTAAAGTAAATAGCTGTAGATTCAAGCATTCCATTTTCATGCCAAAACATGCAGGAACCTTCTAAAAGGCCTTCTTTAAAATATTTTAAAGCCTTTTTCCTGCCATTTGAATGATAAGATATGCTTTCACCTAATAATCGCCCATTTTGAAAGCACTCTTCTTTCATTCGCTGTCCATTATTATAAAAAGAGAGTGTTTTTCCATGATACGCTCCCTCTTTAAATAGGCACTTATTCTGAAGTTTCCCATTCGGGTAAAAGACTTTAACCTCTCCGTGGAGCTTGCCTTCTTTATAATGCAATTGTTTTTCAATGATTCCTGTAGGGTGATATAAAACACTTAATCCGTGAGTAAGGGGATTTTCTGAGTCAGGGAGCACTGTTAAGTCTTCCTCTAAAAATACGTTTCCATCTGGATAAAATTCTATTCTTTTGACTGGTTGATCTTGGCCGCCAGACAAAGGTTCATAGAAGACTACTAGCTTAGTATTTCCATCATCGAAGTACTCGGTCACTTGAGGGCGCCAGTTAGGCTTTCTCTCTTTTAGTTCATAGGCAACAGGTTTCACCTCTTCCTGAGCAATTAAATCTTGATTGATCCCAGAAAAAAATAGAGCTATACAAATTGGGAGAAATAAACTGGGTTTTACTAAGGATAATCGTTTCATCAAGACCTCGTGCTGGGGAAAAAGATTTTTGATAGTAACAAAAATAGCTCTTTTTCACAATCAGGCAATTGGTAAGTTTAAGCCTTTTATTCTTAAAAGATTGAGCTTTTATTAATAACTATAAAAAACAGTCTATTTTATCTCATTCAAATAAAAATAGACAAATAAAGGTTTGTTTTGTAAGGAGAAGTATTAAATAACAAATAAAACTCACTTGCCCTCAAGGAGTCCACGTGATGAAAAACTTTAAATATAAACTCTTCTTAATGTTAGGGGCTATTAGTCTCTTATCCTTTGCTGGGTGTAATTCTCCAGGTGAATCTAGCACCTCTTGCTGCACATCAAATAAAGGTTCTTCAAAGTCTTCTTGTAAGTCTAAAAGAGGCAGGCTATTCGGCCGTAGATCAAGAAATAACTCAAATTGCAATCAATGTTGCAGTAACTGCGAAAGCAACTGCTGTTGCTTCTCTCAAAGCTGTCGATCATGCACCTACTGTGGCCCTTCAAACTGTTGTTCATCCTGCCAAAGTAAGAACTCTTGCGGAAATGGGAAAAACTGTAAAACTAAGAATAGTTCTAAGAATGGAAAGAACTGCAAAACTAAGAATAGTTGTGGAAATTCAAACCAAAAAACTCGAACACGAAACCGAAGTTAACTTTTCAAAAATTCTTTAAAAAAAACTTAAGCAGCTATTAAACTCAATAGCTGCTTTTTTATTTCTAATAATTCCTTTTTCATTAAAAATCGACTCATGATCACTAAAGAGAAAAACGGCCTTAAGTGGCTTGAGTTTGAGTTATTTCAACCTTTTAAAGAATTGAAACACGGCATACTGACAAAGCAAGGGGGTTACAGCTCAGACTCCTTAAAGTCACTCAACCTAAATATTATAGGACATCAGGATTCTCAAGACGTTCAGAAAAATCTGAAAAAAATTAAAGAAAGCTTAGATCTACCCAATCTCATTTACGGCAAACAAGTTCATGGAGACCAAATTCAAGAAATCAATCAATCCAATCAAAGTGATTTCTATGAATGTGATGGATTTATTACGAAACTGAATCGCACAACATTACTAATTAAACACGCTGACTGTCAGGCAGCTCTTTTCTACGACCCTATACAAAAAGTAATTGCCAATGTCCACTGCGGCTGGAAGGGAAATAGGCTTAACATATATAAAAAAACAGTGGATCGAATGAAAGATAAGTACCAATGCAAACCTGAAAATATTCAAGTTGGAATCTCTCCAAGCTTAGACCCTGAAAATTCTGAATTTAAAAACTATAAAGAAGAGTTTCCTCGAAGCTTTTGGAATTATCAAATAAAGGCAAACTATTTTAATTTTTGGTCAATAGCTGAAGACCAGCTTAGAGAATCAGGTATCCTAGCAAAGCATCTAAAAATTGCTGGAATTTCAACTCACGCAAATTCGAAGGACTTTTTTTCATATAGAAGAAATCAAACCACAGAAAGGAATGGAAGTTTTATTTCACTTTTTTGAATACCCAATACCTAGTAGATAATTTGCCATTGGCCAAAAACCTGTGTGAACTAGTTCATCATTTCCACAAAAAATAAATGTATGATGAAAAAATTGATCTATAAGGTCTTCTAACACTTGCCCTGTCATACAATTCACATGTCCCTGTCTCGCAAGCTTTGAAGCATATTTTTGCTGCTCTAAACTTGGTTTCCCAATAACAAGCATCCCATCTTGAGGTAAGCAATCTAAAAGATTTTGAAAAAACTCAGGAAAATTTTCCGGAAAAATATGTTCGACAACATCAAATAAAATTACAATGTCATAAGCTTGCTTTTCAATAGCTCTAAAATCATTAGCAATAAACTCTAGTTTAGGATCTTTCCAAAGAGTTTTTGCCGTTTCAATGGCATCCTTATCAAAATCAACTGCTGTTACAGAGCTTGCATTTTTTGAAAGTAACCAGGTCCCAAAGCCTTCGTTACAACCAATTTCTAAAATCTTTTTACCAGGAGGTATGAAATTTGCCACAAACTTATAATAAGACAACATTTGAAGAGCTCTTTTAGGAGTCTTGTACATAAGATGAGAAACATACTTTCCAAATATTAATGCATCGTTTTCTTTCAAAATTTGATTCATATTTAAACTCGATTTGTAATTTGTTTTGAACAACCTAAATAAAAAATATAATCAGAGGACTTTGAAACCCCACACTGAACTACTTCATTATTTAAGAAAAATGGGACGACCAATTTAAAATAACTTTTTAATTTAGCATAGAACGCAGTCATGCAATCAGAGCCGTTCAATAAATTAGTGTGAAACCCACAAAGGACTTGCCCATTTACCTTTAAAGAAGATTCTACACTTTTAAAAAAGGAGTCCCTAATAAAGCTATCGCTACAATTCATAACAACAATACTATCAAATTCAAGTTCATCTAGCTTAGATTCAAAGGCTGCATAGGTGAGAAATTTATATTTATTTTTATTTAGATTGTTCTCCAAAGAGTTGAGTAGCTTTTCATCATTTTCTACTCCAAGATATGTTCTACAAAACTCTGATAATATGGGTACTCCCATTCCATACTGACAGCCTAATTCTAAAACATCTTTCCCTTTAGCCACCATTTTAGCTGCAAATTTATATCTAGATAGAAGATTCGGAAAAGAGAGCGGATCTTGATAAAACTCTTCTAACCACAGTGGATTAACTTTCCACCTTTCTTCTACAAGAAGTTGATTTACTTCTTCCCACTTGTCTCTTTCTTTAAAGTCATTTGTCATAAAATTCCATCCCTTTAAGGCATAAACCAATAGTAATCACCTGTATAACCAACCTTCTTGAAAAATGCTTTCCAGTCATCTACATGCTTAATTGTCTTTGCTGTCAAATTCCACGCATGCATCAAACTTTTCTCTAGATCATTGCGATAAGCATCTACAGTAATAAAACTTTTACCCCGAGAAACCCTCTCAACTTCTTGAAGTGCTTTTGCACATTCTTCTTCCTCAAAATTGTGAAGAGTTGTAATCGAGATGACTAAATCGAAAGAATTGTCTTCAAAGTCAAGAGATCTAGCATCTCCTACTTGAACACAATCTTTTACAGGTTCCATTGTATTTTCAATAGCATACTTTGAAATATCAACACCCTTAACTTTAATACTGGGAATAAGCTGTTGAAAATCATAGAGCATAAAGCCTTTCGCACAACCTACATCCAAAATGGAGTGATCGGCTGTTAAACCATAAAACTTTTGAATCGTTGGGACAACAGGATGCCAAAATCTAGAGTTATAATTGAATCCTCCATAACCTGTTTTGCGATCTCCATCAAAAAAATCTTTTTCGAATTGCCTCGCAGTATTACGGTCCTCTTCTGTTTTTGTAGCGCCTCTTTCCTCAACATTTCTCTTAGATCGAGGATAATTGATCATTAAATCGACTTCTCTTCCCATTTTTCACCTATAATTTATGATTATATTCTAAAGGTTCCTTCCTCATTTCATCAAAATGATTGCCTACCCACTCAACGACCTCTTCGATCCCCTTTTCAAGTGAAATGCGTGGAGCCCAGTTTAACTGACCTCTCGCTTTACTAGAGTCAATCACATAAGCCTTGTCTTGCCCAAGTCTTTCACCGACTTCGTCCACAACATCTTTAAATTCAACATTCATTTTTGAGCAGATCATTTGTATTAAATCACGAATTGCAATCCCTTCTCCTTCAGGTGAGAGATGATAAATTTCTCCAACCTTGCCATGGTGCATAATAGAAAGCTGGCCTTCAGAAATATCTCTTATATGAATATAAGATTTAACAGCTTTCCCTCCCCCATGTAGAGGAATTTTCTTTCCAAGTTTAATAAAGAGAGCAACTCTAGGCACAATTTTAAATAGAGACTGCCCACAACCATAAACGTTGGTTGAACGGACCATGCACATAGGCAACTTATAGTTTTTTACAAAGGTAAACAGAGAAAGGTCTCCCGCTGCTTTCGAAGCCGCATAAGGCGTACTAGGGTTTAAATTTGCATCTTCAGTAATTTTATTTTCACAAGAGCCGTAGACCTCTGGTGTAGAAATGTGCACATATTTCTTAATAAAAGAATAGTTTGTTAAAAGTTTGCCTAATTGAGTGACTGAAACCGCGTTGGTTTGAAACCAGTGACCAGGATTATCCCAGCTAGGACCCACTTCAACTAAAGCTGCAAAGTTAATCACATATTCAGGTTTTTCTCTCTCTATGAGTTCAGCTAAACGATCCAAATCTCGATTTAGGTCTATTTGATGAAAGCTATAGTTGGAGCTGTTATGCCTCTTATAAGTCAGAAAAAAATCTTTCTTTTCAGGAGATCGGCTAATGCCTATGACCTCATAACATTTTTTTTCTAATAGAAGGTCTATAAAATCTATCCCTGAAAAGGCGTTACTGCCTAAAACGAGAACTTTTGTATTTTTCATAATTAAAAAGGCCCTGTAAAACTTTTATCGGGTACATCTAGTGGAGTTTTTTGTTGTTTTTCTAAAATCTCACTTAAAGGGGTAGAGAAGCCTAGTAGCTTTCGAATTCCTAGAATGATATCTTGAGCATCAGGATAGTAGTGATTGGTCAAAGCCCAGCTAGTAGGAGCATAACAATCAGGAAGAGTAATCCTCATTGGCGCTTTTTTGAGAGAAGAATACCCTTTCTCAATGACCAAAGTTATAATTTCCGAAGCAATACCCAACGTTTTCCAGCTTTCATCAGCGACTAAAAGATGCCCAGTTTTCTTAACTGAATTTAAAATAGTCTCAATATCAAGAGGTTTAATCGTTCGAAGGTCAATTACTTCAACATCTACTTTATCTGCTTTTAAAGCTTCTGCTGCCTTAAGAGCCTCAACAGTCATATGACCCGAAGCTACTAAAGTTAGATCCTTTCCTTCTCTTGAAATTTTAGCTTTCCCAATAGGAACTTCAAAAGATTCTTCTGGAACATAATCCACTATATTATGTAGCCATCGATGTTCAATAAATAATACCGGATTTGGATCTAATATACTAGAACGCATGAGCCCCTTAGCATCATACGCAGTAGTAGGCATGACTACTTTAAGACCTGGGAAATGAGCAAAAGAAGAGTGCAGGTTTTGAGAGTGTTGAGGCCCCTGTCCCCAGCCTCTTCCTACAATTAAACGGATAACAATAGGCACATTCATCTGACCATTAAACATATAGTGCCATTTAGCTGCTGAGTTGATTAGCTGGTCATAAGCTAGTAGAAAAAAGTCCCCGCGCTGGTGTGTCATAATAGGTTTCATCCCCATTATAGCACTTCCAATTCCAACTCCTGTCATCCCATTTTCAGAAGCAGGCATGTCCATTACTCGAGAATCACCATATTTTTCTTGAAGTCCAAGGGTAGTCCCAAAGATGCCTTTTGGATCAGGAACTCCAAGTCCTATGAGGTAGACATTTGGATCAGATCCAAGAGAATGATCTAAAGATTCTAAAATAGCCTGTGCAAAACTGAGTGTTCTATTCATTGTCTGCGTAAATATGGGTTAATAAATCTTCTTTACTAGGGAAAGGACTTTGATCTGAAAAATCAAAAGCTTCTTTAATCTCTTGTTTGATTTCCAATTCAATCTCTTCTAATTGAGCATTGGAAATTAAATTTTGGCTGAGGAGTAAATTTTTAAAGTAAGCGATTGGACATCTCTTTTTCCAGGCATCTAATTCTTTTTGAGAGCGGTAACCTAAGTCAATATCGTAATTGGGGCCACAGTGTTCCAACCATCTATAAGTCGAGAGTTCGAGGAATCTAGGGCCGCCTCCATTTTTAACTTCTTGTATTGCCTTTTGGCTCAAATTCAAAACTTCATCTATTTTATTTCCATCTCCTCTTTGAGTTGGAATCCCATGAGCCTCTACAATTTTACAAATGTCTCTATCTTTAGGTTGTCTCACTTCCATTGGAGAATAAACAGAATATAGATTGGTCTCGCAGACAAATAAAATAGGGAGTTGCTTTAAAGCTGCAAAGTTAATTCCTTCAGCAAAAACGCCTTCTTCTGTCATAGCTTCGCCAATAAAGACTACTGTTATTCTTTCTTTTTGAGCACAAGCAAAAGCGACACCTATAGCTATAGGGAATGACCCTCCTACTATCGGAGTAGAGCCAATCATATTAGCCGATAAGTCAACCAAATGCATTGACCCGCCTCGACCCGCTGCACAACCTGTTTTTTTCCCATAAAGCTCTGCAATCATTCTATTTAAATTCCCACCTTTAGCAAGATAATGTGCGTGAGAGCGATGAGTACTCATCATATAGTCCTCTGCAGCTAAATTATGGCAAACGCCTGTTGCAATGGCTTCTTGTCCAATGCTCAAGTGCACAGGGCAACGCATCTCCTGATCCGAATACCGATCTGCAATAGCTTCTTCTACCAAGCGTATTCTAAGTGTCTGAGAAAAAATAGATTTGTAATCAAGGTTATTCATAAAACATTTTGTCTACTTAAGAAGAGTAGTAATGTATTTCAAAAACGGTATCTTTTCAATACATTTTTTGTTTCCAATGATTTGAACATCTATAGCCGCGGCGGCTGAGCCTAAGAAGCCAGCTATTTTATGATCGTATCCCTTAGCAAAAGCCAAAGAAGATAAGGCTAAATAACTATCACCTGCTCCCACTCGATCTACAATTTTTTGAGTAAGCGCAGGAACCTGGATAAAACCCTCTGATTGATTATAAAGAGTAACCCCTTCAGTCCCCTGTGTCACGCTGAGGTTTGAACAGTTCATGGATTTAGAGACCTCTACAATTACATCGCCTAAATCAGAGTACAAATCGTGAGTAGTCAAACGAAGCTCCGGTTCGTTTAAAGAAATATAGTCAGCTCTGTCATACTTTGTGACAACATGGTATCCCCTATTTCCACTATTAATCTGAGTATTAACAGCTAAAAAGGTAGATAGTCCTGATAACTTTTTATTCAAGCTTGGGTTTAAAAATCCATTTCCAAAGTCACAAACAATGACAAGGTCAAACTGATCTCCATATTTTTCCAAATAAGTTTCTATTTCAGTAGTCTGAGATTCATTCAAAAGAGAATCACAAGAAGAATAAGTTTCGAATAATTTCGTTAGGTTATCCCCATCTTTTTGAACATATCTTCTTTTTAGAAGCGTTTGCGTTTCATTCAAAAAAAGGATCTCTTTTTTAACCTCTGCATGTAAGTTTACGTCTAAATTTAGATTTTGTCGATCTTCACCAACTGCTGTAAGGAGCGTCGTAGAGGGCGCAAAGGCTGCTACATGGTTTGCTACTGCAAAAGCTCCCCCTAAAAAAGAATCGGATTCTTCACAGCGAGCAACTAAATGTGTTCCTTTTCCTGATACCCCTAAAGGCTTCACATAAACATATTCATCAACTATTGCATCTCCAATTACGAGGACTTTAAGATCTTTGAACTTTTCTACAAACTCCAAGATCTGATTGCACGAATACTCTAAATTAAAGTTTTTAATAAAGGTTCTGAACTCTCTAGAGGACTTATTAAAGTAAGAGTTAAGAAGCTTGGATGAACTAAACACAATATCATTTGTGTAAACAAGCTGCCCTTGAAACTTTTCAACAGTCTCTTTCTCTTTTTGTATTTTACCTGTCAGGTCTTCAGAAGCATCTTTATACTCGATTCCTTTCACATAAAAATCAGGTTTGATGTGACTAATGACTTCAATGCCCCCTGAGAAATCATTTAAAGTTACGTAATCCACACACTCAATAGCGCCAACAGACTCCATCCTCAATTCTTGATTAAATACAGGTCGATCAGGCCCTTTATTGACATATTGATTTGCAGTCACAGCAACTACCAATATATCTCCAAATTTTCTGGCCTCCTGCAAGTGTCTAATATGTCCGGGGTGGACCAAGTCGAAGACACCTAAACACAAAACGACCTTCTTCCCGATAGCTTTCTGTTCTTCCAAACGAATTGACAGTTCTTTTATTTCCATTATCTTTTGTAGCAACTTCATTTTTTTAACTCTCAATACCCTGTCCAATTAATTCAGATAGAGAGGACTGCTCTTTCCATCCATCAACTAAAGTATGTAAAATAAAAAAGTGGGCAGATTCAACAAGCCCATAATCCTTGGCATTTGTCCAGATGTTGAGGTCCCCAAGGCTCCTCAAAGGGTTATTTTCCTCAAAGCCACTTAGAGTAATAACTCTATTATTTTTGCTCTTCATTACTCTACAAGCCTCTAAGATATTTTCGGACTTACCTGAGCTGCTAATTGCAATAAGAATATCCCCTTTATTTGCTAAAACACTCAAAGGTTTCGCATAGATTGTAGAGTATCCGTAATCATTACCCATGCACGTAATTATATTACTATCTGAAATCGTAAATGCAGCTAAATGAAGTACATTTATTAAGTCTATGACATGATGAGAAGCAATTCCTGCACTTCCTCCATTCCCGATAACAAAAATTTTTGAACCTCTTTTTTTCACATTTCTAAAAAGGGCATAAACAGTTTCAATAAACTCTTCTGACCTTAGCGAGGAATTTAAACTTGTAAAAAGTGTAGCCGTTAGCGATTCTGCTAGTTGAGATGTTCTATCTAAAAAAAAACTCATCTTAATTCCTCAAGTAATTAAACCAGGTTTGTGTTGCCTTCTCAATGCTCTTAGGCTCCCATACAGGGGCTTTGTTCCAAAAATCAATATGTTCCATAATCTGTTCGACCCCTTTCTCAAAAGGGACTTTTGGGGCCCAATCTAAATCTTTTAAAATTTTTTGGGTATCAGCAAAAGTACAGTCCGGCTCTCCTGGGCGTTTTGGGATATAGACTTTATCCCCTTTTAGAAGCTTGACTAGATGATTAACACTATAATGCCCGCCGCTTCCAACATTATAGGATTCACCGACTCTTTCTGATCGAGCTGCGGCATAGAAGGCCTCTGCTACATCAGAAACATAAGTAAAGTCTCGTGTTTGAGAACCATCTCCTACAATAGTATAAGGCTTTTTATTGAGTTTCTGAGCTAAGAACACTCCAAAAACAGCGCCATAGGTTCCATTCGTTCTAGATCTCGGACCATAAACATTAAAAAGTCTAAGTGAAATAGTAGGGAATCTATAAATTTTATGCCAATGCATGACAAGTTCTTCGCCCAAGTATTTTGTCAAGGCATAGGGGTATTCAGGAGAAATGGGAGCTAACTCTGAAGTCGGGACTTGCTTTGCAAGACCATAACAAGAAGAAGAAGCTGAATAAACAAACCGTTTTACTTGAGCCTCTTTCGCAGCCTGTAGTACATTAAAAGTTCCAGTTACATTGGTATCAAAATAAGCTTGTGGATTTTCAATAGAGGGAACAATGTCTGCAAGTGCAGCTAAATGAAAAACCCAGTCTTGTCCAGAAAAAATCTCCGTTAAAGCATCTCGGTGACAAATATCTACAACCCGAAAATCAAAATTTGGGTGGTCCATAAAGTTTGATAGATTATCTTCTTGGCCATTGATAAGACTATCTATTCCTAAAACCGAGTGCCCTTCATTCAATAGAAGTTCGCACAAATGACTCCCAATAAAGCCTGCAGCACCTGTAACTAAACATTTCATTTTAAGCCTGCCGCATTCATTGTTTTAATATTAGAATATCTTTGAGCTGTTAAAGAGTCAGGCAAAAGGCCTTTCTTAAAAGCTTGCACTAAATCTTGAACAGCATCTTCAACGGTGAACTTCGGTTCAAATCCCAGCTCATCTTTAATTTTTTGAGATGATACATGGTAAGAGCGGTTATCATCGCTATGTTCATAGATAAGTTCTATTTCTTTCTCTTTTTCTACCTGCCTTTTTACCATAGCACCTAAAGATTCAACGGGATGGTTTTCATAGCCTACATTAAAGACCTTGCCTTGGATTTTTTCTGCCGGCTGCTTTAAAACATGACAATAAGCTCGAACCATATCTTTAATATGAATATTTGGGCGCAACTGCTTGCCCCCCATAATTTTTATTTTTCCTGTATTATAGCCCAAGTTCGTCAAAATATTAACAACAACATCTAAACGCTGGCGAGGAGAATAACCACAAACTGTAGCAGGTCGAAGAGTTGTTCCTATAAACGTATCGTCAATATAACGAAGAAGGACTTCTTCACATTCCGCTTTATATTTTGAGTAATCTGTTAAAGGTTCAAGAGTCATGTCTTCTACAACATTCGGCTCTTTTTTCACTCCATAAACAGAAGAAGAGGACGCATAAATAAAACGCTTAACACCCGATGCTTTACTTATCTTTACTAAAGGTTCAAAGGCATCTAAATTGATGGACTTGCCAAGGGTCGGGTTGAGTTCGAAACTAGGGTCATTAGAAATGCAAGCAAGGTGAATAACAGCATCGCAACCTTCTAAAGCATCTTGAACCACTTTAGGATCTCTTATATCGCCTTTAATTTCTCTTAAATTTGAATGGCCTTTTACAGACTCTAAAACAGTATCGCCAAAGAGGTAAAGATCTAAAACGTTTACTTTATATCCTAACAGTAACAGCTCCGGTACTAGTTTAGCCCCGACATAACCTGCTCCACCTGTGACTAAAATGTGCATCTTTTTTCCTTCTTATAGTTTTAGTAATTCTCTGGCCGATTCTTCATAGTTCAAAATCTTATTCAACTTTGAGCTCTTAGAAGCAAGGTCCAATACTTTCATGACTCTAAACCCTTCTAAGCCACTTGTTATAGGCTCACTTCTATTTTTACAACAATCCAAAAAGTGCTTACATTCTTCATGAAGAGGCTCTTTAGGCTCAAGCATAATTTTCTCTTCAGCCCTTTGATTAAACTGTAAGTAGCTTCCTTTTTTACTTACAGAGTTTTCCCAAAAAGTAAGTTTTTCGCCCCAATCTTTCAAGTCATCAAAAACAAGAGTCCCTTTTGTACCCACTATTGTCAAACGTCTTTCGGGAACAGGGTTCATCCAATTTACATGAATAGAGGCTTTCACATTCTGGCTAAAGCTCAAAGACAACCAACTTTGATCGAAATGGTCTTTTGAATAAAAGCTTTGTTGCATGCAGTGGACAGTTTCTAAAGGATAGCTCTCACAAAAACCAAGTAAAATAGAAATATCATGTGGAGCAAATGCCCATAAAGCACTGGTTTCGGGCCCTCTTGATCCAAAGTTTAATCGATTGAACTGTAAGTGTAATAGATCTCCCAAATCACCAGTCTGAATCATTTCTTTGATTCGCTCTATACAGGGGTGATAGTGTAGAATATGCCCTACCATTAGTATCTTATTTTTTTCTTTTGCCGTTGTATAAAGCTCGAAAGCTTCCCCGGCATTTGAGCTCATTGCCTTTTCAACAAAAACATCCTTTCCATGCTCAATAGCTTTTTTTGCAAACTCATAGTGAAAAGCTGTCGGAACCACTACGGCTACTTTTTTAATTTCTGGGTTTTTTAAAATAGTGTCAAAAGTATCTGTGAATGAAACATGGGGATAAAGTTTCTGGCATTGCCCTAAGTGAAGAGAGTGAGTATCACAAATAGTATGCAAGGCGTTTAATTGATTGAAATTTCGGGCTAAATTTTTACCCCAATGTCCTATTCCAACTAATGCTAAATCTCTTTTAAAGCTCATACTATGCAATTTATAATATAGATGTTTTCAATGTATTAATAATTTTATCTTGCTCTTCTTGAGAGATCCACGGATGCATAGGGAGACTAAATACGCTATTAGCTACTTTTTCAGCGCAAGGAAAGTCTCCTTTTTGATACCCCAGGTCCAAATAAGCAGGTTGCTCATGAATACAAATCGGGTAGTAGATAGCATGCGGAATCTTCTCAGACTTTAGTCCTTCCAAAACTGTCTCACGGCTCTCAGACTGCAGAGTATATTGGGCATACACATGACGGTTACCCTTGTTCGTTTTGGGAATTGAAAATTGATTTTTTAAATGTTCGTTGTAATACTTTCCAATACGCTCTCGATTCACCAACTCTTCATTAAAAAAGGGAAGCTTTGCAAGTAATATAGCAGCTTGAAGTGTATCCATCCGACCATTCATTCCAATATACTGATGGTTGTACCTCTCCACCGCCCCATGTACTCTCAATGCTTTTACTTTTTCAGCTATATCATCTCTATTTGTAAATAAAGCTCCTCCATCTCCGTAACATCCTAGAGGCTTCGTAGGGAAAAAACTCGTCACCCCAATTGTAGTTACCCCACAACTATATTTACCATTTTGAGTTGCACCGAAACTTTGAGCGCCATCTTCTATAATCGCAATATTATATTTTTTTGAAATGTTTAAAATCTCGTCAAAATTAGGCATTTGTCCATAAAGACTAACAGGGATAATCGCTTTTGTTTTTTTTGAAATAGCTTTTTCTATCTGCGTAGTATCCATTAGACAAGTCTCTGGATCAATGTCTACGAAAACAGGAACAGCCTGTAAACGTCTAACAACCTCTATTGGGCTAATCCAAGTAAAGGGAACACAGATAACTTCATCACCCGGACCGATTCCTAGAGCTTTCAAGGCAAGCAGCAAACTATCAGTTCCACTTGACGTAGCAACGCAATGTTTAACCTGAACATACTCAGCTAAAGCTTTTTCAAGATCAGTAATGGCACTGCCCATCACGTAATGACCACTTTCTAAAACTTCTTTAATCGCTGTATCTATTTCTTTTTCATAGCGTTTATATTGACACTTTAAATCTATAAATTCCATTTTGAGACCAGACTAACTTGATTCTTATTAAGTAAAGTGAAGACTTTCTCATTTTATATAAATAAAATCTAGGATATTTTCTGTTGGCATTAAAGTATGAATACCTGTTCAAGCTAAATTTAAACCCAATAATTTTAATTGTTTTTATCCTCACTGTTTGTTAAATTTTCTTCTTCAACATCAAGCAACATGTAGGTTTAGCAACTATGCAAGTCCCCTTTTCTTACCTAGAAAGACAATTCAAACAATCTAAAGATCTCAATGAGAAAAAAGAATTAACCGATCATATTATTGACGATATCCGTGAATTTATTAAAACAGGTGAGTTTACTTTAGGAAGTAAAGTAGAGCTTTTTGAAAAAAAATTCGCAGAGTTTCTCGGAGTCAAACATGCAATAGGCGTTGGATCAGGAACAGACGCGCTCATCTTATCATTAAGAGCTGTGGGGATTGGCCCTGGAGACGAAGTAATAACCTGTGCTGAAACTTTTATAGCAACGGCAGGAGCTATAGCAGGAGTTGGGGCAACGCCCGTATTTGTTGATGTGAATGATGAATTTACTATTGATGAAAATCTTATCGAAGCTGCTATTACAGAAAAAACAAAAGCTATTATGCCCGTTTATTTTACTGGAAACTGTCCCAATATGGACAAGATTCTAGAAATCGCCAAGAAACACAATCTCTTTGTATTTGAAGATTCATGTTGCGGTATTGATGCACGGATCTCGGATCGAAAAGCAGGGGCCATTGGAACAACTGGATCCTTTAGCTTCCACCCTCTTAAAAACCTCAATGTTTGGTCTGATGGAGGAATGGTAACCACTAACTCCGATGAAATCGCCAACAAAATAAAACTACTTCGGAACCACGGATTAGTTAATCGTGATGAAGTTGAAATTTTTGGCTATAACTCTAGACTCGACGCCCTTCAAGCTGTCGTTGCACTTCGAATGATTGATCGTGTCACAGAAGATACAAATCAAAGAATAGCAAATGCAAAACTACTTGATGAAGGATTGAAGGATCTTTCAGAGTTTATTGAAATCCCATACAGGAATCCAGACTATAGACACGTTTTTCACTTATACATGGTCCGAGTAAAGGAAAGAGACACCCTTCTAAAGTATTGCATTGATAGAGGAGTTGAAGCCAAAGTCCACTACCCTATTGCTCTCCCTTATCAAAATTGTTCTAAACACTTAGGTTATAAAAGGGGAGACTTCCCCAAGGCAGAGAGAGATTGCGAATCCATTATTACTTTCCCCTGCCATAACTATTTGACACGTGAAGAAATTGAGTACACTCTAGACACTGTAAGGAGCTTTTATATAAATGATGAAAATTGCATACGTAGATTTGATTCAGCAACATCAAGCCATTAAAGGAAAAATACTCGAAGCTCTAGATAAAATCCTCACAAGAGGAAACTTTATTCTAGGTGAAGAAGTTGAAGAGTTTGAAACCCGATTCGCTGCCTACTGTGGCACAAAATACGCGATCGGGGTTAACTCGGGAACAGACGCTCTTTTTCTAGCCCTAAAAACTTATGGTATTGGTTCAGGCGATGAAGTTATCATTCCCCCAAACTCTTTTTTAGCTACAGCTTCTGCTGTAATTGCTACAGGAGCCACACCTGTTTTTGTTGATACACGGGAAGATCTTAACATTAATCCCCACCTCATTGAAGTGAGTATCACCTCTAAAACTAAAGCCATCATTCCAGTCCACTTAACGGGTAAGCCCGCTGATATGACCCCTATTTTAGAAATAGCTAAAAAGCACAATCTCAAAGTTATTGAAGATGCTGCTCAAGCTGTAGGCGCGGAATATCGAAATCAAAAAGTAGGTTCATTTGGAGATATAGGTTGCTTTAGCTTGCATCCCCTAAAAACCCTCAATGCCTGTGGAGATGGAGGGATTATGACTACAAACGACTGTAAGGCATACAATAAGTTAAAACAACTGAGAAATATAGGCCTTAAAAATAGAGATGAATCTGAGGTTTGGGGTTTTAATTCTCGCTTAGACACCATGCAAGCTGCCATCCTGAACATCAAACTAGACTACTTAGATGATTGGAACGATCAAAGAAGAGCATTTGCTGAGATTTATTTTGAAGGCTTAAATGGAATTATAAAAACACCTGCAGATGAAACTTATGAAAGACAAGTTTTTCATACTTTTGTCGTACAGACTCCTAAAAGAAATGAATTACAAAAGTTCTTATTAGATCAAGGAATTAGTACTAAAATTCATTATCCTATTCCCATTCATTTACAAGCTGTTGCCAAACGTTTTGGGAAGGTTTTAGGAAGCTACCCTGTTACAGAAAAGACTACGCAAGAAATTCTGAGTCTTCCTATTCATCAGAATTTAAAGTCTAATGAAGTGCTATATGTTATCCAGAAAATTAAAGAGTTTATGAGTTAATCTTGACAACTAAGAATCAAAATAAATTTATTGTTGTTGGATGTGAAGGTTATTTAGGATCTTTTTTCTATAACTTTTATAAACTATTAGATTCAGACACGCTTGGAACCTCAAGGAAAAGCACTTCAAAGCATCCTTACTTAGATTTAAGCTCCCCTTCTTTAAGCTTCCTAGACCAAACATCAACTCACTTCACACATGCCATTATCTGTGCAGCTATACCTAACATCGTAAAATGCCAAACATGCCCAAAGGAAACTTTCCTTCACAATGTACTCGGTACTTTAAATCTGGCTCGAGATTTATCTGACAGAGGAATTAAACCTATCTTATTTTCATCTGATGTTGTTTTTGATGGGTCTCACCCTGAATATCATGATGATGCTATTCCGCAACCCCTGAACCAATATGGAAAGCAAAAAGCCCTTTTAGAACAATTGATTCCACAAGTATGTGGTGATAACTTCCTTATCATTCGCTTAACAAAAACTTACTCGACTGATAGTCAAGATGCTACACTCCTTCATGAAATTGCCAGAAAGCTCATCAATCACGAGAAAATAACCGCAGCAGAAGATCTTATTTTCAATCCCATTTGTATCAAAGATGTAGTTGAGTCCACTTCCCATCTCATCAATGTAAATGCTTCTGGCCTGTATAACCTTTGCGGCTTGGAATCTACAAGCTGGTTTGATTTAAGCAATCGTTTAGCTGAGGCTCTTGGCCTATCAAAAAAAAATATCACACCGATTTCAATAGATGACCTCAACTCTGATATTCCACGCGCCAAACACATTAATTTAATACCTCAAAAAATTTTAACAACATTCCCAAATTTTTCATTCACGACATTAAAGGAAGCTATTCAAGTAGTTTCTAAACAGTATGATAAACAAATCGCTCAAATATAAAATAAGGACCCCATATGGAATCTCTAGCAGCAGTTTTAGAACGAATAAATACCCCCTTACAACTTCGAAAACTTAAAATACCACCTCTTAAAAAGGGACAGGTATTAGTTAAAATTGCATATGCAGGTTTATGCCATACTCAACTGAATGAAATAGAAGGTAAGAAAGGAGAAGATAAATTTTTACCTCATACTCTTGGTCATGAGGCTTCAGGAACAGTTTTAGAGATTGGCGAAGGTGTAACCAAAGTAAAACCTGATGATCATGTAGTACTCTCTTGGCTAAAAGGCTCTGGACTAGATGTTCCTTCTTCTCAATATCTATTTGGTGAGCAAGTTATCAACTCAGGTGCAATTAGTACGTTCATGACACATGCGGTCATCTCGGAAAATAGAATTATTCCTATATCTAAAGATATCCCTTTAAGAGAAGCAGCGCTCTTAGGATGTGCGTTACCCACAGGCATGGGAGTAATTCTAAATACTCTTAATTTCAAGCCCGGAAAAACAATTGCCATTTTTGGGATTGGGGGTATTGGGATGAGCGCAGTATTGGGAGCAAATCTAATGCATGCTTCAGAAATTATTGCTGTGGATCTTTTTGATGATAAGCTTAAACTAGCTCAAGAGTTAGGAGCGACAACTACTATTAATGCATCAAAAGTAGATCCTCTAAGTGAAATTTTAAAAATAACACAAAATAAAGGTGTCGATTACTCAGTTGAAGCTGCTGGCAATAAAAAAGTAATGGAAACAGCCTTCAGAGCTGTAAAAAATCAAACAGGCCTTTGTGTTATTGCAGGGAATCTAAAACATGACGAAAAAATAGAAATTAACCCTTTTGATTTAATTTTAGGAAAAAGAATTATTGGAACTTGGGGTGGAGAGTCTTCTATTGACCACGACATCTCTTTCTACTCTTCATTAATATCTAAAAGCAAAATCAATTTAGCTCCTCTTATATCAGATGAATTTAAACTTGAAGATGTTATGTCAGCTATTCAGATGCTAAAAGAAGGCAAAATCATACGAGGCTTGATAAAGGTGAGTTAAAATGCATCTTAAAAAAAATAAAAAACAATTTTTATAAAATTCTTTGGCGCCCCTGTAATTATATTATATAGAGTTTCTTTATTGATAAAGGGGGCCTTCTTCAAGCATTTTTTTGTATGAAAAAATCTACGCAAGTTTGCATCAAGTCTTGTATCCCAAAATATGCATAATTTGTCCGTATTTCTCTTCAAATAGTTTTGTTGCTTCCTCATTAAAAGCCGTTTTCCAGTAACCTACCTTCTTAGGTCTATTTGAAAATGTAATACTTCCTCCCCAAATTCTAGGTAATCCTTCAGCAATTTCTTTATCAGTTCTATTAAATCCTAGGTGGTTACATATTTTTTTTATCGTTTTGATTTGAACTTTTTCACTACTACCACCAGCATTTGGACCAATTAAATCTTCAAATTTAACAAGTATTACATTCTTTGGAAGATTTTTATATAAGTTTACAGCCTCTTTAAACATTTGAAAGTGGCACATCACTTGTGCTCGAATATCAATTTCTCTAAAGTTGGCATTTGTTTTAAAATCCAACCTCGAGGCTTTAATGAAACTTTTTATTTTATTTTCATAACTAATGCCCATCCAATCTTGCAAATCCGAGTCATCAAAATTTTGTTTTATAACCCAGTTAATATAAGATAAAAGTTGATCTCTAGGATCTCTCACTAATAGCACAACTCTACCCGTCATCTCTTCATAAAATTTTGAAGATTCGTATTCTGCATAAACACCATTACTAATCACATCTTCAGGGTGAAATGGATTGTCCATTATCTTGATGTGATTAAATGAAACATCCAGACTTTCAGAATCTAAGTTAACCCATGAACTGGGATCCCCTGCATTGATGTCATACACAGAAAATATTTTCTTTATTAAGTATGACCCTGATTTTGGAATAGTATAGTATGCAACATTTTGAATAACAGTCATAATTCAGTCTCTATTTGTAAGATAATTATACCTAATAGGATATGCTTAAAAATAGTTCAAAACTATTTAAATTTAACTGAAGCCTTCAGATAAATAAAGTCCAGCAATTAACTAGTTTTTTGTTATACTTTTATTGGTCACGTTTAGGCTCCAATTTTTAAATAACGGCGGGTTTACTTTCAGCGATACACTTATCTTTTGTAAAAGTTTCTTTGCCAAGAAAACTTAAAAATTGATTAAATCACCAACAACTTATATCTCGGCGTTGTTGCTTTAATCAGATCTTAAGGCGACTCTTTCTGAAGTCAATTAATTTTTTTAATTTTGGAATTGAAGAGATCTATTCAAGGCGTGTAAACGAAACTCAATTTCGGCTTTTT
>Ga0075110_1000068_pt1 | contig 49527 bp, 101 predicted proteins | sample AntAceMetag02UK8_FD_69799 | JGI IMG/M metagenome (GOLD analysis project Ga0075110, IMG submission 69799) | Saline lake microbial communities from Ace Lake, Antarctica - Antarctic Ace Lake Metagenome 02UK8 | ecosystem: Environmental > Aquatic > Non-marine Saline and Alkaline > Saline | place... | reverse complement strand
TACGATACCCGGAGTGGTTCTCGCGTGGAGCATGCGCTTTCACACTTCGAAAACTTTCCAGAAGGTATCACATACAACTGGGAGAATCTCACGTACACGGTCCGGGATCCTCGCGACTTCGACAAGGGTGGAACCGGAGCGAGGACCGTCGACCTTCCTTTCTGCGATCGACAATCCTCGGACTGGACGCAGATCAAGCTTAAGCGCCTAGACCCGCGACGTGTTGTGCTGCAGTCCAGTTTTATGTCAGGCCGGTTCCGGGTCGTGTGGGAGATTGAGCCTGAACTTCTGAGTCAGATCCGTAGCGGAGTGATCTACCAAGTGAACGACACACCCCTCGAGGTGCTGGAAGCGATCTCGAAACAGCAGGATTACCGGTTTGAGGAGGGTGAGGTATTTCACATGAAGGCTCCGACTATCTCAGGCCTGTCCAACTTTGGATGGGGCGTACCCGAGGTTCTTGCGAACTATCGAAACCTTCACCGTCTGCAGGTGTATCGGCGAATCGACGAAGTGGTGGGTATGGACTACGTCTTACCTTTTCGACTCTTTACGCCGAACGTATCGGACGCCAACTGGAACACGCAGACGAACCGAACCGGGTTGAATGAATGGAAAGCGCACACGGATCAGATGATCAAGCAGCGTCGAGTGGATCCGTTCAAAATGTATGCGATGCCATTCCCGACCCAGATGATGGAGTTTGGAGCCGATGGACACCAGCTGGTATCAAAGGATAACGTCGCATGGCACACCGATCACCTTATGGATGGTATGGGTTACCCGGCGGAGCTTTTTCACGGTTCATTAGCGATCGAGCAGATGCCGGCAGCGCTTCGTATCTTCGAAAATACTTTTCAGTTTCTCCCGACGAACAACAACAACCTCCTCAAATGGTTCACTCTTAAGGTCAGGAATTACCTGGGCATGGGGGCGTTGAATCCAAGCATGGAGTCGCCACGCATGGCCGACGACATCGAGAAGCGACACGTGATGCTTCAGATGGTCGCCGGCGGTCAAGTCTCTAAGGAGACGGGCTTCAAAGGTTGGGGCATCAAAGATGCTGTGGAGGAGGCTCTCAAAGCTCAGCGCGAAGAGGCCGACATTCAACGAGGCACGGTGAAGATTCAGCAGGAACTGGAGCGAGAGCAGATGATCGGCTCTATGAACGACCACATCGCCCAAGGAGAAGGGGCGGCTGGAGGAGGTCCCGGCGGGGGCGGTGGTATGACGCCGCTGGATGTCATGGACCAGGCGGAGGCCAAGGCCGAGGAACTTCTCGCTATGCCTTATCAGGGGGAGCGGAGTAAAGCTCTCATGCAGCTCAAGCAGACCGACCCACAAATGCATGCGATGGTCAGCCAGAAATTGGAGGATCGTCGAAGCCAAGGAGAGTCGGCCGGAAGGCAGATGGTGGCTGAAGGTCAGATGTAAAATTAGTTGCTACGAGGACAAGCTCTCTACATAGTTCACCATGAGTCTAACTAAGTGGGCGTCCATCGCAGCTAATAATCTGAGGTCAATTCAGGAAGTAAAGCCTGATAAACCCAAGGCGGATACCGTAGGCGGTGTTCCCGATCAGACGCAACCAGCCAACGGCGGTAGGTTGCAGGACGACGACTGGTTCGAAGAGCCGGCTATCCCTAAGGGCATGCCGGAGAACGGATCCAACAACAAGAAGACCAATCCAGATGATCCTACGGGGACAGACAGATCGTTCACAAAACTCAACGGAAGCGGGATATCTGGATCCGGAACAGGCCACCAGCTCTCCTCCAAGAACAACTACCACGGTTAATCGAGATGCCGGATGGATTCGTACCCAGCCCTTTCCGACAGCCTCCAAGCTATTTTGAGGCAGCGAAAGCCCATGGCCTAAACACAGGCACGGCTTACGATAACATGGGTTACAACTTGGGAACCTGGATGCGCGATGGATTCCGGAACAGTCCCGTAGGGCAGACAGCAGGAAAAGCTTTCAACAAGACGTTCAGTCACCCGGCGAGTGGATTTTTCGGCGGCGCTATACCCGGGATGCTTCTCGGCGCCGGCGGTCAAGCACTGCTTAACTACTTTGGCACTCAGGCGCAGCATCGGAATCCCTGGCTAACAGGAGCGATGACCGGAGCTCTCGGAGGTGCGTTGGGTGGTAGTTTTGGAAATTCCAGACATCACTGGATGAGTAAGCGATCAGGAGCTTGGCGTACAGGCCCCGAGAATCCCTATGAGGAAATCTTTCAAGCGTTGCAAGGCGCGGAGATACCATTCGATATGAAGCAGCAGGCCTTTCAAGCGGTAGGTCAACTCAACCCTTCAGACGCCAACCAGCTTGCCCGGATGCTAGGTGGAACGTTCGGAGCTGCCGCTGGAGCCTTGATCGTCAGATTTTTGTCCGGGCGTGGGCTCATCCGTGCGGCGGCCGGCGCTATCGGAGGTGGTCTGCTGGGTTCTATGCTGGGCGGGGCGCTGGGCGGTTCTTTTGGAGGAAGCTCAAACACATTACCAGGATTCGCATTTTAGATATGAAAGCAGGAGAATACAGAGGTCAGTCTATCGCATTCGCGTTGGCTGGGGTAACGCAGCCAGAGGTGCTGAAGCAAGCATCAATAGCCGACACACTGGCGGGAGAGGATGCGCAACAGTTCCACCAAGCAACGTGCAAGTTCGTCAAGATGGCATACGAGAAAGCGGGTCGAGAGAATGATTTCGGTTGGGCGTTGTTTACGAAGCTTGCGTCCTCGCCGACTTGGGACCCAGCATACAATAGGTTCATGAAGGTCGCCTACCAAGCCCTCGGACGCTCCGCCTATCTCACGAAGGAGGCTGATGCGGCTGGACCCCTCGCAGTCCTAGGGTTAGCAGGGCAAGGAATGAAGATGGGACCCGAGCTGTTCCAGATGCTGGTCACTTCAGGTCTTTTGGCCGGCTCGTCGCTGGGCGCATTGCACTGGGGTATGAATCGACATGGCGAGCAGGATGTCCCGGAAGTGGAGAAGCTGGAGTCGAAGAAGGATAAATACAATGAGCTGACGGAGGACATCAACAGCAATCTCATGGCTAAAGGATTTCAATAAGCATGGCAAATGACAAAGAAGAAGCAGCCCGTATAGCTAAAGAGCTTGAAGGGCAGAAGCCACCGGAGATCGAATTGGTCTCGGGGTCACAGGCCGAGGATGGATCTGCTCGTGGTAAAAGCCACGACGTCCGCCTCAAGGAAATGGAGGAGAAGGAAGCGGCGGCGAACAAGCCGGCAGAGCTAGCACCACCCGAAGTCGTTCCTGACGCGGAGGACATACTCCAGTCCGCTGGCTACAAAGTCGGCGTACCTCAGGGTAAGAGCGCTGACGACGGCTGGTCGAGGACACCCACGGTCAAGACTCAGTATCGCGATCCGCGGTTCGCCTCGACGGTCAGTACAGGCCCCGACATCTACGAGCAATACAATATGTCCGACGACGGGCAGAAGAATAAGCTGAACGAACTGAAGAAGTTGGCGGCCAAGGAAGGAGCTCCCCAGGTAGACATCATGATGGAACAGCCTGAATTCTCACCAACTTTAGGGTCCTTCGTGGTATTCGTGATTTACAAAGAGGTATTTTACCGCAGCCTAATAGAGATCAAGTGATGGAAAAACGAGCGCTAACAGACACCGAGAAGCTGATGCTTCTGAAATTTCTCGTAGGAGGAGCCGCAGCAGGTGGCGCCGCCGGGTTGGCGACATCCTACGGTAACCAGATCAAGTCTCTCAAGGACGACGCAGACAAGGCGGTTGACGATCCTGTTATCGAGATCCCTTCAACCTACGGTTTGAAGCAGGCGAACATCGACGAAAATCCGAGCAAGCATGTAGATAAGAGCCCAGGCATCACAGCGCTGTCCTTATCACTCCCTGCAATTGGTATCCCGGCGCTTCTCTCCTATGCGGCAGCTCGTCGAGCTTACCAGCAGAACAAGAAGAAGGAGCTGGAAATCGAGTTGGCTAACTCCGAGGAAGCTTACTCGGAAGCGCTGGCGAAGTCGGCCGGCGACATGACAAACCCGAATGGGCGTCCGTATCTCACCCGAGAGATGTGGGGAGCCTTGGCTGGTGGTGTTGTGCCTCTTTCGGGGCTGGCGGCCGCCTTCATGACGAACAAGATTCTGGACAAGTCCTTCCCCATAGCTAAGCCGGCGAAGCGCCAGCAGAGGATTCGGATCCGCAGGCAGCCCGTCGAGCAGGAGATCGAGGACGCAAACGACTCCGAGACTGCAGAAGAGCCAGCGGCTCAGGATGCGACTCAGGAGAACGAAGTCCAAGACGAGACACTGGAGAAAGAAGCCTTTTACGAGTTGGAGCACAGCGATGCTGTTGAGTTTCTGGTGCGTACCGTCTTGGGTAATGAGAAGACGGCTGCTGTGAGTCAGCTCCCGGATCTCTTACTGAACGGGTCAGTCGACTATCAGAGGACAGCAAACACTTTCATGTTTCGCGGACCGGACGCCGGCTTCGCTCATGTGAAAAGCGCGTCACGCCGTAGTTGGGCAGACGAGCTTGATCGCGCTGCCGGCATCCACCTCATGACCAAGAGCGCAGCTCTCGGGCCGGCAGTCGCGCTATTAACGGCAGCCGAGTTCGCGGACTCACATCCGATGCTATGTTCCCAGGCGAGAGCGATCGATCCCCGGGTAGGTGAGCAACTCGTGAAGTTTGCAGCTCTGATGGGAGCTACTTCTCGGGTGGTGGATGTCGAGCAGTATCTCGGCGAGGAAGGTACTGGAGATTTCCAGAAAGCTGCAGCCTCGGTCGATGTGAACGTGTCCTTGGCGATGCTGTCTCAGATCTGTATGGAGAAGCGCTCCTTCGTTCAAGCTCCGGCAAAAATCAACCCGACTACAGCGACGATAGCCGGAGCCTTAGGGGGTCTGGGCGGTCCTGTACCTGCCGCTTTAGCCTCGGGTATCCACTCGGGCGTGTCCTCGGACTCTGTAGGTAGTGCGCTGGGTAGCGGACTGGCAAGCGGAGGTGGATCCCTCGCAGGTGCTGTTGCCGGGGGTTTGTTGGTAAGGCATCTCCTAAGCAAGACCGAGGTTGGTAGGGGTTTTGACGCGTCCGATCTAGCGCCGTTAGGTGGTGGTATTATCGGCTCTGCTATTGGCGGCGCCCTCGGAAGTCGATGGGCAGCAGGTAAGCATAACAGCAAGCAGGAAGAGCAGGACGAAAGACAGATGGCCGTCCTGCAGTCGCTGAATTCAGGCAATGCTAAGACGGCCAGCGGTGATGTTCCGACCCACGACGCGATTAACATCACGGTGAGTCGCAGCAGTCAAGCTGCGGAGACCGAGAACTCTAAGGGTGATGACCCAATCGAAGAAGCCACAGAGCAGGGAGACATCGTAGACGAGGCGATGAATGATCTGGCCGGCGTCGCCAAATAGAATTTATGGAAGAGCAAATCCCGCACAGGAGCGGGAAAGACTTCGAAGAGGACCTACTGAAACGAGGACGTTACCTCGAAAAGCAGAAGGTCCTGTGCCTGGGACGCTACGGCGTACAGGCAGTGATGGTTGGTGGTGAATGGAAACCCATCGATAGCTACCCTGATCTGGAGGGTGCTGTAGCGCCTAACGGTAGGCAGATTGTCATCGAGGCGAAAGCTTGGGGGCAACCAAGCTTTGACTTCTCAAACGAGAAGCATATCAAGGCACATCAGATAAAGCACCTGATGAAGCGGGCTCGATTCGGAGCTCTTTGCTTCGTGGTGCTACACTTCAATGCCCGGAAGCTGACAAAGCAAACACTCCCAGCGAGGACGTTTGCTGTGCCCGTGCATCCGGACCTCCCATTCTGGGAATCCTGGGCGCGCGGGGAAGTGAAAAGCACCAACTGGAATACGTTGGAGAACTACGACACGCCTGAACTGGCGTGGTCGACCTTAGGTGATCGAGGCACGCGCCTGTATCCTGAGATCGAGTCCCTGTTAGATTACCAATATGAAATTGATTGAAGAAATGGAGCCTTCGCTCCTCGTGCTACGCTATGCCGTAGCTAACCCCCAGGCGGTGCTACGCGTCACTGGGTATGTCTCCACCTCGACGAAAGAGGTGATTGACTATGACCTGAAAGCCATCACGCAAGAGGACTATCAGGAGCTCGCAAGTAAGTCGCTACAGAAGTTCAAACAGCACGACTACGAGATGCCTGACGTCGCTGATCAGGAAACCACAATCAAAGCCCTGGACGAGATCGGCAGCTCTTTACAGGCGAAGGCTACGAACGGTGGTGATTCCATGAACCGTCACGAGAGACTGTTCGCAGATAAGGTGGGTGGGATCTACTACAAGGATGAAGGGCAGAAGCTCGTCATCAAGCAGCTTGTCATCGTGAAGAAGACAGTCACCACCAAAGCGCCGGTAAATCCGCGCGCTCGAGGATCCAAGCCGAAAACACTGGTAAAAAATGCGATTCTGGCTCAACTTCCAATCAACGACTTCCTGGGGCGGATCGATCTGACCCCGGGTAAGTTCGAGAGAGTGGAAATTGTCACCTGATGGATCTTCGAGAAGCTGTAACCGAGAAATACCCCGACGTCCGCCCCCTTTGGCTTCCCTCCTTTGCGGATGTAGGTCTCGTGGGCGTGGCTGAAGATTACTCAGGGCAGGTGCCTTTGTATGACTGGGTAGCCGTAGCGCTACACCTCCTTGATCAGACCTCGCCTCGGGAAGTGTTTCGAAAGATCACACCCATGATGTTTCAGCAAGGTCCGGACCTGCCTGTGGTGATGTTACCGCCGGCAAAGACGATCTTCTGGGAGCGGGTGACATCCGGACGGATGATGGCCTGGGAGATGATGCATGCGTGTATCGCCGGGCAGGGCTTCCGAGGTTACAGGAATCCCCCATTCATAGTCTATGAGTGGGACGCGGTGATTGCGAAGCTGACGGAGACTGTGAAAGACAGCCAATCAAAAGGTACAACTGACCAAGTCATTCTATCGATCGACTACTACGAGAAAAACATGAAACCAGCAAATGCCGGCGGGGGCACTCCCGTCTATTGGAAGAAATTATGAGCAAAGCAATGTTTATCGCCTTCGAAGGGCCGGACGGCGTGGGGAAGACCTCCACCATGAAGGGCGTGGCCCAAGAGCTACGGAAGCGCGGCTACAAAGAGCAGGACATCGTGGTTATTCGCGACCCTGGAGCCTCGCAGTTGGGTGAAGCGCTCCGTCCGGTGCTAAAGGGCGGTAAGATACCAATGACGGCGACGGCGCAGTTACTGCTATTCTTGTCGTGCCGAGCCCAGATGGCGGAAGAGACAATCATCCCGGCATTACAAGCTGGGAAGGCTGTCCTCTGCGATCGCTACACAATGTCAACCATCGTCTACCAAGTGCTGGCGCGCCGCAACAAGTGGGCTGAATACAGGAAGCTGATCGAGATCACCGAGGCCGTGATACCCAGCGTCTACGTGGTCCTCACAGCCGACTACGAAGTCTTGAGGAAGCGCCGGCTATCATCCCGGTGGGATGAATACTTCACACCGCGGGAGACCGTGATGGATATCGTCGCAGCTGCCCGGGCGGGTGATGCTAATCTCCTGAAGACTATTCTCGGCGATGATGAGGATTACATTAAGGAGCTGCTGGCGCATGCCAAGGTTAATGGGGTCGAGACCGCTTTAGCGAAGTTGGATAAGAAACCAACACCGATGAACCTACGGTATATTCAAGCTCATATTAGGTGCGACGACAATGGAGCACTGAATATCTTCACCCAGTGGAGGGTAATCAAAACAGGCCAAGAGGATGAGGCAGTCGACATAGTGAGCCAAGAGCGGTTCGACGACGACACATTCCAGAAGGCTATACACACGGGCTACGGGAACGCACTCAGCCTCGTCCAAGGTAACGAGCCGGTAATCCGCGAGGATACGACCAACATGACTCCGGAGGAGGTCGTGCAGAGCGTGACCCAAACCATAATGGAGCTCCTTAAACCAGGACATGCGTGAGCGATTCAAGCAGTGGCGGGCGTCCCGGGCGACCGAGAAGCGCCTGCGTCGCGCCAACAAAGCCTTAGAGGACGACGGTCCGTTCTTCGCCCAAGCGATTCAGAAGCAGGTGGTGGTCATGGACTTTAACGCTCACGCCGAGCAGTTCACTTGGCTGAAGTTGGTGCGACGAGCCTGCCTCGGGTTTGCGAAGCAGGGGCATGCGATCGACTTCTTTGAGACGACCAAGAACGCTCAGTTCGGGAAGCGACATCTCAAATACGTCGTGCTGTTCCTAACCCGGATGGGCCTCGAGGGGTCGATCCTGGATCAGGAAGAGGCCGAGAGCTACGCGGATGGTGTGGACGCTTGCGATGAGGATCTTTGGCTGGGTAAACCCAGGGATTGGTCTGGATCAGAGATCCGAACGGATCTGAAGGGACACTTCGACCAAGCACGCCGAGACAGGAAGGCGCGGCTTGAGAACGTCTACCGAGAATGACGTCGTGCTCGAGAACCTCCACTTCGAGAAGTTGATTCAGAACTACGGTAAGAGGAAGGGCGCGGTGCTTTACTGTGATCCGCCTTACCACGGGTTTGAACGCTACTACTCCAGGAAGTTCGATCGAGACGAGCATGCGAAATTGGCAGAGCTGCTTGTCAGCGTGCCGGCTGCGGCGGTCGTCTCCTACTACGAGTTCGACACGATGGCAGACCTCTACCCGGCGGAGCTGTGGAAGAAGGTGAAATTCGAGGCGACGAAGAACCGCCGAGACAACAGCAGCGCGGCTGCAGAAGAAGTATTACTAATCAAGAAATGAACTATGGCTTACGTTTGGCAGGATAATGAAATGGCCTTCGGGCTAGGTGATGAACGGAACATTCGAAGACGCTTATGAACATTGAAGAACTAGCCACGCTTGTGGCCGACGATGAGCTGGACGATCTGGTGATCGACCTGGCGATGCACGACGCCTCGGAAATCAACAACGAGGGACCTGAGGGGCAACTAACCTACGCATGCAGGCGGGGTGTCGAAATGCAGGAGTTGATTGATAAAGTGTGCGCCGAATGGGTAGTTTCCGAACGCAACGTGTTCGATAGCCTTCCCCAGTGCGGGCCACCTGAGTTCCCGGAAGCGCGCCTGGAGACTGATGTCATGGATAATCAGGGCTTCCAGCTCTTCTGGCATGCAGTGGTTGGAACCACCGTAGAAGGCGGGGTTTACTACCTCCCCGCAGACGATTGCGATGAGCCGAGACTGCTCGAATTGCTGGAGGCCCTGAATCAGGGTCTTCGCAAGGCGAAGAAGCTTGCAACAAACCCGAAGACGGGTCAAAAGTATATCCCAGTTTGGATCCATGAAGAGCGACAAGATCAATATAAGAATCCTGGTCAATGATCGTCTGGAGACGGTTCCGGCCGTACCGATAATTGTCGGAGACACGAGCAAGGCGATGGGTGACCCCTTCACTGGGGTAGTGCTTGGCGCCGTGCAGTTTGCTGAAAGGAAGTGGAAGCTCTACGACATGGTCACAGGGCACTGCTTCCACAACCAGCGGAAGACCTACAGATCCCCTAAGCAGGGGCTCAAAGCCGTGGAGAAGGACGTTCTGACGGCCAAGTTCAAAGAGGGGATGACCCTCAAGGAAATAGCAGAGAAGGCGTGGCTGTTCTCCTGGTATGGCGGTCTACCACTCTTGAGCAACAAGATCGCACCTCACCTCCCGGCGCATATCGTGTTCGGTGAGGACTGGAATCGAGCATGAAGAAAGCCGACCTCAAACGCTACGCCAACGGTATCTGGATCAAAACACCGATCGACCCCCAATTTATGAGCTTCAAGGCGCGCGTGTTTGGGGAAGGTATCGACGAGGGACTGAATGGTGAGCGTAATGACCCGCGTGTGCGGAACTACCTCGCCAAGGACATCTTGATAGACCCCAAGCACGTGGATCCGGAGACTGATATCCGAGAGGGCGTGCAATGGCTGGAGCTCCGGTTCCACGCTCGGGAGTTTGCCGAGGAGTGGGATGTCCTGCCGATCTACACCTTCTTGGTATCTCACCTGGAAGGGGCAGGTTTGACCTTTCCCACAGCGCACGACAACTTCTGCGATCGTCAGGAATACATGGTCCGGACCTACCGGGATCAGTGGGTGGCGCAGCGGTTCCGCGAATACAACTTGAACAAGCTCCAGGAAGGTCTCAAAGAATTGGACTGGCCTGAGGCTGCAGACTTCGTTAAGATGGTGATCGCCATGGAGAAGTTCGAGTGGCCCACGGAAGAACAGTATCAGGAGGTATTCAATGAGTGAAGCAGAGCAAGATGAAAAGGACGATATCCTGGCGGCTATTAGTGAAGGGATATTGGACATCGAAGCCGAGTATTGTCCGGTGCTCGTGTTGAAGCCTGCGGGGGACAAGGTTCATGTGATAATCGATGGGGAGTTACATCGGATCGTAGATGCGGCCGACGTAAACAAGAAGCCGATACACGAGCTGATGAAACCTCTAGGCATTCCCTCGTCAGCGGTGGAGGTTCGCCCTTCAGACAAGGCTAAGCGCGTAGGCGTGCTGCTGCCCCCGCACATCACTTGCCTCCCCTACCGATCGCTTTGGCGTGTCGGAGGGAAGGCTCGAGACTGCTACCTAGTGAAGCGTTATCTTCCAACCAAGGGCGCGATCGAGCGTACCAAATTCTCATGGATCGATGGCGTGGTTACAACCCACACATCGCTGATGGAGCTCCGAGCCTGGATGAAGGGCGTGAGAAAGGGACGTATCCTACCGTTCAAACCTGACGAGAAAGAGTCAGAAATCCTAATCACAGAACTCACACGACATGACGCCCAACGGTTTGCGAACAAAGGATGAGCCCTACAAGATAGGATTTGAGCTCGTTTTAAAAGACGAGAATGCGATCACTATTAGGAATGAGAAGGCACTCAAGCTGGAATGGATCGATCCCAAAGATCCGAGAAGCCGACAAGGAGTTCGGAAGCCCATCACGAAGGCAGAGCGCAAGAAGCGCACACGTAAGAAAGCCCTGGCCCGCAAGAGCCGGCGGAAAAATAGATGAATAAGAAGAATCGAAAAATCGTAGAAGATGGCTTCCGTAACTGGATGTCCGAGCGAAAGTTCATGAAAGCTTCAATATGGGAGTATGAGAATGAAGACACCTGGATCATCAACTCGTATTTCGGCCCGGTCTGGGTGAAATTTGTCCCGGCGAAGGATCACCGGGACGGCTACACGCTGTTCTGTCAGCTGATGCTCTTTCCCTCGAACCACCCGAATGGAATCAAGCCTTGGTATCAGTTCGATCATTGGAAGCAGAACTGCCATCTCGAGAACCATCCGGTCGGTGATTTAGTATTAGCGGCTCTGCGATATCACGTCATGAAGTTTTTCTCCTTTCACAAGGGGAAGCCTGATGATGCGGAGATTGCAGATCTAATGCTGAGAAAGTCAGCAGTCAGCCACTGCTACGCACATAAGTTCGTGGATTATAAAGATTATTATGAAGAGAAACTTGAGCTGGTGGAAGCGACTACAGAGGCGGCTACAGCCTAAGGAGTGGCGCGTCGAATACCCGGATGGTAAGCAGTCTCAGCGAATGACGCGCAGCGAAGCTAGAGCACGAGCCAAGGCCTCTAAAGGTGAGGTGATGCTAGATCCCGCTGGAAAGCAGGTGGACTGGCATCCTAACTGGGAGGAGAAGGCAGTGGAAGAGCCGGACGAGGCAGGCATTTGGTTATGGCGGCTGTTCACCGATCTGCACTGGCAGCGAGTGGATGTGACCTACATCGACGGGACTGACATCCTGGAGTGTCCGCGACTGAGTATGTCAGCCCTTGACGACTCCTGGAAAGGGATGTGGCTGAGAGAATCTGACACAAAAAGTGGGCAGTAATTGTGTCAAATTATGAGTCGATCAATAAATAACACACCAGAAGTTCAGGCCCTGCTTGATGCTAGGGCGCCAGTTTGCTGCGGAATTTCCGGCGGAAAAGACAGCCACGCCGTCGCCTGGGCGTTGTCCCAGGAGCTCAAGGACTACGAAGGACCGAAGATCCTGATCCATAGCGATCTTGGATCCGTAGAGTGGGAAGACTCCCACCCAGCATGCCAGCGCATCGCAGACAAGATCGGCTGGGAGCTGATCACCTGCTCGAGGAGAGCCGGAGGCATGATGCATCGGTGGAATGCCCGGTGGGCTTCGTCTATCAGGCGCTACATCGAGATGGAGACGGTGGTCGTCGTGCTGCCGTGGTCTACACCCGCTATGAGGTTCTGCACGTCGGAGCTGAAGGTCGGCCCGATCACGTCGGCTCTCAAGAAGCGGTTCGGTCGCGTACCGATGATCAACGTCACGGGCGTACGGGGCGAAGAGAGCAGTGCGAGAGCCAAGCAACCGATCGTCTCGGTCGAGAAGAAGCTACCGCCCGGGTCACTGAACTGGCGTCCTATCCATCACTGGCTTATCCAGGATGTGTGGGACGCGATCAAGGACTCAGGTGTGACAGCTCATGAAGCCTACTCCCGGTTCGGGTCGTCGCGCGTATCGTGTCGGTTCTGCATTCTCGCCAATGAGGCGGATCTGCGAGCCAGCTTGGTAGATCCCGCAGCGCAGGCCATCTACACGGAGATGTGTGATCTCGAGCTGAAGAGCGGCTTCGCGTTTCAGGGCAGTCGATGGCTCACGTCACTGGGAATCGATCTGATACCCGACGGCGCTATACGCCTGGAGAATGCCAAGCAACTGCAGACAATGCGGACAGAGGCCCAAGCATGGCTGCCGAAGCATCTGCAGTTCACACGAGGCTGGCCTCACTGCGTCCCGACGGAAGAAGAGACGGAGAAGCTAGCAACGATGCGGCGGAAAGTCGGCCACCTCTACGGGTGGGATGTGAAATACACCACCGGTAAAGAAGTGCGAGAGCGCTACCAGAAGCTGATGGAGATCAAAGCAGCGAAGGACAAAGCGAAGAAATGAGCGACGACATATTACCCGGCGACTTGATCTCCTGTAAGAAGACTGGCGATTACATAAACAAGTCTGCGAGGTGCAGAAGATGCTGAGCAGAAAATCAAATGATCACAGAGATTACGCACCAACACTTCTGCAACCTGGGAGCGCTCTGCAATCCCGGTTGCTTCACCACATCCAACCCTCGAGGCGGGCTCCGGTATCACTACCGAGGCAACCTGTCTTCTGCGTGCTGGATGGGGTATCGATTACAAAATTCTTATGGAAAACCCAGATTGGTACAAAAACATGGTGAGCCGGCTTGCAAAGCCTGGTTCTGCAATCCTCGGCTCTTTATCGACCGAGAAAATGATCCTTCTCCGTCACACGGTGAAGCTCTTGATCCTGGCAGGCATCATCCTCGATGAGGTGAAGCGCCGGGTCATCTACAACAAACCGCCGAAGGAGGGTCTGGAGGATCGTCTCCCCAAGGCCCAGGCAGACATCCAAACGACTCTCGGAGACCTGGCGCGAGCCGTAAGGGTCTATGAGAAGAAGGAGGACCTTCTACCCGTCGACGTGCTCGACGCGGAAACCGAGGCGTTCTTCGATCGGACCGCCCCGACAGACATGTACATCCTCCACATGGCCGTCGGTGTGACGGGTGAGGGCTGTGAGATGCTTGAGGCATCCTACGCGCAGATGTTCGAGTTCAAGGATCTCGATGTTGACAACTACCAAGAGGAGCACGGCGATGTCGAGTTCTACCTGGAAGGCAGCCGACAGGCGCTGCTCTTCGACCGTGAGGACTCGTTGAAGCACAACGAGGACAAGCTCGATACTGGAGCGGCCGCCCGTTACAAGGAAGGCACCTACTCAGACGACGACGCGACTGCGCGCCGGGACAAGGATGATGAGTCAGGTAGTTAGCCTCGAGCTTACGCCCGTCTGTCGGAATGCGGATGATCCCACGTGGTCTGAACCATTCCTACAGGCGGTGCAGTGGGCTTTTGAGAATCAGCATGAGATCTTGGCGGATGCGCGCCGAGTCTGCCACCGCGACTTTTGCGAATCACTGTTGTCGCAGTGGCCCGAAGAGGATGAGATTCCCGGCATAGTTGCGGCAGTAGCTAGGTTATGTCAGGTTTCGATCAAAGTGGCCTGGGAGGACGGAGTTCTCGAAGGAGTCTTTGAAGACGAGCTTCAACTGCTTTTAGCATTTGGACGTATTATCACAGAACGAGCTGCAAAAGGCAGGTTACTCGTATCAACTAAAGTAAGTCATTTCACAGAAAACGATGGAAGATAGCGGAACAACAATATCAGGAAGATTCAAGTCAAGAAAGACGACTTACGTATTCGGAGCCGAAACTAATGAAATTGAGGTGTTCGGTGATTTGGTAAGAATCACAACAAGCCACGAGAGTGCTGGTGTTTCTCGCGCTCTCGCTTGGAGGATGGACTTCGCGATCGAGGTTGCGCTGGCTATCCTCAAGGGGATGGGCCGCGAGGCGCTCATGCATGCAATCCAGTCGCTGCAGGACTTCCATCCCAGTGAGTTCTCTGGGCCAGGCGAGCCGGCAAAGCCCCCACATCCGTCGAAGGGCGTGGTGGCAGGGCTGCTCGACCACCTGGATATACAGGGGAGCGCACACCTAGGAGAGGGGATACCGCTCGACGAGGTGGGGGCTCCAGAGGAGTTGATCAGCATCCCGATCGAGCACGTGCATGTCCCGGTACCCGGATCAGTAGACGTCGCCTTCGTTGATTACTCGCAGGAGTATCGTGAAGGCTACAAGATGGGCCGGGACCACTGGGAGATGAGCACGCTGAATGACATCCTATCGCTTGAAGGAACGAGCATCACCCAAGATCATCGCCGAGGTTTTCATGCGGCTGTGCTCGCTCGGAAGGGTGGTGAGGTGCAGCAGCCCGAGCGCATCCCCTCCGGTTATGAGGAGGGAAAGCGCATCGGACAGTTGCCGATGTTCTCCTCAGTGGATGACTGGATCAAGCATTCGGGTATCCGTGTCGGTGATCATTTCCGTAAGGGATTCGATGAGGGGCTGCGGCTCCGCAGGACAGGGCCGGTCGAGGATAAAGGCGCACGCAGAGAAGACGGCCCTTACCGGGACATCGCTCGGACGTTCGCCAACTTCTTCATCGCCTACCCTGAGTGGCAGCTGGTGAAGCTGGTTGACGGACTGGAGCTCCTGGACTGGGAGCCCGAACCTTACCCCCGGCTGGATCTGCTGATGTACCGGGCTATCGCGATCAAGCGAGAGGAGCGCGATGATTTCCGCAGGCGTGTAAGCGTGGCGGACGGCATCGAACCTACCCCGAAGCCTGCGGGGCAAACCGCAGGTAGAACCCGAAGGATCCTAGACGGAGTAAGCACTGCAGCCCTCCAACACCTGCGGGATTCTGAAGATTTAGGAGAGCTGCTGCGCTCCGAAATGGAAAGACGGCAAACAGAAGATAAATCCCAATGAGTGATATCACCAAAGAAAAACTGAGACAGGTCCAAAATGGCCTGCGTGATGCTGTGAAAGCAGTAGGAGAAGAAGCGGGCGTAGACATCAAGTTTGGTCGAGGCAGCTACGGACACACCGGCAAGCTGACGCTCGAGATCAACAACGTCGGAACTGACGGTCGGCCGGCGACCCCGGAGTCCAAAGCCTTCTCACTCTACTGTGACGAGGCCGGGTTGGAAGCTGTAGACCTGTGGGGGACATTCCGCCAGGGTCGACAGAAGTTCCAGCTCACCGGCTACAACGTCAAAGCGCCGAAGTATCCATTCCAGGCGAGAGGTCTGGTTGATGGGAAGGACTACAAGTTTACCGCCGACATGCTACGTCGCGCGGTGATTGAGCGGGAAGCCGCCCCAGTTGCTGAGTAAGCGACGCACAAACAAGGAGGGTGGGGGTCTTCGGGCTCTCACCCTTTTATTGTATCACACGATAACTTTTATGGACAAAGCAGACTTACGATACCTGAAGCTCGCGTCGGGACCTATCCTGACCGAGGAGATACCAGACGACTGGTTCGAGATGCACGACTCTACCCGGGAGACCTGGCTGGAGAAGCACGCGTTCCGTCCCTACGAGGGCTGGGCGCCGAAAGACATCTTTGACGTGCTCGAGGCGCATGCCCAGCACCTGAAGCGAGAGATGGGCGAACCACGGGAGGAGATCAACAATTTCCTGTATCTCAAGATCGCGGCAACGGAGTATCTCAACGAGGCACTCCCCGAAGATTGGCAGAAGCTGTCAGAGGAAGCCTGGTTGGACTTCGTGAAGGCGCACAGAGTGTGGCCCTACATGGAACTGTCATCTGGTACGATACTCGACCGGATCCATCACTTGGCGGATATCCTCCACAGGGAGGTAGGCCCGGACATCCAAGGATACAAGGCAATGAGTGCTCGGCGCGAGCGCGTGATGTGCTACCTCGATGCGCCGCTCCCTCGGGACTGGAATGAACTGGACTACCACTACAAAGAGCAATTCATCCTGCATAACATCCGGGATGAGTTCGGATCGCTGGATTGGCACTGGGAGACGGTCGTCCAGATGATCACCCGCCACGCCGATCTCCTGGAGAACTGGGGAGTAACCGGAGCAGGCTGCGCAGATGGAGACTGAATCATTCTTCGCAGCCCTGTTGATGGGACACATCATCGGTGACTATCTTCTCCAACCCAAGAAGTGGGCTCAGGTGAAGTATCGTCCCGGTGTGACCAACGGTTGGTATTGTGCGCTGCACTGCGTGGTCTACGCCACGGCTGTGACGCTGACTACCTTCCCTTGGGTCGAGTTAGACCTGGTAGGTCCTTGGTGGGCCTTCATCTTCGTCACTCACTACCTGGTGGATCGTCACTCGTTGGCAGACCACTGGCTGAGGCTGATAAAGGGAAGACACTTCAGGGGATACAGTAACGGACACTCCAGTGGGAGAACCATGGCCCTCGAGGGAGGGTTCTACGCCGTGGTCTACACGATCGTGGACAACGGCATACACCTGTTGGTGAGCTACTACGGAGTCAAGCTATTCACCGGCCCCTCAATATTCGAACTATGAGAACACCACCAAGCAAACTTGAGCAGGACGTAGAAGCCCTGTGTAAGGAAGAAGGATACGAGATGCTGACCACCTCACAGTGGAAGGCGAGAAGCGAACCTCACCCCTATCCGGAGATCAGTATCAATCTCCGTGTGAGAACACACCGAGTCATCCCCTGTCAACCGGGCTTCATCGGCATGCCCATGTGCTGGGTAGACGCTGGCACAGCCAGTCAGTTCAGCGGGGACTTCCCCATGACAGCTGTAGACGTGATCCCTCCACCCACCATAACAGGATCAGAGGGATTAGCCTATGTAGGGGCGAGAATGAAAAGACTCATGACCTTCGCAGCAGGAGAGAGGCGTAGCAGGCGCATAGTGAACGCCTACGCTTATCCTCACTTCACGGAGGATAATGAGTCCAGACTGACACTCATGGCCCTTTACGTGGGCTACGAGAGCACTGTTCAGGTCGTGAGAGAGGTCTTTGTGCCGTAGTCCGGTCCTGTAGATGAGGTAAACAGGACACAACCGGTCCTGTCGGGCTTGTGTAATCAGTTGTAGATCAACAAGTTGCCGATATCGATAATTACCATAAAACGGTAATGTCCTCACTTTACGCTATGAGCGTCAACAAGTTATAGAGAAAAGGGGCGCGAGTTGAGAATTTGGTCGAAGGTCCGGGAGAGCGATGATATTTTACTATCGTCCTCCCGGCCTCTCCAATGGCCACGCGAACCCGTGCGTATGAGCTACCCCTATACGAAGAGTGAGGCCAACTCACCGAGACACCCCGTTTGGGAGAACGAACCCTAGCTTCAGAGATACCCCAGCACCCTGAATGAATCCCCTTTCGAGGAGACACCCCAATCCAACGAACGAACCCAGCCGGCAGAGACACCCCACCTAGCAGCGTGAACCAAAGAGTGCGAGAGCCACCCCCAAGTAATTGAGTGAATCCCTTTCGAGGAGACACCCCAATCCAACGACTGAGCCTCAAAACGAGAGATACCCCAGCCAGCCGAACGAACCCAGACCCCGGAGATACCCCGCGTTGGAAAGTGAACCCAGCCCCCAGAGATACCCCAAGCTCATGAATGAGCCCAACTATTTGAAATTATGACAGACCAACCGTTTACAGACGAACAGCTCGACGCCTCGCGTCTTCTCAGCAAGGATCTACTCCTCGCTGCAGATCAGATGAGCCTGGACACCGCCAGGTTCATGATCGCCACCTATTACCTCCATCAGAAGGAGCGTATCGCGAAATCAGCACAGATACGCGAGTGTAAGACACGCGGCGAACCAACCGCTATCCTGGAGCACTTCATGGCTGGCGAGGCCCTGCTTGAGAGTCAAGCCGGGAAAGCGTTGCTGCGATTCGCCCGGAAGAGTTCGGCCGGACGCTGGGCCTTGGAGCAGAAGGGAGTTGGAGGTGTGATTACGGCCGGCCTCATATCGATGATCGACATGGACATCGCAGTGTCGCCCTCGCATATGATCTCTCACGCGGGACTCAACCCTCAGCAGAAGTGGGAGAAGGGACAGAAACGCCCATTCAATGCGGACTTGAAGACGCTCGCAGTCTACAAGCTGGGAGAGTGCCTCGTCAAAGTCCAGAACCGAGAAGGGGCCTTCTACGGGAAGCTCTTCAAAGAGTTCAAAGCTCAGGAGCTGCAGCGGAATGACGCGGGCGATCACATCACAACTGCCCGGAAAGACGCGAACCTGGAGAAGAAAGACAAAAAGGGCAAGAGTCAGATCGGCTTGTATGGGCGGAGCACCGATGCCTGGCCCTGGGTGAATGGATGCTACCAAGCAGGAGCGTCGACAGAGCTGGCGAATATCAGCAAGCTACCTTTACCGGAAGAGATCATGGATCTGGAAGGTAAGGAGTTCACCACGGAGAAGCGACGCTGGCAGGAGGCTCAGCGGGTCGAGGCTTTGAATAGGCTGAAAGGCGAGCCAGGCAGCGGTCAACCGATGCTGCCGCCATCTCAGGTGCATGGTCGAGCACGACGACGCGCCGTGAAGATCTTCCTCCAGCACTTCTGGGAGGAGCTCTATGTCGAGAAGTATGCCAAACAACCACCAGAGCCCTACGTGTTCGCGCACCTGGGTCACGTGCACAAGATCGAACGCCCCAATCCAACCCTCAGTTAGATGTTCGAATTCGACGACAACCTCGACGATGAGGAAGAGATTGAACGCTTCATAGAGGTTCACGGGACGAACAAGGGCCGCAGTCTGGCCAACGCCCTGGGCTTCCAGGGAGAAGGCGCTCATGCCGCAGCCAATGCGCTGTCGGGATACGCCTGGAACAGACGGACTGCCATGCGGTGCCGTAAGCGCGGGCAGATAGAGACCGCGATCAAATACGAAGACATCTGCGATCGCATTTACAAGGAGGATATCAATGGCAAAATTAAATGTTGGTAAATGAGTGAGAGCAAAGAAAAGAAACCTCCGGTGACCATCACTGGAGTCCACAAGAGCGAGACGCCGGCAGCCATATTCTTGGATCTGGCTATCGACAACGGGACGCCGGGCTATGTCGAAGGCACCTGGATCCCAAAGAGTCTGATCAGCGATGAGCATCGCTGCAAGGAGGGGGTCATCAAGAAAGTGACGGTCACCATCCCGGCGTGGCTGGCTGAGAAGAACAAACTGATCGCCGACGGGGTAGCTGAGACGGTGGGTGTTCACACGCCCGAGCTGCCTCCCAACGCACAGAAAGCAATAAAGCCGTCACTGGAAGCGCCCAAGTTCGAGCTGGGCGAGAAGCCGACACGCGGGCGAGAGCACCGCATGGGGATCAAGGAGGCGCTCGATATTCTCGACATCGCCGACTACTACCCTCGCATCTACGGAAGCAACTCCCATGGAGAGCTGACGCACCTGGAGGACTATGTCATCATAGCCGAGGCGATCGGGCAGGACGCTGAGTGGTTTCGCCCTTGGTTCCGCTCGACAGTAGCCCTGGCGGAAGCACGCTGGGATCGACCGGAGTCGGTCTTTCAACACATCGCACGTCTCCTGAAGGAGTATGCGCGAGTCAACAAAGAGACATCATGAACATACCAGCAGGCATCAAGCCAAGCACCATGACGCCTAGCAACGTCGACAACATAATCGAGCGGGTAGGCCGGAACTACCCGGAGTTCGCGGAGTTCGCGAAGGTGACCTACCATCTACCGGATTACGCGGGTGGGTGGAAAGACTACCTGAGAAGGCACGCGATGCATATCACCGCGGCAGAGGTGTCGCTGACGGGTATGGCGAATCCGGAAATACCCATGACCGACAACAAGCTGTGGTCGCACGGGATGAAGCTGGTCGCCAGCTACGCCTCGACCGTCAACGCATTCCCCTTCTATGTGGTATCTCCCACTTTGTGGGAAGCGCTTGAAGCGACGGATCTAGGTGATGAGTTCGAGATCTTCTCATTTAACCCGGGCTTACCGACGATCGACTTCATCGTTCCGAGGATACCAGGTAATGCGTTCTGTGAGGCTGTCTACTCCTTACGGTTTATGCGGCTGACGCAGAAGGAGGTTATGGCCTACACGGAGGGTGAGGAATCATTCCTTCTGGAAGGGGATGACATCTACGTAGGTGCTGAGGTGACTTATCGCGACTACGATCGTCCACCAACCGGTACGGCGACTCTGCAGTCATACGATGACGACACGCTCGGAGCCCTGCTGGATGACCGCAAGGACACGGAGTATCTCAAGGAAGGTTCACGACTCGCCTTCCAGTTGGCTCATCTACTGACCGAGAGGAAAGAGCTCACCACCAACCAAACCACGACGCGAAAGGCGAAGCGGGGTAAGAAGGAGCTCAGGACGCCCAGAATTCTGGGATCCGGCTACTCCATCGGGGGGTACAGCAAGTCTTCCGGGGTCAATACCGATCCGGACTACCACACGCGGCTACATCGCAGACGCGGGCACTATCGATCACAACCCCACGGACCTGGTAGGAGTCTTCGGAGAGCGATCTGGGTAGAGCCCTGCTGGGTGGGCGGAAAGGAGACAGCATAATGACGCACCCCAACATGAAGGACCGGGCGCTGCAGCGAAAAGAAGACGAAGAATCAACACATAATTATGTTCAAGCTAATACTGCTATCAAGCGCTGAGGCGCTCTGCGACGTCATCAAGGAAGGCTGGACGCCGATCGGTAATTACATCGAGAGGCTTGGCGAGGAAGAAGCGAAAGAGCTGAGCGCGAAGCTGAGCGTCGGGGGCTTCGTCGAGAAGGAGACCCGCGAGGAAGGCGTGATGAAGGCGGCCATCCAACCCTATCTGACACCGCGTTGGGAGATCACCGACTTAGCGGTCGCGACCTTCACTCGGGCGACGGGACAGCAAGTGCTCCATCTACTCCTCCGGACCACTGGAGAGGACCGTCCGGTCAATCCTGCTAAGGACGAGGGGAAGGCTTTGATGCAGGGAGAAGACTTCCTGTTTTCTTGTCGCGATGATGATCGTCACGGTAAAGTGCGTTTGCTCCTTTGGGAGTGGGACGATGTAAACGTCAAGTGGATGGATGCGGACGGACATCAACCCCACTTGAAGGTCGTCGAGGAGACGGCAGATACTCACACCTACGCACTGCACGAGTCTTACAAGTCCTGGGCTGAGTTGATGGTGCGTGTGGAGAAGAACTGCTAGCTAAAAAAAATGAGCACAATTAAAGGATTAGAGGCGACAATCGCCGAGGCTGCTGAAAAGCAGGCTAAAAAAGAATGGGACGAGTTCGAGCAGCTCGCCGCCACGTGGCACACACAGCATGACGCGGATGGCCGCACATTGCGAAAGAACCCATCAAGCTATTACGGGGCAGGGCGGGTTCCTGCGTGTAGGCTGGACATCAACACGTTCGATGAAATCGCAGAGGACCTGAAGTCCACACTGTTGGCTTACTCCGCCGCCTGGCAAAAGGCGCGGGTGCAGGTCCTCATTAAGCGTAAGTCCGAGAAGATACTGCAGCAGTTCGCCCTCCTCGAAGAAGATGAATAAGCAGTCGCCCAGGATAACGTGCAGGCCCTAAAGAAGCGTTTGTTATTGAACAGCGCATGAGAATGGAGATGATTCTCAAACACACAAAGAAATATGAAAAGACGAACAATGATTAAAGGATCTGCTGCGGCAGTCATCACCAGCGCACTAGCGAGTGAATTGCAGGCAACCGCACCGGAAGCTGCGGTGCAGGTCGTAGACGACTACGTGGATGTGCCGAAATACCCAGACCTCTACGTGGAATACGCACAGGCTGGGGAAGGTAAGACGACGCGGTTGGTCACAGAGGCCACGCGCTGGGCGTGTGAGACCGGCGGGATCGCGGTCATCTTCTCTCCTGAGGCTCGTACTTGTGATATAAGAGAGATCCAGCAGCGGGTCATCAACTCACCGAAGAACGTCGGCGGTTTGAGATATCTCAATGATTGGAGTCTTGGTGGGTCGCTGTATGTATTCACCGGGATGGACAATCGCAAACTGATCAAGGAATATGCCGAGGCTTACGATCAGGCCTACGTGGTCGGAGAGATCAGCGGAGAGGAGCCTGTGCGGTTCTTCTTCGACAACTGGGATTTGTGCGAGGTTCCACCGTTGTTCTACTCGGACGGCTACTACACAGCCACCCTGGGACATCCGACACAAGTACCTGACGGACTGATGATCCAAGGCATGGCGAGGAACCATCCTGAGTTTCGCGACAAGCTGGCGGCCCATGCCGAACACGTGCATATCCGCAAGCGCGTACCGCAGACGCTTGAGCGGATCGCCATCAACATCTCCTGATATGCCTTACATGACGATCATGCGAGGAGTAGACGGACTCTGGCACAGCCGACCTCACTACCTGGAGGCGGGGGAGCGGAAGTGCCACGTCAAGCAGGTGGGGAACGTCCGACGGATGGGAGGAGATCCGACATCCAGCTCCCATCCGGAGGGCTATATCAAGCAGCCGGCCCAGCATCGGGATCCCTTCACAGCGGGGGAGCGGTGGGCTATGGAGGGTGAGGGTGAGGAGGAAGCGCAACCTACTGAGGATGAGTGAATCAACCAACGAAGAGCGAGCCCAATGGGCCGACAACGCCATCCAACTGTTCGCCCGGGAGACTGGGTTGGACGGTGCCGGCGAGGAAGACGAGACCAAACTGAAAGACCTCTTGGCGGACATTCGCCACTGGTGCGATCAGAAGGGCTTGGACTACGAGCAGATCAATGATCACTCGTTCGGAGTCCACGCTGAAGAATTAGCAGAGGAGGCTATCCGGACAACATCCGATGGTTCTTAGACGAGTGGAAGTTCGTTCCGTCTTACCGGAGTGTTCATACTTACCTACATTGATATGACAGAAGAATACAAATCAGAACAAGACGCATACGACCAGTATGTCGCGGCAGCCATTCAAGGGCTGACCAGTAATGCGGGGAGAAACCAATTAGCCCATACTGAACTAGCTGCAGAAGCAGTCGAAATAGCAGAGCACGCGATCGACGAGCGCCGAATGAACGCATGGCATCGGGATCGCTTTTACGAAGAAGTTCCAGACGGACGCGTCCCGCCTGATGCTATGGCGGATGCGGTATCATGAAGTTCTTCGTCGGTATCAGCGAGCCCAGCTGGGCTCACCGGTTCGAGAAATACGAACAACTATCCCGGGAACTGGGAACGATCGAGCGATTACTTGATGGCCTCACAACATTAGAGGAGGACTTCCTAAAAGATGAGTAAGATAATAATCTGTTACGGGATTTTAATTTACGTCTTGCTGGCCCCTGTGGTGGTCTACCACATCTGGCAATGGGTGGAGGTTCGGACCTGGTATCGAGAACGACCGGCCGCGGTGCTGTTCGGCGTTCTGTCCGGTCCTTTGATCTGGTTTCCGTTCCTGTGGGGTAGCATCACCTTCCGGTGGGAAAACTACCGCAGGATAAAGGCGATCCGTAAACGCATGACGCGGATCAGCGCAGAGTCTGAAGGCCACCTCGTGTTCAAGGACGCAAAGCTGATCAAGAGAAGAGTATGCAGAGACGAAAAGAAACCTTACGAGGATTGATCCTCCAACAACTGGGATGTGTCCTGGTCCGCTTCATCGCGGTCTGGGTGTTCTTGGCGTTACTCGCCGGGGCAGCAGGCCTTGGAGCGCTCATCGCCATCCTCTATATTGTACCAAACTATGGAAGCTGAATTAATCACAATGGCGACCGACAAGGCCAAAGAAAAATATCTGAACTACCGTAACGCGGTGGTGGAGATTGTCGGAAATACGAATAAAGCGCTGAAATACTGGGAGTGGGCGATGATTGTCCTGATGATGCGGCCGGTGCGGCGCTGCATGAGCTGTTCGAGTGGGACAGCGCAACGATAATTGATATTGATGAGTGATAAATTCACACACGACACATACAACTACTGCCAGATCTGCGGACGGTGGCCAGAGAGCCCAGACGCTGGGTATGTAGATCCCGTCGACGTCGCTCCCAACCGGGACCCGATCCGCTGGTGGGATGTAGACGACGGCTGGAAGATCGGCGCCTTGTGTCCTTCTTGCATCGAGGATTACGGCGATGAGAAGCCTAATATGGAGGACTACGCGTTTGCAACTACAAATGGTATCGCCGACGTGGTAGACACCGAGCACGATTACGGTCACCTGCTGGAGGACTTAGCATGATTTACGGTAAAATAAGCGACACACCATCAGATCGGGCTACTCTCAGCAGTGATCTGGTAAGCCTACGGGAAGAGCGGGCTCTTGACGAGCTTGGATCTTATCGACTCTATCAGGGGAAGACTCCTGTCGGAGCCGTGATCGAGGATGTTAGCGTATACGAGATTCTCTTGTGGAATGAAAACTTGTATGTCTTCTACAATTACCAGCACACCATCGGTAATCGTAAGGTCCCGCTCCTGCGTTGGGAGAAAGAGACAGAACAGGAGGATTGCGTTTTCGTGGTGAAAGTCCGGGATAAGGGCGAGATTCGGGACATGGTTGTCTGTGCGCGGTCGATCTCAGCAGCCAAACTAGAAGTGAATAAGATCATCAATGCCGCGGCAGTAATCGTCGAGGTTGCCGCTTCAGAGGCTATCAAGCTTGAAATGCAGGAAGCGAGAGCTTTAGAAATTGAGGAGGACGGACAAGCATGAGAAGCCGCGAGAAAGTAATCTGGTGTGTCTGCGTCCTGTCAGCTGCTGTGGGGTATTACCTCTATGCGGTGTATGCTGCAAAGAAGGAGTCCAAGCGGCTCGCACGAGTCATATATCTTTGTAGGAGCTCCGTGATTGGAGCTCCTGCAGGGAAACCTTTTAGCTATGATATGGACGAATACCTTTCTCTCACGAAACCCGGATATACGACCTTCGCATTGGGAAACTCGTAAAAGTAAAGCACCAAGCGACCCAACCTTAAGCGGATCTAAACCAACAATCGACATAGGTAAGGTAATGGGCCGTGTGAAAGAATTAAAAGAATGAAAACAGGAAGTATAACTGAACTGAAGAACGCGATGGAACTCGCGAAGCGCGCTCACGATGACGTGGGTCAACTCCAGGTCATTGGACCAGACTGCGGACTTAGCTACTTCGACACGCATGTTGTCCGGGTGGTTAAGGCATCGCCGACGATCGCGAAGCCGGCAGCGGCTCTGCACGATGTGCTCGAGGACTGCGGTCAGGCCTGGAGGATGAAGGTCCTCGAGCAGCAGGAGATAGGAAAGCTCAGCGACGAGACTGTCGAAGCCGTGATCCTACTCACCCGCATTGAAGGAGTCTCGTATTGGGACTACATCCAGGACATCTGCCTAGCATCAGGGCTTGCTGGGCGGATTGCACGAGCCGTCAAGCTGGCGGACATCTGCGACAACTTGTCAACCCTACCTGAGGGATACAAGCGGGAGCGCTACATCCACGCCCTCGGCAACGTAGCGGAGGCTATCGACTCGCGCGCAGAATCACGAATGAACTTCACCTCTACCCTCACAAGCGAGAAAGATCAACCAAAAGAGACACATGACAGCTGAAGAACAACAAGAATTCGAGGACGCCATGTGCGAGCTCGCTAGCGAGACTGAGGATCGATGGGAAGAGATCAAGATCGAGGTTTACGAGGCAGGACGTCACGGCTACGTCGACGACTGCGACAACGTAATCATCGTGAATGAGAGTATGTCCACGGTGGGTCAGTTCCTCGCAGATCAAATACAGAAGCGGCGCACCGGGGAGCCGTGTCACAAATTCCAAACCTTCACACAACGAGGCACGACGCAGTTCTACATCACACACGCATGAGACCTTTAAACTGGATCCAACGTCTGCGGCTGTTAGCCCGGACGCTCTGGAACAACATGTCGTACCGACACCGATAATGGAGGAGTTTGAACACGAAGGCAAGAAGTGGACGCATCACGAGTGCATCCACGACTTCGCCGGCAACAACAGCCAGTCCGGTGATTGGGCGGACACCTGGAAGGATGAGGATGGGAATATCGCGGTGACGATCGGCGGCGACTGGCGGTCCAAGTTCAGCTCCTTCAAGGAGAAGATCAAAGAGATGAATGCACGGCTGAACGAGCCGTGGGATCTCGACAGGGCGGTCGCTATCGACAAGGCGGTCTGGGAAGGGTTCGAAACACCCAACGTCTGGACGGGTGACGAGGCCCAAGAGCTGATAACAGCGATCGGCGATGCCGATTATCTCGACAAGGCAATCGCTTGGGTCGAGAAGAAAAGCCCCTACAAGGAGAAGAAACCAGTAATTGAAACAGACGAATGACAGTAGCATTGATACTCATAGCCGGAGCGCTGTGGGAGTTAGCGGATAAACCATTATCATACGAGACATTGGGCATACTGCTTTTCCTGGCAGCTATTTACGACCTAATTTACCTAAATATTAAGAAATGACAAAGTTTACCCGTTTACGCGAACATGGTAGAAGTTAAAGAAACCGAGAAAGAACTACAAGACCCTATGAGTGAAACAGTTCAAAGCAAAGCAGCCAAAGAGCTACTTTTAAGACAAAGACAAACAAAAACGATACGGACCATCCTCGTACGAGAATACCCTGATTTTGTAAAGTACGTCAAAAGAAACCCTGCGATGAGTAAGCGCACCGTTGCTATTTTCAGCAGAGATTTCCCAATTGGAGAAAAAGTGATGCGACTCCTAATTCACTTAGGGATTGCATCCTTCTGCTCAAGACCACAAAACGGCGGAGAATACGCGGCGACGTTTAAAGCGCCGGAATCTTGTCCGCCTTACATGTTGTTCCGCCAGAAGGTTTCCTTCTTTATGGAACAGCGCCCACCAGGCTACGGCCCGCCGGGGAAACAGGTGGTAATGATCGTAGAAGACACAGACGCCGAGGAAGGTGGAAGGCTCATCGCTATAATCCCGGAGAAGGATGACGCGGATGAGCTCGCAAGAATATTCGAATGGAAAGTAACAGATGATCGCTAAATTAAAACACATCGACGATGGGGAGATCCGCGAAGCCTGCGGCGGGCTCGATTAACACGAGGAGGAAGATGAGTGAAGGCACTGTGAGCTTCCACCACGACGGCGAGACCAAGGTCACTGACGTTATCAAGGTCGGGACCCGGGTCGAACTGAACAGCGGCGTAGCCAATCAATGTCAGGGGCAACGCGGAGAGGTGACCGGGCATCGCTGGAGTACATGCTCCTGGGCGGTGCTGAACATCGTGAAGATGGACGACCCCACCTGGAACGTCAAGCTAGGACCGAAGAGCGGTAGGGGCTGGTCGGAGGTGAAGACGCTGGGCGTAGGCACGCATTGCTGTAACCTCCTCGATGGAGCCGGCACGGCTGCGATGTTTCCAGCTCGAGACATCCTGGAAGAAATGAAAGAAAAAGAACGAACTCGATATGGGAAAAGGAATTAATCTGGGTGACATAGTCACGCATCGAATACTCTTCGTCCGTCAACAAGGCATGGGCGGGGAGATCACAGATCACGGGATCTGTCAGTTCCGAGCGGGACCTGGCGCCAGTTTGGAGCGCCTGAAGCGGGCGGTATCATCATGGATACAAGAGACGGAGGAAGGTAAGGAGGCTTGGGAGCAGTCTGGCAACGATCTAAATATCGGTGATCTGGTCTGCTGTTATCAGTCGGGCATGCTACTACCCTACGGGATCGAGGCGTTGAACGTATCGGTGGGAGAGGACGTCGTGACGACTTACGACACGATCCTCGGCTACTTGGACTCCGCAGATATGAAAGCCTTGGAGGCGAGCACCCTTACCGATGAGTAAGTTTACAATTGAACTCGATGAGGACGACCTGACGATCACCATCCCGGAAGTCGGGCGTGTGAAACTCAGCGTAGTTCTCAGTGACACGGTGGTGTTTCAACGGCTACCCCTAGACGATGACGTTGTGCTTCATGTGGAGCATCTACGGTCGGTGGACTTCAAAAAACGAACTGAAGATGGCGAGAATTAGATAAGAAAGATGTTACGCTTACTATATAATATGCGATAATAAAGAACCAAGAGGATAAACCCTCGGTGAACTAAAAATAAAATGACCTACTACTTCGGTACTAAAACTTACGGCGAAATTAAAGGGGAGATCTACTTGCTCCTACCCTCTGGCCGATACAAGCAATCGCATCAAAGATCTAAGATGATCCTAAAAAAAGGAGAAAAGCAGTCTGTCTCATACAGCAAGGTCGAGTTGTCTTGGTTTGCTCACACTCCAATTTTTAATTAGTCATGGATTTTGTAAGATTCAAATCAGATGATCAGATACTTGCTTACCTGCAATTCGCTATGCCTCGAATGGGGATGATTAAGCCGGAAACATTGCAAGATGCTGTCGATAACGCGGCGCGTTTTGAGGGCGAGAACATAGCCCATCACGCTAAAAAAACGCAATACAGAGACTCGATAAAAGCCATCGCATTTGCCGTAAAGGTTAAATGGACTCTCCGCGGATTCTTAACTGATCGATATTCGATTTGTTTTTTTTCTTTGGATGGGACTCGTTACCTTTTCAGGGAGATTACTGGCCAAGATTTCCCGGCGCGGTTTTCGCCGCTTTTTGATCAAATTAAAGAATGACAGGCTCTGGATACAAAGCGGAGCGAAAGCGCCTCAATCTCTCGCAAGTGGCATTAATGAAACTTGTGGGAGTGACTCAAGCCACGATTAGCGACCGGGAAACGGGGCGCAGAAAGATCACGAAAGAGGCTGAACTCGCGATTCTTTCGCTCAAACAGAACGACCAAGACAACTCACCCGAATAGCTATGGAACCACTACACGACCACTACCAGAAATCCGGCCTAATACCGACAGAACAACCTCGAAGTGAAGGGTTGAGTTCGTCGCCTTGTTCTCGCCGGTTTTGGGATTGCGACTGCGACGAGCAGCGACCGAGCGACGAATACCGAGGGGAGGAATGCTACGGAGAAGTGTGGATTTGCTCCGAATGCTACACAATTATCTCAGGGTGCCAGTGCGGGTGTTGCGCGGGGGGTGATACTTTCCAAGAATCAGATTAGCGAGAACAATGGAATAAATGAAAATTGGAACATACTGGAACGGCCTGTACACTGCGAAGCAGATCCTAGCAATCGGCGATGCGCTGAATGAGACAGTCGATCGCTACATAAGCGAGCGTAACATCCGCGTAACCGCGGGTCCTGGAGACGCTCCAGATCAGATGAAACTAACCATACGAGATGTTGAATGAACAGAAGAAATCTACTGACACTGCTGCCGACAGCGGCACTGACGCCTCTAAGCGCCAAGCCTAAGAACATTCCCCAGTTCATTCCCGACACCGCGGTGGTATCTATCCCCGCGGAAGAGGCGATGCGGCTGCTGCGGAAGATGGCCAACGCCACACTCTGGCAGGACCGTGTCCGATGGGAGTGCGCCCTCGCAGGGATCACAGACCCTGAGGAGATTGAAGATGCGATGAATTCGTATCAGAACGATCTCGATGATCTGATTTACGCCGAGGAGGATCTTCAAGCCCTCGCTATCGAGGCGCGTGAGCTGCTCGGAAGAAATAGCGACAACGAGACGATCGATGTCGAAGCAACCATTATCGCAACATGAATCCAGACAAAGATAAAGGACGATGCAGCTACGACAGCTGCAACTACGACCCCAAGCCCCGCAAGGGAGCCCGCCTGAAGAAGACGGGAAAGAACAAGAACCAGCGACGATAGTTCGAAGTTTTTATTGGCTGGCCATCCTTACACCGTAGTGTTATAAATGCACATCGACGGACTTCCAGCCAGCATCATAGAACTAGATCATCAAGCGCACCTGAACCTCGTTTCAGTGACGCATGATGGTTCTCTGTCGTGGGAGGATCTGCAGGAGGTCAAGAACCACATATGGGGCGAGTCGGCAGTCGCCATGGAAATCTACCCAGCCCAGGATAAGAAGGTGAACTCTGGAAATTTCAGACACCTTTGGAAGCTGGGCGCCGGCGACTTCGTTCCAGATCTCATGAGTAACTTCGGAGTTCTGGATGCGTCGCACGGGCTTGGGTTCGAGGCCGTCTACCGTATGGGAGAAGCCCTCGACGAGGAATCACTTAAATAGAAAACACAACATGACAAAAGATCACGAGAACTTCCAGCCAGTCATCTACGATGCGCTGCGAGGAGATGAGGAATCTCGGCGTGTCGTCGAGTATCTTTATGGCGTGGGAGCCCACACCACCAGCAGACCAGGCCTCCCATCGATGGTAGACGCTTGGAAAATCCTGGAGCAGGCTCAGCGTATTGTCGCCACGTGCGAGGCCGGGATATCGAACGATATCCTACGCGCTTGCGATCCCGATGCGGTGAACAAGGCGAAGGCGCTGATGAATGCCGCAGACGAAGAGATCCCCGGCGCCTTGGAGGAACTGCGGGCTACGCTGATCTCTGCTCTGGATATCACCAGAGGAAGTGTGACTTTCGATGCTGTGTGGAATCTTCGCAACGAGCCAACAGCACGTCTCCAGATCTTGGCGACGTTGGCTGGTCACATTCGATGAAGATCAGACTAAGCAAGACCCCTCCGGTAGATCCGGAGCTGGGTCTTCGTAAAGGTGACCAGCACGAGACTGTAGGATCCAAAGAGTCGGGAAGACATGACGGGGTATGGATCCTATCCAAAGGCGGCGAGCCGGTGAAGCTCCTGCATGACGAGTACGCGATCCTCGACCCCAAGCACAAGAAAGATATCCCAGGCGGATGCTATGTGGTGCGAGGTCCCGATCGCATTGTGGCCGGCCTCGAGCTGGGGAAAGGCAAGAGATTTACCGAGGTGAAGTTCAAGTTCTTGAAGAACCTGGCGGTGTCTGAGCAAGACGATCTCCTTGAGGGTTGGGCATCCAACCCCAAGACGATCAGCTGGAGAATCAAGACCCGCGTGTCGATGTCTCCGGACATCGCGAACGATCTGACCGAGGGAGAATCGCAGGACATAGAGTTCCTGCAACGCCGAGTAGAAGCCGCGACGGGAGCTAACTTCCCGGTAGCGGTAATAAACGCCTCCCGAACCTTCGTGGAGATTATAATCGATATCATCAAATGAGTAATCCAATTTGCAATGTGTGCGGTCGAACCACGGAACCGGGTGAGGAATTCACCCACCTCAAGCTCTACATCAGGGGGAGCGAAGGGACCAACGCCTGCGAAGACTGCAGGATGGACATCACGAACTTCACGCGGAATCTAGCCAGCTCAATGCAGCGAGCAACGCTACGCCTACGGAAGGAAAAGAAACCAAAGACCTTCTTTGGATTCCCGCTGCAGCGCCTGCGCGACACGGGAGGGATACCGGAAGGTTCGATCTTCACGACGATCATGTCGGGTAGTGGGGTGGGTATGACCAGCCTCAACGCCGACAGCGTGAGCCCTAACGCCTTTCGGGATCAGATCATTGAGACGGGACTGATCAAGACCGGTAAGGGTGATGAGTTCACCTGGGACGAGGAAAACAAACTATGGCGCGAGACCGATCCCAACCCGGACCAACCGGGAGTGATGCGCGCCTTAGAAGCCGGACCTACGGGTTTCCCCGAGACGGACCTTGACTGGAGCTGGACCCCTAAGGGATTCATGCTCGGTGAGGTAAAGCACCGAGACGATCGGCTACTATTCAAAGGAAAATTAGAACATGGCGATACTATTGAAGATGAAGGAGTTTGAACTCCTTTTCACGCATTGCTGGAACGGAATGGAAGATCTTCCATTCCCCACCAGCGGACCGGAGGCTTCGGCTATCCGAGGTAAGAAGGTCAAGGAACTCCCTTGGCTCGTTGAGGAGCTCAAAGAAGACACGGAGTTCACCGAGCTACCCGACCACATGGACTGGACGCTTGACGGCCTCCGAGTTGGTGATTGGGACGGCGACGACGAAGTCTATGGCTACGCAACCTTGAAAGCACCAGATGGAGGATCCTGATACAATAACCTTCGAACGTGGTATGCGGGGGGTGGGGCGTAACGGCCTCTACCAGCAAACGGGTATTAAATTCGAACTACGCGGACTTGGCCTGAGCGCCGAGAAGCACATCGACATCCGCGGAGTCACCTCTCGGGACACGTTGGCGTCTGGTAAGATAGCGGTACCCATGGAGAACCTGGGGGAAGTGATTGAAGCATTACAAAAGATTAAAGACGAGTATGGTGATAATTGAACACCAACAGCAGCCGGACGATCAGTCATGCGGGCACACCTGCATCGCGATGATTCTCGGGATACCAGTAGCGGATGTCGTGGCTTACACCCAACGACACCCAGTGCTCTGCGGTGGGCTGGACACGTTGGCGATCGAGACCTTCATGGTGGAGTGTCGGATGATCTTCAATCGATTCAACCACAACGCCTTCACGGCCGACGGGCACTACCTAGTGACTGTCCCGTCGCTCAATAACGAGGGAGGCAAGCACGCGATACTACTACACGCCAGCGAGTTCATGGTGGGTGATATCTGGGATCCCAATCGAGGAAGGGAGGGTATGAAGTATTATGTTCCCTCCGATCCTAGAGGACCTCTCCAGGTGGAAATGAATGGGGTCATCGATCCGATACTGGTCCACCTTGGCGGACGTCTACCGGCCACGATTCAGGACGAGCTCCTAAAGTCTGCCCGGCAGCAGCTGCGTAAGGCCCGAGACGGGAAGATGGATCAGTCCGAGGTGGACAAGCTTCTGATCGACATCGACCGATACGTGAATTAGTTATGAAACTCGAAGAATACGCGAAGAAGAACGGATGGGTGCTGAAGCTGTGGTCGGGGGAGAGCTCCCAGGACTTGCAGGTTTGGTTCAAGGATTTCGGCGACGGAATACAGGCCGAGGTAGGTCACGATAAGTTCACAGCGGTTATCTTTCACGTGGACGGAGAGCGCTCCGTCGCTCGCTCGCGAAGACGCAGGCATGGGGTCTTTACCCCGACCGTGGCTACGCTGACGCGTGTCGACGAATTAAATGGAAAATCATGGCATCAACCACAGCAGGCCTAGACCTGCAACAAGTATTTGATCAGTGCGTAGCCGAAGGCTCGACGATCAGACCACCGCAAGAACAGCTTGATCCCAAGCTCTACGCGGAGATGAAGAAGCACTTCACCCAGAATCGGGGGAAGTGGAAAGGAGGGAAGCTTCAACACTTTGAGTTCCCCTTCCCAGCAGAAGAGCTGCTGAATAAGATGCAGGCCGGCGAGCGGCCCAACTTCAAGAGGGAGTTCCACTACTTCCCGACACCTCCCGAGGTGATCGAGGATATGTGCAATCTCCACTTCTTGATGGACAGTCATCGCATCCTCGAACCGTCCGCCGGGCAGGGAGCCATCATCGAGGGAGTCAACGCCTTCGTCCAGATGGATCCCAAGCACCGGTGGGTTACGATCGAGGCGGATCCAACGAACCGGGAAGTCCTGAAGCAGAAGGGGTTCGCTCCGGTCCACGACAACTTCGACACCTATGAGACGGACGAGCGGTTCGAAGCGTGCTTCGCCAACCCGCCGTTCAACCGAGACACAGCTCACGTCGAGAAGATCGCGGACCTCCTGGATGAGCAAGGTAGTGCGGTCATCGTATTGCCGGCCGGATGGGATACCCGGGACAAGAAGACGAGGGCTCTGATGGAGCGGTTCGAGCTGGAGTTCCATGATATCCAGCGTCGGTCAGTTTCGGCCGGGACCTTCAAGGGAACCGGAGTGGCGGCCATGATCCTGGGGCTGTTGTACAAGCGAGGTGCTGATGAGTAAGCAACTACACCCATGCGGGATCAAGATCCACGGCGAGCACGCCGACTACTTCGTGATCGAAGAGGGATCCAACATCCCGGACGCTTTCATCCAGGTGACGGCGGATCCAAAGGATAACTGGGAGGTTCGGGTTCGGATCTACACAACAGAGGCGGGCTGGCAGGCGATCGGTGTGGTTGGCCCACAGACGCTCCACGCGGCGCTGACCGTGCTCGAGGCGCGCGAGGCGATGCCGGTGAGAGGGCAGTGGCTTACCAACCACCCCAAGAGCATCAAAGGATACTGGCCGCGCAGAGCGGTGCCGTTGGTGGAGGGACCACCGCAAGGCGTGTCTGATACGGACACAGCTGACTGTGAAGAGGCAGGCTACGTCGGGATCTACCTGGCGGACTTCAACATGACGAGAAATCAGTCGAAGGAATTCAAGCTGTGCTACGACCACCAAGAATGGGTGGATGCTCTTGTTGAGCGCTATGAGGAAATGAGACTGCGATGAGTGAAAAGAATTACTTCGAAGGTGAGGTTACCAAGGACAAGGCACGTAGCATCATGCTTGAGGTCTTGGATGATCCAGACGATATGGATCCCACGATGGCTGAGGAGATCAAGGAACGCCTGCTGCGGTGGGTGCTGATCCCGACCGGCTGGATAGCCGCCTACTTCGAGGATATCGAGGATGGTGTGAGCATTCCCTGCTGTCTCTGGTATCTCCACGGATCCCACTGGACAGCGAAGCACGACCCGACCAAACTACCCTTGGTCGGCGGGGCGCCGCCTTTCTGAGGCTACGCTGTATCAGCCGGCAGTTGTCGGTTGGAGTTGATGGACAAGAATGCGCAGGAATCCCCAGCGCACGACAGTCACGAGTTTGAGATGGTGCACATCCCGTATGAGGCACTCGACCCGACGTTCCTGAGGAATGTCACGCAGGCGTGCGAGGTGCGCCTAGATAGCAGATAAAACAATGAGCAAACATCAATACCCGGAGACATTCATGGTAAGCTACGGCACGAACTTCTGGATTCTGGATGATGGGACAACCGGACGACCGCTCGGAGGCGCCGGGCCCAATGTCAAGCACTTCCCTGATCGCGACACCGCACAGACGGAGATCGATCGGTTTAAGTCTTGTGTCCACGACTCAGACTTCGCGATAGTGTCCACGCGGGAATAGGCTTGCCCGTAGGATTTCATACGGTATGCTTTACGCATGAAATTCCTATCAGATCTGTGGACGCTGCTTCTAAACGCCTGGCTCAATCGTGACTTGAAGGAGGTAGATCAGAATGCGATCAAGCCCCCGAAGGAAGAGATAAGGCCGACAGATGACGAGATCATCAAGATGACGCCTCCTGTGGCGGTGGTTCTACCAAAGCCTACCGAGCCGGAGAAAGACCCGATCGTTGAGGATCCGCCTACGGCACCTATCAAGCCAGTAGAGCCTGCGGGAGTCGGAGTGGACGCTGTAGTGGCGTCGGATCACATGCAGGACTTCCGGGTTTTCACGCCCGAGCCTAAGCCTGAAGACTACGGAGCAGCGACACCCCTGGTGAACGCTCTCGAGGAACTGGGACACATGGTGTTCAAGAACGGCGAGCGCCCTTACAACCTGAACATCGTCGGTGAGCGGAACACCCGCACAGCGAAGATGGACAAGTGGGGCTGTCGAATCCACGTGTTCTGGAAGTGGAAGGGTCAGTGGATCCTCCGCTCCTGGCCCATCACCACCTACCCAGGATCACGCTACCTCGTCGAGAAGCTACTCAACCCCCGGGGCGGCGCCATCTTGAAGGAGGGTCAGTATCGCAACACGTATGCTATGTCGCTACACGGAGGCCGATACCGCGCTCTCTGTCAGCGACTTGCCTCTGTCCTGGTTTACCGGGATGGAGATCGCGATCGCGAATTTGACATGAAGCCGAGCTCCGTGATGAGCGGAATGTTCGGCATCAATATCCACGCGCCAATTACGGTGCGTGCTGGAATGAAGACCTACGTAGCGAGCAAAGTTTACGCTGCGTCGGCCGGGTGTCAGGTGTTTCAACGCCTGCAGGATTTCCTGGAGTTCCGTACTCTCTGCGACAACGCAGAGAAAGAGTGGGGAAACAAATTCACTTACACTCTCATCCGCGATACAGACGTGGATTGGGAGTCTACTTAAATACAAGGCCTATGCCACAAGTAACAGAGCAGATCGAATACATCGATCTGCATTTCATCACGACGGGTTGTCGCGGAGGTCATGGCCTCTCCAACCAGATTTTCGGAGGAGTTATCCGAAGACTACCAGTGACACAGCACACCATGAAGACGATGGGGTGCTACGAGGACGGAGGACAATACTCCATTCCTAAAGCGGCGTTAGCTCAGATCGGGATCTCAGTCGAGACCATCGTAGACAGCGCGGATTCGCGCGACGTGACCAGCGTGGTTAATGCGCTTCACAAGCACAGCTCTGGAGACTCTCAGATGTTTGAGATCCGCTGGAATGTGGTGTCGGAGGCTTGGGAAGCCACGGAGGTCGGTAACGGAGACGACATCAAACTGATGCCGAAGTCCACATGAACTGGATCAACATCTTATTCGTCATCCTGTCCGGAATCGTATTCTGGATCGTGCTAGCTATAGCAGTGCTATGAGCTCTCAATCAAGCAACTGAAGATGCCAATGTGTAAAATATCAGAAAACGAGTTTGAGGAGAAATACAAGCCTCTCAAGAATCACATCGACGACAACGCCAGTTTCGACGGGTGTATGTTCGAGACTTACGACGAGGAGGTCGACTACGTCTTCGAAGCGGACGCGCGAAATGTGTGGACCTACATCGAAGCCGACGGAGTCCACCTCCTGGCGGCCGGTAGACATCTGATCAATCGCCTGGGCTACCTCATCACCGAGGTGCCCTGGGAGACTGGTACCGAGGAGGTGCCGCTGGACTGATGGGAGTTCTAAAACAACTGAAGACGGCTCTTCGTAACCCGAAGGATACTTACCTGAGCTGGATGCTGCTCGTCGGTTCGCCGGGCAGCGCTGAGGTCCGATGCTCTCAATTCGAGGAGCAGCGGACCATGATGGATTTCCGCGACTTCGAGAAGATGTATCAGACCTGGCTCAAGATGAAGGATACGCTCGAGGGATCGACCGCATCCATATCGGTGCAGGTCCGAGCGCTGAGTAGGGAGGACGGAAGTATCGTTGCCAGCGTAGGTCTCGGGTCTCCTGACGAGGCGGACCTCCATCACACCGAGCTGAAGACCCAGGGATACATCCACGAGCGGGTGGCGCATCTCCTGAAGACCTGGCCCGAACCGTTCAAGGCCCTGAAGCAGGATCGGAAGCGGTTCGAGATCCGGAAGGACGACCGGCCCATGGGGTTCGGCATCGACGATGAGCTGCGTCTCGCCCAGTGGGATCCCGATCGGGGAATCTACCTGGGAGATGTGATCGTCGCCCGGGTGACCTACATCGCCCGCAAAGAAGAGTGGGGATTACAACCGGACTACGTCGTTATGGCGCTGACCCTGCAGGAATACCTCCCACGAGACAACCCAAAGGCTCAACTGTGGATCGGAGGCGAGCAGCCCCATGTGAACTGATGGGAGATCCAGCATACGTCATAGGGACGCAGACGCATTGTGAGGAGTGCGAGCAGGAGAGTAAGCACACGGTGCGAGATTCCCGGCCTGTCGGGAAGCACCCGTATCAGAGCACGAGGCGCCGGAAGGAGTGTCCTCTGTGCGGGCACCGATACACCACGTATGAGGTGTCGTCGGTGCGAATGGATGAGATGCACCAGCTGGAGGAATACCGGAAGGTGTTCGGAAGTGTTCGCACGGCCGAGGAGATCAGCCTGCTAATTAAACACATGAGGAATCTCATACAACCGGAGGGATTAGAAGGCGTATAATGGAACAATGGAAATGGGGAGTGTATCACTCCGGACAAGCATCGCCGGCAACCATGAGCGCACTGAAGCGAGAACTGGCTACGGAGCGGCTCGAGCGGAGTAGTAGCCACATGAGTTGGACGCACCCTGCTACGGGTGAGGTATTACCGGTGATGGATTCACCGTTCAGCGAGGCGCTGGACAGCTACGCACAGACTATCGCCGGCCGCCCCTGGATCATTTCCGGGGGTGCGGCTGTCGGATTCTGCGGTGGTCCTCTCACCTGGGAAGAGTGGACAGCGGAGATGCAGGCCGAGCAACATCCTGAGGACATGTATACGCTGGGCGGACTTGTTGAATTAAAGAATCATTCGGGAAAGTTGATCAACGCATTCACCTTATTATCGGAGAGCTTCTATGGACAATCAGAAAATACTTAAACTAGCCGACACCATCATTCAGGAGCGGGTCAAGATCTACGGGCGAGATCAACTGCCACTCCTCCTCCGGGACATCCAGCGACTAATGACCCGGTTCTGTGACTCGTTCTGTGAATGGGCAATAATGGAGGGGAAGCGATTTGAGATCGATGTGACTGCAGATGAGGAAGGCTTCTGCCAGGTCGCTATCCTCCTTAACTTCCCCTTTGAAGTCAAGGACATCGAAGTGACGCTCAATGTGCAGGAGGAGCCCCAGGATGAGTGAAGAATATCCGGAATTAATCCACTGCTGGTTCAGCGAGAAGCAAGCAGCGAACCAAGGGACCGCAGGGTTCACCTGGTTCCGAATGGACGACGACACCACGAAGAAGGTCTCAGAGACTCACATGGACAACCATGGCGATGCGTCTTTTTTTAGGCGCTACGACGACGCGGAATACGTCGGCTTCGGGTATTTCTCCCACCTGGGAGAGGCCGATATAAAACCGCCAGAAGTTGACTGAATTGATTTGCGCATGTCAGGAATTTCCTACACTCTTGGAAATGCCTAAGAACGCCCGCGTGCTCAATTCCCGCCGATGATTGATGAGACCATTCCTCTTTATGTTAATCACCGTAGTTGTTCTGACGGGTTGTTTCGCCGCGTTCTCCTTCTGGGGTCTGGGGTATAGTCTGAAGGAGATATCCGTATCGGCAGCTTTCGTGGCGGCGCTAATCACCTCCTTCACCGTCATCTATCAGAAGGCTGTGAAGCCGATGTTCATACACGCGACCAAGGTATCGACGCTGATTTTGGATGTTGAAGTGCTGCTCGTCGATCACAAGAAGATGGACTTCGGGAGGCTCGTGAAGGATGTCGAGTACATCATCAGCGATCTAAAGCCGAATTCAGGGTCATCCCTACGCGACGCGATAAACCGGATTGAATCCAACCTGATTATGATGGAGAGGACGATCGACGCACTCCACCAGGATGGCCCGGTGGCGCTGTTCAGATGCACTCCAGAGGGAAGTAATCTGGAGGTGAACCGCACATATTGTAGGTTACTGAAGTGTACTAAGGGGGAGCTGGAAGGCTACGGTTGGCGCAACTTCGCGGACGGGAAGGCGAAGCTCGCTGACTACGACGAGACGTGGAAGGAATCATTCGCGCAAGGTCGCGAGATCGATTTCGAGATTCAACTACGAACGACCGACGGTGAGTTGGTGACGGTCGACATCCACGCATACCCCATCCGGGATGCGGCGAGCAAGGTCGTGCAGTATCTGGGTCTGATGCACCCCAAAGATAAAGCGGAGCATCACCCCGAAGAAACAGTCTAGACCGCACAGCATGGCGGTGTTAGCATACCGCATATGAGAGAGACCACAGTCCAGAAACACTTGTTCTGGAAATACCGAGCAGCCAGCGAGCTTCTCGTTCCTGGCTACGCTCCTGCCCGATGGTGGGAGAATGACCTGTTCCGGCTGACAAACGCCAGCTACTGGTATGAGTACGAGTTCAAATCCTCGTATCGAGACTTCCTAGCCGACTTCGAGAAGAAGGACAACAGGGCAACTATCGTGGGGGTGGAGGGAGATGAGATATTGGTCGCCCGCTTCCGCAAACATTCGATCTTGGCAGGGACCGACGAAGGGAACGGCCTTGTACGCTCGAAGCAAGATGCCAGCTCCCACCAAGCCGCAAGGAATGAGGTGAAGACACGACGAGAGGGATGGAGACAACCTAAGGGTTGCACCTTTATCCAACCGCCGGGCCCCAACCGATTCTCCTTCGTGATCCCCGATCACCTGGAGGATAAGATACGACCCAAGCTCCCGGAGTATGCGGGTCTGATGCTTGTGAGTCTGCAGGACGAGGGGACTTCTATGGAGAAGGTAACCCAAGTCCGCGAAGTGGTGAAGGCACCACAACGACACCGCCAGAAAGTATTCGAAGTGGACGCTCTGAAGAAGAAGCTGTTCGAGACTTTTTACTGGCGCTATTGGAGATCTAAATAATGGAAAAATACAGAATTGGAATTGAAACGGACGATTGTCCTGAGAATCCGTTGGACTACAGCGAATACGAGCTCATCTCGTTCAGTACGAGACACACGAACTTCGGGAACCCCGAGGAGCTGGGATGGTTCAAAGGCGGACCGTATCCCACACCGAAACTGAAGAAGCTGATGGAGCAGGACCTGGCTTTCATCCTTCACTACTACGAGCACGGCCAATGTAGCTGGCAGCTGCAGGACGCCCCACACATCCCGGGATCTGATTGTCCATGGGACTCCGTGTCCTGTGCCGGCTTACTCATCTGGAAGGATGACATCGCCGACGCCCCTGCGAAGGAGCGCCGAGTCGAGTATGCTAAAGGACAAGTCGAGACCTACACCGACTGGGTCAACGGGAGTGTCTACAGCTGGTTCATTGAGAACAAGCGTGGCGACACGATCGAGAGTCTGTCCGGATGCTTCGGGCTGGAATACACGGAGCAGTCACTGACGGAAGCGCTGTCGGCGTTACCTCAGAGGAAGCTCCGACTCTCCGAGAGGAATCAGTATCTGGACGGGGTTCCCACGAATGTGTGGCAGCCTAGAGGAGGCAGCCTGATGGGCGATCTATCCGACAGGATGTCTGGAGCTATGGGCGGAGGAACGGATCAGTCCAGCGACGGGCGTCGGCGGAGTTCAGGACTAACCCTGACAGACCGGGAGAGTAGTCACATACTGGCAGGCCTACGCATGCTGCAGGAGGCGTGCCGTGTCGGGCGGGGAACCATCGATCTACGACGGATGTTCGACGCAGCAGACTTAGCCACGGACGGCGATACGCACGAACATATGACGGTTAAGGAAATCGACGAACTTATTGATAAAATCAATTAACGACAAACATGGAAACTTATTTACAATTCAACCTAAAGTTGCAAAGCGGCAAGAACACGAAGATTCGCAAGAAAGTCGAGAACTTCGCTGTTACTCCGCAGAAGGACGACAGCATCCCACTCTACAAGGGTATGACGCTGAAGGTGATGTATCGCCTACTCAACCCGGGCAGCGATCAGCTCCTAGTAATCTGCGGTAGCAAGAAGGCTCGCCGCGATGGGGCCGAGCACCTGGACGACTTACGTGGGAACGGATGGGAGATCCTCTAGCCCACCTCAGGAGCGAGAACATTGTTTTCGATCCTTCCCGCCAGTGGCTGCGGGCCGAAGTGAATGGCGTCGAATTCTACACCCGCCAAGAAGACGGCTGGTGTGGGATGTCGGTGAGAGGACTGGCCCGCGCGTGCGGAGCTGATGAGAGTTCAGTGAGACAGGCCCTGGGCCTGCGGGGCGGGAAGCCGCCCAACTGGACGCAATCCTTTGAGCCTAAGTGTATTAGGGTTGCGGGGTATGGGAGTGAAAACCATATCGTCGCGGTCAAATACACAACCTGCGCAGCTTTCCTGGCGCACTTTGCCCGGAAGAAGCAGGCGGCTCTCGATACCTTGGCTGGCTTTGCCGCGATGGGACTGCAGAGTTTCATCCACAAGTCGACCAACTATCAGGCGGAAGGAGCGTTCCGGGATCCGGTGGTTCTGGGTGGTCTGTATTACCAGGCCCTCCAGGAGAACGAGACGCTCCGGATATCGGAGAAGCAGGCGCGCGAGGCGACTGAGGCGATGTGCGACATTGCCAAGTCGGTGATCGTCGAGAACGAGCGGCTTGTTGGTCGGGCTCTCATCGACGAGGACCTGAAGGGGCGATCGCTCCTGGGACCGGGTCGTCGGACTATGCTGACGGCGTCGCTCGAGGCTGAGCTGTCGTTCGGAGATCTGAAGCTGTATGAGCTTCTACGCGAAGAGGGATACCTCCGTAAGGGTAAGGAGGCGAAGAATCTCCCTACCAAGAAGGGATGGGAGACGGGCGCCTTCAAGGTGGTGACTCGTGACGTGAACATCGGAGGACGGCCGCAAAGTAAAGCGACTACCCTCGTGACCGACGCAGGCGTCGAATGGTTGAAAGAGAAATATGGAAACAGCACAGAGCACAGTCAGATCAACATTCAGCAACGCCAACGACTTGAAGGCCTATCTGAAAGAGCGGGGTTATCGTTGGAAGATAAGAGTCCGGAGGACAAGTAACCCTTTTGGAGGGGAGGATCGTTTCGTGATCGAGCTGCACGAGGATGAGAGGCCGGAGGGTGTGACGATGGTCACGCATTCCGACTCGAGGAAGAAAGGAACGACTTACTACTCGAGCGACCAAGGACGAACGGCCGCTAAGATGGAGGCGCTCAAGGAGCACTTCGGCGGGACTGACATGCCCTATTATGGATAAGGAAGAACACACCACAGACGCAGCCTGATGAACTGGCTTTGGCCCAGGGATTCGCCAGGGACTACAAGTTCCTGGGGACTAAGACGCAACAAGTGAAGCAGATCTGGAACGCGGTTCCCCGCCAACTCGCGGAGGCGCTGGTTACGGCTTTCCGTACTCAGGATCCGAACGTGAACATTGATCTGACATTATGAGATACTGCGTAGAAGTCTTCGATTGCGGAGAGACGAACATCTGGAAGCAGGAGGCGATGCCGACTCTTTCCGACACCGCGCTGTCGTTCAACACAGCGAACGAGCTCTTGGATGAGCTGGTGAACTACGGAAGAACCGTAGAGGAAGCGAACCGGTCAATCGACTACCTGAAAACCATGAAGGAGTATGAGCGATTTAAAACTTAGGAAGATCCTCCGCAGGACGGTCAAAGTGAATGCTAACCGGGGGAGGTCTGAGATTTACACCTCACTCCCTCCGGACAGTATCGTGTTCCAGGTGACCGCACACTCGGGCTTCGGGGCTGACGATATAGCTCCGATGTTCCGCCCGGTGATTCAGTCTTCGACGGTGCGCGAGCGTGTTGGTGACTTTGAGCTTCATCTCATTGGGGATGCGGCTCTCGCCTACGGCCTGCAGGCGTTACATGCGATGGTGCTGGCTTGTCCGAGAGTTATGCGGGCCGAGATGATGCCCGTGAAGACGCGGATCCAACGACACTCGGTACTTCCGGATTACCGGACGTATCTCTTCGAATACGAGGATATCGAAGTGGAGTGCGAGAATTGCGGGAGGACCTGCAAAGTGAGCGAGCTGGAATCTGACTCCGAGTTCGAGTTGCACTACAGTGCTAAGGTTTGCCCGCACTGTAGTGTGTGGGAATGCGCCGAGTGGGATGATGAATCCCTGAGCGGCGAAGAATTGAAAGACCTGGCCGAGGCAAATCTTGGTATTGCAGGAACTGATGGAAGCGGAGATATTACCAACATGGGAAAGACAATCACAACAGAAGATGCGGCGGAAGAAGCCGCAGCATACACCCCTTACGTGGGGAACGAGTCCGAGCCGGACCCGGTGAAGTGGGCTCGAGAGAGCGTGATACTTCACCAAGACAACACGAACTCGGACGACGAGGAGGCGGTGGCGGATCTCCTGGCAGACCTGATGCATTTCTGCACGCATAATGGACTCGACTTCGAGGATGAGCTTCGGCGCGGACACGCGAGTTATGAGTCTGAAAGCTAAGGACCTGATCGGGCGTGAGTGGGTCGACATGAGCTCGGAAGAGCTTCAGCTACTCGACGCGTCTAGGTCGGAGGTATTCATCAACGGTAGGGGGCGAGTGTGTTGGGCTGATCCAGCACGCTGTGCGACGGTGGCCATCCACCTGCTCGGAGCAGTGGCGCAGGCAGACATCTGGGTGCGGCGTATCTCCGGAGCATCCTTCGGCGGTATCTGGAGACGTCCTTCCAACATCGTCGAGGGCGACATCGACTATCCACTGTTCGAATGTATGCTGAATACCAACCTCAAGGAGAACAGCTATCATGGCTGGACTGATCCAGGGTTGGCGCCACGCCTACGACCGAATACTGGCGCGCTGATGCGCCACCTGAAGGACGTGTGCGATCTCAACATCAAGATCATCTACCCGGTGGTCGACGATAGGTGGAATGCGGGAGTGTTGCGCTGGCTGAAGATCAAGCAGATCCCTTGGGACTCTCTCGCACCGTATCCGGCTGGCGCTGAGTCTTCGCACTACCTGGATGGGTGCTCTGGATACATCGACAATCACCCGGAGCGCGTGCGGCGTGCCTCGGAACGAAATGGAATCAAAACGGTTTCACTACTGAAGAATGCGTGGAATGCTGTGGCGGGGGTCGAACAAAGAACTCCCGCCCAGATCATGCAGCAGTATGGATAACGATCAGTTGATCATCTCGTGTTTCGAGTGCGGTACATCCTTCACATTGGAGGAGGTCCGCAAGGGATTCGTCGTCTTCTATGACGGCTCGTCCCAGGCGGTGACAGGTTGGCCAGACGCCATCCCCACCGACGAGGAAGCGCGCGAGATGACCAACAGACTAATCAAACTAATGGCAATATGCGATGGCTGTGAACTGGACGACTGACCCGTGGAAATTAAACCACGAAGACTTCCCTCGATCCGATTGGAAGTATGAAGTAGAGAACGACGATACCCATCAGGGATATCGTGACTGGCTGATAAGCCGACTGGAAGCGGAAGGCCGCGAGGACGAGATACCGAAGACCGAACCGATCATCGTAGAGGTGAAGGACGGCTGCGTGAATACGATCTATGGAATCCCACACGGGATGGAGATCCGCGTAGAAGAGTTCGGGCTCGACGATCTGGAAGCGATGATCGAAGAGGGAGAATCCACCGAGTCCTTACTCAAACCGGACACGCCGGCGTTTGTTAGGATTCACAGCTGGAATGGCACGCAGAAGTCGGTATGAGAAGTATGATGACAGCAGAAGAGTTCGAGGAGTTGGATCCTCCCATAACAAAGGAGGAGCTTAACGCTTTAGACTCGGACATCTACAATGTGGAAGACCTCGTGTTCGATATCAAGAATCGGAACTTCGACGGGGACACGGAGGCGTATCGCTACGTGGAGATCGCGAAGATGTCCTGCGTCAACGGACAGATCAAGCAGGCGCGAGAACAGTGTAAACGGTTCGGGCTGGACTTCCGGACGATCTATCGCGCCGCTGGTCGAGGTTGACATTCGTCTTGAAATCTGCACTCTGATGCTATGGCGTTGAGAGATTGGCTTCCTTACCTGGCGATCGTCGGAGCACTGGCAACAGGACTCCAGATGAACAAAACCTATGTGCAGGGTATCCGCGAAGACACGGAGCAGGAGACGAAGGACGGGATCGCCCTGTCCACTTTGACGAACAAGATCACGAACCTCGATGACACCATCAGGCAATCGATCGAGACGTTGAAGAGTCAGACCTGGACCGACATGCAGACGATGGATGGTCGAGTGGCAGCTAACGATGCGCGTTTGGATCAGCTCCATGAGCGGATGCACGCGCAAGAGAAGCAACGCCTCCAGGACGAGATCAATCGTCTCAAGTCCAAACCATGAGCGACGAGATTCCTCAGATGCTGCTTGGAGTCCCGGTCGATCAGACTGTGGAGTCCGGACTGCATTACGTGGTGCTTGGTACCAGCGAGACAGGGACGCTTGGCTTCCGGGTCAGGAATTCCGAGAGACACCGCAATAACCTTAGCCGGCGCATCAGCCGCGTGCAGATCCTTCGGGCTATCGCGCGCTGTAAGGATGAGCCCGCCAAGGAAGTGACTTGGCCAGCTGCTCGATTCCGTGACTGGCTGAAACGCTACTCGCACTATTGCAGCGAAGCTGGGCTAAGGCCGGAGGCGACCCCGGTAGAAGAGCCCGTAAAAGTGTCCTGGTATGCCAAAGTCGGCATCCAGGTAAAGATACACACCGATCGTGTGTTTCCCTGGCAGTGGTTCAGGAAGTAATACAAAGGACAAGAGCGTCCTATTCTAAGTCCTGGGAATCCCAGGCGACACATCATCATGAAAAGAAATAATCAACAACATTCGAATCGTCGCCAAAGCCCCGGAAACGGGAACCGAACACAAGACGCTAAAAAGAAGAAGCATCGCCCACGCGTGGTGCGGCCTTTTGCTTATCGTCCTTTCGCAATTTTAATGGAAGGGGAGCCAAACCGATGAACGAACAAAGATCATCAGTTCTCTTGGACTCAGGCGTACAGAGAACTTTATCCACAGGATGCGCGTGCGCAGCCGCCGCCGTAATTTCGTTGTCGAGTGCTGTAGTGGCGCTCTTGTTCGGAATGCTAGCTCTGTGGCTTATTTGGAGAAAGGAAGGAGATTCGCTCATTTCTGAAGTTCATCGATTGTTTGACAAAATCGGCACTTCGCAATAACTTCGTAAAGGAAGTCATATAACCTTGATGGCCGAGAACGGCTTTTTATACCCATGACTACAGCAAGCAAATCAAATACGAAAGGCGTTCGGATCCCCGATCCCCACGCAGATAGCGTAACCGTCGATTCTTGTATCGGCGCTACGATCGAGCTTATGGCTCGGAACGAAGCGACGGCGATGCAGTATTTTCAGCTCTGCGTCTCAACCTTCGGCTTTGCCGGGGAGGCTGCCGAGGATTACGCACGCAGGTGCGGGATCGCCTACCGAGCCGGGTGGGGCGACGTGAGCGACGCCGAGCTCTGAGCTCGGAGGGACTTCCAAAAACTTTGAAGGTTGCGTCGGGGTCACATCCGACGCGGCCTTTTTTGTTACCTGCGACCTAAACCTTGACGCGCGAGTTAAAACATCTACGATTTACATCCTATGACAGCACTTACTGAAATGGAGAAATTGGAAGAGGCGGTAGCCGATGCGGTGAATGAAAAATCGCACTGGACCGTCCGCCTCTACGTTTCCGAAGACGCACGCACTGAAAGTATCACCGAAACCTGGAGTCAGATCCCAATCCCTCTGGGTTGGTGGGCGCGCATGTGCCTACGGCTCGCCGGGTTCAGAGTTCGTAAATCGAAACCAACAACACCGAGCCCGGGGAGAACCTATCGCATCCGAGGCGCAGGAATGAAAGATGGGAACTGATTCTAAATACGTCCTGACCACCGTGAGGGATGGGCAGGTCGTTTACCTAAAGGCGGGCGATCTCACATACGTCAAAGCAAGGAAGGCCGCCACTGGCTTTCACACGTCGAAGGCGGCGAAGCACCAGGTGAAACGACTCAAGGGAACTTCCCTCGAGAGTGTAGTCTGGACAATTGAATCACCGATTTAAATGCGTGAAGCATTCCCCCAGGCGTCTAAGGCCTGGACCTGCGGTGAGTGCGGAAGAACAATCCCTAAAGGAGAAATCTACCAGCGCTTGACGCTTAGCGGAAAGACATTCGTGAACTGTGTTCCCTGCGGAGAGATCTGGGAGGAGATACAGGCACGCCGCGGAAGAAGCGATTTCTTCCCGGAGACCCATGAGCTGGGCACGCTTCGATCTTTATTGAAGCGATCACCTTCATACTCTGATTTGCGAAATGAATTCGGAAAGTGACTGCATCCCCCTTGAGGAGGAGGATCCGGAACTCGGCGAGCTGATCTCGCGGTTCTGTAACGAACGCCCATTCAAAGGGCAGGGGCATCTCTATGCCAAGGAAGGAGCACACTCGCTCTTGGTGTTCTGTCAGCTGGGACTCATCTCATTGCGGAAGTTTCTGGCTTGGTACATTCACGATAAATCACTATCCCGATCGGATAGGAATGCTGCCTGCCCGTGCGGGTCCGGTTCCAAATACAAGAAGTGCTGTTCGCGTTACGAATAGCGCTATTGTAGGAATTATATTGACTGTCGCGTCTGGGAAGGTAATCTGATTTGTAATGGCAACATGTGCTCGCGATGCTGCCGCAGACCCCTGGGTAGGGGACGTCTTTTGCCGTGATGGCGCAGGAGGTCGAATACTCAGAAGGCATGTGGTGACAAGAGAAGCGCTCCATGTGGTATTCCGAACTGATGACCCAGAACAACAGCCACGTCGCGTTTGGCTCCCAACCTTTCAGGATTGGGCGCACAGCGCTGACGTCGAATCACTCGGGGACATCGCCCCTGATTTCAAATAACGCACGTGTAGTTCTTCTGTTTGAGTTGACCCCGTCAGCTCGCAGATAACTCTCGAGCGCCTTCTTTATTATCCCGGATTATACCGGGGGGTTTATTTATGGCCGAATCAAATTCGCTGGATGCCTTCAGGCAACGCCGGCTTTACAAGTATCATCACAACCACCGACATGGTAGTGATATGGGAATCTTCTGGTGCTCACCCGCACTTCACGAAGACCTGAGTAAGATCGAACTGGCCGCAGGGCTGGGTATCGATTACGAGCCCGAGAGGGATGAAGCGACACCTGGTGTGTTCGAGAAAGATCGTAAGATCACGGAGGGTAAATCCTGCCAATAAACAACCACACGATATTATTTGAATTATGGCTAATAGCTATTACGAAAGCAGTTCGTTTCTCACTGTACCAAAAGAGAAATTACAGGAAGCGGTAACGATCATCAAGCGCATCGAAGCGGAGTTGGAAAACGGAGACGAAGGGGTGTGCGAGTGTTCCGCCACAATAAAGGGTGACGGTGTATGGTTCCGAGGACAAGAGACGATCAATGTCGAGCATGTGGCCGAGATAGCGGGCGCTCTGATAGAGGAGTTGGAGATCGACGAGCCGTTCTTCTGCTCGTGGGCTTACACATGCGATAAACCACGTATCGACGAGTTCGGAGGTGGGGCGTTCGTGATCAAGCGAGGATACGAGACTTACTGGTGCGACGCTAGATCCCAGGTCGAGCAGCAGTTGGAGACTGGGGGAATGATTCCGCAGCAGGTAGAATGACGGGTGAGATCCTGGCCGAGGAATACGGCTACCTGGATGCGAAGCACGGTATGGGGTATCATCCCCGATCGTGCGGGTCGGAGGGCCTACCGGAAAGGCTACTATAGGTGGAGACGTCACGTTCAACCACAGACCCTACCCGGAACCAGCTACGTGGATAAGGGTAATTGGGGCTGGCATTGACATACGCAATT
>Ga0075110_1000059_pt1 | contig 54107 bp, 60 predicted proteins | sample AntAceMetag02UK8_FD_69799 | JGI IMG/M metagenome (GOLD analysis project Ga0075110, IMG submission 69799) | Saline lake microbial communities from Ace Lake, Antarctica - Antarctic Ace Lake Metagenome 02UK8 | ecosystem: Environmental > Aquatic > Non-marine Saline and Alkaline > Saline | place... | reverse complement strand
CTGAAGTAGATGCCAACAAAGAACTCTCAAGAGACACTCAAGAGACACAAGAAGGGAGTAAGCAGCAGCGGTGCGTTTCGGTCGACCCTCCGAGCAGAGAAAGAGACGCAGTGTATTGGTACGAATGAGCGCGAACAGTCGTTGACACAGGATAAGGAGGCCGTAGACGCGGCATCCCGAAAGCTTGAGACAAAGCCGTGGAATCGCCTAGACAGGGGTCATAGAATACAAAAGATACGAGAGTGGGTAAATCGCCTTGATGGGGATAAGTATCCAGACAGCCTCAAAGACGAGATCCGGTCATCGCTTGTTCGGGCGATCCAGAGGAAAGATATCACGACGAACGCGTGTGTTGAATACGACACAGAGACGTGTAAGGTAACGGGTGTGCCTGCGCTGATGATCGTAGAGGGTGATTCTGTGACAGAAGGGAGTACACGGGTTATCATCCGTCGGCCGGAGAAGAAGACAAAGAAGCGCCGAAAGACCACGTCGTCATAAGTGTATCCACCCGTATGTAATATACGTGCTTACGTATAATGGATGCGTATTACAAGCTTGTGATGGAAGAATATAACACACAACTGGGATATGATATCCACGAGATAGACCGGTGTGTTGATACGCTACGAGAGTATTTGTATGATTCAGTCGGATACGATGATGATTACATGGGTGGTCTTGTCGAAGAAGAGATTGAATCCATCGTTGAAGACTGTAAAACAATGCTCCACGAAACTCTGTCGGGTGTTCACTGTCGCGAACCAGACGAGACACATCCCGTATCGGAAGCACTTGCAAAGATTGAATCATACCGAGGGGGTGACCAACAGCGCACGGATGAATGGTATGCTAGGCGAAGGGGAATGATTACTGCCTCAATCGCAAAGGCAGTTATGAACATTGATTATTCCACCGGAAAGGGAATCGGGGTTCTTCGTGAAAAAATCATCCAAGCATCTCGTCCAGACGAATCCGATAGGGCTGAGAGGAGTTTTGTCCCTCCCTCAAACCCAGATGCTCCTACCGTAAGGGGTATCCGGTACGAACCAGTCATACGACAGGTATACGAGCATATCCATAATGTGACGGTAGAAGAATACGACTGTGTACCACACGCTCAATATCCGTTCATAGGGGCCAGTCCAGATGGGATTGTTACAAAGGGCAGCACTCGTGGCCGGATGGTTGAAATCAAATGCCCACAACCGGCAAGCATCCATAAAGATGGTAACCGAGTCCGACCAGAGTATTGGAGCCAGATGCAGCTACAGATGGAGGTATGCAATCTTGTAGAATGCGATTACGTACGCGTAGTCGTCCGTGAAGCACCCACGATACGCGAAATACAACAACTAATACGCACCACTAAGAAAGAATACACAAGCATGGCACTGTATCCAGAGATGGGTAAGAAGGATTCCGCAGTGATAGCCGCTGGTACGGTTTGGATGGACCAGAATGGGGAGTACCATTGCTCAAATCCAATCGAGAGAAAGTTTCGGCACGAAGATTCCGTGATACAGAACCACAAGGGTGAGGTACTGTTTGTGCGTCATTTTGTAATCTTCGCGAAGGACTGGTTTACCGTAACCGTCGGTCGTAATCGCGACTGGTTTACAAGTGCATTCCTTCCGAAAGCAAAACTGGCATGGGAAGAAATCCAGAGGGGCCTTGATGATCCAGAGGAATGGGCCAGGACGCATCCGGTTAAAAAAAGAGCGCCCAAAGAATCCGTGATGCTCCAGGTAATCAAGGACCCGTCGGTTTGCTTGATGGCAGATGATTCGGACTGAATATACCTTGTTGAAAGCACCTAAGGAATAATATCCAGTATATGATGGGGGGCAGTGTAGTTTAAACACATAAAACACATACTATCAGTATGAGATTGGAGATTCCCACTCTGCTCGTGTAGCAAGTTGGCGCAATTGGTAGCGCGCCAGGCTCATAACCTGGAGGTTGATGCGTTCGAATCCATCACTTGCTTGTAAATACCGACATGGTTGTTGGTGATTACAAGTCTAAATAGAAGAATACATCCTGCCCTTTAACAAGGCGGGATTTGGATAGTTACACGGGAGAACGATTTCTTTTCGGAGAGTCTGTTCGTGAGGTCCGGTCATTTCTCTAGAGGTTGGCCATCTGTGATTGTCATGTTGATTTCTGGAAGAGGCCTCTGTCTTAAGAAGGTATGGTTGGTACACGTGGTACGCATCGTCGCCCCCCTGACCACTCTTGGAACCGCGCGACTGTTTATCAACGGGATAACCAGCAAATCCTTCGTGTCTGGAGTACGGACCCATATTCAGATACATGAGCGTGGAATGATAGATTGATATCGCAGCAGATTCAATCGACGAAACCACCGAACCAGCGAGTATATCCATTTCTATGATACGCGGTAAATTCTAAATGGCGTGACGAGGTGTGGGTCTAATCCACGCACATAGTATGGTACAATACATAGCAAGGATGGACCAAACAAACACGCTTCGGGTTACGAAACGAGATGGGTCGGTACAGGACGTATCATACGATAAGATCGTAAACCGGATCGCAACCCTTGCGTCGGAGACGCCGTGTGGAAAGTGTGCGCTAACACACGTGAATCCCATTATGGTTGCACAGAAGGTAATCTCACAGATTTTTGACGGGATCGACACGTACAAGCTGGATGAACAGGCATCGCTTGTTGCGATAGAGATGGTTACCACACACCCGGAGTACGGAGAACTGGCTGGGAGGATTATGATAAGCAATCACCACAAGCAGACGTACCCGGACGTTATGTCTGTATTTCGTGAGCTTCGTGAGATGTATGACGACAACGACAAGCCAGCCCCGATCCTGTCAGAAGAAACCCTTGCAATCGCAGAGGAATATTCGGAGAGAATCCGCGATGCGATTCAGGATGATAGGGATTATCTTATTGATTATTTCGGATTCAAGACTCTGGAACGTACATACCTTCTTCGTAACAAGGGTCGTATCCTTGAAAGGCCCCAGTATATGTGGATGCGAGTCGCGATTGGTGTTCACGGGTGGGATATTGACAGGGTGATCGAGACATACCACGACCTGTCTACTAAAAAGTACACACACGCAACACCCACGCTATTTAACGCTGGCACGGTTCATCCGCAGATGTCGTCGTGCTTCCTTGTGTCAATGAAGGATGACAGCATTGACGGGATCTACAAAACGGCGCACGAGTGTGCTCTCATTTCTAAATGGGGCGGTGGTATTGGTATCCACATCCATAACATCCGAGCAAAGGGCTCGTATATCCGGGGAACATCTGGGACGAGCAACGGGATTGTACCAATGCTGAGGGTATTCAACGCGACTGCGAGATATTGTGATCAGGGCGGTGGCCGCCGCAAGGGTTCGTTTGCTATGTACTTGGAACCCTGGCATATGGATGTCGAGGACTTCCTGCGTCTTAAGATTAACCACGGCAACGAGGAAGAAAGAGCACGAGACCTGTTTTATGCAATGTGGATACCTGATTTGTTTATGCGTAGGGTCCAAGCAAATGGTACGTGGACCCTGTTTTGTCCAGACAGGGCAAAGAACCTGGCCGAGGTATATGGTGAAGAGTTTGACACACTATACACGATGTACGAAGACGACCCAGAGACGTACGGGGGGAGGACTATCTCGGCACAAAAACTATGGTTCCAGATTCTACAGTCACAGGTCGAGACGGGAACACCATACCTGTTGTACAAAGACGCTGCTAACAAAAAGAGCAACCAGAAGAATGTCGGAACGATCAAATCATCAAACCTGTGCACCGAGATTATGGAATACTCATCGCCCGATGAAACCGCGGTGTGTAATCTCGCATCACTGAACCTCCAGGCATTTGTGTATACCGACGCAGATGGAAACGAGGCGTTTGATTTCAAGAATTTCCGCGATACAACGCGGCGGCTGGTGCGAAACCTGGATAGGGTGATTGATAGGAACTTCTACCCGACAGACGCGGCACGTCGTTCAAACATGAGGCACCGTCCAGTTGGTATTGGCGTACAGGGTCTCGCGGATGTGTTTGCGAGACTGGGTTATACATACGAAAGCCAGGATGCAAGAACACTCAACCGCAAGATATTCGCCCACATGTACTACGCATCCGTAGAAGCATCTGCTGACCTTGTTCAGGTAGATGGACTACCCAGCTACGAGACATTCAAGGGGTCCCCCGTGTCAAAAGGAGTTCTGCAGCCAGATATGTGGGAGGGAATCGTTGCAGACGATGACGTGCCTGAACTTGACTGGTCTTCTCTTCGTACAAAGGTGAGAGGTGGTATTCGTAACTCGCTTCTTGTCGCCCCGATGCCAACCGCGTCTACGAGCCAGATTCTGGGTAATAATGAGAGTTTTGAACCATTTACTACGAATATCTATACACGGAGAACTCTGGCGGGAGAGTTTGTGGTTGTAAACCAGTACCTGATAAAGGAACTCATCCAGCTTGGATTGTGGAATAGTGAGATGAAAAATCGCATCATTGGGGACCGTGGTTCCGTAAGCAACATCGAGGAGATACCCAGTGAACTACGGGAGAGGTTTAAGAATGTATGGGAAATGTCTCAAAAATCATTGATCGACATGGCTGCTGATAGAGGGGCATACATATGTCAGAGTCAGTCTCTGAACCTGTACTCTTCTGACCCTACTTTTCGACGTCTGAGCAGCATGCATATGTACGCATGGAAAAAGGGTCTCAAAACCGGGCAGTATTACCTGAGGACACGTCCCGTCGCTGATGCGCAACAGGTTACCATCGACCCAACCGTGCGTTCAAACCAGGATAATGAACCTTGTGACGTGTGTTCCGCATAGATTTGAAAACTAGTAATAGTAAGAACGATGCCAAGACAACGGCTGCGGCGGCATCGGATTATTACGCGCGAGGCAAAGCGCCGAATGATAGGAAGAAAACCCACTAGTAGTTCTGCTGTAGTCGTACCGCCCGATCTGAACGTAAATGAGAAATCAAACACCGAAATACAAAAGATAGAAGCAGAGGCCAAGAAGGCAGCAGAGGCCAAGAAGGCAGCAGAGGCCAAGAAGGAGGCAGAGGTCAAGAAGGCGACAGAGCCAAAAGATTTACAAAATAAGCGGACAGAATACCATGCTAGTCAAAGGGATATACAGATTGCTCGTCGACGAAAACAAGCCGCAGAACGCAGGGGCGTAATAAAAAAGGCAGAGAAGATTCACAATATAATGGTTCAAAAAAAAACTTCCACCAAAAACAAGTAGGCTCTTACTGTAGATACCACGCAGTTAACAATCTACTTGGATATGAAGTATGTGGCCTGAAGAGGTTTGACTCATTATGTGATGATTGGGATATCCTTAATAGGTTCCCAAAGGGTAACTCTAGGAAAGGATTCTTATTTTATAATAATGGTGGAAGAGACGGTGTAGATAATCTATTTGGATTTATATTATCAAAATACGACATCAACGCACGGTTTGTAGGGTATGACTTCCACAATACAAAACCTATGATACCAGATAATGCGATTGGTGCCATCATGTTCAATACACGTCACACGTGGGCAGTCCGAAAGCACTCCGAAGACGGTAATTTCTGGAAACACGACTCTTTATGAGAGGCAACCCCATATGTGCACAGGTCAACAAAGGCATATGCTGCTCTTTACTGCTTTCTTAAGTAGATATGCTACTTCCACGTATTCTTCTTGCGATAATCGCTGGAGGAATTCTCGCGTTAATATTATTCCCGGACATACGAAACGAAGCATTTACTGGGATTCGTGATTCTGGCTTCAATCGGCGTGTTGCTTTTGAAAGCAGACAAATCCTTGATAGGGTCGGGAAGGAACCACTTCCCCGTCAACCAGTATTTACAGATGATCCCAAGATGGGGAATGCTAGGAGAGATATGTCACGTCTCCCGAGCACAGAGGGGAGTGGTTTTTCATTACCCGTCTCTTACACACATTACAAGGTCCCAGATTTCAAGGATGGGTATGATATCGCGCTTATGAATGCCCCTCGAGCATCAGAAACATACCACACCCCCCGTAGTGATGCGTTTCATCTATACTACCAAACCCTACACGATACGCTAGATAACCCGAGAGAGAATGGATATATCGTTTCAGGTACCGCCCCGCTGTGACCACGTGACCAAACAGAATGTACATTCAGATTTATTACACGGAGATACGACTAGTTTAGTAGAATGGATGCAGCGTGGTAGAAATATTCAACATTTTAAAAAGAGGATTTTATCCTACCCATACAAGGTACAACATCAGTTATTAACGGATATCATCATTGATGATACTCGTGTATTTGAAAGCAGGCGTATTCGTCATCCGGGATTTTATCATCTAGGAATCCGTTACCCCCACGAATGGGTCTTATTGGAAATCATAGAACGTATTAAATATTCTATATTCGTTGATGATGAAGATGAGATATGGGCATTTCATATTATTGCTCTTACACCTACACATACGTTCCACCGGGATACACTCTGGAAATACCTTATGAATGCGTTCGATGGGTCTTCAAGATGGGTACGATGCTTTACATCGTTTTTATGTTCACAGAGTGATTTTATAGAGAAATGGTTTTGCCGGCTCCATATGGTAAATGGGTGGTACTATTGTATGAACCATCGGAGAACGTTTGAACTCCTAAGATGCATCTATCCCACGTTCCAACACGCATCTATGTACCCGCCCGATTCAGAGAATACCGCGATTCTGAACGGCGAACCGTTTATGATGGGAGTTGTGCTTGCGTGTGAAAATGATGACCCATTCGTATGTAGTAATATGTACTATGAAAATTCTACGGTCATAGATATAATGCATCGTTTGTTTACGGGTGAACAATCTGTAAGATGCTAGTGGGTTCCCGAAGTTGGCTTATTTGCATACATTCCGGGGCGGTATACGGTTTTTGAACGCTTGATATCAACAATCGCCTTTGTCATTTCCTCTACAAAATCCATCAGCGCAAACCGAGCCTTGGGACTTAGGTATTTATCCTTCTTTTCTTGGTCAACGATCGACCGAATAGATATCACACATTTTTGGAATCCCTCCTTATCCGCCTTGGTTTTTGCCAGGGTTTTGAAGAAGTCAAGGATACACTTTATACCATTTTCGGTGGTTTCCCTTGGGATTTCCTTTGTTTTGTTGTTTGCGGACTCGATAATCGTTCCAAGAACACCTACGAGCCCTGTTGCGTGTGGACCGAGAATTGAGAGGGGGACGATTCCGATGTTCGCGGCCTCGGCCAACACGATACTATGCCCGGCTAGCTTCGTTTTCATCTTGTTTGCCGCACAAAACTCATCATAGTTATCACCGTTGTCAATACTTGTGAGAATCTTCTCGATGTGAACCGTCATAAACTCCGTCAGGATTTCATTTGCGGTCTTCACGTCTTCGCTTCTAGACTTTGCGATATCCTTGTACAGGCGGACGTATGTTGTCGCAAACACGTGCTGGCGTGTTGCGTTTTCTAGAATCAGACGAAGTGCCCACGGGTGCTCATCATCACTAAGGCGACTACATACACCATGCAATGACTTCAGGATGGAATCATAGTTTTGAGGCGTGACCTTGTTAAGGTCGCCGACGATTTTCTGCTTCATCGCATCGTCAAATGACGTTGGCTTAGGCTTGATCGATGGCTTTTTCCACACTGGGGAGTTATGGGGGGTGGTGGTTAGGGATGTTCTGATAACCGCTCGTCCTGTTCCCTCGTGTCCACCCTGCTTCCTGCCTCGCATCCGCCGATGATTATCGTGTGATGTGTGAGACCTGTCGTTTGTACGCTGTTCGCGCATAACATTCTCCAGTGTAATCTTTTGTATGTTTTTCCAAGAATCCGCACCGAGTATCGATGCGGGGTCCGGTCCCTCCTTCTGTGTAGCAAGCACCAAAAGAGATGCCGCAGAAATACAAACGGGAGTGACACACGTGACCGAATCCATAATAACCTGTATTACTACACAGATTTATACTTATGTGCCCCTGTTGATGTACATTGTATGAATTGATTCGTGTACCGGTTCAATTGGCAACAGTCACACCTAAGCAGTTGATACAAGAACATACATAGACTATACAATGGCAGATACAAACACAGAAACAGCCACAAGCACAGCAAGCACAGCAAGCACAGCAAGCACAGCAACCGCCACGAGCGCATCCACGTACACGGTAGAGCCCATTGAGTCATTTGATGATATGGCTCTCAATGAAGACCTTCTAAGGGGGATTTATGGGTTTGGATTTGAGAAACCGAGTGCGATTCAGGAGAGGGCCATCATACCCGTTACAAAGGGATATGATGTGATCGCACAGGCCCAGTCTGGAACTGGTAAGACCGGTGCGTTTAGTATTGGGCTGCTTCAGAAGCTGGATTTCACACAGCATAATCTCCAGGCGATCGTGCTTCTTCCGACGCGTGAACTCGCACAACAGGTCTATACAGTGGTTCAGGGACTATCTACGTATATGGAGGGATTCAAGGCGGTTCTCGCGATTGGAGGGGTTATGGGCGGCGACCAGGTACGAGAACTACAAAACGGTGCCCAGGTAATGATTGGTACTCCGGGTCGCGTATACGACCTCATCGCAAACCGCGCTGGTCCGCAGATTGTAAATAACCTGCAGACGATTGTACTTGATGAGGCAGATGAGATGCTTTCCATCGGATTCCAAGACCAGGTCCGTGAGATCTTCCTAGTTATCCCACAGAGTGCGCAGATTTGCTTGTTCAGCGCCACTCTGAACCCAGATGTGATGGATGTATCAAGGAAGTTTATGCGTGACCCGGTTGAGATTCTTGTTCGCACAGAAAATCTGACCCTGGATGGTATCCAGCAGTTCTACGTGAAACTCCGTGAACAGGACAAGTTTGGATGCCTGATGGATTTGTACGAGTCGATGACGATTACACAGTGCCTAATTTACTGCAACAGTCGCGGGCGGGTTGAGGAGATCGGGAACGAGCTTACAAAGAGTGGGTTCACGGTCGGGGCGATTCACGGACAGATGTCGTGGGATGAACGCAAGTCGGTAATGGATAAGTTCCGTTCCGGTGGTCTCCGCGTGCTTATCTCAACGGACCTTCTTGCGCGTGGTATTGATGTACAGCAGGTTTCTATCGTGATTAACTATGATATCCCCCGTGATGTTGCGAACTATCTTCATCGGATTGGGCGCTCTGGTAGGTTTGGAAGGAAGGGCGTTGGTATCAACTTTGTGACCGAATCGTCTTGGGAGTCTATGGAAGCAATCTGCACTCATTATAAGACCGACATCAACGAGCTCCCCGCTGATTATGCCTCACACATCTGAGTGGTTTGACTCGTTTGGTGTGTATTATCAAAAAAAAATTGTTTTTGTAGTATGGACCTAATTATCCTCCTTGCCGTATTTGTAGCGTTTTTAGCGCTCGCGTACGTTACGTATCGAAATGTATACAACTTGGACTCAAGGCTTAGAAAGATTGAGGATATCCTGAAGAACGCGCAGGTTGTTGCGGAACCATCTGCCTCTCCAGCAGGGGCACCAGAGGCACCACAGACACACGGCGCCAATACACCAGTTGTAAATCGTGATGCCCCGTTGTCAGTGCCCAACTCTGTACCCCAGGATGTCTCTCCGTATGCCGCACGGTATGGTGCTGCGGGGGGGGATTCCTTTGATGGACCCATTGCTGGCTGGGGAGGTGATGGTGGGGTTGCCCCGCCGAGAGTAACCGTTGCCAAGGAGGGAGCGAATACTCGGACGGTTGAAATCATACCGGACGACGATGAGGGGGGTGGCCGTGTGGACGAAGAGGTTGAAAGCGACGATGGCGACGATGAGGGTGACGATGGAGAGGTTGACGTGGACGATATCCTGAATGATATGGAACGCGAAGACAGCGAGGACCGTGAGGACCGCGATGATGGTGTTGAGAATCTCACACCGGCTGTATCCGCAAAGGTTGCTGACCTTCGCCGCGCACTTCGTGATGCGAATGTCCCTATTCCGAGTGGTGTAAAGAAGGCGGATCTGATACGACTCGTACAGGAGCATCACATATCGGTTCGCGCGGACGATAATGGTGCTGACGAGGAGATTGTGGAGGATACTGCGTGATAACTTGGTATGTGATGGTAGTAATGCAGGTTCGTGGATGTTGGAGGACTACGGACAATCGTCATTGGGACAGCCCCGCTAGAATGTCAGACGGGCGCGTCTTTACAGACTGGAGGTCTCCTTGTATTATCAATACGGGACGCGGCCATCTGTATAACGCGATGTTACAAACGTCGGGTGGATACATGACGAGCCGGCGAACGGCAGAATCAAGGGTGCAGACTGGAGACCCGTGGGGCAAATCCTACGTACCACCACCGCCCAAGCAGCTGATTCTTCCGGTAGCAAAAAGTGGAGTAGAGATTCTTCGACAAGATTTACCGGGTGCGATTGGAGCAGAGGTACGATCTGGGAACACCCTGACTTCTCACATACAGCCGGATAACCTCACTCGTGAAGACACGCGTGTGAGTGATTGTGGTTATCCAGCGATGCCAAGGTGTGACCCGCGCTGGGGTCTTTCTTCGGAGACGCTTGTTTTGAATATGCGAGATTCAACTCCTGCTGGTGGAAGTACAACCGCGTGGCTTCGTGGTACGCTGGGTGACCGCGTCTGATTTATGGAGTGTGTGTAGAAGTAGGATGGTTTCGTTTAAAGGTGTTGCTACGAGTGGGGTGATTCATCGTCATCCGGCTGGTTATAATGAAAACACGATAATGATTAAGGGGGTTGCTCCCGGGGCATCTGCGGTCCAGTGGTTTGCTGCGGACCCACCGCAGCGTGTGTTGAGCAAGACTGGTTCATACCAAGCATACCCGTCTCCCACCGTGGCAATCACAGGGAAGAACTGTGGAGTATCCGAGGTCACTGGTGGAGTATATACGATTGTGTGTGATGTCCCAAATGCATACTACGCGAACGGTGGGGCGATACTCCTGCCGCCACACGTAACCCTCCGCGTGTGGGACCGTGACCATTGTTTGGGTGACACGATTGCCACGCTGGATACAATGGTTCCGTACAAGGGGCTCACGTATGCTCCTTCGCGTCGTGGACCGGAGTTCTATGCCGGACAACTTGACCTACCGCCACGAACCCAGCAGCAGATATTGGAGGCACGTTCCACATTGGCTCTAGGACAGGAAATACCCGTGCGCAGATACGCAGAGGATTTCTGGGGGAGTGTGCCGAGACCCTGATTATATGCGTCAAGTATAGATTATGGCGGCTGCTTCGGTGGATACCCCGGTGAGTAAATTGTTGGCGTCCATAAACAAATCCAGGCGCGAGGCTGTTGCAACGGCAGGTATTTCTGCTCTGGCCGGGTCAATATACGTGAAAGATGGTAAGATATCTGGTGGGAAGCCTTCTAATAAATCGCGTACTCTGAAAATGGTGGATGAAGTGGGTCTTTTCCCTACAAACTTTGTGAAACACACAATCTATGGTGTGTTCAAGGACGTGTTTACATTCTTATTACCCGAAACGGATAAGCATATTAAGGCTACTAAAAATGTCTTTGCGGACCTTCATCTTTCGGGAGTATCCCTTCGCGACCTACTGGGCCTTCATCCAGGAAAGTATATATCCATCAAACACCCTCGCAAAGAAGACAGGATATATTTTTATCGGTCGATGACGGATTCAGGTAGGATATATTTTTACAGCGGGATTGGCAAGTCTGGTCGGGATGCGAAGATGGGCCCTCGCGCGGTTCGGGATGCGATAGGAAGAATTACAAATCGTATGGGGAAGACCAGGATTTCCCCCGACGAAAGAACACTTCGTTCCATAGAATCGGGTCTTATACAGGTGCATACAAACCATAATGATATCCCAGCAGGGAGATATACTCGTCGCAATAAGCGTCGTAACGGATTTACACACAATAAAACACAAGCACGCAGACACAGGAAGAGACGCAGGCAAAGACACCGGACAACACTTCGAAGAACAACTCAGTAACTCACGACGTACTAATACATTCTATCTATCTCAGAGAGGTAGACAGAATGAAGGTTCTTTCATTTGATATCGGTGTTAAAAATCTTGCCTGGTGCCTTACAGGTGATAGTGTCGGTGACTGCTCGGCGATCTGGTCAGTTCTTGACTGGGGGGTATGGGACCTGCGCGTTGACTTGGAGGATGAGCCGATGCGACCCGAGTCCTGTCGCGCAAAAACACAAGCGGGTAATCCATGTAACCGTGATCCGGTATGGGTTGAACTGTCTGGGGGTAATATCCTGGGTGGGTTGTGTAAATGCCACGGGAAACACAGCGAGACCACGTACACGAGCGAGGATATCAAGGCACTTAAATCTCTGAGCGTGTCTGCTCTCCGAACCCGTGCCTCGGAGATGGGGATTGATTCACGCCGGAAACTAAAGAAGGAAATTCAATCTTTAATATCGGACAAGATGACACAGTGGTACCTTCACAAGATACCCCCTCTTAAAAAATCAAAAACAATACCCCTGTCTCTTATCCACAAGCGAATCACGGAAAGGCTGTGTGACATCCATACGCGTGTAGACAAGGTCGTCATTGAGAACCAGCCAGTACGGATGAACGCAATGATGAAGAGCGTACAGATGATCCTATGGACCACCCTGCGGATGAAGATGGTGGAACAGGGTATCTCAGAACCAGATGTCTCATTCATAAACGCATCCAAGAAACTTACGATACAACCCGATGCGTCGGCACCGGCACACCGATGCTACCAGATTCTTTCCACTCGTGAAGCCAGCGCACAGGCTAGGGGCAGGTCGTATGCGCACCGGAAACAGGAGAGTATCCAGAGGGTTGCTCAGTTGCTCACGATATCAGGACAAACACAGCACCTCGGCTGGTTCAAGAGCAACTCCAAGCGTGATGACCTCGCAGATTGTCTTCTTATGTGCTTGAGTGCGACACCCAGACCAGATTGTAATGAACGATTGTAATCTAACACATACCCCCCGTTTAATATATAAGCCAACGTCTGCGGAATCTTGTAGTAGTGATGTCTGATAATGTTATCCGCATTGACAAGGAGATTTTTGGAGACCTAACGACATCAGGTGATGTTGTAGACAAAGACCCCATGGGGTTGAATCTATTGAATGGTTCGGAGAAGCCGATTGAACTTAACCTGGACGATATCCCTATGGAGTCGTCTGCGCCTGCCCCGACACAGATGCCTTCCTCGACCCCGCTTAAGACGATTGATGAAATCAACAAGGAGGCCGAATCATCCGTACGCAACGATGTTGATGGTGAACGACAGAGCGGCGGTGGAGGAGGCGGCTGGTTCTCAGGACTCCGCTTCGGAGGGAACAACGCATCATCAAAGCCAGCCACACCACCGGCACCCATAAAAACACAGGCAGAACTCGCGAGAGAGAAGAACGAGTTGTTGGCGAAGTTGAACTCTATGGAACGAAGGGGCGTTACACTCAGCAGAACATTTGATGCTTCTTCTGACCTGGAGGAACTCCGTTCTGAATATGGTCGCATCAAGACCACGCGCGAGATGGATAGCAGTGTTCGCTTCCAGAGAAAGATGCTTATGGCAGCTGTTACCGGTATTGAGTTTTTGAACAACCGGTTTGACCCCTTTGATGCCGAGCTAGAGGGATGGTCTGAGACCGTACACGAGAGTATTGATGACTATGATGATGTGTTTGAGGAACTATATGAAAAGTACAAGGACCGTGCGAAGATGGCACCGGAGATCAGGTTGTTGTTTTCTCTCGGAGGATCGGCTCTTATGTTCCATCTAACCAAGACGATGCTAAAGAGCTCAATCCCGGGAATGGACGACATCCTAAAACAGAACCCGGAGATTGCTCGGCAGGTTGCTGCGGCGGCAGCAAAGACGATGAGCGGCGGTGGTGGCGGCGGTGGTGGTGGCGGAGGTGGTGGTGGCGGAGGCGGTGGTGGTGGATTTGGGGGGCTGATGGGTATGATGGGCAGCATGATGGGAGGTGGTAATCCCGCACCCGCAGCACCCGCGCGGTCAGAGATGCAGGGCCCCGGAGATGTTAACGAGATTCTCCGTGAGCTCGACGCTGCATCGGCCGGTACTGGCTCTCGGGGAGCATCAATGCCTCGGTCAGGTGGTCCTGCCACACAAACACGTGGGGTATCACTCGTCCGCGAAGACGGGTCAGGAAACCGCGATACGAGGTTCAGTGTCGACCGAAGCGACGCGAACACGCTGGTTCTAAATGTATGATCATAGATGATTCCACATTGTTAGTGCGCCAGTTCCCATCGCGTAAATCTTTCCATCGTGTCTCTGCCTACGAAACAAGTAATACCTAGAGGATTCGTTCAAGAGGTATTCAAGAGTAAAAATCGTTACGACGGATAGCCCCAGTGAGACCCAGATGTCACGTGTTCCTACGTAAAACACGGCGAGAATCGTAATCCAACGGACATACGGAGAGCGCAGAGCCCGTTGTTGACCAGGGGTTAAACCAGCGGATATCTGACCACCGGTTAGGTTCATTAGGAGCATCATCACGGCTGCAACAGCGGTGCTGATACTCTGGTTCGTAAGTAAATCGTGCATCTAACTCTTTGTGGAAGATGATATTGTCTTGCGAAGAAGTTGTTCAACGTTCTTTACTTTTTCAAGTGCCTCTTCTACTGGGTTCATCTGTTGCGCAACCTTGATATCCAAAGATTCTCGTAGGGATTCAATCTCCGTCTGAAACGACTCGGATGTGTTTCCAAGGGTATTGTTGCGTGAAGATTTAAGAATATCCTCACTAATGATGGCCACGCCCATACCATAAATGATCGCAGTAACCGGAGCGTAAAATGCGGTAGCCAGTACGGAGGCAAAGAGACCTACCCGCGCGATAGGATAATCATATGCTTTTACGAACGCCGAGTGGATTGATGGTGGGAAAGACGTGATGTATCCAGTGGTAAATGCAAGAAATACTCCGTGGAATATATCTAAAAGAGACATTGCGGATGCAAATGTAATCGTCATCCTCTAATTACGGTGCAGAATGGGTTGCATCACCGTCACGCGAATACCCAACTATCCCACCAAGTGTGTTCATAGACTTCATAAACTCATTGGCATCTTCCTCGGTTGTAAAGTTGTCGTCATCTGGGTTGTACGCGCCCTCGTACATTGGTCCAAAACCCTCATCAGAAGATTTAGAAGCAGCCGCCGGTGATAACGTCTTCATCGCAGACGTGAGCTGGTTTAGGAGGTCTGCGTGTTCAGATGATTTCATCGAACTATTTTTGCTCTTGTCACTGTCTTTTGTATCATCGTCGCCCGCGTCTTCCTTGTCAGTATCCTTTGAATCACTCGCGTCATCTACCCAGAACCCTTCTTGGTGGTTTCCTTTCTCCTGGCGAAGGACCATTTCAGTGTCCGACCGTGAGTATGACATTACAATCAGAACCGCAAACAGCACCGCAACCGGGGGAGCCGCTATCGCCAACAGTGATAGGAATCCCAGTATAAGAAGACGCCCCATCGGGTTGCTCATCAAGATCGATAGAACACTCTCCTTGTCAGATTCTAAGAATGCAATATATACCACAATCACCATACCGAGAACGAGTTGGACCGGCGTTTGGCCTATGGATTTTACAAGCATCCTGACAGTGCTGTTCGCGGTTTTCATCATCCGACCAACCATCCCATTTACAACCTTATTCATCGTAATATTCTATGTGTGTGAATGATTAAAAAAAGTCACCATCGCGGTTAGAGGAGTACGGCATCAATATGAGTTGTTCGTATTCTACACTTGAGGACGCATGGGAAACACCGAGAGACCGCTACCGAACATCACGTGGATATAAGAATCGTAATGCGTATTCTCCATCACCGTCGCCTTCGCCATCACCGTCGCCTTCACCAACAACCAGCAGTGACGGGGGTCACACGATTGTAATGGGTTCCGAAGAAGGATACGTGTCATCCACAATGGGCGAACGAGATGTATTTATTAGACCAGAGCGACCGATTTCAAACGGGGGTGGTTCACCCGTTTCGTTCCTAGACGAGGACGATTACCGGAGTGATTCCGGTGAGTCGTCTATGATGTCCAGGTCGGTATCTCCATCACCACACCCGCGCCTATCAGCAAATCTTCCAGGAGAACCGACGCGCAAGACTCCGGTTCCTATTGAATCACAACCACAACCACGGACACCGGAGGATAAAAAGATGATGCGGCAGATTTTGCGCATACGAGATGATGTACGAGAGATGCTCCAGACAAGGCACGGTGAAACCACTAACCGGAATACACTAAATTCATTCCCATTTATGGAAACCGGTCTGTTTATTGCGGTGGGGCTGTTTGTGCTCCTTGCGATGAAGATGATGGTACATTTTCATCCATTAGGGGAATACAACACCCGTATACCAGAGGGTGCTGACCTCATCAAGAACATCCGCATACTGGACCGCACATAAACAAAACAACCTACTCCGACTCGTTGAATACATATCTTTCAATAAGACCACTCTCGTCGTTTCGAATCACGCGAAGCCGGTTGATATTGACGATACCAAAGATACCATTACCACTCTGCTTCATACTTTCTTCAGCAATATCTTCCACAATACGGTCTGTACCAAAGTATGCGTGCCCAGCGGTTTCATCGTCAATGTGGTGACCCAGTGTTACACACTCGTACCCAGTACACCGGACCATATGTCCATCTGTAAGGACCAGGTTATACAGGTCAAGGGTATCTTCTTCGGGTGTTGTAATATCTATCGGGAATGTCCAGTCAGAAGCCTCGTGGGGTGCACAGGACCTCACTGGATGATATTTAGTAATATGAAGGTTCTCGTTCAGAGAGCAGATTTGTGTATGGAGTCTCTCATAATGAACCAAGAAGCGAACCCTGGTATACGTATCGGGCGACGTGGTCGCAACAACATCGCCGGGTTTCAAAGATGATATCGTGCGATATTCTACCGCATTGTCTTGTTTTGTGAGCACAAGCGTATCTCCCGTAAAGCATCCAGCAGAGTCATCATAATACGTACGCATTGACGTACCACCACTCATGGGAGGTGCCATCACAGAACCATAACTAGCCGGCCCACTAGGAACCGCCGTAGGCGTTGGCGACGGGAGAAGAACAAAGATGGATTCCATCCTGCTCTGGAGTTCCGTAAACCTGGGGCTCTTATAATACTGGAGAGATTCATCCTTAAAGTTCACACACACACCGCGAAGGTGAGACAGGTGCAGCGAACGCAGGTAATGACAGCCCCATTTGGTATACCACTCTACGCACGAGACAGCCTTTCCAATTTGACCCTTGTTCGGGTCATCGTGATCGATGTCACGCAGAACGGACTGCCTGTATTCTTCGGTAAACAACGGCGATGTCGGCATCTGCTCAATCCAGTCTTGTATGTTCGCAAGCCGGTCGCGTCGTGAATCTGCGTATGAATGGTCATACAGTGTCACCTCCTTTTCAAGGTATCGAACGAGTGATTTACACATTGGAACAGTATGATACCCAGTTGAGTCCTCTATCGGTTGCTCTGTCATCTCAAGGGCCTTTGCCAGGATATTGATAAACACCGTACCAATCATCGTGCAGTCAGGGATGAATCCAAACAGGCCATTATATGTACTAGACAACGAATGGAGTAATGAGGAATCTATATCATAACTATATCCGATCGTGTGGATGATTGGCTGGATATTACGGTCGTGCAGGTATCGTAGAAGGGTCTTGTGAATCCCCTGTGGGGGGTTTTGGTTTGACTGTCCGTCTGTGAACACAAGGATGGTTGGTGTGGATTCATCTTCGCACAGTGTGAATACCTGCCGAAATCCATCCCATAGATTGGTTGTGCTCCCTGGGTCGATCGTTTCTACCCGATAGATTGCTGTAGATTTACCCTGTACGTTCATCCGCGTTGCTCCCATAATGGTCCTTGCCCTTGAATCAAACGTAGTAATGCTCAGTGAGTAATCAGACGGGAGCGAGTGTACAAGCGTTAGTAGGGTATGCTTTACGAGGTCAAGCCTGGTGAATCCATCCTGTTCGTATCCCTGTGTTGCGATGCGCATCCCCATCGATCCAGACCGGTCCACAAGACAGTGGATTGTCTTTCGTGTGGTCACTACGACAGTCTCCGGTGATGATTCCTCGGTTGGAACGATTTGTTCCGGTCCCGTCCCTGAGATTATTTCACGAAGAGCCATGTTTGGGATCCCGTCATCTTCACGCATCGGTTCGCGCGTAAAGGGGGATGTCCCGTGTATATGAAGCCACTCGGTGATTGCGTCTCGCTCGTATGTTCGTCCATCGGGCATAACCACTGGGTCAGTCATTACTGCGTATGTAATCGGGCAGAGCCAAGCATCCGGGGTGGGATTACTCATTTTGTATCTTAGTACACTACGATGTGTATGCCTTATGCCCGGTGCCGGTGACTTCTGTATTACTGTCTCTTGTTGAAGTATATGTTTCGCAGTTGTGCGCTGGGTATGTAGTCTTCGGTTGCCTTTACAAGGTCCCTCGTGCGTGCTTTCTCACGTCCCACGTGGGTATTTTGTTCTCGGCGCGCGATGCGCTGGGAATGCTCGTGCTGAACCATTCGTGCCTGCTCAGCAGCCTCTGCGTGTGCCTTGTCGGTTAATACCTTCTGCTCTTCCGATATGACCCTTTCTGCCTTTTCAAAGTCGGGGCGCATGTGCTCCCAGCTTATGAACAGCAGGTTTGGGTGCGTGTATCTCACGCGAAACCCATTCTTGACTAGGCTGGTAATCACAAATGACCGACACTGGTCTGCCTTGAACAGGGGCTGTCCGATCATTACCTCCGGCAAGACGTACGTTGAAAACGTAGTACCGCCGTCCTGGGCAGCCACCAGCTGGATACGCTTGTGGACTCGTTCCAGGATGGTGTCGTACACTGCGAGACGCATCTCTTCGCGCTCAACCTTTTTCTGGAATAGTTCTTGAATATCAATCTGACGGTCCATCTATGATAGTTCCAGCAGATTGCGAATGTATCTTATCTTAGCCTGACGAGGAACGCCGTTTCGTAGAACTCCCGCGTCGGTTTCCACGCAGACGTCTTCTCGTTTGATTAGATTTATGGGGACGTATTCGGGATCTTCCGGCTGAGCCAGTGGCACCAGCCCCCCTTACTCCTGACTCTGCCGCTGCGAGAGCAACCGCGATAATCATCTCATCGTCATCACCGGGTCCAACCAGATCAGCAGGCTCAACTGGATCAGCAGGCTCAACTGGATCAGCGGGCTTAATCTCCAAGTACGATACCGCCTTACTACCCATTACAGTACCAACGACCTCGGGAATATTTGATAACAGAGTCATAGCAGATAGAATATAACAGGCATTACCTGGGTTTTTGACGACAGATGGGTTACTGTTTTTAAACTGAAATGTTGGTTTGGATGCGCCTATCTTACGGTACAGAACGACATATGGGACCGCATTATCCTTGTGTTCTACTGGGTTCCATTTACCATCTTTGGATACCGCATTTCCGCCGTATTTTAGTTCACCTTCAGATTTTACCATATCCACATCGTCTCCAGACGAAATAGTATCTGTGATGGCCCACCATTTACCGTTCCGTTTCACATTGGACGTGTAATGTTTTTTACCGTATAATATATACCCAATCAGTTCATAGTTGCCCTTCGTGGTATTGACATCGTCATGAAACGAGTCATATTCGTCCAGTGTCTTGATTTCACCAGTTTCGGATGTCCCAGCCAATTGAGTTATTAGTATATATTGTTTTGGCGTAGGCTCGTTTTCTATTAAATCACTAACGATAGTTTTGTATACACGATTGTTAAGGAAGTTTGGTGTAGCGTCTATAACCTGTAGAATATTTGAGTTTATCTTGTATTTTTCAAGGACTCTACCGGCAGGACATTCCATAGTACCTGTATACCCAAAGTTTGCAAGGACATGAGAATCACCTGACATACCAGGAATCGCACCTCCACTCGGTATGTGTGTTGTTAGAAGATGTACAAACTGGTGTGACCCAAGTTCAACCTTATTCAAAGGCTTTACCCTTGTTTTAGATATATCGTCTTCCATATGTACCATATTTGTCTCACCGCGTATATCCGGCTTGGGGGTATCATATAGATGATACGAGTTATCATTGTCTTTTCGTATGGCATAATAAATGTTATACGAAAAACCCTCCATCTACTATAAAAACAAGGTATGTTATTATGATTCATACTAAGGAGGACTATCACCTGCGACAGGAGCGACAGTAAACACCCCCTTTAGCGCCGCAACCACACCATCACTAGTTTCGGATCCGGTTACATCAGACAGTTTACCACCATCATTGAATAAAGCATCTTCTAGCTTGTACTTCTTCGCCTCATATGTCGGGCTTCCTCCCACTGTTGATGTAGTTGTAGTTGTTTTCACGATCACGATATGATAGTCGGATGATGATGCCATTTCTCTAACAACTTACAAGATTCTTTCGTTTAACCCCTATAACGCATCCCACGCATAACGATAGAGAATGCCAAGAAATACACTGGTTCTTACCGGAGGAGGGGTTCTTGGAGTAACCTACGCAGGGGCATTTCGGGCACTAGAAGAACAGGGTATCCAGTTGCGCGAGTTCGAGGTGGTTTACGGTACAAGCGTCGGGGGTCTCGTTGGTCTACTGGTTGTCCTTGGAATCCACCATACGTCTATCCACCAGCTGTTAATGTCCATACCCATCGCGTCTTTCTTCAGGATACATACGAATGGAATCCTGACGATGGCGGATACGGGAGGTATTGATTCCGGAAACGGTCTGCGGCGGCTGATTCGTTCGGTCCTGAGACGTGTAACTGGCAGAAGTACGCTGACGCTTGGTGAGTTGTATCAGAGATATCCTGTTCGGTTTGCCGTAAACGCGCTAGACGTAAGGTCCGGTAAGCAGGTTATTTTAGGGACACAAGAGACGCCAGATATCCGTGTCGAAGATGCGCTGTGTGCTACTTCGGCAATCCCCGGACTATTTGTACCCGTTCGTATCAACAACATGGTGCTCGTAGACGGTGGTGTCTGGGATGCGCTTATGATTGGTCAGGTCCCACCCGAAGACATCCCGTACACCATCGCGCTATCCCCGATCGTACAACCAGACCCACCATCCACGAACCCAGATCTCCTGTTCATCCTGCGCGCGTCGTTCAACGCTCTCACGACAAGGGGCATCTTACGATGCTGCGAAGACCCACGATACAAGAACCAGATTATTCGCATACTTACACCAATTAGCCCCACCACGATGCTATCTGAACAGGCGGATTCTACGTCCGTCCGTGAAACACTTGATTTTATTGGGTACACCGAAGTCTCTAGGTCCACGGTCACCAAGGATTTCCTAGACCGCATTAACCAGCCCACCCAACCATCCACATCACCACCCACCTCGAGTATCCCCCCGGTCACACAGTCTCAACAGACCCAACCACCCCCGCTGACCCAAGTAACCCAGCTAGCTAGCGGGTCGCCCGAGACACCGTACGAAGGTGACGATACATCGCGTCCGGGTCCTGACGGTCAACACTCGCAGGGAGAGGGGTTGCAACCAGCTGACCAGGGCGACTCACTAGGATCGTTGGATAGGACTTTACTCCAGCATCCCGACACCCCTTCGGGTCCTTCTCACAGTCTACCACCTCCAATCGACACCCGGGAACTGGGCGGTCCGCGAGTAGCCCCTGTAGCGTATCAATCGCGGGTTTAAGCCGCTTACAGTGCGGGCACCAGTCAACCTTGTACACTGTCATCAGCACGCGCGTATCCGGTGGGGACCTTGAGGTCACGAACGACTCAAATGGTGTTGGTGTTCTGTACCGGATGATGGAAGACCACCTGATAACCGTGTAAATCAGTATCGCGGACAGAATAAGGATGCCAATCGTTTGTGTGTCAAGGGCCTTCATCTGTAGGTTGCAGCGAAGAATTGAGCAGTTCTAAGGTATTCATAAGTGAATACTCATACTATGAGTAACCACCCCAATATGGACCGTGAGTACAATGATGATGTCGCGGTATACGGTAAAGAGGCCGCGATAGAAAAACTATACTTGGAAACGGGGCTGCGCGAAGAGGGTTGCTTGACAAAAGAACGATGTGCCGCCGTGTCAAATGTGTGGTTTGCAGTCGTCTTTCTCCGGTGCGATTATCCAGATGATGTTCTAGAATCCACGGCGCGAGACCTTCTTCGTGTACCTGAACGTGATTTCCGGTTCTCTGTGTGCCGACGTTTTGTAGATGCCCTGTGTGAACGGGATGTGACTACCCGTATCCGCGAGATGCTTCCTTGACCCGGAATGTTTGATATCTTCATCTCGCGCAGCATCTTTAAAACAGCACTACGAAGGTGTGTCTGGCGAGTATGCTCTCGTGTATGGACTAGTATCGGTCCAAACGCACCCGAGCGAAGTTTTGAGAGTGACGCAATTGCGTTATCGTATGTTTTACCAGGAACACTCTTGAGCAATGTTTCTGTTTCTTTCAACCACTTGTGTATTGGTCCTGTTTTCCTGCGCGTTTTATTGCTGGAAACGGCTAGCCAAAATGTTGGTTTGAAGATATTCGCAACAGACGGTGATGGTAAATCCTGCGCGGTGTATGTTTTAGATGTCCGTTTCTTTAGGTCTAGGGAGACTTCGCGGTGTAAGCATATGCCGAGCATCGGTGGGGTTGTTGCGTGATCGCATTTTTTAGACCGTATGTGGCGTCGGAAGTTACTGCGGCATTTGCGACAGGGTAATATTGCGGCGGTTGACCAGAGCCAGTTGCGGAATGTATGTAGACGCATACCCGGGATGCGTGACACCGCGTGAATCATTTTCCATCCATATGGGCCCCATAAATCTGGATCCATGTCAAGTACGTTCCTTCTACCTTGTAATCCGTAGTGTTCGTGAATATCACGAGCGGTACGACCCAGTTGTTTACTAACGGTTTGAATATCCTCCAAAGATACCGTACAATGAACTCATTGATGGGCGCACGTTATCCATATTTCCTCTCGGACGCCGTATCTCTTTGATCACGACTTCTGGCTCGGGGCATCTACAAGGACGAGGTTCCGGGCACGCTGGGCAGGGAGCACACACGGCCTGTCGCTGTGGTGGGCATCTGGGTCTAGGGCACGGGGGGCATTTTCCAACGCGGCACGGTTTGCGGCACGAGCATATACAGGGCGGGCACTTGGGTACTTCTGACTTTTTTACGTACTGACTCATATCTGGATGCGCGGGACATTCCGTTTTCAGCATGTACTTGCTCATATCCACGTATTCGCGGCATTTATACCGGCGACCAGAACTAAACCCCTCACTCACACCATACCCACACGCACATCCAAGGGTGATTGCAGCGATCACAACGACCGCAAGCAGTGTCACGCTAATCTTCATCTATCTAGTTTGGGCGGAAAGTTCTTTTGGTGGCACGTATGATTGCTTCTACGGTGGCGTGTGGTACACAACGACCTTCTTCCTCAAGCGCCCTATCAATCTCTGCTATCATGCGCTCTAATCCCACGCGGATACCCGCCTTTGTTGGATTCTCGGGGTCACCGTGGGTTTCTTGCTGGACCTCCGTCAGGCGATGCAGGAGTTTATCACGTTCTTCCCGTAGGTCGGTGGTATCTCCGGGGCATTTCCCGGCGGAACGAGCGTCTCTTGCATACTGGATCGCCTGGGCATCGGTGACGTCATTACCGTCTACATCTCGTAATGACACAAACGCCTCAAGTCCAGTGTTTTCAGGGGATTGTCTTCTAAACCCACCATAACCAGCGTACAGAGACGCAATCAATAATAATACGACAAGAAATGCGACCTCTAATATCATGTGTTATCTACTTGAGTACCTAGGAATCCATTCGTAGGTGCGGCGCGATAGGCGCTGCGTGATTTCCTCCACGAAACTCTCGTATCCCCATCTTGTCAAGGTCGGATACATCATTTGTTTGTGTTGGGAGCGTATGTCGTCTTCCGTTCAGGATGTTGTCTTCTGTCTCGTTGTATGGGTCGCGTTGTCCAAGTGAAATCCCGAGTATGTCATCAACAGAACGCTGGTTGTGATGTTCGCGGTCATAGAACGCAATAAGGGGCTGGAGATATTCTCGGGCGCGACGATACGAGTACCGGATGGTCGGGTCAACCTCCATTTGTAGGATGATATCATGTAGGATGGAACGTTCTTCGCACAACTGACGGAATCCTCGTATGGCAGTGTTCACGTTCGCGTCCATAGAAGCCTTTGTATCCGTGTCCGTATTCGTTAGGTACGTGTTTGCAATCCTCTGGATGTACAGCTGTATCATCTTGTGTGATGGCTCCCAATGGGGGACATTCCGTCTCTGGCTTGTTCCGCATCGGATGCCGTGTGGTGGATTTAATCGGAATGTCCTCCTGCGAAGCCTGTCGAGGAGCTCACGTCGGGTGATTACCCAGTCTGTTATTCCAGGGTCTGATGGCGGAGACACCAAGAAAGCCTCTGACGTGGCGCTGTCGGGAAGACGTTTGCCAGTAATCGTCAACCACAGCCAGCGAGATGTTGCCCATACATACGGGGAATAATAAGGATATCCTGCTACAAGCACGACTAGAACCAGTATGGATACGGGATGTGGTGTGATAACGGTACTTATTTCATCAGAAAGAGATTTGGGTACTGATGAAGATGACATTACCTTGTGGAACAACTGGATAAGACCCGGTGTATCAAACGTACCAATCATCGTCTCCCATAAGATATAATATACGGCATATGCGATACATACCAAAACACCAAGCACGAGAACCAGTGCTATGAACGGGGGAGGTGGAAGAGAGGCTGCGTCTGAAGGGTACTCATCCCGTGTATCGGCTTGGTACATTGTTGTCCTGTCTGTTGTATGGCTGGAACATCTTTATGGTATATAAGGCTTAACCCGTGATACCACATCTCGCCGGTGAATGTCCTCTTCTTCTTTTTGACCATTGCGTATCAAGTCTGGTGGGGGCGTGCTCTGTATGCCGTCGTAAGTACTAAACGGTTCGGGGAAGACCGTTACTGGCGTAAGTAATACGATCAAAAATATAGATACGACCAATAATACCCACCACATCTAAAGAAACGATGTAAGAATATTTTATTCATTTCGTTTTCGCAAGCGAGGTCTCAATACCTTGTATGCGCTCTTCTAGGTCTTCGAATCGGGTCTCAATGCGATTCATCACGTGCTGTAGGTCAATCTTAAACGCGTGTAGTGCGCGTGCTATATCGTGGACCGTTGCCTGGTCCGCATAAGACGCCCCGCTTCGCAATCTCGTGTGGCCACATTCACGAATATCAAACGCAACCTTTGGGGGCGGGGGCGTTGGTGGAAGAGGGCGGCGCACGTGCTTCGGCATTCGGCTTGGTGTATGCGTATAAATTGATGGTATCTGATACATCTATCACACGAACTACCAAATCAATTCACAGATGGAACCACACCGTATAAAGCGCGTAGTGATTGGCGTGGATGAAGCAGGGCGTGGCTGCGCGTGGGGGAGTGTATTTGCCGGGGCGGCAGTCCTCCCTGAACGACTCCGAGATGATGCCACCATGACACCCGAAGAGGCATTTCTCATTCGGGACAGCAAGAAACTCTCCGAAAAGCGACGTGAAGATGCGGTGGCGCTGATTCGTGAGCATTCCATCGCGTACGCAGTGGGCGAATCCACGGCACAAGAGATTGACAGGAAGAATATCCTAAACGCAACCTTTGCTGCGATGCACCGAGCGATTCGTGACTGTATACGTATTGTTCACGCAAAACGCGATAGGGACCCGATTTCTGGGCTGGAGATTCGCTACGAAGTGAGTGAAATCCTCGTAGACGGCAACCGGTTCCCGGTGTACCTAGATGAAGAGGGTATCCCTATTGACCACCGGTGTATCGTGGGTGGTGATGCGAACGACCGCAGTATTGCGGCAGCATCCATCCTCGCGAAAACGTCGCGTGATAACCACGTCAAAACACACGCCGATGCCGACCCATCGCTGGATGCGAAGTGGGGGATGACAAAACACAAGGGATACTGTACAAAGCAGCACCGGGACGCGTTGCTACAGCACGGTGTACACCGGCTTCACAGAAAATCATACGCACCAGTGAAGGCTGCACTTACGACATAACCGCCTGGAGGTCTCTGACTAGGAACAGGGAGGGACAATGAACCCGCACGAGCCTTACATATTTTTGCATAATCACATCCAGTATCTCAACGGTAGCCCTGCAGTCTTCGGATGCGTCGTGGAGCCTTCCACAGAATGACCTCTCGAAGATGTGCTCGTACAACTCTGATAACCGAGGTGGCTTGAGCTTACGAAATACTCCGTGCTTCCCACTGTATTCACGAATTATACAACATATCTGCTTTCCAATCTCCATCGTACAAATCGTGGGCTTCTTAGGAATCATCTGGTCGGGTGGGGGTATACCCGCGCGGATACCCGCAGATATGAGAACGGGGATATCAAAGGCCGTATTGTGACAGCATACCGCATCCGCACGTGCAACGTGTTTCTGAACGTCTTGCATCGCATCACGCAGGGAAATACCCTCCGAATATGCCCTATCGTGCGTAATCCCGTGAATCGCGCTAGACTCTGCTGGGACGGTCCATCCATCGGGACGAATCAGGTGTGACTTTCGCGTAAGAATCCTCCCTGGTCGGCCTGCGTGTGAACACTTAAAGAGAACCCATGCAATCTGTACGGGATATGGCCAGTTATCTACGTCGGTTGCTGGTGCACCACGCTTCTTGGGAAGGCCGGTTGTTTCTACGTCAATCACAAGGATTCGGAACGCCATGGGGATTTCGTTTGGTATCTTAACCATACTAGCCTCTATATGCGATCAATTCCATAGTATGTGTAGATAGAACGCGTTTCAAATGGTTCGCAAAGACGTATGGTTTCTCGTTGACAAGGTATTTCTCTCAAGGGTACATGTTGAACTCGAGCACCTGTACAGAAAACTAAAGGAATCCTACAAGGCACCACCGGAAAAGACGATTCGAATAATGCGGTCCTTCACAAAGAGCCATCCTCTCAACGGAAGCGTTGACCAGTTTTTTACGAACTATTACCGAACAAATCTTATCGCAAAACACAAAGATGACCCATCCAAGGTGATGATGTTTGGATTCCTCCGAACAATCTTACTCGGCATCCTTCGGAACTCACCGCGAACACGGGTTTTTACAAAGAGGGTGAGGCGTTACCAAGAAACATACCGTATCGCGAAATCACTCGAAGATTTTCTATCGTTGTATCGGAGACGCGTCGGGTTCCACAAGAAGACGCTATCCAGCATAGTCTTCCAAGAAGCAGGTACACAGAGTGAGTGCAAAGACCTCCCCGAATACGCGTGCTTGCCCCCAAGGTGTCGGTTTGTCCAAACCGTCAGGAATGGAAGGCCCATTTCCTACTGCTCGCGACATGAGTCGCGCAGGAGGAAGAGGCACACGCGTCGAAAGAGTCGTGGTCATCGATGAGTTCCTGGAGCATATTTATCGATACTACGAGTAACAACCCCTGATTTATGTATGGTGTCCAATGCACCATTGATATGTCGTGTCATAGATGGATGTAATCCATCCCGTATCATAAATACGGTCCCCGCGTTACCGAACACGTATGGAGAAACCTCAAACTCTTGCCGCAACCCAGACCTATCTTCGTGAAGGGCCTTGTAGATATCTTTACGGGTCGCAATCACACCACGTGTCTCTTGGGGATATTCAACTCCAACCAGTATCGTCCGTAATATCTCATCTAAACTACCCGAATCAGTTTCGTGGCGGATTCCTAGGTCGCGAGTGATGACCTCTGCGACAGACCCTTTTTGTACGATGTACACATCGCCCTCGGTATCCGCAAGGGACCGTAGCATACCACTATGCGATGATAAGAGCGCCTGGACGGTTGATGCGGTCATCGTCGCGAGGGTAACAATCCCTATCGCCGACACGAACAGCAGCCGTAGTCTATCTGCCGTATGTTTCGGATACGAGACAAACTCTCCGTTTAAAAAGACAAAGATATCCCGAAATACAGTATCAACGTATCCGCGAATCCCCTTGTTAGAACCCATCCCGACTAACACCAAGACTGCTTCGAATATCGCAATCACAAGTATGAATCCCGCGAGTAACATCACGGACAACACGAACTGCCAGAGAATCTTATACCACATTGAGTGTTTTCGGGTTACCGCTTGTATAGGATTGTTTAGGTATATGTGACTGGGATGATACCCTTCTGATTCCTTAATCCCCCGATAATACTTTCCAATCAGAATATCTGCGTCTGTTTTCCCCGGGTGGATTGTGTATGGAATACCCGCGCGTTGTGCAGCTTGTTTCCACGCATCAATACCAGCCCCCGATGTACCGTTCTTTGAGACGATCCCGTCATAATGGAAAGTCCCAACCGTCAGAGAAGGAGTATTCATCTAGCCTATCTACTTTGTAAATCGTACGTTTCTCAGCCTGTTATGTTGTTTTTTAGAGCGCGAATCTTGGCGAGAAACCACGGGAGGACTGCGATATCCAGTAATCGGCCCCGCCGGAACGTACTCATCTCTTGCCGCATCGTATCTCCGTGAGTCGCGTATATGCTGGATGCGCAGGGTGAAACTCAGGTGAGAACCGAGAAGGTCAACAATCTCTCCCGTGGGACTAAGAAGGCGAACGTCAATGCGCGAAATGTTTTCCGGCTGGTCAAATACCTTCGGGTATGATACCGCGTCTGACGAATGATTGAACGCATACCCCCCCCCAAACTCACGCCCGTTATCATTCCCGCGCTCATCCAATGATAGTTTTGCTAGGCTTTTGATGATGCTTCCCCCGGTGATGTGATCGATCGCGTCGTAATCGTTTATCTGGAGGAGGACATATGGGTATCCGTATAGCCCGAAATGGTCGGTTGTGGTGTACTTGGGTAGGCCATAGAGAATAAAGTCAGCAAATCCGAGTAAATCTCGTAGCGTTGTGGTTCCCCGCGGGAGTGAAGTGGACCACGACCGTATTGCCGCAGCGTAGACTCTGATTTCATCAAGGTAAGCCGACGACGTACCTGGTATGATTTCACCCTGCGCACCCCCATAAGCATATGCCGCATTGAGGTCTATTGGTGTAAACTGGATGTCGTACGATGATATGTCATTCCCCCCAGATCCCGTAGTGGTTCCCCATTCTGCAGACGAGAAGTTAATCCCCATCTGGATGCGCCCGGTTTCAGGGTCACCACTGATTACAAATCCCTGGTCCTCTGGGTTTGTTGCTGCCTGAGCAAACCCAAGTGATGTTCCGATCCGTTCTTGGAGTTCGCGTATAAGACCGCTTAGCGTGTAGTTTCCGGTGGATAGAATAACAGTGTCCCAGAGATAATGTGACCACAATCCAGACGCATTGGGTCCGCGACGAACTTGAAGGACCGTCGTTTGGTCAGTTGAAAACGCGTAAGAATATATCGGTATCTCTGCGGATACTACTTCAATCCGAGTCACGTTCCTATAGGGCTCCGGGAGTGTCATTACAAACTCTGAATCAGTAGTGGTATCGGGACTATCCCTGAAACGACTATCAATGCTTATGCTCAGGGATTCGGTTGCCATCTACAGCCTATCGCGGAGGTTCTTGTAAAAATAGAACCCGGATAGCGAATAGAGAACAACATGTCCGGTCTTCCCGAATATCCATTATCCGCCGTAGTTATCAATACAAATGACACGACTCCCGAAAGGAGACACGCTAGGGAACTGAGAAACTTCCCAACCGGAACCACGATAGGCACAAATAACACGATTGCGGTTGTCCGCACAAACTGGGAGGTGGGCATCCAGCGAACCACGAGAGCCAGCAGCGCGCTGATCGAAGATTCCCAGGCACTCGAGATTATCGCCCGTTTCTATGATATCAGCGCACCCGGCTTTCAGTTATCCAGTGTACGTCTCGTCCAGATGCCCGGATTAACCCACAACGAGCGCGTTATTGTGACGGAGTATTTACTACGACATCAGTAGAAATGCCCCGAAATACAACGCAAAAACGACACCCCCGAAAACAACGTCCGTTAAAAAAACAAAACAAAACACAGCGGAAGAAAACGAAGGTATACTACACACACGACAATGGTGCTAAACCATTCGAGGTCACTTTTTCTGGTGATGTGGTCGATATTTACACAACATCATTACCCCCATATGCTGAGCAACCAAAACACGCCGAGTATACGATTCACGTCAAGAGATACACGAACGTGAAAAGACTACTTGTTGGTAAAAGCGTACCCGGAGATGACGCGTACGCAAGTTTTCCAGGAAACAAACGAAAGGCATCGCGATTTGGATTGGGAAACTCGGTGTTAGTTGACCTGGGAAAGAAACGATATGTGTTCGTCGGCCATACTGTTCAGGAGTTTACCACAGACGAACCAATCCAAGAGTTTCACTCTATGGTTGGAAACAATGATGTACCATACCCGCTTGCGGTTGGTAAAGAGAATGTGTATTTTCTCCTGGATAACAAATATGTCTCAAGAAAGTACTTTGATGGTTTTCCAGAGAAACATTCGTGGGCACTGGATGCGTATTCCAGGTTTTGGGGTATCAGCCAGTTTAAAGATGAGAAGAATCTAAAGAAACACGGGGTAAACATAAAGGGTGTAAAAGTAATCCATAAGCGAAACATCTAACTCTACATCACGTCATCACGCAGACGTTTCCGTACAACCACAACCGCTGGGTCTGGTCTTGCGGAAGACTTTACGGGAACCGTATACAGCATATATAAGATTGGATATATCGTAAATACGGCAGAAATAAGCAACGATGGTGTTGTGAACCGATTTCCAACAAGGAGCATCGCAACAGGCACGGCAACCAGATACATAAACGAGTCCCCGAGGATAGCATTATAACTTACATCCTTCGCATAGTGGCGCATGAGGTCCATTACAAGATTATGACCCTTGGGGGTACCCAGTATCGCGAAGATATAGAATAATATGTCGTGAGTAATCTGTATCCCGAGAATCAAGAGGAGATAGTACAAGGGATTCCATTTCGAGAACAGCATCGGGTATGCCCAAGATGCAAGGAAGAATCCAATCATCAGGATCCCCGAGTCCATAAGAAACGCATCTAGTCGGAATGTGTCATACCAGCGATTGATTGCCTTTGCCGCAAACGCGGTGTTCGTGAGCCGCACCAAGAAAATAATAACGAGTTCTGCCACAAGAACCGCAACCGCATACGACAATATTGTTTCAGTGTTGGACATATTTGTAATGTCTCCAAGAATGAACCGAAGCATCTATCTACTTGAAATAATGCATTATGTATCCCGTTTCTGTAGTTCGGTTTCCATCGCAATCCATCCTTTATGGTCTGGAAAATCAACCTGATAACATTGCTTGTTTTCAATATAGTTATCAACCGTATCTACAATCATACCAACGTCACCCATCCGCACCCCACCCCATCCCAACAGGGGTGCTTCTTGGTCTGGTGATAGGGAAACGATTACGGCGTCCCCACGCTGAAACATTGGCATATCCGCTGCGTTCGATACATCAGATTCAATATCACAGTCAGATTCATCGTCTGGTTCACGGTCTGGTTCACGGTCTGGTTCACGGTCTGGTTCACGGTCTGGTTCATCGCGGGGTAGATACATCGGATATGGCCGTTGTTTACGTCGAGTAGTACATACATTGTTCATAATAACTCCTGTGAGTATCCCCGTAAAGAACCACCCAAACACAAATGAGTTGTAATAGCCACAGTCCATTCTATCCTAAACGGTGTTGTATTAATGGTTCAACCATATAAACGTCAGATGATTCACGACATACTACCATATACGTGTGCGGCAACGCTAGAGGCATTTGTGACGCACCCGCTTGAGATTACGCGTATCCGATATGTAAACCGTACGACGCTGTGGAGAGGTATTCGTGGGTTGTATCCGGGTTTTGGGATCCAGTTACTGGGGATGATACCCAGTCGAACAGCGTTTATCGGCACAAAAGACTATGCGGTTACAAAAGGTCTTCGGTGGTGGGAATATTCTCCTCTCTCTGCTGCACTACAGACGCTTGTAGAAGGACCATTTCAGTCGTGGAAGACCGCAAGAGCAGAACAGATACCTATACGTGCTCGCCCATCTGGAATCACACCCATGTATGCTCGCAATCTAATCTTTGCCTGTGGATTATTTGGAGTCTCCGAGGGACGATTGGTGTGTAATAAACGTCATCCGATTGTAACCACGGCGATTGGGGTAAGCATCGGTGTGATTGCGTCACATCCTTTTGATGTGGTTCGTATCGCAAAACAGTCTATCCACAGAGACCTGTCATATCATCAAATCATTTGCAACCTATATGAAACGGGTAGGCACAAGGGGCACGGTAAAACATTGTGGAGAGGATGTGCTGGACGGCTCGTGGTCACGTGTGTTGGAATTACCACGATGATTGAGTCTATGCGATTTTTTAAACTACGACTCGGTTGAGACCCCGTACTTACCAAGATTGGCTTACGCCGGATATCCTAGTTAACAGCGTGTGATACGGAACCGGGGATGGTGCGCTTGGATTCTCATAACATTGAAGCACTCTTGCGCTCGGGTCGGTAATCTTATCAGAAACCCATTTGGGCATCCAGTAGTATGGGAGTATGCTGGTAGCATGTTTACCATAACATTCAATAAAGATTGATTTATAGAGTTCCTTCTCTGCATCGTCAGGTGTCATACCCCGCGATGGATGAACCAGCTCGTGGGCATATTGTTTTGTAATATCTCCCCAGCTGCGCCCCACCGAACTCACCCCATCACTAAAAGCCTCCTTCTGTCGCCATAAGATAGTAAGATGCAGATTTTTATAAAGACACTCACTGGAAAGACGATTACGATTGATGTAGAGAGTAGTGATACGATAACGGATGTAAAGACAAAGATACAGGACAAGGAAGGGATTCCTCCTGACCAGCATCGACTGATTTTTGCAGGAAAACAGTTGGAAGATGGTCGGACACTGAACGACTACAATATTCAAAAAGAGAGCACGATCCATCTCGTGTTGTAACTTGCGTTGTAACTCCGTTCAATGTTAATATACCAAGGAATCCTTGGTTGTATTAACGTAGCCCGAAATTGAGACCAAGTATCCGTTACTTACCGATTCACATACTATACGAATCGTTACTACCAATGGTAAACGGTCTTACCCGATGTGTTGAAATGTGTGGAAAGAAGGTAGACAGACCCGCGGGCAAATATCACGGCGCGGTTCTCCTAGGCCGAGGTGGAAGGGTTGTAGAGAGTGGGTACAATCACTACCGTACTCGCTGTGCGTCTTTCCAACACGGCTCACCTTGTTCGTTTCACGCAGAGATGGATGTTCTGTTCCGGTATACCCGACGTCTGAAATGTGTAGAAGGAGAGAAGCATCCGCAAACGACTTAAACACCTGACACTGCTTGTTATCCGAATGGGAACCGATGGTATCTTAAAGGAATCACTGCCGTGTAAACACTGTACAAATGCAATGAAAACGTTTGGGATCCGCAAGGTTGCATATAGTGATAAATCGGGACAAATTGTGGAAATGCGCACAAAAGACCTCCATAACACACGCCCAAGTTCTGGGTATCGAACATTTCTAAGGGAGGTAGTAATAGATGGGGAATCAGATATCGCGCCGACACTTGCTTCTATTCATAGAAGATAACACAATCGGGAATGGTGCTCGGATGACATCAGACGACGATACCACACGGAGTGTATCGTGGCTATCGTATCTGTGTGCCTTCTGGGTGTGGGAAGATGATGCGAATGGAATCTTAAAGTATCTACGAGACGCTCAGCGTGTGCGTTCGTTGAACGACGAGTGTCTGTCTGAGAAATCAGTGATTGATATTGTATATGCCGCTAAACAATACCGGTCACTCCAAAACAAACCACACATGACCGATGAAGAGCTCGTGCGGTTTAGAATCTTTTCAAAGTTTCGTAATGCGAGAGGGTCTCGTCGGTATCCAGTGTTTACACTCCGAAACGAAACGACCGGTCACATCATGGAATATATAAAGGGTAGGCAGTTTGTAAAGAGGTATGATTCTTAAACCAGTACACGCAGAGGAATTGAGTCCAGCACTTGCACAATAACGGTATGTACATTCAGTGACATTGCTAAGATGAACAACACACAGGTGAATATCCTACTGGTTGGGGTTGGCTGTGGCGTTTGTTTCGTAGTTCTGGTTCTATCGTGCGCGTATTGTATAAGACGAAATCTTATCCGAAGGGGTGCTATCAGCCCAGTAGATAGACCGGTTCTCACCGAGGACCAACATCGGGTATATATGATGCGGTTGCAGAAGAAACACCTCCAAAGAAAGAAGAGACAGAAGAAGGTGTTTGCAATGATTATCCCTTCACAAAATCCGCTCGTTTACAACAATATACGCCAGGGAGATTTAGTAATACCAGGACCAGCCGCGAAAAGAGAACCACCGGTACAAGATACTCTGTAAATGTTTGCTAGGAGTCTATCGTGTCGAATACACACGATTGTTTTATATTTTCGCATATGTTTGAAAACATGTGCGAAAATGGTGGCAAAGGATTCCGGATGACGCGGGCGGAGTAAACAGACCGGGTTAAACCAGGTAAAGATGGAGTGTTTTCTGTAGATGATTATGTATACGTTCAATATGTGTAACAAACTGTTTCAAAGTGAGGTTGTTTTTTGCAACATTACAGGTTTCACAACAAGATACCACATTCCCAAGCGTATGTGCACCGATAGGGTCTACCCTATCAAGACCAATTTTACCAGGTTCATAAAACCCACAATATGTACAAGGTACACTCATCAAATGATATGCGATTTTTCGTGGTAGTAAATATTCAAACTCTTCTTTGGATTCGCAAAAGTGTTTACGCATATCTGCCGCACGGTAAGCACAGTATTTGCTTGAAAGGTAGTGTGAGGCTGAACGAGATACCTGTCGTAGACGACGTTCACGAGTATCTGGTCCTCGTCTATATTCTATAATGTGTTGATATTGACGGCATTCGTAACAATGTGATGTAATTTTACGAGTATGGCTTCTAAAGGAATCAATCGGTTTATGTTCCTTACATTTAGTACATACAACCGTATCACACCCCGACGATACCATTTCTCTGTGTTTTTGAATTACTTCTTGGCGTTTTTTCTTGCGACGTTCTTCATAAAAGCGTGAGTTTGTAGCAAACTTTTCAGCGTGAGTTTTACGGTATTTAATGCTCGCAGCAGTTTCTTTCTCTGAACACGTTTTACATTTTAGACGATATCCCTTTGATTTCGTTAAGAACGTGTCTTTAGGATAGTTAATATTACAACGTATACGGAGCCACTCTGTTTTACCATCTGTGATTTGTTGTAAACGAATCAGTTTGCGTGCATTCAGTATTTCTTTGGTTGGCATTTTAGTGTGATAGTGTATTCAAGCAAGCCCTCCTTAGTCCGAAGTATGAATGGGATGGGTGTGTAAAGTGGGGGTAACTATGGCGTTATTCAACTTATATGTGGAATGGTGTAATGTACATAACGGTATCAATTTATAATGAACAAGATGGGTGTGTGAAGAGCAGGTTGTAATGTGTATGTGATACACATGACAAGACCATATATGACAGGAATGTAACTAGTTAGAATATGCCAGCCCGCCCATACCGGACATAACCCGGAGGACGTTGTAGTTCACGGCATAGATACGCACCTTGGCAGACGTGCATGTGTCGCAGTTCACCGTGCGGGGAGTGAGGTGGAGCTGAAGGGTGGCGTTATCAATGCGCGAGAAGTTGCACGTGCCAGACGGCTGGTGGTCCTCGGGGGCGACGGCGAAGGAGTACGTGTTGACACCAATAGCGGGCACGTTGGTGAAGTGCTGGTAAGGCTGTACCCAGTTGAAGTAGTTACCGCGGCGCTCCTGGAAGCGGTCGTGGCCGTTGAGCTTCATGAGAGCAGACACGACAGGGTTGTTACCGGCGAGGCCCTCCACGAGGGTGTGGGAGTAGCCAGACTCAAGGACGGCGCGGTCCCACGAATCGGAGTAGTTGAAGGGCTGCTTGCCGTGGTACGAGTTCACGGCGTCATCGTTGCAGCCGACGAAATCGTCACGCTGGACAACCCAGGTGAGGAACTTCACGGGGTGGTTGAAGTTCATGCGGATCTGGTTGGCGGTGGCCGTGACAGACTCCTCGCCGGTGAACTGGAGCTGCTCGATGAGGTACTCGTGCGAGTGCTGGGCGAACTTGCGGCGCTCATCGGTGTCGAGGTAGATGTAGTCAACAAAGAGCGAGCAAGCCTGGAGACCCTGCTGGCGCACGTAGTTTGTGATGGACGCGTTATTGGACCAGCACATATCCTCTACGGGGGCAAAGTCGACCTGGATCTTAACCTCGTGGTACTGGAGGGCGATGAGGGGGAGAGCAAGTCCGGGGTTGCGGCAGTAGAAGAACTCAAGGGGGATGTACAGGGTGTAGGCAGGGGCACACTTGCGAGTGGCGGTAGACTCAACGGGGAAAGAGTCACCATCCGCGGCACAGGTGTCGTCACAGCCCTCACCACCGGCCTCAAGAAGGTTCACGAGCTCGGGCACGTTACCGATCATACGGGCGTAACCACGCTGCTTGCCGGAGGGGAGAGACAGCTCGTTCCAGATGTGCATCCAGTCACCGTACTGCTCGTCGATCTTCTGACCACCAATCTCCAGCTTTACCTTCTGGATGAGATTGTGGCCGGGCCAGTTGAGCCAGCGGAAGTTGGCCTCCGAGAGGTCCGCCGCCGCCAGACCCATGTTTGTGATATCAACCTGGGGAAGAGTCGCCTGCACGTACGTCTTCCAGATAAGGTCACCGTTGCGCGAGACCTGGCACGTCACGTTCTGGCGACCAAACGTGGGGGCGCCATTGAAGGTCTGCTCGATAGACTCGATGGCAAAGTTGGTGTGACGACGGTAGATTACCTTGAAGAAGGTGATCTCCGGGTTACCCGTGAGATACATATCCTGAGCACCATAAGCTACAAGCTGCATAAGACCACCACCCATTTTAAACTATACCATACGTGTAATATTTTTTTCAGAAACGTGCTTTTCAGGTACTTTTCAGGTACTTTTCAGGTATTTTTGACTTAAGTTCTGATAGAGTAAATACACAAAGAATCATGCGGCGGTCAAAAGGGTTTCAGATCCGGCAGGTTCGGAAGGCAAACGTCTCCCAGAATCGTGAAACAATGGTAAGCATTCATCAAAAGCAAAAGGATACATTGGATGAGTCCGGGTTGACTAAATATTATCTAGATAACGGAGAACTGCTGATGCGATACTTTGATATCACAGACAGGCCAGATTCAGACCACCCAGAGAGAAGTGCAAATCACACCGACCGTATTGTACCCGATAAGGATTCTATTCTAGGGATGCTGTACAGTCCTTCTAAAAACACCGGGGAAACCCCAAATGTGATTGACAAGTCGTTTCATAATATGGAGGTGAATGATATGAAAAAGAGCGATTTGTATGAAAGATATAAATCAAATATACAAAAAGATTATATTCCTGAGTTTTATCGTCAACAAAATCATAAATTCAGAGAATGTCCGGAGTGTGGGAAAAATACGACAATTGTCCCGAGTGATGCGATTATATTCTGTGAACACTGTGGATGGGAAGACCGTGTTCTTGTAGACGTTGACCTACCGGGTATTAAGGACCAGAACAAGGATACGTCATACTTCAACTACAGGAAGATTAACCATTTCAACGAGTGGTTGGCTCAGTTCCAGGCGAAGGAAACCACTGATATCCCAAGCGATGTATATGATAAGATTATCCTGGAGTTCCGCAAGGAAAGACGGCGGAATATCTCCAACCTGAAACCGACAAAACTGCGGGAGATTCTCAAGCGTCTGGGGCTGAATAAATACTACGAACACATCCCTCACATCATTAACCGCCTCAATGGAATCCCGCCGCCTAGGCTCACCCCGGAAACAGAAGAAAAACTGCGAGAAATGTTCAGGGCCATTCAGACGCCGTTTATGAAACACTGTCCGTCCTGGAGGAAGAACTTTTTGAGTTATTCATACGTTCTGAACAAGTTTTGTCGTATCCTGGGTAAAACAGAGTTTCTCGCAAGTTTTACGCTCTTAAAATCCCGTGAGAAACTCTACGAGATGGACAAAGTCTGGCAGAAGATATGCGTAGACCTTGACTGGCCATTCCATAGGTCGATCTGAAGCAGAACATATCTCTCATAAATAGATGGCATCGGCTAGGCGTACAAGAGAAATCGCGTATCCCAACCCGATCATACAGCGTCTATACAGCCAAAAAATAGATAAACACACCTTCTTGGTGGATGGGACGGGCGAGGTCCAGCGCGTGGAAGCAAACATCAATCCCCACGAAGGGAATCTTCTTTATCGTCTGGTTACGGATGAAAAGGACCCAATGTATCGTACGCTAGAAGTTGGTTGTGCGGGTGGTACTTCTGCACTGTATCTTACACAGGGTGTGCTTGATCGTTATTCAAAACGCGACGACTCCGAGTTGAAAGGCACACCACCCGCAGACCCACGTGATTTTACAGAACTTGACCCAGCATCATTCCCTTCGTCCGGGAAAACGCATACCATTGGGAGCAAGTCCTTGGCCCTTAAGGTATCCTCTCCTGATGAAGCCACCGTTAGAAGAGCAGAAGACCTTCGTGCAAAGGGGGCTATCCACGTGGCGATTGACCCATACCAGATGGGTCCCCATACGGGGGTTGCTGAAAACGAAAAAGGGTGGCAGGGGCTTGGTGTTTTTAACGTACACCAGGCGGGGACACTTCCGATGGTCCGTCTTGTACAAAAAAAGAGTCACGTGGCACTCCCCCAGGCCCTCGAAACATACGGCGAGGGGTCATTTGACCTTGTATTTGTGGACGGTATGCACCTGTACGATTATACGCTGGTTGATGTGTTTTATGGTGCGATGCTCCTTCGGGAGGGAGGTCTTCTTGTGGTAGACGATATCCAGCACCCGTCTGTCAAAGAAGTTGCTTGGTACCTTGATGACAACTATACCAACTTTAAGCGCATCGAGACAAAGGGCGTGCATACAATGGGTGTCTGGAGGAAGCTTCGGGATGATGACCGCAAGTGGTCGTTTCATTGCTCGGTATGTAAGGTCCCTGATCGCATCGAGAAAGGAATGCGGGCCCACACCCGTAAAAAGAGCACCGCGAGGGACAGAGACAGGGACGAGAGACCAGGGCGCAAACAAGGACGTCAACAAGGGCGCACACAGGGACGCACACAGCGGCGCAAACAAGGAGGTAAAAACCAATAGACCACCAACTAGTTCGAGGAAGAATCAATCGTGGATTGGATACCGATGATTGTCTGGATCAGCTGTTTTTGTATCTCTACATAGGATTTCTGGACTGGGTCGGTCGGTGATTCCCACTCTCGGATTCCCTTTAGTTTTTGTACTACCTTTCGCAGCGAGACGTCCGTTATATCATCGGCATTTTTATACATGAGCATGTTCTTATGGTATATTCTCGCAAGAGCCAATGGTGTAATTGTAAAACTCATAATTGTCTATTTACGTCGTGAAATACACGACAAAAACAGGCGATTGGTTCGTGCTTACGCGGGGAACCCGACAAGGTTCGCGCCAAGACCGAACCCAGCACCCTGACGAGCGGTGTATCCAACCGAGGGAGCAAACAGGTCCAGAACCGCAAACGCGGCCGCCGCAACAAGGCCAATAAGGATGATCTCCTCCATATCCAGACGCCCCTTGCGGGGAATCAAGACAGCCGCGAAACCAACCGCAAGACCCTCTACGAGATACTTCACGAGGCGTGTAATAATTTCATTCAGGTCAAATGACATCATATTTAGGTACTCTATACAATGTCTCACAGAAAAATCACAAAGACAAAACACTGGGCGGTAGCCTAAGACAACGATACGTTTATATCGCATACGAAAATATTAATGTCTGAGAAGATGTCCAGTCAGCGTGTCCGCGAGTTGAACGAGAAGGAAGAGGATTTTTTGAACGTAGATGCCACGATTCGTGGTCAGGAGTTTGTGTGCCTGTCGTTCTTGAGCCCGGAGAAGGTTATCGAGAAGAAGGAGCTGTACTTTTTCCAGAGGTTTATGAAGTTCTATGATGCGAAGATTCGGTATGATATGCTTGAAAAGTTCCTCGCAAGGTTCGGGGACCGTCAGAACACGGCTCTTGATTTGTCCGTGAAGTACGCTGCAGAGTGTGTTGTGAATGAGGTCGAGTCGGCACTAGCAGACGTGTCTGGCACAGTGGATACCGCAGATTTGAAAACGCATCTTACAGAGGTCCTTACCGAAAAGATGTCCGAGTCCAAGGTCAACCTTACAAACGTATTCGAGTCATTCCGCGAGTACGTCGAGAAGAACCGAGCGGATGTCGCGAGCAAGGAAAACATCGAGGATGCGTACAAGGAGTTTATGTTTAACAAGGAGCAAGAACTCGAGGATGAGTTCCACGCAAAGAACGAGTTCCGAACCAGCATCCGGGGTGTCAAGGTGCGCGGAACATACAGCACTCATAAGGAAGCGTGCGCTCGTGCAAAGAAGCTTCAGAAGGAGGATTCGGCACACGATGTGTTTGTTGGACAGGTTGGGTACTGGCTGCCGTGGGACCCGAACCCGCACAGCATCGAGGACCAGGAGTATGCGGAGAAGGAGCTCAACGAGCTGATGAAGAGCCACAAGGAGAAGCAGGAGCTTAAGAACGAGCTGTTCGATGCCGAGAAGAAGCGCAAGATTGATGCAGCACGGGCTGCTGTCGCAGACACGGGTGATGTTCGTACAGAGGCATCAGATGCCGCATCATCACAGAATGTTCGTGACATCACGGAGGCGCGCGAGATCATGGCCGAGATGGACGCAGACCGCATTCCCGTGAACCCGTCCAAGGTCACTGAGGAACTAAACGATCGCAATACGTCCGATGAGTAGAATCACTTAATATATCGCGCATTCTTTATTAAAGAATGTCCGACGTCCATATTACACTCGTTGATAGGCTTGCAAAGATGCCAGCGAAGGGCAGTGCTGGTGCTGCTGGGTATGACTTGTATTTACACGAAGAGGAAGTACACATTCCACCGAAGGAGAGGCGGCTTGTAGGAACAGGTGTTCGCATGCGTATTCCGCGCGGTATATATGGGCGAATCGCACCCCGTTCTGGATTGGCGGTTCGTGACAGCATTGATATCGGGGCGGGGGTTATCGATCAGGATTATCGGGGTGAGTTAAAGGTCCTGCTCATTAACAATGGAACGGATACTGCAATATTCCACTATGGGATGCGTGTTGCTCAGATTGTATTTGAACGCATCGAGACACCTGCATTTACACAGATGAGCACGAGAGAGTTTGATGAGTATGATACTACGAACCGGGGCGTGGGTGGATTCGGGTCAACCGGTTCGGGGATTCTTAAAAGTTTGTAACCCCACGGTTTACGGTCACGCGTCCTCCTGATCCCTTTGGTCTAGACTCTCGTATGTTTGATGACTGGTCGTCACCAAGCCACCCAGCAGAATGAATCTTGTTTCCGGCAGCAGCGGCTTGACGCCATACCTCTGGTGTACACAGTTTGAACGGTGGGTGAAGGTCCGCCTTGTACCAGAATACCTGGTCTTCAATCTTATTACTCTTTGCGCCATTGTGGATCACCAGGCACTCGTAGTTCTCGGTACACTGGTCCATAATCTGACAGAACATATCAAACGAAGGAAACATCCCCGCGTACTGCTCAAAAATACGCTTACGGTTTGAGAGGACGTTTTCGCGAAGAATAAACACATAGTCAATATTGGTACGAAGTGTGGGGGGTACTCCCAGCGGGTACTGCATCGTAATGATTGATAAAATCTTAAGATGTCTGCCATTCATAAATACATACCGCATCTCCTTTGTTCTAGACCAGGTGTTATCGAACAGACAATCGTCTAGGATCAGGAATGCCTTGGGGTCAATCTTTGATCGACCCTTTCCGGTACGTGTTTCGTCTTCTCCCATTTTACCCACGATCTTTTTTTGCCTCGCTAAGAATCCCCGGATGAGGTCGGGTGAAAACTCTTCGTGAATCAGTGTGGGTGGTACGTGGTCTTGGTAAAACTTGTTCGCGCTTTCCGTAGCAGAGATAACCGTACCAACCGGCATATACTTCTTGTAAAATAACAGGTCACGCACCAAAACGGATTTACCCGTATTTCTCTTTCCCAACATTACCACTGTGCTATCATCCGCGATACGACGCATATCAAACTTTTTGAGATGCAGGCTCATTGTCTATTTTTAAAACCAACAATCTATTCCTATGTCACAACGCGTTGATTCTTTACACAGGAAACCCTGTGAAACACCAGGAAATACAATGTCTCATTTGATAACAGAACTCCAAGACCTCCCACGTGAGAGCACGTTCTGGGAAGACTTACGGTTGCTTGGATACATGAATGGCCAGTTCTTTTTCCCCGGTATGGATGTGAAGAATACCCCACTGACATTTGATTTGTTGCGGAAGCGATACTCTATGCGGACAAACCATAGTATACTCTCTGTCTCTGGGGGCGGTATGTTGCCGGGTGACGACGATACAGCCAACACAGAAACACAATCAAACACCCCGTGTCATCAAAAGGTACATCTTACTATCGCAAACGGGGATTCAGGACAAGACACCGTTAGGGCCCACATTAAATCGGTGCCGGTTCTTGATGTAATCGGGATGATGAAGGGTACATACGTCCCAACGGGGATGGATGCGTGCCTCCCATCTCGTGACCTGGAGAATACAAACACCGCGAGCAAGGTATCCAATCCTAACAACCAGGGGTACGTAGACTGTATAACCGGGTACGCGATGTCTCGCCTGGTTGACGCTGGCAAGTGCCCGGGGTTTTCAAAGATGTATGGTCATTTCACATCCATTGCCCCCGCTCTGCGAGTAGATATCACCGATGATTTTTATAGCATCCGAAACATGGCGTGGTTTCACCGGGGGATGGGTGAGCGTTTCCAGGTGGAGACCATACGTGATTCCATTGTTGACGGAGCAAAGAGCGGTAAGAAGAGTCATAAGATAACGATTGGTGACGACATCTTTGGGTTTACGGAAGACATGAAGGATATTGCCGAGACACCCGAGGTATTGTGTGAAGAGTTCAAACAGAATACCGAACCACCGAAAACTACGCATCCAGGCGACGATGAACTTGTGGAAGTGACCGTTCTACCGGGGATTGGTGCCATAAAGAACCTGAGCGATGATGCACAGAGCGAACCATTTGAGGACGACGAGGAAGAAATGACAGATGAAGAAGACGCCTCGAATGAGAACGATTCTGGTAGCGACAATCAGGCGTCTCGACCTGTTTCTATCGGAGACGAGAGCGAAGATAACGACAGCGAAGATAACGACAGCGAAGACAGTGAGAGTGAAGACGATGAAAGCGGCTACGATACGGATGAATCAGACGAGACCGACGATGACGGTGGGAGGTTTTACGCAATTATACCCAATATGCCCATACAGTCATCTATCTATGAAAACCTAGAAGGACCGGTTGATACACTCCTAGATAATCCTGAAATCACGGAAGAACACTGGAAATCCATCTTGTATCAGGTCGTGTTTAGCCTTGCCGTCGCGCAGAAGGAGGCCCGATTTGTACACAACGACCTTCATACAAACAACATTATGTGGGTGTCTACGGAAGATGAGTTCCTGTGGTATCGTGTCGATGGTGCGGTATTCCGAGTTCCTACGTATGGAAGGGTGATTAAGATTATTGATTTTGGAAGATCGTTCGTGGAACACCAGGGGAGAGAGTTTTTGTCAGATGCGTTTGATTTCAAAAACGACGCGGGTGGACAATATAACTACCCCCCGTATTATCACGCGGACCAACCAGTCGTCGCTCCGAATCCGTCGTTTGACCTGCCCCGCCTGGCGTGCAGTATCGTGGAGGGTTCCTGTGACCCCCTCGATGAGCCCGAGACGGATGTACAGAAGATGCTCTACCGATGGCTGATGGACAACCGTGGGAAGAATATTCTATGGAATCGCAACGGGGAAGACCGCTTTCAGGGGTTTGGTCTTTACAAGCACATCGCGAAATACTGCGATAACGCGGTACCATCAAAGGAACTCACAAATGATGTGTTTGCCGTGTTTAAAACAGCCGAGTTACCCAGTAGAAATACCAAAGTGTATGAGTTCGTATCTCCGTCAGAAGAGGAGCCTATACTCCTCAAAAAGAAGGCTGTCCGGTCTTGATTGTGTCAATCACATCTTGGATTGTGTCGCTTCCGGGTGTAGCAGCCGCTGCTACGTTTGCGGTCCCGTGAGATCCCATCACTGTGATTGTTGCGTACGCAACCGCAGCACCACCACAGAAGAGTTTTCCGAGCGTCTTCTGACAAATCGGTTCTGTCTTCGTTTCTGGGTTGACCATCGTATGGTCTATCCAGTACGCGACACATGCTAGAATTCCCGCGGCTATAGAAATCACAAAGTTATACATCCTGTTCATTGCTACCATCATAGTTCCTCTGCTTCAATCGTAACATCCGTATCCTCGTCTAGGGATATCGCGTCACTCACAGAGTTCAGTAGGATATCGTCATCTGGTGGACCCTTGATTTCTATCGTATATGACTCCGGTGCACTATCCACCTTGGGTATGTCAGCGTCCTCGTATGTTGGTATATCCGGTACACCAGTGCTGGATTGAATGGAACTGAGTATATCGTCCAGTGGGGAATCGGTTGATTGCTTGTCTTCTATTGGCGTATCCTCGGTGGTGTCTTCTACTGGCTTGTCTTCACCAGGCGTGTCCTCTGCTGTTGGCTTATCTTCTGTTGGCTTATCTTCTGTTGGCTTATCTTCTGTTGGCTTATCTTTTGTTGGCTTATCTTCTGTTGGCGTATCCTCTTCTGGCTTATCCTCTTCTGGCTTATCTTCTTCTGGCTTATCTTCTGTTGGCCTATCTTCTACTGGATGGGTGTCAATGGTATCACTCGGCAAGGATAGAACGGTATCATCTTCCACAACAATATCTCCAAGGTCGCTGCGCTCGATCGCTGCATCCAGCACGTCCTTCAATGGGAGCAACCCCCGTATCGTAGACCGAATCGCCCCCTGAATGATCGTTTCTGCTTCTCGTAGATTCTTTTGTACCTGAATCTTGGTGATCTTATTATCGTGTTCGTTCTGGTAAAATAGATACGGTGACTTCCAAAACTCCCTCGCACAACATACTACGCACGCGCGGAGGAACCGATTCGGAGTAGGTACCTGTAACCGATATCCGTCAGCAACCATCTCCTTGCGGACCGACAGCAGGACCCGCGTGTGCGCGACAAAGATAGCAGTGACCAGGTCACCAAAATAGGCGCACCCAGACTTTTCTATGCACCTGTCCGTGATGAATAGCATATCCTTCTCGCTGAGTTCTGCGATGTTCTCTAGAAGGTCCTGAAAGTGACGCATCGGTGATTTCCCGTTCTCATCCAGAGATTTCTGCCAGATCGCATATATCTCATCGTATAAAGGGCGCGTAATCTTTGAGACTACTTGCTCTGTATATTCACGCTTTGCTTCCAAGAGTACCCCTTCCATATCTACGTATTTTAAAAAACGCGCATTACCCATTCAATCGCAGTGATGCTCTTGGATTGCGGCGAGTATGGGGCGGAGCGACCCGGGCCGATGAAGCGCGAGCGCTAGACCCAGATAGACGCGATTCTCTTCTGCCCCCCCATCCTGGTGACATTTCTCGTGGAGATGTTGATACACACCCGAGGGTGTCTTGTCACGAACCGACACAGAGGTCCATCGTTTCCATTCTGGAATAAATCCCTCACCCATATGGTTCACCCCCTGGGATGCGTTCAGGATGCGCCGCAGATCCCCACTGTAGACATCCATGAGTGTTGATATGTGTTTCTTAGGAATCTTCCTTCCCAGTTTCGCGTTACGTATGGTGCTTTCCACAATGGGTTGGATTTCCTTTAGGGGAAGAAACGGAATATGCACACATTCGTTCCATACTCGCTCACCCATACGAGACGGGTAGTTCATCACCAGAGTGAAAATCCATCGCTCTCGGTACTTCCGCATGCAGTATACCAGTACTTCTTGAGACTCTGCTGTTAAAGAATCTGCTTCATCACATATGATAATACCACGAGATGCCTTTGACCTAGACGTATCGTGTATATACTGGCAGGTCTCGTGGATCCGATTCAACACGTCTTTTACACTCCGTAGAGCGCTCATATTGAGCATCCTGACGGGATAACTGTTGCCCACTGACCTTCCTATATCAGAATGTTTAGGGCCGTACACGTATCGTGACCAGGCAAGGATTGTAGATGTTTTACCACACCCCGGGGGACCTGATAATATCATATGCGGCGTCTCATCGGGAGCATCGAGATACCCACGAAGTTTCAGGATGGCTTCTTCTTGACCGACTACGTCATCAAGTGTTCGTGGCCGTGAGAGCTCCGAAAGAGGTGTCGTGTTCATTACCTTAGTATACACACGGGTGTTTTAAGTGGCTGTGGTCCTCATACGGTGTCATACCGACACTTTCGGCTGGTTTACGCTGGGTGGACGACCGGCAACACTTAGCACGTACGGGTTGCTCCGCAGGGGGTGGAGATAGGATGGGTCTGCTCTTTCCAGGTGGACTTCTTCGCCCTGGCGGGGGCGTATCTGGGTTTTCCCAAGAACGGAACGGTTCGTGGTCACCCGGTGGAGGTCTGTTGGTGCCCGTTCGTACTGGTTGAAATAGTCGCTCTCGATCTTTCTAGACTTGATGCGCACCGACTGCTTCCCCGAAGAGATTTTCACCCCCTGTGGCGCTGGCTTACGCCCCCTGGATACACGCTCTTTAGACTTGTTCTGTCGCATATTGCGTTCTGCGTCTTGGTTGCGCTCCCACGATACATCCGCCTTGCCGGGGGCAACCCAGTTGGTCTCGCCCGTCTGCTCGCGGGTGGTCATCGTGTCAGCAGCCTCGTAGTCTGTGCGCAGGCGCGTTGCGTCAACCGTATTCGCTGGGGCGGCGATGCCGATGTAATCATTATCCTCCGTCTGCTCGCGTATCGTACCCCTCGCGATATCATTCGGGTCCTTAGACGGGAGACCCTTCGGGTATGTGCTCTGCATATTACCAAACTCCCGAGCCGCACCCTCAAAGTACATCTTGCGGCTGAACCGTGCTTCATCTGGGTAATGATTGGGTCCTGCCTGAACCGTCACACCCGAACCACCTGCTGGACCCAGTTTTGAACGCGAACCCGTAATCGTCCGCTGGTTTGGTAGTGCCTGGTATCCATCCCGACCAAAGTCCCCTCCTGCTGGATTACCACCCGCTCCGCTTCCGGCCGCACCACCCGCGTGCGCGTAGACCGATGGGCCTGGTGGGAGAGTCTGGGACGGCATGCGGTGCGACTCCTTGATTGCTGGTCGGACGTACGAATGGTGCGTATCTGCCGACTTCTGGGTCCCGAAGTATTCGCGGGTTGTGGTCGGGCGGTTTACGGCGCGGTCCACGGGCTGTGGGTATACCCTCGTCTTGTATACCTGTCCAGTTGTGACCAGGTTGCGCTCGCCGTTCTTGTTGATGTAAAAGCGGTCTGGGTTGCGATGCTTTACCTCTCCGATATTACCTCGTGACTTGATATGGGCTGCTGGGTTCATCGTAACACCCGCGTACTGGACCTTGGGGTCGTTTCCGGGTCGGAGCTCGTCTACGGTCTTGTACCTGCGAAGGGCGACTTCACGTGAGGATGCCTGCTGGACGCCCCCGCTGGGTATGTTCGTATATCCGTCGTTTAGGCCAGGGCCCGACCGGATCTGCTCAAATGGGAGTTCGTTCTGTCGGAGACGCGACCCCGAAAAATGAGACCGCTGTTCTTCCAGCTGGTTTGGCGCCCCAAACGGTGTGCCGATCGTTTCCTGCTCACGGTTGAACATCTGGGGAACCTCGCGCTTTCCGATGTCCAAACTCCCCGCGCCGACCATAAAATCAAGAATCTGCTTGTTCGCATCGGGGTCTGTATTTTGCTTGATGGTTGACCCAAAGAAGGGAAACATATTGGTGTGATACCCAGCGGCATCCGGGCGGCCGCGTGCCGATTTCTTAGACCGTGTAATCCGTGACCCGCTTACGGGGGTCGTATGAAACGTTGATGGGTAAGAATCTCCCGAATCTGGTCCCGTCGTGCTTCTTCCCATCGCTAGGGCGCTCCCACCACCCTTTGCCTCTGAACCAACGCCTGGCCCAGCGCGCTTGGTAGTTGATTTACCCTTTGACTTTTTGGTTTGTTCGTTATGGGACAAAAGATATCCCGAACCGAGCACAAGTCCAATCACAACCGCTTCCATCTGTTGTGATGTTCCTATTTTTCAGCCACAAGAAGGCACGGGGTCCCGTGTAACAATCTGCTGGGCGTAGTGTCTTGACATTTGTGATTGCGTTGACCCCCCGTAGCACCCATTCCTATCCATCGGCAAGAAAGCACGGGGTACCTTGTTGCACGGGGGTGATGCGACGTGGTCGGCCGCCTTGGAGGTGTACCTCGCTACCGCCTCAGCCCTCTGCTTGACACATGCAGAAGTATCGCCGGGTATTTTAGGGTGCGTGTACACCGGCCGAGAAATGTTATCCGAACCGGTGGTATGCGACATCAGCTTCAATCGGTGGAGAGAGCACGCAGGAAGGCGCCACTGGTCCTTGCTCACGAGGCGCGTGCTAACGACACGGTCAAAGGGCGTAAACGCCTTTTCTGCTGGGTTATGAAGCAGCACGGGATCAAAACGATTCAGGCCAACACCTTTTAGGGCCATCGCTGGGTGTGTGAGACGACCGTGGGTTGTCCTGAGATGGGGTACGTCTATGTGGTCTACAACTCCTACCACGGCACCTTGGAGGTATCCAGCCCACCGTGTTCCACCATCCGCAACATCCACATCCACCGGATTCTTTCCTGGTAGGTGATGCCCACCGTGACCCACCGCGGAACCAGTTGCCACACGGGTGTCCGCAGCAAGCGTAGTCGCCTCACTGGGTGCTCGGTTGGATGGCCGTCCGATGCCCCGCATATCGCTCTCAACATCCACCGGCTGAAAACGCCGGCTGAGGGGTGCTCCCGATGTCTGTGGGCGGATCCAGGAATCCATCGGGAACGCTGTTGGCTGGGTTGGATACGGGGACTCGTACTGGTAAGACCCCGGGCCTCGCTGGCGCTGATATTTGTCTGCGTATGCCGCTTCGTCGGTAGTTTTCCTTCCTGGATTGAATGACATGCGTATCCTCTATTTACACCACTACGATTAACCACAGTGATACGTACAACCAATACGTGCACATCGGAATGTCTTACCTATCATATCAGGGTTGTGCGTAGAAAAATCATACGGATATGTACAATATACATTGGTATATTCAGAGTCATTATATACTATATATTTATCATCATACACCATAACCCACTTGCGAATATACGCTTCTTCCGATACATCTACCATCATAGGTGTTCCGTCTTCGTTCATAATGGGTTCTTCATTTGATATAGTTATGGTTTCCATTTCATATTCTGTAATATCCTGAAATGTAAGAAACGTACCATCTTCATTTACCAGAGGGATTTTTTTATGTATTGGTATCACCTTTTTGATTTCCTTATTTCTATATTTTGTGACCTTTTTATTTATGTTACTAAACCACTGCGTTTTAAATATAGGATTACCGGAAGAATCTCTCAACGGATTTCCCGAGGAATCCGTGACCGGAATCTCTAGATTTCCACTCGTATCAACCATCTCCTCATAGGACTCACTTATCGTTGTCGTAATTATCTTTTTACGCGTTTCAGTGGTTATAATCTCCTCCGTTTTTGGAACGGAATATACCTCTATGAGTAGATTAAAGTCACAGTCTGTATATGCTTTTGCGACGGTATAGTTGTGTAACTGTGAACTATCTTGACGCATACCAATGCCTGGTATTGATGACGTTGTGATGTAGTCTCCGTTTGAAATAGAGCCATTTTCTTCACATACCCATATTGTACCCTCGCCAATAGAGATACACCGCCCATTGATATCGGGACGCTTCACTATCTTCTTGTTTGTAATTTGCGTATATCTACTCCTCTCATACACTCCATTCATATCGATGTCTTCCACGTATTCGGAGTTTACATCAGGATCCGTGGAGTAACTTGACGGATCCAGATAATAATACACACCAGCACACGCGGTATCTTCTTTACACGTAGATAAGGTTGTAAACATCAAATATTCATAGTTGCGGGTATACCGTAATGATTTACCGGTAGACGATATTATAAATCCATCAAACTGTTCCATTGGAACATCATCTACAAGGTATGTGTCGTGACCTGCTGTAAAGTTGTACAGGCTCTGACTGCCAGTACCCTCAACTACACCGTCGATCGGCCCATATCCTTCATCATCGTCAAAAGCCAACACACTCCCTAGACCGTTTCCAAAACGACACTCGCCATTTAATCGCACTGTTCCTGAAACAGACAGTACAAAACCTGTACTAAAATTGTCTGCACCGGGACCGAGTGCTAATACAGGATAGCCAGTGGTTCCGTATATTTTATTATGACACATCATTACCCGGTCATAACGAACTGACACCATATCCCGTTCAGTGTTGAGCTGGTCATAATATTCACCCCCACGAACACTCAAATCAAGTTCACCACGGGCGTTACCTAAGGCTCCTCGCATTTCTATTCCAGCATAATAACCATCTATACCAGCATCACTTTTTTTTACTAAAGATCCTACGTGACGATTGTCAGACGAGGACTGCCAAAAATCTATTATGTCACCATTCGATGTCAAAGTCCCGCGAACAGTCACGTTTTGTGTGGCATTTAGTGGACCATTCGATGTCAAAGTCCCGCCAACAGTCACGTTTTGTGTGGCATTTAGTGAACCATTCGATGTCAAAGTCCCGCCAACAGTCACGTTTTGTGTGGCATTTAGTGAACCATTCGATGTCAAAGTCCCGCCAACAGTCACGTTTTGTGTGGCATTTATTTGTGTGGCATTTAGTGGGATTCGACTCGTAAACGTATCATCAATCACGATATTTGAATCATCCCAATCGGATCCGAGTTGATTCCCCGATTTATTACCTGCCCAGATGAAACACCGTTTATCAGCGTGAAATCCTATCCCACCCGGAGAATTAGCATCCCCTCCCTGTATTAACACAGTCCCAGAAATCCCAACACCACCCATGTCAAGGACCGACTTAAACCCAGAGGGAAGGCCTCGCCCCATCACAGACAGTGATTTCGTTTCAAGTAAATCATTTACGACAAGTGAGTTTTCCATACTAATATCACCGTTTACGCCAATGGTCATCCGTGTAGTACCTCCATTATTTGGGTCTGTTCGGAATTGTAGGTCTCTGTTACAGTCAATCATACAAGTAGTTCCATTTGAAGTTGAATGAGCCCGAATACCTCCGAGATCACCGCTTAATGTTGTATCCCCCCCTACAAATAATGACCCACCTACATCAACATTAATATCCCCTGCCTCAAGTAAATCATTCACCTTAAGACCGTGTCTACCACTTGGAAAATTACCCGCGGAAATGCTAAAAAAGGTAGCAATGTGTATATTTGCACCGATATTAATGCCATCGCGCCCCTTTATATATAGCCCCAAATCATCATCAGGACCCACGTTTGCGGTTAGTGTATATCCATAAAGGTCTTGGGTTCCACCGTTTACACCCATGTATATATCTGGTTGTCCATATGTAAGCGTGTTTATAGCCGCTTCACTCTGACTCTGTGAGAAATCTCTGTAGTTCGCAACTATTTTTCCCCCCACAGTTGCATCTTTACGAACATTTAAACTCTGTGGAATCGTGGTGTCTCCGTTCCCATTTGTAACTGTAAAACGGTCCAGCACCCACCCATATGTCGTAGATACACATTCACACTTCCATATATTTTTTGTATTGCCTTCTGAAAAACCCGGAACTCTACCCGGGGAATATCCATCGCCCGGGGCATATTCTGGATAGTTATTACTCTGAAACGAATCTGTATCTCTCATCCATGCCCGGATCTCTAGGTTTTTCATCGCTGGAATACTTGTTAGGTCGATCCATACGCTATTCGAATCTTTCGTACGTGACATTCCTCCCGTTGATGGCCCCGGGCTAGATTCATCTATATATCTCGCCAGACCATACGAAATATCGGTTGATATCTGGGGAATATTCAGATGGATTAACGCCTCGTCTCGTTTTGAGGCATACACATCAGAATTATATGATGGGACAATAATACGCAAAAATGTTCGCTGGCCATTTGGGCCACGCGGAAGGCCCTTTCCATAAATAGTAACCCGTGTCCCTTCTGGGAATGCGTAGTTATTACTACCATCTAGCCACGCCGGGAGAACTACATCAAATGATGCATATTTCTTTAAACCGGGAGCGACACTATAAGAAAATATTCCTCTATAAAAGTCACGCCCCGCAATCCCATAGCTCGCATTATTACCAGTATCTAGTGCACGTGTATCACACATCAGGTCGTAGTTCACGTGATGGAGTTTTGTTCCATACCACCCGTGGTTCGGAGGCAGACGCGCGTGGATGGTCGGGTGGAGTGTGCCGTGATTTATAACCGTGTGTTCTATGCCATTTTTCAGTCCTAACCATTCACTTCCGTCTAAAAACCCGTGCGTCAAGTCTACATCCAGACGGTCATATGTTTCATTAGAACCGTATGTATTTGTGAACGTAGCGAGCTTGACTACGGCAGCATCATCGTCTTCTTGATTGTACAAACGCAACTCACGAGTATTCACAAACTCAGTATCAACCCCACTCACACCAATCTCAGTATTGTGTATGAACAGTTTCCCATCAATCTCTACGTCGCCGCTCACATCAAGCGTCTTGTACTGTGAGGGATTTCCCTCGATGCGCTTCCCAATACCAACCTTACCCTCCTTGCTGATATGAATGGTGCTCCCCGCGACATCCTTGGGACCGATCACGATCCCCCGGGAGGACCCACCAGAGTCGAGGATTGTATCGCTTTCATCATATAGGTTGATATTCAAACCCGGAGTTCCCCCGGCGTTGGACGAGTGTGCCATCGTAAGATTTCCATTCACGTCTTCCCACATCGTAACCGTTTCGGGTCCAATATTAAAACTCCCGTCTACACGGAAATCACCACGAACACGACCATCCCCTGACACATCAAACACGTTCCCGTCGCTGGCAGCACGATTAATACCAAGAGACCCACTGACAGTCAGGTCCACTTCGATTTCCCCGGTTGTTATGTCCGGTTGACTAGCGAGTTCTCCGGTGTTCTTATTGTGCCACACGGTTCCCGGTGGAATCCATCCACTCAGGTTCTCCTGTTCACGAATCGGCTTAACAAAAAATCCACTCGTGGTTGTGTCCAACTCTGTATTTTGTGCGTTTAATATGATTGAATCACCAGGTTGATTTGTTTCGCCTGCTTTATGACCGATGGCAACTGCGTGTTGACCCTGTGATACTGCTCCCGCACGAAATCCTACGGCAACTGCTAAATCATTTTGTCCTGATAATCCTGCGCTGTTACCAACCGCAACGGTGTCTGCGCCCTGAAAAAAGGATCCTGCGCGGCTACCAACAGCCACTGACCTCGCACCCTGGGAATTCTCTCCCGCACGAAATCCTACGGCAACTGCTAAATCATTTTGTCCTGATAATCCTGCGCTGTTACCAACCGCAACGGTGTCTGCGCCCTGAAAAA
>Ga0075110_1000044_pt1 | contig 61758 bp, 71 predicted proteins | sample AntAceMetag02UK8_FD_69799 | JGI IMG/M metagenome (GOLD analysis project Ga0075110, IMG submission 69799) | Saline lake microbial communities from Ace Lake, Antarctica - Antarctic Ace Lake Metagenome 02UK8 | ecosystem: Environmental > Aquatic > Non-marine Saline and Alkaline > Saline | place... | reverse complement strand
AAGCGGAGGCGGAAGCGGAGGCGGAAGCGGAGGCGGAAGCGGAGGCGGAAGCGGAGGCGGAAGCGGAGGCGGAAGCGGAGGCGGAAGCGGAGGCGGAAGCGGAGGCGGAAGCGGAGGCGGCAGCGGCAGCGGCAGCGGCGGGGACGCAACGGAAGCGGCAGACGCTTCAATACCTCGGCTGCGGCTTCGCGCCAGAAGCCGACCCCATAGAAGGGTGTGGGAGATCGACGAGCACGGGGTTCTCCTGTACAGCCACGAGGTACTGCAGCTGGGAGCCATCGCCCACATTCGGGGCTTGCGGTTCCCCATCACCAACACACCCGCGTTCCGGCCGGGTGTATCGGACCTTCCTCGGAACCTCCCGTATCTCTTTGAGTTGCACGCTCTGGGCATCGAGGCCAACTCTCTCCGGGCCGTGCAGCACGAAGAGACCGTAGCCAGCGAGTTGGGCTTTGCCTCTGCCGAGGAGATGCGCATTGATCTGTCGATCGAGGCGTGCGTAAATCCTCTGGATGCGTGCCGCAACGCGGCGCTTCTGACGGACATTGGCCACACGGATTGTGACGTACAAGACCTCTTGCGAGATCTATGCACCGTGTGGCCCACCGACGGGGACGCCGGCGGAGAAGACCCCGGATTGATGGCGCGACGGAGAGCGAACGCGCACCGCACCGAGCTGGCGCTGGCATCACTGACCGCCACGGGCTTCCTGTGTCCCGTGACCGGCGAGCGGATCGTGGTTCCCGTCTCGTGCCCAGCCTTCCCGAACCAGGTGTTGTCGCTCCGAGGCATGGTGCGCACGACCTTGGGAGCCGAGCTCTCCGGCATCTGCGCCTCCAACATAACGTCCACGACGGCGGCGCAGGCGGGTGTGTGTATCGATCCATCGTACCCCAGCAGCGGCAAGCACTTCTTGGACCTTCGCCTTCACATGCCGGCGGTGAGAGCTCTCGTTCGGATGCGGTGCACGGACGTTCACGCGTCGGAGAACGACCACCACTTCAGGAAGCTCATGGCCGTGTGGATGCTGCACGCCGACGCGATTGCCGACGGTGTCCCGTCGGCCTGGCAGAAGCATCCGTGGGTGCCCGCGGGAACGATTCGGGGCGGGTACCTGCTTCGAGCTTCGGGTCTGACCGCCAGCGAGGTGTGGTGTCGGAGCCTGGCGGCGCTCGACGCGTGGTGCAAGCGGAATCGAGTCCAGGTCGCGACACAGTTCAAGGATCACAACTGGAAGGACCCTCGAGTCGTGGACGCCGTGCGCAAGGGGGCGATTCTTCTTGCTCCGCAGGTTCGAGTCATGGCGTGGTGCGGTGACTCGCTGCAGCTGTGCTTCCCCGAAGACGAGAGGAGGCTGGAGGAGGATACTCGTGTCCTGGAAGAGGCTCTGGACAAGTGCAGGGCCAAGCTGACTGAAGTAAAGACTGTGTTTCTGTAAGGAACAGCTTCCGTGCCCCCTTCCCCCGTGTGTTCGCGTTCGTGCGCGTCGCGCAAACTCCTCCCAAATCGAAACCAATCGTCGGGGCATGCGTGTCCCCAAGATGCTGCACCAGATGTTTGGCTTCTGGGACAAGAACGAGAAGATGCCGCCGAAGTACAAGAACAACCACGAGCTGTGGAAGGAGCTTAACGAGCCCGCGGGCTGGACCGTCAAGCTCTGGGGGCCCGACGAGTCGAGGAAGCTCATCGAGCGGAAGATGCCCGGCTTCCTCGAGACGTACGACTCCTACGCAAACCCCGTCCAGAGGTGCGATGCCGCACGGTACTTCATTCTTCACGAGCACGGTGGCGTCTACGCAGACCTAGACTACGTTCCTAACAAGTCGCTGGACGTCATGCTTGAGTGGATCCAGAGGCATCGCCCGCACGCCAGGATCCTGGTGAACCTCAGCGTCAACAATCCCATCAGCGGACTGCGCACCTTCTCCAACTCGCTCATGTTCTCGGAACAGGGAGCACCGGAATGGGAGATTGCATGGGACCAGATGATCCAGCGCCGGGACCTCTACAAGTCGGCAAGCAAGCACTACCACGTGCTGGCAACCACGGGACCCATGCTCATGGACGCGGTGTGGCGCCGGACCGAGCGTCAAACCATCGGGAACGGCAAGACCGCTGCCCCGATGCAGACGCTCCCTACGGCCAAGTTCAACCCGTGCGGCGTCTGCAGCCACGGAGGCACGTGCGCGAGCGGAGCCATGGCGTACCACGAGAACACAGGCTCGTGGCACGGGACTGGCAGCCACGCCATCAACTTCTGCATGTGCAACTGGCTGTACTTCTTCGTGGTCGTCCCCGCTCTTATCGTGATGATCGTGCTGGGAATCGCGTGGAACCGGAGCCGCCGCCGACTCAGACGGGAGCTGGAAGCCTGTCGATCCGAGCGCCACGGCGGAAAGCCGGTCGCTCAAGCATCATTATTATGATCGCGATACTGACCGTCCTCGGCATCGGCTTCGGGCTGGGATCGGCAGCCACCTGCGCGGGCATCTGCTGCCTGCGGAATCTGCGGAACAAGCTGACGACGCTCGACCCGTGAAGTGACGACTCGGGACGACTGGTGGTGTTCGTCACGCGGAGCAAAGAACGCAGCGGATCAAGTTCGTCGGCACGAGGGCAAAGATCACGATTGGCTGGCGGCTCTGTCCGCCGTGGTGATTGTTGGAGGTTTTGCGGTGGGTTTGGTCTGCTCCTGGCACCGCCCGCCGACACCCGTCTACTGCGACGGGGCCTATGTCGTCCCTGCGCCGCCGCCGCGGACACAACCAGACACTGTCTTCGTCCGCGCAGGAAAGCCAAGCACCGAAAGCCAAGATCGGTAAAATGCTGGCAATCTCGTATCTGGACGTCTCGGTTATGCTGATGTTCCTGCTGGGTGGAGGGTATGTCTGTGCGGACCGATGTCTGTGGTCGTTCCGGCGGCGGCACATTCGTCCCAAAAAGACCACCTTCTGGACCGAGACTCCCTTCGGCGCGGCGGCAAGTATTCCCGCCCACGTGGCATGGGGTCTGGCGGACTTTGTGCAGGTAAACTTTGAGATAATCCAGATGCTGCCTCGAATTCTCGCGCTGGGTGTCACTAACCTCACGCTCGGCGCGTGCTCCATCGAGGAATGCGACTCAGACGACAAAGACGAGGACGACGAAGCGCTTGGTGTCGCCCGCCACGATGCCGATGCCGATCTGCTGGATGCCATGGATGACAGCCTCTTTGACGGCATTGCAGCAGAAGTTGAAGAAGAAGAAGAAGAAGAAGAAGACGGTTGCGATGACGATGCCACGGAAGAAGCGCTGTCTCCCAAGCTCGTTCCGGAAGCAGACGTGTGGTCGGATCGGGCTCCGGCGGGAGCGGTGTCGGGAGCGGGAGCGGGAACGTCGAACGAAGCGAAGAACGTGGGTGCGGGAGAAGCGGAACAGGAGAGGATCCGCCGACGTCGCCTGCCGCTCATGCGAGCGCGAAGCGAAGCGGCGGCCAAGGCGGCAGCGGCGACGCTCGGTGGTGGTGGCGGCCGTGCGTAAACAAATTGGTCTGTTCAAATAATAGAATAAATCCAGCTCAAGGATCTTCATCATCCAATTCTTCCGGAATCCCCTGCCCTCGTCTCCAGTCTCGAACCGCGTGCATCAACACGTGCGCAAATGCCGTGACAACCGTCGTCTTGTCCGTGTCACTTCTGGTAATCAATGCCGCCGCACGCTTCGCTGCCTCCTTGGGGTCTCGTTGGCCTCCCGGGGTCTGTGCCTCCTGACCCACGAGCAGGAAGAACAGCACGCACCACGCGGCGCACGGCCCGTACTGCGGCAGCTGGCTCGGGTCCTGTGCCGCTTCGATCACCTCCAGCGTCTGCTCCGCCTGCGCGTCCTGGAACTGCCGTGGCCCGTAGAATGCGGTGGCTCCAAGACAGGTTCTTGACCATCGACGAATCGACTCGTCCATGCGCTTCCAGTCGTACGTCTTGCGGTTCCATCCGCGGGGCTCATAGCGGAAGCAAGTCTTGCCTACCAGCAGCAGCCCGTTGGCGTGGAACTCTCCCTCTCCCGACTCAAACGTCAGCACCACACCCGTGGTACGACCGGCGGTCGCGGCCTCCCGCATCGACTCACACATCCCCGGTCGGGTGCGAACCGAGCCGAGACCCGTGGGCATCCAGGCCGCGTGGGTCGTTGGCATCCTTTGAAGATGCGATGCCACAAAGGCGTGAGGCATCTGCTCTTGAAGGACAAAGAGCGAGTGCTCAATCTGGCAAGGTGATCCCACCCACTCGGACTCGACAAACGAACGCTTCTCCGTCACGTGCAGGGGGTCGCGGCGCTGCTCGACTTCGCGCAGCGTGATGGTCCCGTTGCCGTTGAGGTTGGCGGCGTCTCGCGATGGCAGCCCGCCGCCGCCACCGGAGCCTTCTCGGGACGCCGACAGTGTCTTCTTCTGGTTCCGGCGAGCGAACCATGCGCGGGCAATCTGTCTCACGTGCTTTGCAGCCTCGGGCTCGGGTCCCTTGCAACCGTTCCCGCAGGCCCGGACCACGAGGTTCCGCAAGCGCTCAGTACCGGCACTCGTAGCGGGAAGTGCCCGCGCCGTCTCATTCACAACCGCAGCGGCCGCGGCTGGAGCGTCCCGGAGAGCAAACCTCTCCCCCTTGCGTTCCGCTGTCTTGATCGAGTGCAAGAACGCCTGCTTGGCTAGGATCTTAACCTGGAAGCGGTCCGCGAAGCACTTGGGACAGCGTTTGTGGACGCCCGCCACGATTTGCGAGACGGTTGCAAGCCCAATCCTCCGAATCGCCGCGGATCGGACACCGATACCGGCATTGTTGACGCTGCTGATCACGCACCGCTGCGAGGTACATTTGGGAGCCACGCGCTGGGCCTGAACGTAGATTGCAGTCACATCACCTTGTCGCAACGACCGCGCGAACTGGGCGATCGCGGTCGCCATGGACGTGCTTTCCCTCTTCGATCCCACGAGAGATCGCAAACGGAAGCGCAAGGCTGAGGGAGCTGGCGACTTCAGTGCCTTACAAGCTGGAAGCAAAAGCCAGCTCAACCAGGCCCGTTCCGTCACTACTCGAACTTCCAAGAAGCCGAGACACGAACCGTTAAAAGCGGCGTCGAAGGCCGAGGGGAAGTGCTTCTCGGGGCCCAAGCCAGATCCAGAACCAGAGCCGAGTGACGAAGACCTGGAAGACGCGCTCATGCGCATCGCATCCGTGGTCCGCTCGTCAAAGGTACCCGAAGACCGGCAGCTCGGCAAGCGGCAAGAAGAGCAAATGAAGCAGCGCATCCTGAGCTTCGAAGCGTCCACGGGCCACATCCGTGTCGGAGGCCAGGCAAAGGCGGGCGGCGGTGGTGGAAGCGCAGACAAAGGCGAGGGATCCGCGAGCGATCCGGCGCCGCTGTCTCTTCCCGCCAGTCCGTTCGAAGGGCTCTCGCCGCAGCAACAAGCGGTGCGAGATGTTCTGTGCGGGCCAACAGGGAGGGTGTGGCTCTGCGGCCCCGCCGGGGTGGGAAAGTCTGCCGTGATCGGTGCCGTCTGCGAGGCCTGTGTGCTGGCTGAGGTTGAGTTGCAAGTCTGTGCCAGCACGGGCCTCGCCGCGGCACAGTTTGCCTCCACGGGAGCTCGCACCCTGCACTCGTGGGCGGGCCTTGGCCGGTCGACCGCAATTCCACCGGAGCGGCTGGCCCGCATGGTGGCCGCCCGCAACGGTGCCGAGTTCCAGCGAGTGCAGCTCCTCATCATCGACGAGGTGTCCATGCTGGGCTTCCACTCTGTCAAGACGGTGGACCTTGCAATGCGGCAGGCCCGCGGATCGAGCAAGCCCTTCGGGGGATGCCGGGTCCTGGCCGTCGGGGACTTCCTCCAGCTGCCGCCGGTCGAGAGCAACGACGATGGCAAAACATCGGGCGTCGCCGGCGTGCCGCATGTGCCTCACACTCTGCTCAACCACCAGACCGACTTCCGGTACTGGTTCCCCGTGATTCTGCGGCTGTCCAAGATCTTCCGGCAGAGTGGCAGCGCCGACGTGCGGGTTCTGGCAGAGCTGCGGGGACGCCTTCGGCCGCACCGACCGTTCAGCGCGGAGGCGGACAGCGCTCTGCAGAGGATGGTGGTTCCCCGCGATGCGCTAGAGCAAGTGGCGCGCCGGACGACGAGCAACGCTGTCGCGATCGCAAGGGCGTACCGCAGGCACGGAGAGGGCAAGGGGGACATGGAATCGTACGAGGTGCCCGGATTTGAACCTCCCGTGACCGCCATCACCTACTACAACGCGGTGGTCAAGGAAGTAAACCAGCAGTCGATCGATGCCGTCCGGGCGCGCACCGAGGCCGGCGAAGCGCTTCTGCGGTGCCGCGCTATGCTGCTGTGGAAGACCATGGGGACGGACGGACTGGTGGAGCACAAGGATCCAGACCCAAACTCACGCGATCCCGACGGTCGCCGCATCTACGAGGACGCCGTGCAGATCGTTCGGAACCGCTACGGGACCAAGTCCGAGCCGCCGCCGAGCGTGCAGCGATTCCACGAGACCTGCAAGAAGGAGTTCCCGCTTATATTTGCTCCCGGAGGGATCGAAGAAGACGCGATCGAGCTGCAGGCTGAGGCGATCCGGTGCCTCAAGGCCGCAAACCTCTTCGTGGTGGCGGGCGGGCAGCGGTACGTCGTGGGCATGCCCGTGATGCTTCGCACCAACATCGACCCGTCAAGGGGTCTCTACAACGGCAAGCAGGCGCACATTCTAGGCTTCACCGACAAGCCGCTGCAGCACACGGCGAGGGAGATTGCGTTGATGCCTTCGATGAAGCTGCCTGGGGAGGGTGCTGGAACGGTGGTGTTCGGCGAGGCGGGCGCCGTCAGCACGGAACGAGGCGAAGACGACAAGCGGATGCCTTCCGCGTCCTCAACTTCTTCTTCGTCGTCCGCTGCTGGGTCCGGCATGGTGCTGGCGGATCGGCTGACGCACCTCGCCAAGCACGCGCCCTGGGGACGAGACAAGAGCGGGAGCCCTGTGATTCGGTTGTACCCCGAGGGCCGCGTGCTGGTGCTGCCGCCGACGGACCTGGTGGCGACGACGATCCGGATGCGAACCCGCATGAGCAAGAAGCAAGAAGCCACGGCCATTCGCGCCGGCCGGCTGTACTCGAAGAACGACGAGCTCAAAATGGTGGTTCGGGTCACCATGCTGCAGATGGCCACCAGCTGGACCGTACACAAGGCGCAAGGATCCACGTTTGAGGGGCCGGTGCTCTTCTGCAACCCACGGTGCTCGGTCAAAATGCGGCAGCCCGGGCTGGTGTACGTCGCTATGTCTCGCACACGGAAGCTTCGGGATCTGAAGCTCGTTGGATGCGCTCCTCCTCCCAACGACATCTTCTGCTGCCCCGAGGCCAAAGTCTGGGACGAATGGATGGAACGGGCGCAGGTAGATCCGCGCAAAGCGCTCGAGGGAACCGGGATTGCGGAAGACCAGGTACGGCCAGAGGGGGCGCCGTCGTACGTCTTCCGAACCTTTGCCGTTGTCATGGCTACCAAGGAAGCGGCCGCAACGGCGCGCGGTGAGCTGCTTCGGGACCTAAAGGCATCCGCTGCCGCGTCGTCTGCCGGTGCCGGTGCATCCCAAAGAAGCACAGGAGAGAGACGTAGACCGGCGGCGCAGCCGAGCGGGGGTATGGAGTGGTAAAGCCACGGAGTATGAGTATGAGCATGCGGGGTTGGTTGGTTGGGTGCGTAGCAAACGGAATCAGTACAGGTCAACTTTAGCAGTCTCCGATAGCTTCTTCAGATACTCCTCTGGCTTCTTTGGCACTCCATTCCGTCGCACCACCAAAAGCTACGTCTCCTTGGCGACCTCTGCGGGCTCGCTCGCCCCCACCCGGATGCGAGTCAGCGCGCCCGCGCTTCCGCTTCGCACCAACGGAACATCCATCATGCGCCCGCCTTCCGACCACCAGCGCCGCTGCAGCACCACGATGCTCCGCCCGCTGGCTTCTTCGATGCGTCTCGCAATCGTGTCAGCTTCGTCCTGCATAACAACGGCTTTGCCCAGCACCGGCCACAGATGCGCTCCAACAGACGAAGTCACAAAGTCGTCCGTCAACCGGGCAAACCGTACCGGGACCCGCACCGCCTCCCGAATCTTGCGCAGAGTTCGCGTCCGCATGAGGCGCTCCTGCACCATGCGATCCGCTACCAGAACGTCCGGGTGCAAGTATATCTTGGAGAACAAGGCGGCGCGAGCAAAAAACACCTCGGCCAAAAGGTGCCAGTCGTCGTACGGCCACGCCAGGTCGCCGCCGTGCACCAGGGCCCTCTGCAGGATGCGGTCAACGTCGATGCCTCCCGTCTGTCCCAGGGTGTGGAAGGAGTCTCGACGCAGGTAGTCCAGCCGGTCCACGTCGATGCCGCATTGTCTGTTGCTGATAATCTGCGCCAGGAAGGGTGGATCCGATTTGCCGTTGATCAGGTCCACGATGGCGTCGATGCGCTCGGGCGTCCACCAGGCGGCGCCCCGAGCCAGATCCCCATCTTCGTCGGAACGCCGGCCAGACACGATTCGATCGATCCGACTCCCGTCCCCACCGTCACCGTCACCGTCACCGCCACCGCCACCGCCACCGCCACCGCCACCGCTAGCAACGGCTACCTCGGAGTCCGACAAGGAGTCGGGGTCCGGGTCCGGGTCCGCATCGTCATCCGACCTCTCACGCGATGGTGGCAACCGTCCCTGCATTTGAGCGACGGCAAGCTCAACCATGGGCCGGGTCATGCTCTCGTGTGCGACGCCGGTGACTCGCTCTAGAGCGTGCGAGAACATTCCGTGGCCAATGTCGTGGCACATTGCGGCCGCCCGCACCAAGTGAACCTGCTCATCCGTAATCTTTAGTTCGGGCTGCTCTCGCTGCAGTCGTGCCACCAGCCGGCCCGCCAGAGTAAGAACCCCTAGAGAATGCTCCAGACGGGTGTGGTTGGCGCCCGGGAAGACGATGTTCGCGAGACCCAGCTGCCGAATTCGGCCGAGTCGCTGGAATCCCGGGGTGTTCAGCATGACATATTCAGAGCCCCGCAGCCGGATTGCACCGGTTAAAGGCACAAATCGGGCGCATCGGCGCATGCGCCTTTTAATGTGTGTGTGTGTGTGTGTGTGTGTGTTACAGTCACAACAGTCGGGTCAAGTCAAGGTCACGCGCACCCGATTGATCCGAATCCTTTTGACATCCTCCTCTCTTCGTCGACAGACCATGCTACCATCCGTCCACAGGGCGCCTGCAGTTCCCCCCTCAGAGACAAACACGGCGGAGCGCTGCGGCAACCAAGACAGTCGGTGTCGTCCACTTCCATGGGAACGCTCCCACTCTCGACGGACGCGGTGTCCTCCGCGGGAGAACGCACCCATCCGTCCACCATCACTTCCCCACCCCCGCCCCCAGCAGCTCCGCCCTCCGTATATGCGGCGCGCACCCGTGTTGGGCGTGGTGCTTCCCGGAACCGCACTCCGCGAGCTTCGCGCATCAGATCTCTCGCGGTGGGGTCTTCCACCAAAGAGTCTAGCTTTGCTTCACACGCCGCCTCGGCCCGACCAATCATCGAGAACCCTTTAGGATACACCAGGAACGTCCCGCTGTCCTCGAGCACCTTCTTGACACAGTCCCATTCGTCGCGGTCTTCGCTTAAAAGGCAGTGAAGGCACACCTTCTAGATCCGCTCAAGCATCTCGCTCCGCCTCGAGCTGTGTTTTTGGGCAATGAGTGTGTAGAGACGAATCCGGCATCGCCGCATGAAGCGCTCCGAACGGCACGCGCGAGCGATGGTCGCGGCGGCCGCCCAGACCACCTGGCTCTGTGACATCCGCTGCCGTCCGCTGCGATCCTCCAATAGAGCCTGCACCGTGACGCACGCCGACACCGAGACGCGAGCCGACGCAATTGCCATCGCTAGCACTGCGAGGCTGTCCTGCCATGCCTCGCGCCCTGCCCTACGGGTGCGCCGGACTTTAGGCCAAAACGATCGGGGACCGCAGTCGTCCGGAGGCACCGTAACCTCGTCTGCCAGCAACTCGGTGGCTCGGGCCACCGTTAGCTTGGACACCAGAGGGCGCACAGCATTCTCCTCCTCTGACTGCGCCGTTGCAACCAGCCAGATATAATGCTCCGCCAAAAATGCCTCAGCCTCCCGGGGAGCCAGATGGTAGGCCTTCATGCACCGCGCGTGCAGATCCGGGTTCACCACAGGGTGCTTGCTGGCCCGCCACAGTTCCAACCGTGTATTCGCAACACGTGTCGCAGATCGCATTCCTTCGCGTTCGGCGGCACTTGCCTTGTTTGCAACCAAAATGTGAGCGGAATCGGTGGCGAGACAAGATTATGCAAAGTGCCGGCGTTCATTCTCAAACCGGAACTTCCATGAGGCCGACGCGGGTCCTCCGACCGGCACAGGAACCACCGGCGCCGAAGGAGGGCGGTGACGCGTGTCAATCGCACTACCGGAAGGGATAGCACGCCATGGACCAGGCGGTGTCCCAGCACCACCAGGCGCACACGGTGGCGGTGCATTTGCAAAACTGCACGGTCTCGCGCTCAGTCTGTCTGGGGCAGAAGCCACTGCAGCACCGTCGAATAAGCGGCGCCGAGCATATCCAAACAGACGACGGCGACAGCATTGCCAAAGCAAATTCGTCAACCACCGGCCGCCTCCAGATCGTGCGTACGGTGCTCGAATTCCTCCGGTCGGGAATGGTTGACGATGCGGAGGCGTACACCACCGCGTTCTCGGCGATTCTCGGACAAGCGGTTCTCACCAAGGTGCTGGGAGCGGTGGTCGCGCGCAAGAACTTGCTTGACACGAGCCGAGAAGCGCGCGTGAGGAGTCGCCAGGGGACTCCGGACCACGCACTGCTGGAGCCTTGGTAAACGTTCCAAATGGACGCGAGACCGTCCGAAGCCGGTTCAACGTCCGCGTTGGCCATGTACGCCATGGCACAGGATGGTATGCGCGCGGTGGACGAGCCCTTCCGAGCCGACTCCAAGCGTCTTAACGCCGAGCTCAGGGCCCGCCGGGGTCCGGTGCTGCAGTACATGCTGGACCGCGGGCTGGACGAGTTGGAGGACGAGGCGTCAGGGCAAGTGCTATCGGTGATGCGCGGCAAGAGCTTTGCCTGCCGCGGAGGAGCCGACGTCGCGGAAGCGGGGCAGAGGGCTCGCGAGGAAGTGGGAGATCGAATCGGACAAGGGGCGGACCACGACGACACGGACGAAGCCTTCGTGGCCTATCTGAGAAGAAGAGTGAACATCCAGCGCAAGAAGCAAGGTCTGCCTCCCCTGGGCCGTACATCACAAAGAGCCCGAGCGGCGGGAACGGGCTCCCTGCACCGGCCATCCAGACCAAAGGCAGTGGCGTCCAAGTCGCATGCCAAGCCCACACCGGAGAAGAGAAGGAAGCACGCGAAGCGCAAAGACCCCGATCAGACCGCGCGTCAACAGACCAAACGGCGACGCATCGAGGAGGCGGCGACTCGGCTGGCAGTCGCGTACGAAGCCTTATCGGACGCGCCATCACCTGCGCCGGAGTCGGGATCAACACAGAGTTCCCCCGTCAGAATAACGTCCGCCACCACCACCACCACCACCAACACCAACACCAACACCAACACCAACACCAACACCAACATCAACACCAACTCGGATGATCACGGCACGGAAGGGAGCGGCAGCTGAGCTCGCGACCCAAACCCGAGGCGCGCCGACGGCATCAGCGGGGGCGCCGACCCAAATGCTGATGCCGGTGAGGAGGATGAGAACCACCGGCGAGGGAAGAGGAAGGCGTCCAGCACCGAGGTGTGCAGCACGAGCACGATGCCCGCGACAATGGCGCCCGCCCAGTACCTCGTCTGGCGCGGTGTGCGAGTCTCGCCTTCGGCCGGCCGAATCGTAACGATCGCGGCCAGAATCAAAATCGCGGATAGGGCCGCCACGGCCAGCGGAGCAACCAGCGTCATCACGTTCTCGAAGGAAGGGTCTTGCCAGTTCTAACGGGCGCGCAGCCAGTATCCCAGGAAGGGCCAGGCCGCCGACGCCGCGAAGAATGTCATCACAAAGGCGGCCACCAGCCACTCGCCAGGGCGAGGCGGCGATCGCGGGTCTTCGCTCTCCTTGGCGGTGAGCTGATGGCCTCCCAGCGTGGTCCCGCCCTCGGGCAGCTCGACGTACCAGTAGTGAATTAGGTACAGGAACGCCGCCATGGCGGCCAGGGCGCTGGCCGTGTACCAGAGCAGTTCCTTCCCCTGTACGTTGCCCCACAAGAGCCCGCGCTGGCTGCCGGCGAGGGTCACGGCGACGGCGTACGCCGTTGCAACCATGATCCCTCCGGCGAGGTGAACCGCAAACAAGAATCCGGAGTACGCAAGCTCTCCGTCGGACATGGCTTCGGCGGCTGCAAGCGGTCGCGTTCGAAGAGAGCGGAACAGCAACCGCGAAGAACGGGCGGCTGTGCTTTCGGAGCGCGCCGGAAACAAGTCTAAACCATGAGTTTGCGCTGGCACGCGTTCCTGGTGGAGGCGTGGAGACAGGAGACCATGAGCACCCAGGCGGACGTGGAGCGGCTGGGGGCGCAGCTGCGAACGCGCAATCGACTGACGGAATGGATCCGGCAGAGATACCCCGATGCCGCTCTGCGGGAGATCCTGGCCGCGGCCGTAGGACCGGCGGACGAGACGGAGGCGTCGCTGTGGCGGGCGGGCGTCTCGGCCCAAGGTTCCGGCCGGGACGACAACGACGACGACGACGACGACGACACCCAGCTATCGGAAGAGGACGATGCCCTGCACTCCACAATGGTCGTCATGGAAGCACAGCCGCCTGACCGCCTCGTCGAAGACACGGACGCAAGCCTGCTTATCGAGGATCCATGGGAACTGATGCTGGGGCCGACTGGGACGACAGAGACGACGGAGACGAGCGAGGTCCCCGATCCTGGGCGCGGGCGTAGACACGTCGCCGCTCCTGCTCGTCCCGCGCTTGCTCGTCCCGAGCCGCCGTCCAGCGGTACAGAGTCCGCACCCCGCGCCCTCGATCCGGTGCCGTCCGGCATATCTTGATGGCTTCGGCCGTCTGTTTGCTCGGATCGGAAGGTCCCGCCGCCAGCATGGCAGCGGTGGGAGGCGTCCGCTGCTTGGAGGCGGTGGTGGCCAGAATCGTCAGCGCCGCCTGCCCGCACGTCACCCCGTACCGCGTGAGGAAGAGCTCGGGGCCCGCCTTCTCCGACATGCACATGGTGCGAACGTGAGCTCGGAAGTGGGGATGCCGAGCGAGGTTGTCCATGCTTCGGCGCCAGGTCCACCACAAAGGTCCCGTCGTCTCGTAGCCGGAACCGCCGTCCATGGGTGTGCGCTCCGAACCGTCGTCGAAGGCCGCCGCTTCGCCCGGGGTAACGAGAACGTACGCAACGCCACCGCTTCCGCTCATGCCAAACCTTTAGTTACTCGCGACACCCGTCACCAGAGGGAACCCTATGGATGCGAGCCACTCTCGGCGGCCGGGCACCGGACGCGTGCGGATCCAAACGTTAAGTCCGAACTTGGCAGGTCCGTCCGGCGGCAGCTGCTGGCCCTCGTGGCACGTGCGATGGTCTTCCGAGGCGTCTGGCAGCATGTTGGCCCAGAGCAGGGCGTCGCCGCTTCGCGGAAGGAACACTCGACCCCGCCGCGGCCTCTCGTTCGGAGGCGCCTGTGTGAAGGGAACGTCCGGATCTGCGTCCAGCCGCGGGAACGCTGTGCCGGCCGTAGCGTCGCTCAGGTACACAAAGAGTGTCTTGCACCGCTGCCCGCCCCGGACGACGGCCTTGGGAGAGGGGATGTGGTCGTTGTGTAGCCGGAAGTACTGGCCGGGAAGGTACCGCACAACCTGCAAATGCTCCAGGAACAAAGGGTGCGCCCCGCAGATCCAGGCAACCCACAGCTGCAGCGTGACCATGTCAGTGTCGTCCGGGTCCAGACGCTGCAAGAACTTGGTCTCGGATGTCCGATCCCGGGAGACCTCGTTGCGCCCTTGGTGGTACTCGACCGTGAGGCTCCGCTCGTAGCCACCCCGGGCCCGCGCAAGCACCGCCGCTGCCAGCGAAGGAGGGATCGCTCCCTCGATTCGCAGGATGGCAGGGTCAGGCTCTTCAAGAACAGCGCGGGGCCAACGAGTCAGCTCGCCGGTTCGCCGCTCCAGGTCGCGCATGCGCTTCATCAGCAGGGGCCACGGCTGCAGCTGCCGCGACGGGTCGTAGTGCCGGAGAGGAAGCGCCCAGTGGGACGGCGACCAGTGCTTGCAAACCGCCTCTCGCAGCTCGTGCCGGCACTCAAAGCTGTCGAGTCCGCCAGGGCGCACCGCGTCGTCCCACGACTCGCCTCTGAAGCGTTGCTGCCGCATCTGCCGCAGCTGGCGCAGACGCTCGGGGCGGCCGGACCCGTCCGATCCTGGCGACAGCGCCGTCGTCTCGCCGGTCTCGGCAGCCTTCTGCGTGGCAGCGGCCGCTTGCACGCGGAACCAATGCCAGACTAACAAGCCCATCGCGGCCGCCACCAACGCAGTCGCAATGAGAAGCTCCGTCGCGCGGTGCATGTCGGTGCCGCCGGGCTGCCGCAGCGGTGCCGGTTCCGGGTTTGATCTGTGATACCGGCACTCTGATTCCGGTATTGCGTAGAACGACTCCGGCACTCCGGTGGCAGCCGCAGGCACCGCTCGTGCATCACATCCGGCCGCAGTGCATGGGCTCCTGGTGTGCTCGCTGCGATCCTGTTTACTTTGACGTGCAGTACCTCAAAGCTAAATACCTCAAAGACGACCACGTTCGCCATCACGGCAAGCTGTTCTACTTTATCCAGTATTGCAACTCGGTCTGTGTCACCTCGGTGGCTCCCGAGAGGTCGACCTGCGTACGGATTTGGGGGTTCAGATCGCACGAGCACATCACAGTTCAGGGCGCGGACGGCGTTCGAAGACCGTTCCGCCTGGTGGTCCCGAAGCAGTAACTCCAATGAGCGGTGGTATGTGGCTTCTGGCGAGCATGGCGCGCCACGCGCGACGCATGGACGACCAAAACCATAATTACAGATCCAAAGCCGACGCACTCCGGGCAGAAGAAGAAGCAGAGGCCACGGCAGCAGCAGCAGCAGCAGACAGAGAGCAGGCGTTGGGAGATCCCGACAGCGGAACGTAAAGTGTGTGGACAGTGTGTGACATATATAAATGTCAGTTGCCAAAATATTGTCTCTCGTTTGCTCGCTCTCTCACTCTTCTCATTGTCGATGTCACGATGTTGCAAGCACAAACGCACGCACCCGATCCGCCACGGCGTTCACGTTGCAATCTGCTTCGTGATTTACGTCCCGAGTGGCTTCCTCTGACGAACTCGTCTGCCACGGCCGATGCACGAACCCTTCGCCACCAAACCAGCACGCGTGCTCGTGCCCCGCCACCTCGGCAATCATCTGGTAGCACCAGTCGCGCGCACCATCGGGCATGATCTCGACGATGAGAGAGCCGCGGTCAAGGAAGAGACCGTGCGTCAGGCCGGCTCCGTGAACGCCCACGAGCACGTCCAGCTCGGCGTCCTTCCGAAGCTGGTCCTGCATGCTCATCGTCTCGAAGCGCACCTCCTCCACGTCGGCCTTCCCGTCGCACCGGTTCAGGATCGCCTCCACGAGCTCCAAGTACCGCTGAGCCGACAGGGACCGGACACCCTCGCGGCGGATGACTCCCACGCGCATCCGCCGACCACCGCCACCACCGCCGCTACCATCACCCCCCCGTGGCCGGGTCGGAATGTCAAAATGGCAGCGAACCCTGCGCAAGAGATCCTCTGTTGTGTCGGGCCCAAGGCCGTGTCGCAGGGTTGGGGTGTCGCTCTCCTTGCGCACGAACGAGTACCAGAGCTTGTTGCTCGGACCGGAATCGGGTGCCTGCCGGTCGACGACCACCAGGCGCTCAAAGAGCACCGGCTCCCGGGCGTTCAGAAGGTGGGCTCGATCGAGCACCTTGCCCCGAGCATTCGGGAAGACGGCCTCAAGCAGGTTGGCATTGAAGTCGTGGTAGGCCCCTCGCCAGGTCACCTAGAAGTTGGGGAACGCGATGCACCCGACGTCATCCGCGCCGCCCTTCAGCATCTGGTGCGCGGCGGCGTGGGCCAGCAGCAATGTCTCGCAGAAGTGGAAGAGGTGAACGCCAAACGCACGGCGGTTCTCTACAAAGAGGAGCGCGGCGCGGCCGTCGGCCTGGCATCGTACCTCGTCCCGACTGGACCAGAGATCCGAACGTGGCTCCTCTGTCCAGATCCTCGCCTGCTGCGTCGGCGGACTGAGTGGCTTGAACTTGTCCGGGAAGTTGTCCTCGGCCTTGCCGGTAAAGGCGGTGGCGTGATTAGGAAGGATAGCCCGAAGCTCCGAACGGGTGATCTCGATGGTGCGACCGAGCTCCACCGACCACCCGTCCGAGCGCTGTGGTCGGAGAACGGCATTCGTAAGAAGGCCTACTCCGCCTGCGCCGGCGAGCGACATCCAGCGCTCCGCGGTGCTTCTCTCGCCGGACGTGCTCCGCAGCAGCTCCGACAGCGCGCCCCGCTGCGGCAGGATGCGCAAAACGTCCTGCTCTCTCGTGATGATATCGTAGACATGGGTCCCGTAACTGAGATTCGCCGCGGCGGCGCGCTGGGCCGCCGTCCCCGGAATCAGGGGAGTTGGCTGCATCACGATGTACTTGGTCCGCCGGGTCACCATCTGCTCCGGTCGCGGCGCATCGGCGGGTGGGTGGCCACGAGCCGTCTCCGGAACGAGCGGCTGCGATCCGCTCACGGCTCCGACCAGCGAAGCCACCGTAACCGCGAACGCAAGCGCGGCGCTCACCACCACAAGGATCAGAACGGAGCTCAGATGCCACATGACGACAGGGCGTTTCGCCAGCCCGGCGGCCGGCGACGGTCTTGGCGCCGACTGTGCCCGACACGACCGGCACGGTGCCTTTGAACCGGGATTGCGATACCTCCAAGATACTTGCGCGGGCTGGCACGTGCACAAAATCCACCGGGGTCTGGAGATGCCAAAGCGACCGCGAGCCGAGCTGGGACCTCCGATGGAGACACGACACGCCAAGGCGCGGCGCTGTGGAGGAGCAGCGGAGGGGAAGCACGTGGAGCCCGCCAAACAAATGGAGGAACCGGAAGGCGAAGCACTGCCCGAGCTTCTGGACGCCATCACGATGGAACCGATCGGCCGAGGCATGGAAGTGCGCCTCGGACCCTCCGGGAGCGTGTGTGCCTCGACGTTGCTGCAGGCGGCGCTGCGAGACCCGCACGGACCTCGCAATCCCTTCACGCGAGAGCTTTTATCGGACAAAATCATTGCTGTGGCGGATGCCGCCGTCGCCGCGAGCAAGTGGACCGTCCCGGTGTCCGGCGCGGATCGAGCGTACGCCCGCGCGCTGACGGGCTCGTGGTCAGACGACGCCACGCCCACGACGCTCCGGGAAGCCGGGGCGTGGGCCAAACAGCGAGCCGAGCACCGGGACCGTGGCCTGGTCATGTGCTCGCGCATCGGCGCGATAGTGGCGTATAACTTTGATAACTTGCAGGCTACGTGCCACGTGAGCGAACCGCCGGACCGGCTGCTTCGGGTGGCGCGAGTGCTCTGCATGGCGTTCCAGTGCGGCACCGAGGTGCGGAGCCGTGTGTCGGCTCCGTTGCTGTACCTGCTGCGCAGAGAGGTGCAGGCAAACCGCATGCACCACACCATCTATGCGCGAGGCAGCAACTTGGCGCTGGCCTGCCTTCGTTCCGCCATGGCGAGGGGGGCTCTGCAGGCGACGCAAGCGGCGCAACGAGCGGGACGTCCGGTGGTGATCGAGCCAGAGACACTCGCCGCGTGCGCCGACCAGATGAGCGCACGCTAGGAGGAGGACGAGGACGAGGAGGAATACGAGACCTCGTGCCTGCTCAAGGCGCTGCAGCAGAGCACGCAGACGCTTTGCGGCTGAGGCCGGGGCGACAGAACGGACGCGCGACAAAGCGAACGGCGCAACTCGGTGGAACGGTTCCTTTGTTTGCGTTGAGACTCATGTCAGTTCACAGCTCCAGCACTTCCGAGACGCCTCCACGCCCGGCTGCTTCCGGCGCGCACAGCAATCGATTCGGACGATCGGCCGGCAGGAATGGTGTCGGGGTTCCGCTGCACGCTCTGCAGCCACCTCAGGTTGTCCTCCTGCGTGTACCACGCCGGGTCGGCTTCTTCGATGATGGGTGCGCGGTAAATGGTGTTCCCGAGGATCAGGCGGCCGTGGAAGAACATGTACACGGCAATGGCCAGGAATACCTTCGCCACGAACACCACGAACAAGTGCTCCACAAAGAGGTAGTTGTCCGAACCGGACCGCCAGTTGTCATACTGGACTGCAAACACCGTGGTCATCGTTCCGAGCAGTGCTTCGATGAGAAGGAATCCCAGAGCGATGGGAATGGCTGGCCGAGGCGCGGGCGGTGCGTACCTTGGGCGCGGCTGCGCTTGCGTTCGCATGCGAGCAAGGCGCGCTTTCCACCTTCTCGCCCTCTCTGCTGAAGGACCTCATGCTTGCCTGTCACGAACCGCCGGCGTCCACGCGGCGCTGCAAAGCGTCGACCCGAGCGCGCAGCACTGCGACGAGCCGAGCTCGGCGAGCCCAGTGCGCGGCGCGGTGGCGGTGGTGCGTGATGAGCACGGCGATCAGCACCGCGACAAGCCCAAACACCGTGGCTCCGACGATCAGGTTCTGCCGGCGCTGCTTGGCCGCGGCGTCCGCCGCCTCTCCCATCACGTCGTTTGCCAGGTTGTCCGTGTTGGGAGGCTGATGCGGGGTGTTGCTGCTCCCGGCGCCGGCGTCCTTGACGCAGATCTCCTTGTTGTTTGAGTCTCGGTGGCACTGGCACGCAATCCCGTAAAAACCAGGCGCACAGATGCACATTCCAATCATATTGCAGCGCCCGTTCCCCGAGCAAAGGGTCTCGTTGGTGCTGGGGCAGGCGCGCTCCGAGCATGCGGCGCCGGAGAAGCCGTCGTTGCACACACACTCGTTGGTGCGAGGGTCGCACGTGCCCCGGTCCGCTCCGCCGCACTCTTCCAGCCGCATGTTGCGCGAGCTCCAGCTGCTGAGGCAGTTGTCCCCGGAACGCCGCGTCTGCGCCTCGCACGCCAAACCGCCGAAGCCGTCCTCGCAAACACAGAATCCCGTGAGCTGGACACCGCTGTCGCCGCTGCCTTCACGGAACAGCTGGCAGGTGCCGTGCCCGCCGCAGGGCACGGTAGCGACTCCGGCCTTGGCGCTCTCCACGGGCTGGGGGCAGGTGCAGGACTGCGCGAGGCAGTTGAGGTATCCGTTCAGGAAGTTCTCCACCGTCAGCAGCGGGTCCTCCGTCGCGTAGGTGCTCCCGTTGAGGCGCAGGGGCGGGCCGTCGGGAAGGCGCTGGATGTCAATGGTGGCGTCGGCACAGCAGCCAGTTGTTCCCTCGGAGTCGCCGACGCACGCTCCCGTGCACCCATTGATGGGGGTCTAACGAATCATGCGGAGCACCATGCCCGTGTAGAAGTGGGAGCAGTCGCTCTGGCTCTCCTTCTGCAGCGCGGCGACGCACTCGCTCGTGGTCGAGGCCACCCCACAGGGAGCGGGACACTGGCTCGAGCACAGGAAGGCCGGGCACTTTTGCAGCGTGCAGCCCCCGTCCGTGTCGATCTGCATGCATCCGAAGAACTCGTTGACCTTGTTGAGAGCAGGCAGGCGCTCGCACTGCGCCGCGTGATTCACGCAGGGATACGGGCTGCCAAAGCCGTACTAAAGTAACGAATGCTTAGCGTTCGGTTGCCGCGCCATGCCCGACCGGGCGGCTCTGGTTTTCGGTCCTCAAAGCCCGTGGAACCAACGGTGCTGCGACGGTCTCCGAGGCAGTCTTCAGAGTTGGACGGCCGAGCACGGCTGCCGTCCCGTGCGCCCCAGGGATCATACCACCAACAGCACCGGGATGACTGACGGAGCCGCCAAGATTGGGGTTTGATAAAACTAGTTTTGGGCCGCATGCTTCCGATCAAGATGGGAACGACGCAGCTTGCGATCGGGGTGGGAGCGAGTCTCGCCTGCCTGTATGTCGCCGACAAGCTGAGATTTACCGATCCCGGCGACCGTGTGGTGATTGCTCTATTCACCGCCGTCACCCTGGCGTCTCTGCTTCTACTCGGGTTCCGGATCGCCATGCGCCTCACGAGCGTTGGGGCCGCCGCCGCGATCGTCGCCACGGCGGCGGGGACCGTGCTCGGACTTCTTCGCATGGCGTAGGACAATCCGCTCGATCCCAGTCGAGATCTTATGATGGGCACGGCGCTGGTGGCGGCCGTGTTTGGCCTTGGCATTGCGACGGCCGGTGGCTGGATGTTGCTTACACACAAGGAGCCGGCATGAAAAAAATTAAAATAAATAAACAGATATTACCACCAGTATGGACGATGCCGTGCCTCCATCCAACCCCACAAGGCAACCTTACACGCAGAGAAGAAGACATACCCACTGCCGACCGCAAACAGGCTCGTCAGAACGGCGAGCCAAGTGTTGGACGTAGCAATTCTGATGTCAACGACTACCAACCCCAGCACAAACAGCAACACCGGCAAGACAAGCACAATCACGGCCTTCCGCAGCAACGACATGGCATTGTCTTCTCCCATACAACTTTCGGATGTGCACTGACTGCTACGGAACAATCACACCGCGTGTTAGTTAAAGTCGGGCCAGTCGTAGTCGGGCATCACGACACGTACACGAGCCGCCGGCTGTTGTCCTCGTCACGATCAAAAAACTTCTCGATCGCCCGTGAGCCCCAGCAGGTGCTGGACGCTGCGCTGGTAAGTTAAGTTAAATGGAGCCTGACACAGAGTCCGGCAATCCGAGCGGCCGCGAGCGCATTCCCCCGGTGGTGTGGTTTGTGTGGCACCATCCGTACGCCCCGCCCGACTCGCTGCGTCACGTCGTGAGCTGGGCCCGCGGAGGGTTCGAGCCCCGAACGATGCGGTCGGAAGAGGCGGCGCGACTGATCCGAGCCGAAGGTCCGCGCAGCGTGAACGCCTACCACAGGATGACCCTGGCCGAGAGGGACGAGTTCGTGGGGCTGCTCGTGCTGCTGCGACGAGGCGGTATTCTCGCTCGACTCGGCACGGCGTGCGCCGCTCCACGGGGCGTTTGGCCCATCGGCGACGACGGGGTGGGTCTGGTCCTGGGGCGAGACACGGCCGATACGGTGCTGGACACGGTGCTGGCGGCGCGCGCGGGGCATAGCTTCGTCGCCCAGTGCGCCAAGGAGATGCTTCTGCGCGCCGAAGCACTCCGAGGCCACAACGGTCTGCCACCGCCCGTGCGGGTGCTCAATGCGGGCCACGGCCTTGGTCAGAGAGGGTCGCCACCGCTCCAGCTGGGAGGGACAAGAGGCGTGCTGGGAACCATATACCGGCGCGATGGTATCTCGGGAGACGCCCGGCTTCTCGACACGGACGCCAAAGGCGGTTTGGTGCAGGCGGGAGAGGCGTGGACGGACTGGGGATTCCAGCAGACGGGGCGCGTCCGGCTTGCTCGGTCGGAGTGGGTGCCGAAGCGAAGCCCTGCCCCGTACCTGCGAGACCCCTTTATTCTGTGCTGCGTGCTGGCGGCGGTGCTGATGCTGCTTCTCGTGGCGGTGGGAATTGGGACCAAAGGAGAGGGCCGGGTGCTTCGATACGCCGGACGACGGTGGGTTCTGATTGGAGAGTAACCAATTCCCGGGTGGATCGACCGAAATCAAGCATCTGTACCGGCACCTGCGGTTGCAACTGGAATCGTGCCCCCGTCATCAATCAGAGGTAAATCCTCAAATGCCTGGTCGTCCACGGTGATTCCTGCTTCCATGGAGCCCTCGATGATTCGAATGGCCAGGAACGATTCAGAACGCGCGAGTCGGAAGCCTCCCTTGGACACCGCTGCCTCGAGGTGCGCGTCCATGACGCCTTCCAAACCCAGGTCCTTCATGGCGTCCCGCATGCGCTCGCCCACGTCATCGCCTAGAAGGGACCGGATGGTAGTGGACGACGAGTCTCCGTGGTCACTCCACACCACGAGATACAGCATGCCTCGGGCTGAAGTTGAAGTGAGGGTACGCGCGTCAAGTGTGCATCGCTTCCGAGACAAGTGCCGGCGCCCGCAGATCAAAGACCGGAAGTCTCGCGAGGCGGTCGCCAAAATTGAGATGCACGCCGACGCCTTCCTCCTCCTCGCGCTGAATCCACGCGAGCGTGCGCACATGCGTGTCCCTGCAGCAAACCTGGAACCCTGTGCTTGCAACGCCTTCGTCCGTTCCGGGCATCTGGTGAGCTCCCATGCGGTCGGCTAGCATCTGCAGCTCTCGCAACGCCACAGCTTTGTACGCGACATTGATTCCGCAGTTCACGCTCACGCTCATGACTTCGTCATCCTCATCTTCGTCCGACCCCGCGCGCGAATCGTCGCCGGTAGGACGATGGACGCACGACACCACGGCATGGGACGGCATCCAGCACACTCCCGCGCCAGCGGTGTCGGCCGCACCTCCGTCCGGGCTCCGCACCGGAAGGCACGCAACGACGCAGAGGAAGTAGTCAGGACCATCCTCCGCCTCGCTATCAAATTCGTCCCTCGTGTCATCCTCCGCCGCGGGTTTGGTGGAGGCGGCAGCGGCCATGGCGCGGTGTTCAGAAGTGAGAGACCGGCACCGTTCCAACCAGAGTGCCGGTTCCCACCCCAAAAGGCTCCGGATCATTCTACGCCGTGTCCGTCCTGTCCCACGGCTTCCCGCCTGGACTGGCCCTGCTTCCTCGAGAAGACCCTGTCTTCGTCGTCCTGAATCACGATGCGATACTCGGGCTCGACTACGTGCCCTTGCTACGCCACGTGGATGGCAAGAAGCGTCCCCACCGGAACCCCGAGCATCCGCACCGCGGCGTCCTCCGACGTCAGCTTGGGAATCTCCAGCGTGCCCGCCCTCTTCCGCGCCGCCCGAGCCTCTTGCCCCTCGGGGTCGAGCAGCCGGAAGGCCGGCTGCACCCAGTGCCCCAGCTTTAGGGAATCGATCTCGGCGTGCTTGAAGTAGCGCACGTGGATGCCTTCGTCGCGCTGCGCCAGCCAGAAGGCCTCCTTCACCTGCTTGCTCAGCTTGCTCGAGTCTTTGGCGATGACAATCGCCAGGCGCAGGTTCATCTCGCGGCACGAGTCGAGGATGGACTTCCCGGGCCCGAGGTTCAGCCGCTCGTCCAGCACGAAGACCCCGGCGGTGGCCCCCTGCGGGATCCGCAGCAAGTCCGCGGTGCACACCTCGTTGCTGAGATGCAGCATGGGCGGGCGGTGGCGGCACATCCGTACGGGAGCCGTCGCTTCCCTCCTCGCCAGCAGAACCGGAGATTTGGCGCTCCACCAGGCCTGGGTGCGGGCGTTGGTCGTGGCCTTGTCGATGCACGTCGCCAGCCGGGCCACCACGGCGTCCCTCCACGCCAGCATGGCCACGCGGTCCTCGCCCCAGGCTGCGCTGGGGAGGTCCTCCTCGGCGAGCCGCCGCGGCAGGAATCCCCACATCATCAGCAGGTTGCCCGCCGTAAGAAGGCCTCGGAGCGGCCGCGAGGCCTGGTTCAGGCAGTCGAACATGGCATTCCTCTGCAGCAGCGGAACCGCCGGTCCTCCGACGTGTGGCTTGCAGAACCTGGGGTCCTGCTCCGGCCGGATCCGCGGGGGCGGCACGTAGTAGTCGGCGCCATCGCCCCAGTCCGGACGGGGCTCTGGGACTGCGGTGGCACCGTCCCCGTCCAGCTCTTCCCACTCATCGTCCTCCGAGTCGTAGTCGTCATCCGAGTCGTATTCGCTGTCGTCGTCGTCCTCCAAGCAGCCGTGCGAGGTGCCTCGGTCCAGGTCGTGCGCCGACGGGACGCGCTTCTCCGGAGGGTGCGCGAAGCCAAGCAGAACGTCCGACTCCGATAGCAGACCGTCTCCGTCTTCGTGCTTCCCCACCCGTCGCAGGAAGTCCTTCACGTCGACCTCGGTCGCGGCTCGTCCCCGGATCTCCGACAGCAGAGTGTGCACCTCGTCCACCTCGATGTACTTCCTGCGGTCCCGGCCCTCCCCCTGGAAGGCGCGGCGCACCGCTACAGTCACCTGCGGGGGCACCCAGCCGTCAGCTTCAAGCTCGATGCCTCCCGGCGCGGGCATCCAGCCCCCGAGCTCCCACGCTACGTACGTGCTGATGAGCCGGGCCGCCGCCCGCCCCACGCGGTCCCGGATCCGATACTCGATGCTTTGCACGGCTTCCTCCAGGTCCGACTCATCCGCCGGGGCGTCGCCAAAGCAACCAGGAGGCATCGGCGCCAGCGCCCGCCGGCCCATGCTGGGATCGGACACCAGATCGTCCGGGCGCGGCACGACGGTGTCGTTCAGGGGAAGCCGCATGGCCACGAGCGGGCCCAAGGAGAAGGGAAGGCGCACTACGCCCGAGGGGCCTTCTCTGCGCACGCACTGCTCGCGGACGATGTCCCGGCTGCGGATGCAGCCGTCGACAAAGCAGGGCGAGCAGCCGCGCAGCCTGCGAGCCCACTAGGCGTCGTCGCAGTGCAACCAGGACTCGCATGGGACGTACTGCAGCTACCCGGGAGCGAACGTGTCGCCCCCGGAGCGCCACTCGATGATGCGCTTGCCGTCCACGGTGAAGCCAAAGTTCGCCACGGCCGTCCCGATCGCGGCCACCATCTTCCGCTGCGTGTAGCCCGTCATGGCGGTGGCCGTGGTCGCGTTCACGATCCCTTCGATCGAGAACATGGCGTTGAAGATCATCTGGTGGAACGTGAGGCCGTGCATGTACCCCTTGCGAGCGAACCCGTGCGCCCCGAGGCCGGCGTCCCCGCGACGGAAGCAGGACAGCGTCCGGGCTTTGGAGTTCCGGAGGCCGGACGAAGCCGTCTCGTCGGGCCCAGGCATTCTCTTGTTGTTGATGCGGCCCCCGCTCGCGTTCATCTGCCCCAGGGCGCCAGCGATGTGAGTGATGTCGCTTGTGGAGCCCTTGGCACCCGCCCGGACCATCTCGAGGACGTTGTGCCTGCGTCCCTCCTTCCACGCGAGACGGTCCGTGTCTTCAATGGTTCGGCTGATGGTGAGCTCCTGCAGGGCCTGCGTGAGGCGGTGCACAGACGCCTCGAAGGTGTCGTAGTCGATGTCGAGCTTCTGGGCCAAGGCTTCCAGGCGCTCCGCCTCTTCCACCGCGACGTCCTGATCCCGGGTAATCTCGGTGCGCGCCTGCGCAGTGAGGGCAAAGTCGTCGGGCGTCACCGAGAAGCCCTGTGTGCTGGTGAACTCGCGCATGGTAAACCCGGCCCTGGCCATGAACTTGGTGGCGGCCCCTTCGTCCGGAGCAAACTTGGCCAGCGCCGCGATTAGGATGCCCGACTTGCCAGCGATGCGCTTGTCGACCTGTCCCGACAGGAGCTCTCCGTCGCGCATCACCACGCGGCAGTCGTCAAAGAGCGCGTCCCACCTGTCTTCCTGGGTCTCCACATTGCGCTTGGTGCCGGCGACGTTGTACGCGTCCAGGTGGAGCCGGGTTGACCGGGTGCCCGCGGCGGAGAGGAGTTGCTTGCCCGTCCAGTACCGAGCTGCGGTGCCGGGGCGATCCTTGTTGGGGATAAGGATGGCTGCTTCGCCCAGCCGCGCCTGACCCGCTTGGAGCTGGGTACCAGACCGCTTGAAGATGGCACCCGAGGTGGATCGCTGCGTCAGGAGCTGCGCGGCGTCGGCGCGGTCGAAGAAGGCGTCCTTGCGGGTGAAGCCAAAGACGGCGATGAGGTCATCCTGCACCAGGCCGATGGCCGGCAGTCCCGTCTGCTGGCTGAGGACGTTGTTGTTGACGGACATGATGGTCAAGGCCTCGGCGCGACCCTCGATGGTCTGCGGAACGTGCACCATCATCTCGTCGCCGTCGAAGTCCGCGTTGTACCCGGGCGTCACCGTCAGGGGGATGCGCGCCGTGGTGCCGGCTTCCGGGTTGTCCGTGCCGTGGATCAGGTGCGACATGATCCCTTGCTTCCACAGGGTTGGGGGGCGGTTCATTATGGCCGGGTCCCCCGTCTCGACGTAGCGATGGACGAACCATCCCGGCCGAAGGCGCTTCGCGAGCTCGGTCCGGGTGGTGGGGTCCATCTGGTCGAGCTCGAGCAGGGCGCCATCCGCGGGCTCCACCTGCGCCGCGCCCCTCAGAACCCCGCATCCCCGCAAGACACAGGCTCGGAGCTTCTCCAGATTGAGGTCGAAGACGCGGACCCGGACCGTGGCCTGACGGAGGAAGGCGTGCGGCATGCCGACCTCGGTGGGCATGATGCTGTCATCGCCAATGATGGGGAAGCGACCGCTGTGGTTCACTCGCTTGCCCATCATCTGGTCCCGCACCATTCCCCGCTTGCCCTCGAGAATGAGACGGATGCTCTCATACATCCGTCCCGTCACCTGCTTCGTCTCCGGATGCACCTTGTGGTTGCAGGTCACGATGTTGAACCAGTGCGACATGTCTTCGTAGGCCTGCCGCTGCTCGGATCCCGACGCGATGAACGCCTGCAGGTCGTCGGCTCCCATGGGCAGGTGGTCGGCTGACGCCGCGGGCACGTCATAGACCGGCTTCTTCAGCGACCCGGCGAGCCGCTCCGCCGCCTGCAGGGCCTCCGATTCCGGGATGCTGCGGCAGCGGCGCTGGATGCACCACTTCCACGCACTCACCACTTTGAGCCGGATCTTGTTGTAGATGACGGTGAGATCGTGGTTGCCGTTGTTGCGTCCCTTGCGCGCCCCTCCGATGCTGACCGTGGGTCGGAATATGTTGGGCAGCACCGGGATGGCCTGCGGCACCCACTGCTCCGGGTGCTTGTCGTAGACGCCGAGCCACTCGAGGTCCTCGGGCCAATCCCGGGCAAAGCACTCCAGGATGGCGCGGCACCGCACGGTGTTGAAGGGGCTCTGCATCTCCCGCAGGACCCAAGCCCTCTGCTCGTCGTTGAGCGGAGCCCCCGCTCGCTGCCTGGCCTTGGCCTTCTGGAACGCCGTCATCTTGTGGTAGTCTCGGAGGTCGTCCCGCCGCCGAGCGCTCTCCCCATCGGACTCAGAGCCCGACGCTGATGCCTCCGACTCCGAGGTGGCCTCCGACTCCAAGTCGAACTCGGAGTCAGAATTGGAGCCGGAGTCGTCGGCCACCCGGCTCTTCTTCTTCTTCCGCTTCCTCTGCCGCTTCCGCGTCTTCTTCTGCGCGGTCGTTGCTTTGGTCCTCTTCCGTTTGTGTGGCCGCTTGACGGCGCCTCGGTGTCTCATGGTCTTCCCCTTGGACGAACCCGCTTCTTCTTCATCGTCGTCGTCGTCGTCGTCTTCTTCATCATCGTCGTCGTCCGAGTCTCTCATGGTACCGCGGCTGTGTCTCTCCCGGCGGTCCGCTTCGTCCATGCGAGCGTGCGCTTCCCGTCCGTCCCGCATCACGTACGACACGGCGAGGGCCGAGAACGACCACTGGATGTGCAGCCACTTCGTCGGGTACGTCGCCTGGTACGCCGGCTGTGGCAGGTGACAGTGAGGACATAGAACGCACTTCTGACCGTCGCGCTTGCGCTTGCTAACGACTTCAAGCAGCTTCCGCATCCGAGGCACCTGGTACATGCGGCTGTCCTGGGGCATCTCCTCGTCGAACATGGCATAGGCCGGATCGTCCCGGTCGATGACAAGTCTCGCGCACCAGCAGCAGATCCCAAACATGGCAGGCAGGGTGCTCTTGAAGAAGAACTACTGGGAGTAGACGGGGAACGGTAGCATGATATGCGCGTCGTGACCAGGACACTTGAGCGCCCCGCCGCACGTCGCGCAAGGAATCAGCTTGGGGTCCGGCGTTCCCGTGCGAGCGTCCATGATGAAGTGGCTCGTGTGCAAGGGTGTGTTCTTCTTGTGGGATCCCTTGGACATGTCCACCACGCTGCGGGTGCTCTCTTCGTGAGTCAGCATGCTGAAGCGGACGCCCGTGACGCGAGCAAACGGAGCGGGATGAGCGAGCCGCTTCCGGTCCAAGGCGGCGGCCCGGTGGCCAGGGGCCTGCGCCTTGTCGAAGTCGTCGAACTTGCGCTTCCGTCCAGCCCGAGCCGACATGAGTCAAAAAACTGAGCAAAGACGTGGATGGGACGGACGATCGAACGTGTTCGCAAGAGCAGAAGCACTGGTAGTTTGATTCAATTTAGGCGTTGGGAGTCCGTCTCAGGTTCCGGTCGCAGTGTCCGCGGCAGTCCGTTGCTGCCGCGCCACCACCCAATGGTCACGTCAGCGCCCCCACAGTGCCGCGAACGGAAGGCCGAAGGTGCCGGTAGCTCTTGTTCCGCTGCATCTGTGCGAGGTCCGGATCTCGTCGCGGCAGCGGCTTGGAGAGCGTTCTCACACCTAAGCGCCTTCGCCCTGCACCGGTGGTGCGCATGGACTCCATGACCAGGAGCCTGGTTCGATCCGTCATGCCCGGCACCGGCGAGGCGTTTGATCCAACTTGGCTGTGGCTGTCTCTGTCGTCATCGTCGTCCTCGTCGTCGTCCTCGTAGGGGTCGTCGCATCCGACAGGAGTGGTGTTCTGGCCGTAGCCGTACCCCTGGTGCGAATCGAGCGCCGCAGGAGCCCCGGGAATGTCCTCCCGCATCATAACCCGTGTCCGAGACCGCACTTGCGCCCGGATGCTGCGGGCGAAGGCGGTACCGCGACTGAGCAGCGCTACCTCGCACTGCACGTCGCGATGGCTGGGACCCGGCCGGGTCGCTTGGCGCGTCTGTTGCCTGTGTTGCACGGCCCTTCCTTCCGCCCACCGGCGTCCAGCCTAATACCGGCCGCCGCCTCGTGCCGCCTCGAAGTCGGGATCTACCGTGCGATCGCTCCGGCGGCTGCGACGCTCTGCGTCCAAGCTGCGGAGGCGCCTCGCTTCGAACTTCCGTTGCCGCTCCCTCTTCTGCATCGCGGGTAGGTGCGCGGTGGTCAGGGGGAGCTGATGGGGAAGAGACAAGACCGAGGTTCTCTGCATGACGGCCACGGCTTCCTCGAGTGCGGAGGCGTCACCGACGACGATTTGCGCGGACCGGGGATGCCCGGGACGGGAGCTCAAGGCATACGTGTCTAGTATTTCAGCGGGGGGCGAGGCTGATTTGTGTTCGCTCGTGGGGGATGGGTTGTCCAAGAGTGGGGGGCTCGTGCGCACGATGCGGCCCGCGGCGTCTGTGCGAGCGACCACCTGCCGGAAGGGGGACCTCTCGCGTTCCCTGGTGACGAGACCCGACGGACTCTCGAGAAGATTCGTCGGCAACCGGTGCTGGAGCGCTTCCATGCGACCACAGGATTCCGCCGAGCTGGAAGTCCCAAACAGACGTTTCCCGGGGCCAGAAAGCCAAGCACCAGGGAGACGGAATGTCCGAGGAACGGCGAACGATCGAGGCCCGACCATCGTTGGAGGCCGCGGACAAAGAGGCGCGAGCGCATCGCATCTCGAAGATCGAAGGCGCGGAAGCTTACGTCCGCACCTACCAGTCCGCCTACCAGCGGCTGGAGTTCGATCCTCACGTGCGCCAAACTTTGCGCGCCCTGCCGGAGGCCGACCGCCTGGCGTGGGGTCAGGCCGTGGGAGAAGCGTTCAAGGTGAACGGCCCAAGCGACTGGGGTCCGCTGCCGCACGTTGCGGGAGAGTACGCTATGCTATGCCTTGCCAATCAGTACCCCGGGCGCCTGCCGCTCCAAGGCCAGAAGATGCTCGATACCTTCCTGTGCGAGACCATGATGCTGCTGCTGCCGTGCCCCAAGTGCATGGGCCATTACGCGGGACATCTTCGGCGCAAGCACGAGCAAGGGCGGTGGCCCGTCACCGCCATCGAGGGCCTGCGCTTCCTCGTCGACGTGCACAACTTCACGAACAAGTACTACAACCGCAGGAACGAGAAGGAGGGCCGCCGGTTCGTCCGCAAACCCGAGGACTACAACGTGAGCGACGCGCTCCGGCGGATGCATGTGGCCACGTTGTCGGACGCCATTCGGACGGCCAAGGTGAAGATGGCGCAGGCCGAGAGCGCCGACGCGCTGCCTCGGGCGTACGACCGCGATACGCTGTCTCGGGCCACGCGGGGACCGCAGAAGACCGCGACGGCAGGAGCGCGTGTGGCCGACGGAGGCGATGAGCCGGAGTTGCCGAGAGGCGGAGACTCGGGGCTGGGTGGGCTGGCCCAGGCCGACGGGACCGCGGCCGCGGGGCGCTTCGTGCTGATCATCATTGCTGTGGTGCTCGTGGCCACGGCCGCGACCGTGGCCACTGCCGCCGCCTGGGCCGTCCTGCGTCCGCGGCCCTGCTCCATGCCTCGTCCCGCCAACACACCGCTTCTGGTCGACGGTCCGCCGACCGGGCCCCCCACCGTCCCGCGTCCGGTGATGGGATCCGGCTCAAACCCATCCGCCGAAGTTTGGTGACACAGGCCATCGGCGACGGAAAGACCGCCGAGGCATGGAAGCATTTGGAACTGAGTTTGAATCGGCCCGGACCGAGGTGCTGGTGGTTCCCGCGTGGGCGTACGTCCTCATCTTTGTCATGATCGTCGCCGTGGTCGCATACATTGTGGTGATGCAGACGCGACCGGACCTCGTCCTGGGCACGTCTGGGGACATCCGCGGTCCGCCGCAACCCAACCGGGACACACCCAGAGGCGCTGGCGGCGGCAGCGGCAGCGGCGGAGCCAAGGTCCCCGAGCAGATGAACACGCAGGTGTTCACGCGGTACGCTGAGAATGGGATCGTCCGAGAGAGCTATCACCAGGGAGGGGACCACCACGCGATCATGCAGGCCGGCGACGAGCGAATTGCCAACGCGCGCAAGTTTGCCCACTCGAACGACCTGCCGCTGGACGAGAGCTAGCTGGAGTCGGCGGGCGGCGGCTGGCTGATTCGAACATCACATCTCCGTGCCGTCGGCTAGGCCGCCGCCAAAAAGCAGGACATGCGGCTTGCACAGGACGTCCGGGACGCCCTGATGGAAGCCCAGAACGCGGAGTTGTCACGGAGACTTCAGAACTTCACAGGCGTCCTCCTGCTCGCGGAGCACTGGTGCCCTTACTGCCGTCGGCAGCTGGCGGACTGGGTGCGCCTCGAGAAGACTCCCATCCCAATCACGGTGCTTCTGATCGCGGACGAGGCCCGGCACGTGCAGGCGCTGCGAGACGTCATGTACACGGCTCTGGATCCTCCGCAGAAGGCCGCCGCGGACGCCGCGACGACCCTCGAGGCCAAAAACCGGGTTTGGCAGAGCCAGATCGTGCAAGGAGTTCCCATGAACGTGTTTGTCAAGAACGGCAAGGGGGTGCGGCTGCAGGCCGGGTACAAGAACACGGCGGGGATGTGGCAGATTCTGGAAGAGGTGTATGGCGGAGACGCCACGGAGGCCAATTAAAGCGCCGTGTTGGCAAACACGAGACGAGCCGTCCGGAGCTGATCCAAAAATCCGTCGGGCACGTTCGGCGCCAGCTTGGCGGACACCCGGCAGGCTTCTGCCACCTTCTCGGCGGATCCGTGCGTTTTGATGGCCCGAACCGCCTTGACCGCTCCAAATCCTTTGATTCCGCTGCAAAAGTCCGTCCCAATAACCTGCGCCGCGTCCACCAGCTGCTTCTGCGTCAGTCCCAGGCCGGGCGCCACCTCGTCCAGCTGCCACGCCGTCCGAAGCCGGTCGCTGTGCGGATGCTGCACAAACGTCCCCTTCCCCGGCCCAAGGAACAGATCGGTGTCCTGCCCCGCGACGCAGTCGATCTCTGCCGAGCCCATCGCGTGCGCGGCCTCGATCTCCGCCTCTCCCACCGACGTCCGAATCTCGCACCCGCTCTGGCGGAGCGCTTCGAGGCTCTCGGCGCGCATATCGGCCGAGGCAAGCTGCGCCCGCGAGTCAAGCGCTTCCTTGGACTTGGCCGCTTGATCCCGCAGCAGCACGGCGCTGCGTCGAAGCGCCTCGGCGAGCTCGGCCCGCATACGTTCCAGCTTCTCTTCCCGGCTGCACCCGAACGCTTCTCGCAGCACGACCGCCTCGACGCGGTCCATCTCGGTCTCGTCGCAGTCAAACGGACACTCCACGTCTCGGCAGCGCTTGGTCTTCTCCGTGGACTCCAGGTCCAGGAGCTCCCGTCGAATCAGGGTCGAGGCTTCCGACGCCGACTTGGCCTCGGCCCGCAGTTCGGCCAGTGTGGCCGAGGCGGCCGAGGCGGCGGAGGTGGTGGTGGTGGAGGTGGAGGTGGCAAGCGAAGTGGCGTCTGGGACCGCGGCAATCTCGGAGCTCTCCGGAACGAACACGACCGGAGCGCCACCCCCGCCACCCGCCGCGGTTCCGATCAAGGTCTCAATCCGGTCGGCGGCACCCAGCTTGAGCGAGTGAAGTACCGTGGCACGCTCCCTGAGCTTGGTTCGGCGCCTTGATTCGTCGGCCTTGGCTCGTCGGTGGCCGCGGCCGTCCGTGAAGACGATCACCTCACACCCCGCCATCTGCATCGGGCGCACGTACCGCGCCACCCGCACGGGCACTGGGTCGCTATCAAACTGGCTGTTCGGTCGGTATACACACGCATGGAAGATGGCGTCAAAATCAACACCCACGCGACGAAACTGTCCCCATCCAAGCCAGGGCCGAACGGCCCGAGGCACAAGCTTCCGAACCAGCTTGGTGAACGCGGTCGGCGTATGAATTCCCATGGAGGAGAGGTGGAACACAAATTGGATTGGAAGCCAGCAAGTCTACTTCGATTGTCCATCAAAGTAAGGACAGTCACACGCACGCACACCACCACACAATCCCAACCCATCCGTCCCTCACGAATTAAACAATCGCTCCAGCATACTGGTCGTCGTTGCTTTGTCCGGATTGATCGCGTCGTCCAGCTGCAGCTCGGACACCGGAATGCTCCGTCGGTCAAAGCTCATTCCTCCTGCTTCTCCGGCTCCACTCGGGTCCCCTAAGCTGTCCACGCTGATGCAGCCATCCCAGTTGTCCCCCGCAACCATCGCACCCGACTACCGCATCGAGTTCAGGCTGCTATACGACAGTATTGAGCCGATGGACACGCCCCCCAGCACATCGGCAGCGGGCTGCATGGCCATGGCACCGATTGCCTCACCGTCCTGCAGGTCGGTGCTCGTACGTCCCGCCGTTGAATGGATCGGTCGCAGATCCATCGACAACGAGTGCGAGTTATACGACAGTGGCTGGTACGGCTGGAGGTCCTCGCTCAGGTGCAACCGCCCGTCCCAGCTAAGCCCCTCGCCCGACGCCATCTGCTGCTGGGTCTGCATGTAGCTAATGATTCCCAGGCCCGCCGCCTCCGCCTCCAACGCGAGGCCCTCTCCGCTGTCGGTCATCTCTCTCTAGCCTCCTTCTTCTCTGCCGCCACCACCCCCCACGGCCTGCCTAAGTCCCAGAGGCATTCCAAAGATAGGAGGAGAGTACGCTCCCATCAACGCACCACCGCTGCCGCCGCCACCGCCGCCGGTTGCGCGGGACGGAGCCTGCGACGACACCAGCGTTTGCTCCTGCGACAGCGGCAGCGGTCCGAGCTGCCTCGCCGTGACGACCGTGGACGCGGCACCATTGCCATGACGGCGCCGGCGCCCGCGATTCCAGGCTTGCGCCTGCTCGCCGTCATCGTCTGCGTCCGTGCTGTCTCGCTGTTGCCTCCCTCTCTTGCGACCAGCTCTTGGCAGCTCGCGCGCCTGGATCGCCTGCACGATCTCCACCGTCTCGTGTGCTGGCCACAAGCGAGGGAACTCGCCGACAATCGTCTCCAGGCTTCCCACAGCGTCTGGGGGATGGCTGTGCAGGAAGATCTGATGCTCCTCTGATCGGAGCGCCGCCTTGATGGCGGACAGGCAGTTGACCCGGACCATCTCGGGCAGCGCCGGGGCGACGCACCACCGCAACAGCTCCAGCAGCAGCGGGTGCTCCGCGGCCGGACCAAAGCTCACGGACGTCAGCTTCTCGCACCGCACCAGCCCCAGCCCATGCATCAGAACGCGCGTCAGGTTGATCTGCGAGAGCTGCCGCGTCGACAAAAAGGGATGCTCCTGGGGCAAGCTCAGGTGAATGACCAGAGAAGCCACCTGCAGGCGCTCCGCCGCTGCCACCGTCGGCTCCGTGATGTGCAGCAGCTCCCGAAGGTTCACCGGGGAACGTGCCGCCCACTCGCGAAGCTCTGTATCCCTGTCGGTCTCCGGGATGGTGCTCCACCGCGGGTCTAGCGTGGGCATCCCGTCCCGGGCCCTCGCATCCTGCTGCTGTCGCGCCGCGGCCAGCACCTTGCGGCGGCACGACAGAGTTGCGCACAAAAGCATCATCTGGCGCACCGCCACCTCGCGGTACGCCAGCATCTTCGGGTGGGTAGGCGCCAGCGGCTTGAGCGTGCAAGCCGAGCCGAACTGCAGAGCCGCCACCCGCTCTCCCGCGTCCCCGTCCGTGGCCTCGGCCGCTCTCTGAGCCTCGCGAATCGAGTCTGCTATCTCTTCGTCCACTGCCGACGCTGACTTGGAGGTCTCGTCCTCCCCGCGCTCGGCCGCCAGGAGCCGGCTTCGAATACTCGCCGTCTCGCCGGTCATCTGCCTCAGGGCCTTCAAAGCAGCGATCGCGGCGCATCTCTGCGCCTGCTTGGTGGCCTTGCTCCGCCTCTGTTCGAACCTACGAGGATTCGCCCACACTGGCACCTCGCTGGCCGCGCCGGCCCTCGAGCTCGGGCTCCTTGCGGCGCCTTCTTCATCTTCATCCTCTTCCTCCTCGTCCTGTTCGCACTCCGCGACCTCTGTCTGCGAGAAGGGGCACTCTTCGCAATCCGCAAACAGCCGCTCCTGCTAATCGTCTGCTTCGGGTCTCTGCCGACGGTCGGCCAGCAGAGACAGCTGCGTCAGGGGAAGATCGATCCAGGAAGGCCTCGAGCCAATCCACGGGAACGCCCAGGCCTGCCTCCCCGCGGGCGACTTCTGCGCGGTCAGCCCCAAAGATCCTCCGGGCATGACCTCCCACTGACGCTCCCGAGCCCGGTCAATCTCGAAGGCCATGGTGGCGGGGAGAGGCCGAGCCAGGACCCGTCGACCCGTCGTCACCACTGGCGTCCACAGATCGATCGAGTCCTCGCTTCTCTCCTGCCACCTCGCCATCTCTCGGCGGTCCGGTGTCCACCCCCACTGCATCTTGGTGCCTTGCGCACTCAACTAGGGATCATCTCGAACCGCATCCGCGGCCGCCAGTCGTGTGCGGATGCCGGCAATCGTAGCATCCTCTCGCCGCGTCAGTTCAAACGGGTCCAGAGGAACGCGCGATCCCAGTGACCGGAAATTGAAGTAGAAGTTGCCCAGCGGCGCCTCTCCGTTCGTCACCTTTGCAGGCAGGGGCATCAGGCCCGGGTGACAAGGAAGATCCGCCCCCTGCACGATGCGCGACTGCGTGTTGACCAAAGCGCCAACCGCGTGCCGGAAGAGGGCGTCCGCCATGGTGCTCAGCGCCTGCGCCGGAGTCTCGATCCGTCCCAGCTGATCCTTCCAGGGGAGTCCCTGCAGCAGCGTCTTCAGCAAGAAGCGAGGAAGCAGCCGCGACGCCACGCCGTTGTTCCACACGATGGTGCTTTGCTTGTTCCCCACTTCACGGGCCTGGAACACAATGCCTCGGCCAATCGGCACCACGGCGTCGTCCGGAATCAGCACGCCGGGGTCCAGCCGTCGAACGAAGCTCTGCAGCTCCGCTTTGCTGGCGGCCTTCTTGCGCTCCGGTGCGGTGATCGCGCACCTCTGCGTGGCTCGGCTCGTTCGACGGTGGCCTCCCGCCGTCAACGCCGCAAGCCTGGCTCGGTCATGTGACGAGCCGTTGCGCCGCGGTACGGGCACGATCCCAAAGAGCGCGGTCTTGGCCTGTCCCAGAGCCGGCACGCACCGCCATCCCCCCATGCTCACCAGGGTCGTGACGGTCGTCATCAGGTGGGCCTCCGCCGCGCGAGAGCGCCTCCAGCTCCGAGTGCTGTTGATCGTGCGGAACTCGGTCGCCCTCACCTCAACCGGCTCCGTAGCGCGCGGCACGTCGGTCCAGAAGAGCAAAGGGTCGGGACAGCCCCCCACCGCCGCGTGCATCAGGGCCTCGTATCTTGCCGCGGACTCGTGCGTGCAAAGATGCCGCGAGGCATCGCTCCAGGAGATCTGGAACACGGACGACGACAAACTGGTTGCGTTGCCGCGATGCGCCGCTGCAATCCCGGCCACCTGCCGACTAGGATCCGACCAGACGCACACGACACCGGACCGGAGAACCTCGTGCAGCTGACGTTGCTCCACCACTCGTCGGTTCCACGACTCACGCCCGTTCTCATCGACCTCGTCCTCGTCCTCGTCCTCGTCGTCGTCCGACACGACTGGGCCCAAGCCCGTCGCACGCACCGAATCGGACGTCGGTCGGCCGACGGCCGGCTGCAAGGACGATGCCTGTATCGGCCGGACCCACCGATCCGAGTCGAGACACAAGCATTCCGGACAAGAGGCGCGGCTGATGCTTCCCGGGAAGACGGGCGACGAGCTCCGTACCAAGTTGCCCCAAGGCATCGGTGGCTGCAAAAGCCCGGCCGCTGCTGCCTGCGCTGCCTGCTGGGCGTCCGATGGCGTTCCGGACGATGACGATATAGAAGAGACCAAGGAGTCACCGGTCGAAGCCACAGGTACCTCCGGATCTCCTCCCCCGCCGCCGCGGGCGGCCGTGGCAGCAATGGCAGCCATGGCAGCCATGGCAGCCATGGCAGCAACCGCGGCCTGGGCGGGCCCGTCAACCGCATCCGCTGATGACGCATCTGAACTGGACCCGACCGCGGTTGCGTTAGTGTCTGCCACCATTGGTGCATGCGACTCATGGTTCCACGCCGGGAACAGGTTCTAGGCTAGCACCGTGACCAGCTGCACCGAAGAGTCTCCCGCCGCGTGATGGCAGGTCCACATCGGGCGGGTGACCAACCCCGCCGCCACCGCTGCTCTCGACTGCGGGACCACGAGGCTCCACCTCTCCTGTGGTCCCGACCCAACGCGAGCCAGGTACGGCGCCCCGACCAGCACCGGCTCCGCTCCGCCGACGGGAAGGTCTTCGAAGGGCCAGTGCACGTGCATGTCCCGGAAGGCCACCGCCAAAGCCCTCGGAGCCATCAGGGCCGAGCGGTCGCCCGCACCCGCCCCGGTCGGTGTCGCCATGGTGACCTGCTCCGACGCCTCAACCTGCTTGGCGGCGTGCTCGACCCGTCCGGCCAGGCCGCCGCGGCTGGGGACAGCGTCCGAATCGTGGAGCAATCCGTTGGACGCTCCGAGGCCCGGGAGCACCACGCCCAAGCCCTTGCCGACGCGAAGAGGCGGAACCTCTGCAAAGCGAGAGAGTTGATCGCTCACGCCCTCGACGCCGCTCCCCTCTTGCATCGCCTGTCTCACGTCCGACACATCGGACCGGGACGGCGTCCCCGGCCTCGCAAACAGCTGCCACCGCAGCACCGGCGAGGCGTCTCCGCCCGGACCGCCGACGTCAAGCCGCAGATGGGCCGCGTGCGACAGCACGAGGGCAATGCCTCCCGCGAAGTCCGCGTTCTTCTGCCCCTTGATAGATCCGATACCCACCCAAGGCAGGTGCTTCAGCGTGGCATGGTCGTCCACGGGAAGCGCGGCCCCTGGCCCGGACACTTCGCCTCCCTCACCCAGAGGGCCCTGCGAACCGTGTACCCCCAGGCTAGACCCGAGCCCGGGCACGCTGAGCAGACCCTGCCTGCAAGCGGCGGGCTGCGAAGCCGGAAGAAGCGACCCGCCTGCGAGAACAAACATCGGCTTGCCCCCGTACGGCTGCCGGAACGTTCCAGTCCGTTCTCGCTGCGCCAGCTGTCGCGCCGCCGCGATCGTCTCGGGCACATCCATCCGACCGTGACTGTACAAAGCGGCCAGGCACTCGTCTCCCGGGTCAACGTGAACCCGAGGACGCATGTTCACGCACAAAGGCTTGACCGCCCCCTTCTTGGTGGTGCCGCCTCCGAGGTACGCCTGCTTCACGGCGCTGGGGGCGTACAGCATCGAATCGGCCTGGGAATGCACGCTCATGGGCCTGCTAATGAACTAAGTGCTCATATGCTCTTCCCTGGTCCTCAGTACTTCTTCGAGACGCCGCAGAAGCGCGTCAATCGACAGGCTCGAGGAGGACGACTGGCCGGCCCCGGACGACGCCTCCGTTCCCGAGCTCTCACCGGCGTCCGTGAGGCGAATTGCATTCACCAGGTGGTCAATGCTAATGTTAAAGGCTCTATTAGTTGCATCCTCAGCGCTCTCGTACAGTTCTGCCATCTCGGTTGCTTTGTAGGGAGGAAGGAAGTGAATATAAACGACTGCCGGTTCTACAAGTGCCGGCGCACGGTCAAAATTCGGATATGGACGGTTGTGTGTGGTTTGGAGTGGTTGCGTGTGCTTAACAATCAAGATTACATGTCAAGATGCGTCTTCCTCGTCATCGCTGGAGTCCGAATTTTCCGGCTCGTCGCCCGGTTCCGTGTCGTCGCCCTCTTCGTCCGCCACGGCCAGAGGATGACCCCGAGGGCACTGGTGGCAGTACTCGCAGGCCTCCTTGGCCGTCAGAGGCGAAGGCCGAATGGTGCGCATCATCGAGTACGAGAACCTCTGAACGATGAGTTGCGCGGCGACATTCCGGAAGCGCACGCGAAGCCCCGGACGCCTCCGACCGCGTCTCCAAGCCGGCTTGAGCCTCGAAGCAGTTGTGCCCCCGGCCCTTCGGGGCATGGGTTTCGCGGGTGCGAGTCAGATCGCATATCAAAATGACTGGTCAGGCCTTAGCGAACGGCATTTGGATGTCCATTGCCTTGCTCGCCGTGGCCGTGTTTGTGCTCGTGGTCGTGCAGATGAATCGAGTTCGGTCGTCATCAGATACGATCGAGTACCCTGCAGGCAGCAAGAGCGAACGGGTCGGCTCCATGTGCGGATGACGGCCGGTACCGGCGGACAAAGACCGTGGGTGGCACCGGCGGACAAAGACCGTGGGTGGCACCGGCGGGCTAGGGTCCGTTATTCCTCCACTTGATGCTGGCGCAGCAGGTTTAACAAGGAGGTCACGGCGAGCCCGTTCTCTTCCCCGCTGTCGGAGTCGCTGTCGGAGTCGCTGCTGGAGTCGCTGCTCGTTGACGAAGCGATCGCCGCTTCTCCTTCCCGGCCGGCATCACGCAGCGCTAGAGACCCGATACTTGTGTCACACGACGCAAGAGACCCGATACTAGTGTCCTGCAGCCCTCCCCTCTGCCTCGGACTCATCCTGCCGATCTTCCTTACCCGGGTCGGGTCGAGAAGCTTGTCTGTCCATCGCCGCCCGGGTACCTCCCTTGACGCCAAAGCTCCAATGCTGGTGCTCTCGGGCTTGCTCGCCATTTGGCCCACGTTGCTCTGGCGCAACAGAGTCTCTCGGGTCGGCGCTGGGGCCGCTGATGCTGCCCACGGAAGGTCCGTTGGCTGGCTGATATCATCCGCGTCGTTGGCGCTCCAAACGCGTTCGGTCGTGACCACGCCGCCGTCCGACGACGATTCAGACCCAGAGCTGGCACTGTCGACCTTAAGACCCTAATCACCCTCACAGATCCATTCTTCCCGCGCTGCGCCAAACACAATGCTCAAATCAGCGATGATGGCTTCGCGATCTGTGTGTGTATCTACTTCAATCCGCCCCATGACATCGTCAAAGCTTCCTCCCATAGGCGTCCCTTCCAGCACAGCGGCACCGTCCAGAGTTCCGAGCGCGATTCCGAGCCTCTTTGCCTGGTAGTAGTCTGTGTTCCGCAGCGTTTGGTCTTTGGCGTACCGAGGGGACTCGTTGTTGGTCGTTGCGGATGGCGTCACCGGATCTCGATTGAGAGCCAAAAACAACTCTAGCATCTGTCGGGTGGAGGATCCTTTGGCGGCATGCATTGGGAAGTGCCACTGCCGGTTGAACGACGATGCACTAAAGGCCGGTTCCACTTGGTTCGTGCCACCAGATCCAAAGTCGGTTAGTTGCGCCACCAGCACCACGTCTCGCACTTCCTCGGACGAGGTGTCCCTCAGGGTAACAACAGGGAATCCGACCGAGATCGTCAGCGAATCCGTGTCCGTGGGAACCGACACGGCGTGCCGCACCACTCCGTTCTTCGCATTCACATTGACTCCAAGCACCTGAACAGCGTGGAACCGCACGTTGCCTCGGTGGACATCGTAATGCCTGACCTTCGCCTTGACAGCGGCAGATGCCAACCCAACCGCGAGCTGCTCCGCCACCGCCTTGCCTTGGGTTGGACTCAAACCAATAAGATAACTCTTCGCAACGTACCTCCCGGCCACCCATGGAATGACCTGGATGCCTAGCCGCCACGGGCGCGGGGCTTTGCTGTCCCCGCCCCCGCTTGCGGCCGCTCCTCCACCACCGCTTGCGGCCGCTCCTTTGCCCCCGCTTCCGGCCGCTCCTCCGCCGCCGCTGGCGGGCGCCTACTACGTTGGACGCACCTTCTTGACAGCAGATCGTACATTCTCCAACAACTAGGCTTGCGTCGTTGTTTTAAAAATTGGTCCGTCTTGACGGGCTACGATGGTCTGTCGGACCTTGGGCCAGACGGAATCGGCAACGCCCGGGGCTGCCTGCACCTCGTTGAGTGACGCGACACTAAGTACACGGTTGACGAAGGGCAGGTACCCAGCAGCTGCGAGATACGTGTTGACATTCTGGTCGCGGATCATGGGTGACAGCGAGTAGCACTCCGTCTACAGCGGCGACGTGGGATCCGGAATGCGGTACCGCATAAAGTGCGTCGCTTGCTGCCTCTGGAACGTCTTGACCAGATCCAGAACTTCCCGTACCTCTGCGTGGCGAGCATTCTAATGTTTGCGGAGCAGGCGCTCTACCTATTCGCGGGCCAAGTGATACTGTCTGGCGGTGATGCGGGTCGAAGCAGGCAGCTGCGAGGCCATGCGCCCGAGCCCGTGCATGTTGCACGCTTCCATCCACTGAGGGATCCTCACCACGGTACCAACGTTGCCGGCCAGCGACGGACCTTGAAGCACAACCGCCTGCGACCCGAGATCGAAGGGCTGGACCGGCTTCAGGTCGGACCCAGACTTGAGCCAGCCCCGGTAGCTGGCTCCGCCCTTCAGGCTCTCCTTCACGTACGCCCACCTGGGAATGTGCAAATGCCAGTCCTCCGTATTGATGGCTGGCGGAGTGCTAGGAGAGACTAAAGGGAGCAGCGGGTTGGCGTCACGGAACTGGGCCAAGAAGCCGGTGGGGTCCACCCCCAAGATTCTCTGCACCTTCGCCACCAACGCCGAGCTGGGAATGACCACGCGTGGGCCGCTCATTCGAACTGGCTCCCGCTCCTCCTCACCATCTTCGGCCCGCTTGCTCTCGTTCGCCATGATTTCGCACGGCCTGTGAATCACGGCTCGTCCGCGGCGAACACAGCAAACATCCCACTCGCGGCCGCGTTCACTCACGATCCACGGCGCAGAGCCCGGACCGATCGGCTTCGTCGTTCCAGGGCCAGGCCCAGCAGCAGACCCAGCAAGATCGGCCACCCGACGCAAGCTACAGCAGAGTCCCAGCGCATGGCCGGGGTCAGCGGAAACGATTTCGCCGCCGGGAACGGACGTGCGACGAACGCAGCATGGACATCGGAGAAGACGTTCCAAAGGCATTGGAGAAGGGATCTCCGGGCGATTCGACCCTGGCACCGGGCGTTCCGCTCCAGCTGCCCTTGCATCCCTGGGCTCTCTTTGCCCACGCATCGGACGGTGGGCGCCGCGACGGTCGGCGGGCGTGCGCCGACCTGCTGGCGGGGGCCACGGGGCGGCACGAGGTTTGGCTCCTGCCCGAGGCTCCTCAGTGGAGCGTCACCGAGGGACGCATGGGTGGCATGCAGGCGCTCGCGACGGACGGAACGCGAGGGCCCGACGCGGGAGGCCACGATGCCGCCTGGATGGAAGGCACCCCGGCCGAGAAGCTGGCGTCCAGAGGGGTTCTGGTCGGAGCGGCGACCGGGTCTCGCGAAGCCGCCGATGCCGCGCGAGGCGAAGGTCCGTCGGCGGCTCCGTGCGCCTGCGTGGTTCCAATCCGCATGGCCGCGGCCACGAACCCCGCCGCCCGAGAGGAGCACCTGCGACTGCACGTAGAGGAGTGCGCCGTGGCAGCCGACGTGGAGCGCGCGATCCGAATGGGCACGACGATCGACGGCAAGCCTCCCTGCCTTCACGTGGCTGGTCACCGGTACTGCGTGGATCGCCCCGCGCTGCCCGTGAGGTCTGTTGTACCCCCGGGCTTTGCAGAGTACGCGGGAGCCGGTGCGATCGGGGGCACTGCCGGACCCAACGAGGTGGTGGAGGCGTGCTACTCGGTCCGACTGCTCCCCAAAGCGCTGCCGGCTGCCGCGGTGCGGCGCGGTGCGGCGATCCGGTTGGAGTCGAGAGACATTCCCGTGGCCTGCTTGCAGGTCGTACATTCCGTGCTTGCGCTGGCGAGACGCATGCCGGGCTTTGAGCAGCGCGACATGTGGGGCGCCGTGCGCTTCCTGCCGTTCGGCGCCGCGCTGAGAGGCGGAGGCGTCGGGGGGGTTGCGGAACATCTCCCGCCGGCCCTGGTCTACGACTGCTCCGACGGAGCACCTCCGGTCGCGATCCCGTGCCCCGATGTCTTTGCCGTGTGGGCCGGCTTCCGCGGAGCCCGGTGGTGCCTGCTCCCTCACGACAATGACGCCGCCGCGCTGGAAGAGGTGCAGGAGAGGGCAGCTCGGACGGCTGCCTGCGCCTGCGCCTGCGTGCTGGCGCAGCACGCCATGAACGCCTCCGTGGCGTCTTCCTGGGTCGAGGCTGCTGGGAGAGACGAGGCGCTCTTGGAGCTATCGGAATCCGCAAAGAAGGCGCAGAAGGCGGCGTGGGCTGCGTCCAGCGGTCAGACGGAGTTTGATGAACTGAACGAGCTGCTGGCGGCGTTTGAGTGGGAGGCGGGGCCGGCCGGATTCCCTGTTCCGGCGGCTCGAACGTCGGCGGCCGCGGCCCCGAGTTTGGCTCGAGTCGTGCGGCGGTTGGCGGAACGCGTCGGCGCCACCACACCCGATGAGGCCCTTCCATCCGGTGGTGCCTGGACGACCGGCTGCGTGTCGGCCGCCTTTGACGGCAGCGAGGGTGATGTGGCGGTCGTGTGTGCCGCCTCCAAGGCCGACTGGCTGCTGCCCACGGCGGGAGGAGCGGCGGCCGTGGGGGAGCCGGCCCCCGCCTCCAACCCATTCGGTGCGTCCCACGCCACCCCCGCCTACGTTCCGTCGCCCTCGCCGATTCGGGTTCGCGGCGACGAGCCCGAAGAGCGGTTGCCTGCCGCTGCCGCCGCCCACGCGGTTCTGTTTGCCGGACTCTCTTGATGGCCAGGCGCCCCTGTCGTAAACCCGACATGGCCGCGGCGTCCGGCGGCGGTGGCGGAGACGGAGTCGGATCGGACGATGGCGCGGACGATCCGCTGACGGGCGAGGCCTGGGACGATCCGGTGGTGGCTTCGGATGGGTTCCGGTACTCGCTTCCGTTCTTGCGGCGCTTCCTGGAGATCAACGGCAACCGCAGCCCGATGATCCCCCAGAGAGCGCTGCGGCCTGTGGCCGTGCGGCATCCGCTACTGCGTCGAGCGTTGCGCCTGCCGCCTGTCGACGAGCCGCTGGCGTTCCTGCCCGGTGCCGCCCCGGGACCCCTGGCGGTTCGGCTTCCACTGGCGATCGGAGACTTGTCGTTGCGGCTGCAAACCCTGTGGCTGTCTATGCTGCAGACGGACGAGCTGGAGGACGGGGTGCTGTGGATCCGAGTTCCATTGCACCGCGCCCAGGAGGCGTACCGAGGTGGCTTGCTGCAGGCATCTTCCGTTGATCTGCCGGCGCCCTGGCGCAAACGAGCGGTGCTTGCGGCCGCCGAAGCCGGGCCGGGGCTTGTGGAGCTTCTCGCGGATCCAATGGCGTTCGGCCGGGCCCTGGTGTGCGGAACGGGTCTCACGGTGGAAGAGCTGGAACTCGACGAGAACCATGCGGCGAGGAAGTACCGGGACGCCGTGCAGCGAGCGAGACGCGACCAAGCCAAGAGCAGCGGACGACGGGATAAAGCAGAAGGGGTCGAGAAATGACGAGTCTCAATGGGTTGGGGTTTGTGGCCACGGCACTGAATCTTCTGGCGTTCCTCCCAGCCATGCTTCATGTCATCATCAGCCGGTCTTCCTGCGGAATCAGTATGTACACGCTCTTCCTTCGAATACTGGCTTCGATCCTTTGGATCGTCTTTGCGTTCGAGAACGGAATTCTGCCCACCCAGATATCGGGCTTCCTTACGATCGCCTTTGTGCTGGTGTACATGGTGCTTGTGCTTCGGTACAGCAGCAACTGTCACCGCTCGCCGTGGGCCTTCCCGTTCAATCCTCGCGAGCTCCGCTCTTTGTGGCACGGCACGGGAAGCGATCCCAACGAGATCGTATACAGCGACTTGCACCTGCACGGTCTGGCAAAGGACGCGACCCGGCGGCTGCGTTTGCGCCGTATGCAGCAAGAGCTCGTCTGACCGACCCAACGGAATGTGCGCACGAGATCCTATTTACAAGCTTGTCTCGCCCGATTCCACGTCATCCTCGTCTTCCGCGTCGTCTTCCTCTTCGTCGTCCGTCGCCTCCGCAACCGTGCTGACACCGTGGCCTGCTCCAGCACTCTTGGTCCGTGCCCGTGCCCGTGCCCGATGCCTGGACGAACCGACACCGGAAGAGCGCGAAGGAAGCAAGTTCGTCACGGACTCCAGCGAGCGCCCGGTGCGAGCAAGGAAGGGAACCGGCGCGCTGCCGTCGACGTCGCTCGAGAAGACAGTGTCGGGCGCCGGTCCCTGCGTTAACTCCGCCCTCAGCGCGGACGGGCTCGTGAATCCACTCGGTTGCATCCCCAGCTCGGCGGCCGGTTGCAGGTCTTCCGGCCGAGCGGTGTCCGCTCGAGAGACCACGCTGGATACAAGAGCGGAGTGTCGGTGGCCCGCCGAGGACCGCAACCTCGATGGCCGTGCGGAATAAAGTTCGGATTGAACGCCCGATGGTGGTCGTCGACTGGAGCCAGCCTCGTAGCGAAGACCAGACGAACGCCGGCTGGAACGAACCTCGGAGCGAAGACCAGACGAGCGGAGACCCGATGGCCGGACCTTGGAGTGGACGCCCGATGATCGGAGACCCGATGGCCGGACCTTGGAGTGGACGCCCGATGATCGGACGGTGTCTGCCTCCGACCTGGAGTCAGTGCCTGGACGGTGGGTTCCTTTGCTTGGCAGCGCCACCCCACCGGCGGAGGAGGAGACACGGCGGGACGACACGACGGCCGAAGACACCGCGCGCAACGCGGCGGTGCGGGCCGAGGGGGAAGACGACGGAAGCTGAGACGATCGGCTGCGCGCCACCTTCTCGTCGGCATTCCGCGATCCAAGGTCCGAGGCGGGGCGTTGCACAACAGACGCAGACGCGCGGCGCTCCGAGACACAAACGGAGCCCGGCGTCGACGGCTGCACTCGAGATGCAAGGTCCACGCGCTCAGTTCGATCCAGGCAGGACTGGAGAGCGAGGATGCTTGCGTTCTGGGCCACCAGGGCGCACTCGGTCTGCTTCTGAAGCACCGCGCCTGACACCGTCCCCGGCTGCCGGCTCGTCGACATCAGGAACTCGTGCACGAACGAAGCGAACTGTGGCATGGTCTTGGGTCGAAGCCCGCGGTCCTGCTTCCGGCAGTGCGCGTACACGATCAAGGCTTCCTGGTAGATCCGAGGCACAGAAGGCATCCTCTCTCGCAGCAGGGCAGCCGTGTCCCGAATGTCGTCCGCTCCGAACGTCTCTACCTTGCACAGCTGCTTGCGATAGGCTTCCATCCGCGCGTCCGAACTTCCGGACCGCCGGGTGGCGATGGCCCACGCGCTGCCGGCGTACTGGCGGACCCAGTCCTGTGCATGTGTTTGCAAAAGCAGGAACGTTGCGTTTGACACGAGAGAAACGCCTTTGCTGGCGTCGCTCATCGGACGGCCGTCTTTCCATGGGACTCTGTTGCGCTCTCTGCGGCTCGCGCGGGCCTCATCTTTGGCTGAACCCATCCGAACGCGTGAACCAGCCATTGCTTCCAGCACGAATCACCGATGCCCGGGTCTCCAGAGTCATTCGGACCCAGCTGGCGGACTAGATGCGGGAATGCATCATATTTCGGGGGATGGGACGCGAGGGCGAGTACGAGTGTGCGGATCCGGTTGCCTGCAGCCTGTTCACGGCGCGAGAGCTAGTAGTTCTGGCCGAGGGCACGGCCACCGCCTTTGGTTTGCGGTTGGTCGGAATGAGATGGACTGCGGGCGAGGAGAGCATGGAGCAGACGCGCGGCTTCTTTGAGCTTGCGCGGAGCGACTTGCTCTTCGGGCATGTGGACCGGATCCTGGTGCGGCGCCATATCTCATCCGACGCTTCTGTTGTCGCCAAATCATCATCACCCCAGCCGACGCCCCCCAGGTCGGCGTCGGGGGCGTGGGCCGGTGGCGGAGGCGAGGGTCGAAGGAGTTGGTGACACGAAGTCGTCGGAGGAGGCCTTTGTCGACGTCGCCAGCACCCACCACGCCCCCAACGCCAGAACGATCATCACCACGAGAGGAAGGATCACGGCAGCGCCGGTCCACCCTTCCCACAGGCTCGGGACCTCGGCATCCGGAGCCGCGGCGCGCGGGTCCTGCCCCGACGACAGGGGCTGCGCGGCTCGCAGCACCTCCACTTCAGGATCCTCTCCGGTCTGCATCGAAGCGCAGGCTGCGCGCACGAACGCTCCGCTGGCAAAGTTGGATAGTTGGTCAAGACCTTTGCCGCAGAGGGTTAGATGGGAGTCTTGTGTGGCGTGTTGTGCCCCGTCCACGCCATGGCTCTCACCGGCGGCCACGTCGCGGGCGACTCTGGCGCACTGTGACGGCGTGAGGACGTTGGTGCAAACAACGTACAGAGTTGCGTCCTGGTGATCGTTGACGCTCCCGTCGGCCCGCAAGACACCGCGCTCGCGATCGGACAGCAGCTCTCGGGCTAGCGCCAGCGCCGACGATTCCATCTTCGTTTCGGCGGGGGCCGGCGAACGCGGCCGGGCCCCGCTGGCGGTCCAGAGCTGGAGCGTTGCCTCGCTCCGTGGAGGCAGGCTTGTCTTCCGATGCGGCCGGGCCCGGAATCTTCCGACGCAGCAGACCCTCGACGCGGGGTCGCGCGACGACTCTCCGCGGAAAGACGGTCACGACGAGTGCCACTATGGATTCGACCGCGGCTCAGAATCCGGATGCGACCGAGCCGCCTCGGTCGATTGACTTTTCCGACATGATGCGGATTGGGAAGGACACGTTTGTGCCCGCCGTGACCGAATCCGAGATGGATCTGTGGGGAATCATCGCAAACCGCAAGCGAGTTGACCCGCAGCAGCAAACGATTCCGGAAGGCCGTCGTCTCCCGGCGCACGTGCGGCGCATCGACATGACGGACGAAGAGTACGACCGCGTGATCGCCGAGACCGGAGTCACCGCCAGCACCACGGACGCGGACGACCAAGGTGGGAACGGAGAAGCCAGCGCGTTAGCGGAGGTAGACGTCGAAGACGACGACGACGCGGAAGACGACGACGACGACGCGGAAGACGACGACGACGACGACGACGCGGAAGACGACGACGACGACGACGACGCGGAAGACGACGACGGTGAAGTGCACGTGCCTGACATTCTCACGGAGCTTCCCACTTCGTAGCATCTGCCCACGGCGTCGGACTTTGAAGCGGACGAGTCCGACGGCGAGGACGAGGACGAGAAGGAGGATGAGGACGATCGTGAGGCTAACGGCAGTTCGGAAGAGGAAGGGTCGGCATCAAACCCATTCGAGGCGACAGATGACGATGAAGAAGATCTGATGCTGGATACAGGCGTGGCGTCGGGTCCTCCCATTGTGGTTGAGCGTCTCGGACGATCGGGAGAAGACTCCGGACTGGCCGCCTTCTTGCAAGCGGACCCAACTGGTACAGCGGCGGCCGGACCGTCGGGGCGGGTGCAGCCAGGGCAGAGCCGTTCATCTCGCAGAACGCGCCGGCCAGCTCCGAGAACAGAACGAGATTCGGGCAGCCAGGCGGAGACCTTGTCGCGCGCCTCTCTGGCGTCTTGTGCGTCTAGAGTGTCTCGAGGTTCTCGTCGCTCCATTGCGACGTCAATGGTGTCGGCTCATTCACAAGCATCCAAGGGAGCTCTGACGCGTCGCATGCACCAGCAGCGCGCTCGATCTCTCGCGGCTCGCCGGCGGATGGAGCTGTCGCGGCAGGAGGAGGCAAAGATGAAGAAGCGCCGGAATCTGTAGCGGCACGCCATAACTGTGCAGCAGCTGACCACGCTGATTGAGATCCATCCGCAGGCGGCGCGGAGATACGGCGTCTCGATTCAGGGCTTGCGGAAGATGACGTATGACGACTTGAACATCCTGCGAATGCAGTTTGCCACGGGCGTTGGCACGTAGGACCGCATCGCTGCCGCTAAGAAGGAGCTGCTGCAGTATGCCCAGTACACGGATTTTGTGACCCGGGCCTTTAACCTCGCCGACACGGATGGCTTCATCCGCCGCGTGGAGAAGAACCTGAACAAAGAGACGAGCCACACGATGCTGTACCGCTACGGCACCAAGTACGCGTCTCGCCGACCACAGGACCCCAGGATGGAGGCGGCCATGACGATCGGATCGGCATGGTTTGCACAGGCGGCGATTAACGGCAGCGACTTCAAGTTCTTCGGACGCTTCAGTGGGGTTGTCCGCAAGATCATGCGCACGGTGGGGTACAAGGTGGCCGGAGAAGACGACCCGGGAAGCGGAAGTGACACCGAGCCCGACGACAGCGGCACCGATACGGACGAAGACGGATCTGCTGACGCGAGCGAAGGGAAGGGCAGCGAGCGAGGGCAAGAGCGCAGACGAAGGTCAGGCAAGCGAAGGGCGACCCCCGAAAACCGCCGAAAGTCGCGGCGCAAGCGCCGATCCAAATCCGGTGGTGGCGGTGGCGGTGGCGGTGGCGGTGGCGGTGGCGGTGGCGGTGGGCTGGACCTGGGATCGTTGGCGTCCATGGCGGGCCCCCTCCTGTCGCAGTTCATGGGCACAGGGGGAGGCAGGGACGTCGAGTCGGACGACGATTCGGGCATTGACGAGTCGAGAGCCGCGGACCGGGAAGACCTTGGGCTTGATCCGTTCGACGACTCGCTGATGGAGACGATGATGGACGAAGAGTACGAGAGTTGAATCACGGACACTGAACATCAGGTTTTAAATCTTGATTCACGAATCGAGAGATCGCAGGTTCGGTCCCTGCCGGAATCGTTTGGCGCAGTGTCGTCCGCGTTGCCCGCGCCAGCCGAAAACCATGGCTCTGTGCAAGAGCGTCAACTTCTACCTGCACAACGCTACGTCTCGCACGCTATACGCCGGCGTGCAAACAGCCGCGTCCGAGTCCAACACCGAATGGGAAGTCACACAGCTTCGCCCGGGCGACACCCAGTTCCAGGAGACGTTTGGCGCGCTCACGTCGGACCACGTGCACGTATTTGTCTTGGACCTGACGGCGCTGCCAGCGTTCATCTCGCTCCGCATTCAGGCCAAGCTCTCCAACCAGCAGACGTCCTTCGATCCCACCACGAACACGATCCAGCAGCCCAAGTTCCTGCTCGGCCCGGAGCTGGAGGAGACCCAGATCGACACGTCCTTCCTCGCCAGCATCCCGCCCAAGGACTTTCGGGCGCACATGACTCCCTTCCTCGCCAACGTGTTCCTGGTGGACCAGTCTGACTGCACCCTCAAGACGCTCGGCGACGGCACCAAGACGGGGACGCTGGCCGTGGAGCACCGAAGGTCCCGCGACGGTGCCACCGAGGTGGTGTTCACGGAGGATGTCGATGCAGTGCGCCAGAATGATATGGCATCGACCGCCTCCATGGTGGCTGCCCTTGGCACCCTGGCGCTGGCCGTGGCCGCCGCCGGCTGGCTCGCATGGGTGAGGTGGTACTTCCTGCCTCGCCGGGCTCCAAGGAAGCCGCCGCTGCCGTCACTCCCACCCAAGAACGCCACGGTGCTGGCGCCCTCGACCGCTGAGGCCAGGGCGCTCGGGGCCAACTACGTTCTTCGCGCACGATTCGTGGGATAAAGTCCGCATCGGACTTGGTCGGACTGACTGTGGGTGGGCGAACCGGAATGTGGACGAAGTAAGTCGAGCACAAGGCACGGGCACCACCGGCACCACCGGAGCTGATGGATTAGTTTGAAGCAATTCCACGAGACCGTGTCTTCGAGTCGAGTCTCGCGAGCAAACACGCAGTGAATCGTCAAGTTCTGCCTATAAAAGTAGAGGCTACTCCGCTCAACTAGAATCAGCCACATCCTGCTCGTGCTGCCTCGTCCACCAGTGTCTTACCTTCAGCGCAGGAAGCAGATGCACCCCACCGACGCACCGGTGCAGCGCCACGTGCTCGCAGTCTCCCAGGGGGGCATCGTACAAACAGGAGCCGCCGAGCAGAGCGTCGGCGTCGTAGATGGTCAGCCCGCCGAATGCGCTCTGCACCCGGATCATCTCGTGAGACTCTGTGTTACGCCTTGCCCACAGCTGCTTTACCTGCTTCCGCATCGCCGTGGCCCACGCTTGCGGGGGGAGAGGGAACGGCTCCCCCAGCCACCGGTGCGCGTGCGTGTCGTAGTACAGAGGGCCCTTTACTCCCTGCGCCGCCACCACCCGAACCGCATCCGGCCACGACTGCTCGACCGTCTTCCTCAGCTGCTTCTCGTCGGCACGCACGTCCAGGTCTACAACGACGACGCGATCAAAGGACGAGACGGCGTGGCGTGCTCGGGCTGCCGCGAGCGCCTGATTTCGCAGGCGCGCCAGCCTTTGCATCCGGGACGGAGAGGAAGGCGTCTCGCCCTCCGGTGCCGATGGCTCGCGGTCCGGTAGCTCGGTCCAGCTCGAGCTCCCCATGGTCAAACGGTTCCCCACCACGAAGCCCTCCCACTCGCAGCCAAGCAAAGACCGCTGCAGGGATGCGGTCAGCTTGCGGGCGTCGGTGCCGGCACGCGCGATCGCCAGGACCGCCACGCGCAGCGGACCGCCCGGCCGACCCACGCCTCTCAGCTGCGTTCCCGCGGAAGCGGAAGACACGGCGGTGGAATCAAAGGCACCCGAGATGACCATCGCCAGGACGAGCGCGATGCCGACGACGGCTGCGAGCGGCAGCGCCCAGACGAGCATGATGCGGCCGCCAGCGCCTTCGCTTTCGAGCCTGGCTCTCACATGCCGTCCACAACGAGCTGGCTCGGAGTAGCATCTTGCATCAGCTTCTCCCTTCCGGCAGCAGCAGCGGACTCGCCGGCGGTGGCCTCGCCGTTCGCCGATCTCCGCTCAAACACCATTGGGACCCCGGTGCGGCGGCGCAGCACAAAGCGCCCGTCGTTGTTCTCGGCCTTGTAAAAGATGACGTAGCACATGACCGCGGCGATGAGGCCGTGAGCGAACGTGAGGAAGCACGTCTTGATGTGCTTGATGATGATGATCTCCCGGGGATCCTCCGTGCTCACCCACACCGGCGGCATCACCAGCACGATCGCGAAGAAGAGCGCCAGAGCGAGGATGGGAACGATGATCCCAAGCATGTCGGCGTTCAGCCGGGTGAGAACGCCCGTGAAGGCGAACAGGGACGCCATCGAATAGAAGGCGGTCTGCTGGACGATGTTGCTCTCCGACCGCTCCTGCGCGAATGTGTTGACCGTCTCCTGCTGGCTGAATCCCAGGTTGATGACGAGCAGCAGGACCGGAAGCATGAACGCGATCCAGAGATGGGGCGTCCGAAGCAGCGCCCGCAGACCGACCCCAAAGTGGAACACTAGCACCCAAACGGCAAGACCAGCGATGTACGTGGCCAGGGCGGCGCCCCGGACGATTCGCTTGCTGTGGGGGTTGAGATCGCGTGCCATGACGGCGGGGGCGTTTCGGTGCAGCGAGACCGCCGAATGACAGAAACCGCGCGGTGTTCCTCCATGGCGTCTGTTGGCATCACACCAATGCCGGCAGTCTCTCCACAGCCTCCGCAGCCTCCAACGCTTCCGACACCATGGGCCGAGCTGGCTGTTCACTACACGAAGGAAGAGATCGAGGACGCTCGCGCCCTGTCTCTGCGCCCGACTTGCGTCGCCTACCGGACTTTACTGAGCAAACTCATGCGGTTTGCGGACACGATCTTTGGAGACGCGATAGTGCTCAAGATGACGGACGCCGGGCTGGCGACCGAATACGTCGTTGGGCTCGACGACGGCCGGCATTCAGGTGCACACATCGTTCAATACCTTGGAAGCATCGAGGATTCTATGCACGAAGTGGCGGCGCTGCCGCCCCTCATGCTTGGAGTCAGGGGCGGGGCCGATACGGCTTTGGCACAGCGGGGTCACATTCTGAACGATGTGGCGCTGGACGCCTTGAGGCGCATGCCGGCCTTCGAGGTGACGGGCTCCGCGCGCATAGTGGCGGTGCCGGTGTTGCTCAAGTACCTACACGGGGCGCACGCCAATATGCTGGTGATTGACCGCAAGCACAAGCAAGCCATCCTGGTCGATTCGAACAGCGGAAGCAACGCCGAGGCTCGCGAGAGGCTGCAAGTCCTTCTCCGCGAACATATGGGCTCCATTACCCTGCACACCGGCATGCGGTATGCCAAGTACCAATACTATAGTGTCACGTGCGCGACGTGGGCAGGCTTCCTTGGAGCACAAATCATTCGGGAGGCCGTGCAGGAAGACGTGTCGGTCCTCCGCGCGGCCGCTGCGCTCGATGTTGTCTACGCGCAGGAACGGCACAAGCAGGCCAGCTCGATCGAGGCTGCCAGCACCGGCGCCAGCCAGTATGCCTCGGTTCGTGTGAACCAAAGCCTCGACAACGTGGCCAAGCTTCTGGCTGTCGCTCGTGGTGCACGGCTGCTACAACACCTCCGGCCCGGCGGCACGCTGCCCGGCACCGTGAAGCACGAGGTGGCGCCTGACCTCGTGGCCCGCGACGCGTACCACTGCGCGCACATGATTCTCCAGTATGCCCTTGCCAGGCTAGAGATTCCGCCAGAGGTGGCGGAGGAGGTCGAGGGAACCGACGACGATCTGTCCAAGCAGCGGCAAGAGGCAATCGAGGCCGTCAAAGAATGGCTCGTGATCATGCATTCGAGGCCCCGGTGCATGCAGATGCGTGGCACGTCCGCCGGCTTCTTCCTCCTTCCTGGATTTTCGACCGAGGTCGGTGCCGAAGCCAGCCAATCGAGTCGCGCATGGCTGCAGCAAAAAGTCTTTGGCCGGACGATGCGGGGGCTAGTTCGAATCGTCTCGGACAAGGTAAAGGTGTTTGCAAGCGACACGCCTGCGGAGAAGCTGGGCCAAATGCCGACCTTGCCGGCGGCGGCGCTCACGCAGCCCTTCCGACCGTCTCATGCGGGCAACGAGATAGCAAAAGCCATCGGCTTGTCGGAGGACGTTCTCAGCATCGGGGACGTGTACGGCCAGGCAGCCTAGGAAGCGATGCGTCGCTCAAGCGTCTTCCTGCGCATGAAGGGCGACTTGCGGGCGCTCGGCAAAAAGGAGGGTCTCGACGCGGTAGAGCTGCTGCGGCGGCTGCAGCAGTCCAACGGCAGCCGTGGACACTGCTGGTTGCACGGCGAAGGCTGGGTCACTCCGTTGTTCCGCGAGAAGTGGAAGGCGCAATCCGGACTGCCACCGCTCTCGGAGTTCGTGGAAGCTAACGGGGCCCAGATTGCGCGCACGCTGCTCAAGCACGAGGCTTCGGTGCGGGCCTTCTTGCTGACAGTGGACCAGGCGCGCGCAGATCTGTCCCGTGAAGCGACCGCCGCCGCTGGTGGAGGCGGCGGCCGGGATGAGGCAGAGGAGGCGGATTCGGACGAGGAGGGCTTTGAGCCCATTCCCGACTACTGAGACGGATATCGATATTTTTTTACTTGAATCTGGACGGAACTCTGGTGTACAATACACTCGCAACTCGGCGTCCACCCACCATCATCTCACCAATTCATCACAGGCGGAACCGCTTCATGAACGCCGCGACGTTGGTGCTGAGGTCGAACGAATCTCCCTGCAGCACGAAGTATGTCAGAGCCTTGGCCGTCTTGTGCTCTCCGGCCTTGGGCGCGTTCTTGGCCCTCCACGCGTCCCGCTTCTTCTCGTCCATGTGTTGCACGTAGTACAGTGTCTTGGTGCTGCCAAAGTACACCCTGGTACCATCGCCGAACGTCGCGACCCACCTGTACCCCTTGCGGCTGGAAGAACTTAGGTCGAAGCGCTGGGTGCTTTTGCCACCGCCACCGCCACCGCCTCCCGCGGCCCCAGCACTCTTGGGCGAGCGCTGAGTGCTTTTGCCCCCTTTGCCTGCGCTCGTCTTCGTTCCCTTGGTCTTTGCACCGGCCTTAGGCATGTCTTCGTTTCAAGTGGCAAATTATATCAGCAGCGTGAACCCCTTTGGTACCTTTATCTTGCTCAGGTCCAGCACAAATTTTCGCTTCTTCTTGGGAGCTCCAGTGGAGGACGGCTTCTTCTTGGGGCTGGGGGTCTTGCGAGCTTCGCCGTCGACGGCGACCTTCTTGTCAAAGCCTGCAAAGGCTTGCTGCTTCTTTGCTCGTGCCTTGGCTTTGGCGCGGCGCTTCCGCATCAGCTCGGAGATCGGAGCGTCCTCGTCGAATCCCAGGACCGCCTTCTCGGTCTTCTGAAGTGATCTTGCCGTCTTGGCGGCGGCGGTGGCGTTCGTCGTCCGCCGAGCCACCATCAGGTCTGCGATGGTAGCGTCCTCGTCGAATTCGAGGGACGCCTTGGGCGACGGCGACGGCGACGACTTCTTGGGCGAGCGCGCCTTTGGCGACACCGATGGCTGGGCCGTCTCCCGCTTCGCCTTCTTTGCCTCGTTGGCACGCAGCATCTCCTGCGACTTCTTGCGGATGATCTTGGAGGCTTTCTGGGCGGACTTGCGCTTACGACCGTGCTTCTTGACGTGGCGCACGCCGTCGCGGCCTTCGATCAGCAGCTTGGTGATGTTCCACTTGCTCTCCTGCTCTAGCTCTGCCTTCTGCACAAGGTACTTGATCATCGCCGCGGCATTCAGCTCGTCGGGAACCGCCGGCTCCGCTTCGTCAAAGGCGGGACGGGCGTCGTGTGCCGCCTCCTGCAGGGCCACCATGTACTCGTCAATGAGCTTCTTCTTTTGTAGCGATATCATCCGCAGGCGCTGTTCCACGCGAGCGCCTCCCGTCTTGTGCGTGTCGAGCTCTTCTTCGTCCACCAGGTCGGGGATGGCCACCCAGTTGTACACGTCCACGACACGCTGGCTCTTGGGGAGGCCCGCGTGGGAGCGATATCGGATGGTCCTCCCTTCGGCTTGCTCCTACAGCGCGGGGTTCCAGGTGGGGCTGGTGTTGTGGAACTGCCGGGTTCCCTTGAGGTCCACCCCTTCCGCCGCGGCCTTGGTGATGAGCAGCACGTCCACCTTGCCAGTGTTGTACGCCTTCTGCATGTTGAAGCGCTTCTTCTTGCTCATCGACCCGTTCATCTGGCCGACCCGAAGCTTGGATCCGCGCAGGCACTTCTGCAGCTGGTCAACACCCGACTTGCGGAACTCGACAAAGACCACAGCCGGCCCGGGCCCCGACTGCACCGCATCAACGATCGTCTGGATCTTGGGAGAGCACTTCTGCCCGTAATCTACCAGAGCCGCCTGCCGCGCCTTGTTCAGGTACGCGTTCAGGTTCTTGGTCGACTTCACCTGCCCGATGCTGTCAAAGTCGCCGCCCAGGCGTCGCAGCATGGCAAGAGCCTCCCGCCCCGCCTGGCTGCTGCTGGTGAGCTGGATCAGGGCCTTGGTCTGCCGACGATGGAGCTTGACGTCGGTCTTACACTTAAGGCGACGGGCGGGGAAGTCCTCGCTATGCTGCTTGAAGAAGTAGTGCACGTGCCTGCGGAACGCCTTGGTCACCACTTCCTTGCCCTTGCCCGCCTTGCTGATATCTGTTCCGTACATCTTCTCCCAGCCCATCGACGTGGACGGTATCCCTCGGATGTGCTTGCCCTTACTGAGGATCTTTAGCAGCATGTACAGGTCCTGGGGACCGTTGACCATCGGGGTTGCGGTCAGAGCCATGACGAACCGGACGTCCGCTGCCGCCTTGGCAATCGCCTGCGCCGTTGCGTTGGAGCTGTTGCGGAGGTTGTGTGCCTCGTCCAGGATCAGCAGCGTGTCCTTGTCGTACGACGCGTGGCCTCGCTTGAAGCGCTCGTACGACACCAGCTGCCACCGCGCTTCCATGGCCTTGTCAAACTTCTTCACCTCGGCTCCGAACTGCGGCGCCACGGCCTTGGGCGCGACGACCACCACGCTGCTGACCTTCTTCTCGGCCAAAAGCTCTAGGGCCGCAAAGATGGCGGCGATGGTCTTGCCGGTGCCCGTCCCCATCACGCAAGCCATGCCTCCGTATTTGAAGTTGGCCTTGCACGCGTCAATGAAGGCGCGCTGGTACGAGTGCAGCTCCGGATGTTCCATACCGTGGACGGTTTCACATCAGACTTTCGCCGACACAGGACCAACACCGGACCAATCAGACCCAACCGCTAGCGGTGCCACAGGCACCCCGCCTCGCGCCCCACCATGGACGGTGTTCGTCCCATGTCTCCCGAATCCTCCGATGACGGGATTCCCGGTCCGCAACCGGTTCGCGTGACCATTCCGCCAGATCCGTACGCGCCGCCCCGTTCGCCGGACGCCGACGACTTTGCGCCCCGTTCGCCGGACGCCGACGACTTTGCGCCCCGTTCGCCGGACGCCGACGACTTTGCGCCCCGTTCGCCGGACGCCGACGACTTCGTCCCGGGCTCTCCCTACGCCGGCACCAAGAGCGGAGGCATCGACGGTGATAGCACAGCCCTGCCGTACTACGGAGCAGGAGGAGCCACCCCACCATACCAGGGAGCAGGAGGAGCCACCCCACCATACCAGGGAGCAGGAGGAGCCACGCCTCCTATGCCCGGAGGCCCGCAGCAGTTCGTGGGGTTGCTCGGACCGCGAGAGTCTCTCGAAGAACCTCAGCGCCTGCAAACGTTCCTGGCCGAGCGCTTCTTCCAGGGATGGGAGGGGGCGTGGGACACCCGGACAGACGCCGTGGGCAAGTACTCTGTCACCCCCGCGGGAACCGCCAGGGCCATCGCCCGAGACCTCCTGGCTCTGATCAAGGAGTGCCGATGCGCTATCGTCGACGGTACCGCCTGCATCGGTGGCGACTCCGCCGCCTTCTCCCGGGTCTTTGCCGGCGGTGTCACCGCAATCGAGCAGGACGAATGTCGCTTCGGGCTGCTGCGGAATAACCTGGTGGACGCGCTGCATACTGGGGTGCGCTGCATTCGCGGGAGCTGCCTTGAGGTGGCCCCAACGCTGCGATCACAGATCTACTACCTTGACCCTCCCTGGGGCGGCAGAGGCCACGCCAAGTCGCAGAAGGAGGCCAAGCTGTACCTTGGCGATAGTCCGCTGCACCGCGCTGTTAGACCGAGGCACTGCCCGCGCGGCTGCCTCTTGCTTGCCATCAAGACCCCGCCGAACTTCAACCTGCACCGCTTCCGCCGTCGCGTCGCGCGGCACTGGGCGTGGCACTGGAGCGGATCCTACATGCAAGGCAAGATCCACGTCCACGCCTTCCGCCGGATCTCTCGCACGGAGCGGGGCGGCGGAGCCATCGACCCCGAGACGGGGCGCTTGGTCCGATGGCACACGAGGTCGGGACGAACGCGCCTGGCCATATCCAAATCGCAGATGAAGCGGATCGCGGACGTCGTCGTGGACCGGTGCCTCCGCAGCCAGATGGAGCAGGGCGACCCGATCGGGCACTGGGCGGCATCGGGCATCGGGGAAGATACCACGCAAGGGACACTCAACTCGATTCACAAGTCGGGAGGCGGTCAGTCGCTCATGGAGCGGACGGGCATGCCGCGCTTCAACGAGATCACCTCGGCAAGCCCGCACCCGGGGATGCCCATGTCGCGCCTGGCCATTGTGCCCGGTATCAGCGTGCCGGAGCGCAAAGCGCAGGCGCTGGCGAGCGTTCCGCTGAACCGAATCCTGGAGAACTTTTACTTGGTGCACGACCCGTTGCAGCGCGGCGAGCCTTGGACCAAGATTGACCGCGACGTGCTGACGTGCTGCCTGGCCGCCGGTGTCTACGGATCCGAGCAGGAGGCAGCGGACGCCAGCTTCCTGCGCGCCTCTCAGGAGGCGGTCGTCGCGGGCACCGACGCGCCGCCGCCGCTGATCCCGTCCGAGTACGTCGTGCGGCTGGAGCTGAACGCTCAGCAGTGCCGCGAGCGTGGGATCACACCGGAGATGGTGGCTGCGCGAACCCAGCACCTGCCCAACGCCAAGAACCAGCCTCTCAAGCACGCAACCGTCGTGTTCTCCGGTGCCGCGAGTCCCATGCTGGTTGTGCGGCTTCGCCCCTGGGCTACGGAAGAGGACGACTTAGTTCTGACGGAACGCTTCGGGAACCAGCTGGTGACGTACTGCGAGCAGAAGCTCGAGGTCGGAGGCGTCAGCGACATCAGCGCCACGATGTCCACCAAGGAGCGCCTGTGGCGCGTGGCCGAGGACGGCAGCCTGCAGCCGTACGACGCCAAGATCGTGCTGGCGCAGGGATCCAACCTGTCGGCCATCACGCGATACCCGTGGATTGACACGTACAACTGCGACACGAACGACACGGTCGAGGTGCTGCGATCTCTGGGCCTGATGGCGTGCCGCTTCGTGGTGCAGAGGGAGCTGCGGAAGGTGCTGTGCGGGCAGGCCAAAGTCTCCAAGATCGAAGAGCGGCACATACGGGTCTTGTCCTACGCCATTTGCACGCGTGGGTTCTTCGTGGTGGTCACGCGGCACGGTCTCAACCAGGAGCCGACGGACGCTCTGCACCGGATCGCGTACGAGCAGCTCTACAACATTCTCTCCGGAGTGGCCCGCCACGGGCAGGCGGACAGCCTCGGCAGCACCACCTCTGCCATCGCGGTCAACGCCCGGGCTCCTATCGGAACGGGCATGGTGAGCGTCATCTCCGACCGGAAGCAGGAGCTCACCAACGAGAGATTCTCCAAGTCGCAGTACGGGCACCTCATCAGCTCGCACCAGCAGCAAAAGTTCCGTCGCCAGGGAGTTGAAGAGCTGTCCAGGCGGCGGGGACACACCAGCGTGGCGCGCGCGAGGATGGCGCTTCAGCGCCATCAGAAGCAGTGGCCCGCCGCTCCGGTGGACCTGGATCGGCTCGAGGAGGACGCGGAAGAGGAGGACGAGGGGAAGACACGGGAAGAAGACGGAGCGGACACCGACGGGGATGCGGGCGACGGCTTGGAGGAGACTGATTTGGACGGTGTCGCGTTTGCTCCCACACTCGCGCAGTCGGCGCCCGCTTCGGGGGCGGGCGCCGATACGGCCCCGCCTTCCTTCTCTCAATCGCTGGCGAAGTGGGCCCGGACGCTGGGTGAGCCAGAGCACGATGTCCGCTTCATGGACGCCGCCTTCCACGACTACGACCCGGACGAAGACGAGACCGCGTGACATGTGTGGCCAAGAGAAGCGTGTTGTCACTGAGTGACCTCGGGAAGCTCCGACATGCGGAACTGGACCACGCCGCTGGTGAGCTCTTCCACCACCCCTGAAGGCGAGAAGTCGCCGTCATTGGCGTCTTGGAACGTGAACACCGAGTTGAGATCGGAGGTCTTGGCGAAGGTTGTCTGGCCAGATGTCTTTTGCGCGAGCCCTCCTGCAATCAGATCCGAGTCGAATCCCACGAATACAACGTCCTGCGTGCAGTCGATGCGGTACGCCGCCAGCGGGTTGGCAATAGTACCGTCGGTTTGGTCGCCGACGTGAGGTCCCGCGCCCATCACCAGCCGGGTCGAGTCGAGTCCCGAGGTGCCAGGAAGAATCTTGCCCGACGTCGGAAGCGGGACGAACACCGAAGTGGCCACGTCTTGGTCGACGCCACCGACCAGACCCAAGATGCGATCGCCGACAAAGTCGGCCGCCAGCCAGACGGCCTAGAATCCCTGCAGCGAATCTCCGGTGGTCTGGTTGCAGGCAAACGCGTAGCCCAGGTTGCTGCTGGAGGTCAGGTTGAGGTTTTGCGCCTCTTGGGACGCCCAGTACATGGCGGTTCCAGCTCCCAGGTCGGGCTTCGCAAACGCCCCCAGCCGGAAGGTTCCGCCGCTGTTCTCCAGCAAGACCCCCGCGCACATGCCCAGGGCTCCTCCCCCTTGCTGCATGGGAACCACGTCCATGGCAAGCACGCCGCCGTCGACGTACGACACGGCCTCCGTATTCGTCAGCCCAACGCCAACGTACGAGTCTGTGTTCATGTTCTGGAAGTTGGATGTCAGGTCCACTGCGCCCAGGAACGACGGCACCGTGGTCGCAAGCGTTGGTGATCCCGATTGCAGCGTGTAGATGTCGACGTGCTGACCGCCGCTTCGCAGGAATGCCACGGTCCCGCGAACGCTGTTCAGGCCCCCGGAGCAGCCGATCAGATCGTGCAGCGCGGTGGTGGCGGGGACGGTAAAGGACTCCTGCTCGATCGTCGGCTAGAAGTCGAGCGTCCCCGCTTCGGTGACGGAATAGTCTCCCAGGTCTGCGGTGAAGGCGACGAGCGAGTCGGTCGATGCGTGCTTCCCCACCGCAACCACATGCACCGTGTATTCCGGATCGGCGTTGGTGCCGCCGCTTCGATCCTGGTACATCTTGAGAAGCACAGGCTTGACATGGGGGAAGCGCTGGAACTGGTACGAAGCAGACGTGAGCCGGGCGGTTGGAACGACCATCGAGGCGAGGTTGAGTTGGCCGGTTTGTGCCGAGGTGCCCGCGGACGTGGGAATCGTGCCGTAATGCAACGTCATCGTGGCCGTGCCGTCCGTCCAGCTGCCGCGGAGTGCCGCCCAGAAGCCTCCAAGCGAAGCGGATCCGACCACTTCGCGGTCGTCTTCTGCGTTCAGGCATGCCGAGCCCGAGCCCACCAGTGCGCCCAGCGGCGGAGCTCTGGAACGCTCCACCCGCAGAGGAAGGGGACCGCTCTTGCGGTCCTTTGGAGCGTGTCTGGCCCTGCCAAAGTACGCCGCTACCCCGAGAAGAACCGCGATCACTGCGATCATACCAAGGGCAATGCCGAGCTGGGTGGAAGGACGGAACCAGACGCGGGCCGACGGCAGCTGCCGAGGGTCCAAGCCGACTTCCATGGGGTGTGGGACGGGGAAGGGAGTGCGGGGCAATTTCGAGACGAGATGGGAAGGAATTCAAAGGAATAGAGCTAAGTGCATTTTGCAGTTCTGCCTGGCAACGACAATCACTTGCGGCCGTGACCCTTGACCTGCTTCATCACCTTCTTGTGCTGCTTGCGGCTGCGGCGCACCTGGGCGGAGGCCTTCTGCGCCTTCTTGATGTTGCGACGGGAGGCGGCCTTCTGCTTGGCCGAGCGCGGCTTCTTGGCGGAGGCCTTCTGCGCCTTCTTGATGTTGCGACGGGAGGCGGCCTTCTGCTTGGC